>Ga0308160_10002566_pt1 | contig 21691 bp, 22 predicted proteins | sample PhyFR1_FD_201036 | JGI IMG/M metagenome (GOLD analysis project Ga0308160, IMG submission 201036) | Phyllosphere microbial communities from UC Gill Tract Community Farm, Albany, California, United States - DLSLF.R1 | ecosystem: Host-associated > Plants > Phyllosphere > Unclassified | place: USA...
TTCTCCCTCGGAGACGGCTCGTACCGGATGCTCGACGACAGCCTCGACCGGGACGGGCTGGTCGACTACTACCGGCAGCTCATCGACACGTACCCGATCCGCAGCATCGAAGACGGGTTCGCTGAGGACGACCATGAGGGGTTCCGCCGCATGCAAGCGGCGCTCGGTGACCGGATCCAGACCGTCGGCGACGACCTCTACGTCACCGACCCCCAGCGCATCCGCGACGGCGGCGAGCAACACCTGACGAACGCGGCACTGATCAAGCCGAACCAGATCGGTACGGTCTCCCAGACCCTCGGTGCGATCGCCACCGCCACCAGCATCGGGATGGCCAGCATGGTCTCCCACCGTTCCGGGGAGACCACGGACACGTTCATCGCCGACCTCGTCGTCGGAACCGGTACTGGGCAGATCAAGTCGGGCGCACCCGCCCGCGGGGAACGGGTCGCAAAGTACAACCGGCTCACCGAAATCGCCGAGCAGCACCCGGGACTGCCCTACGGCTTGATCGGGCAGCGGTGAGCGACAATGCAGCGCATCGTGAAATGGTCTCCAGTGGAGACGCATCAGTACGGGTGGGACCGAAGCGCACCAGCAGATGACTGGATGGCATCCGATGTTGACGCGCACCATGTGGAGTGGTTCGACGTAGACGTGAACCATCTTGTGCAGGTCCCGGCGCTGCAGCAGGCGCTCACGCGCGATGGTCAGATCGGTACGATCCGGGAGATGACGCACGAGATGCGTGATGGGCAACGCATCTTCATCTTTATCGTCGACTTTGGCAGACAGGGCGGTGACCAATAGTCGGCATGCTCCCGGCGATCCGGCGGACCGAATCAACGATGCTCAGGCGGGCGGTCCTGCCCGAGGGCAAGGGGACGCGCGCCTTGGCCGGACACACCTTCTTTTCTTCCCGATCTGGGTACGCCTGCAACCTGAGCGCGTGGCGGCCGCCGGTGGAAGGAGCGAGTTGATCAATTCCGATGAAGCCGTCCGCACTCTCGTCGGCGTGGTCACTCTCGTCGGTGTTACGGCGGCGGTGTTGCTGGCAGTGCGCGCACCCTCACCGTGGGCTCCAGCATTCGCAGTTGGGCGGGGGGTGTTGCAGTTGGCTGCGATCAGCGTGCTGCTGACAGGGATCATCCGCTCGCCGGCGCTGATCACCATCGCGCTCTTGGTGATGTTCACGGTCGCGGCCATTACCTCAGCTCGACGGCTCGGCACGCTCCGCGCTCGCATTGTCCCAGTCGCGACGTGCATGGCTGCAGGAATCATGGTCGCCGGCGTACTCGTCTTCGGAACCGGGGCCATCGCGCTCACCCCGCGATACGTTCTCGCGATCGGAGGCATCGTGATCGGGAACACAATGACGATCTCGACCTTATCCGGAAGGCGATTCGTCGAACTCGTCGATGACCGATGGGACGAAGTCGAAGGGTGGCTCGCCCTTGGAGCGCAGCCACGGCAGGCCACCGTCGACCAGGTCCGCCGAGCGATCGGCGCAGCATTGGTGCCAACAGTGGACCAGACGAAAACGACCGGGCTGGTCACGCTTCCCGGAGCGTTCGTCGGCGCGGTCTTCGGTGGGGTTTCGCCCATCGAGGCCGGACGATTCCAGATCGTCGTCCTCGCCGTCATCATCGGCGCTGGCAGCATCGTGGCCACCGCACTCACCGCCTGGCTCGCTCCCGTTGCAACCCGCCCCACGCGACCACGCTGACACCCGGAAATCCCGCGCGGCACCGGCAGCCGGCACAGAGGAAACTCAGTCCGCCGCCGCCCCTTCCTCCCGACGCAGGTTCGCTCGAGTGAACCCCGGCCCGGTTCCGCCGAGCTGACACCACGACACGGACCAGTGCACCGTGCCGACCAGTGCACCGTGCCGACCAGTGCACCGTGCCGATGATGCTCGGTGGCATGGAAGTCGCCCGCTGCGCGTCGCAACCGCCGCCGCACACAACACGCCGTTGTGTGGTCACAACCGAATCTCCGTTGCCGACCGCCCGAGCGGCGAGGAAGATCGGCAGGAACGCTTCCACGAACAGGAGAGCCATGCTGATGCGCCCCAATCAACGTTCGGGTGGACCGCTCAACGGAACGGCTCGCAGCCGGTGTTACGTCGCGACGGATGCATTCGACATGCACGACCAGGCAGTCGCCGACGTCGTCACCGAAGCTGAGCAGGTGGTGCAGTCACATGCCACGACCCGGGTGCGTCACCGCCAGCCTGCTAGCGCTGCTGGGCTCATGCCAGCCCCAGTGCGTGCCTGATCGCTGCCGTCCTATTCGTGTGACCCCAGCGAGCCGGCAGAATTCGCCCAACCAGTCTCTGCACTGCATGTCGAAAGGCAGCTCATGACCGCCACAACCCCGCGCACCACCGACACCGGGGTGCCCGTGTTCGATGCGCCCCGGACCGGCGCAAAAGGAAACATCATTGTCCGGTGGATCACCTCCACCGACCACAAAGTCATCGGCTACCTATACATGATGACCTCATTCATGTTCTTCCTCCTCGCCGGCGTCATGGCCCTCGTGATCCGCGCGCAACTGTTCGAACCGGGCCTCCAAATCGTGGCGACAAAGGAGCAGTACAACCAACTGTTCACCATGCACGGCACGATCATGCTGCTGCTGTTCGCGACACCGTTGTTCTCGGGTTTTGCGAACGCGATCATGCCGCTGCACCTCGGCGCGCCGGATGTCGCGTTTCCCCGACTGAACGCCTTTTCGTACTGGATCTACCTGTTCGGCGGCCTCATCACTGTGGGCGGTTTCCTGACTCCGCAGGGTGCAGCATCGTTCGGGTGGACCGCGTACGCGCCACTGTCGGACACGACGTTCACGCCAGGCCTCGGTGGCACCCTGTGGGTGTTCGGGCTCATCCTCGTCGGATTCGCATCAATCCTCGGGTCGGTCAACTTCATCACCACCATCATCTGCATGCGTGCCCCCGGCATGACGATGTTCCGCATGTCGATCTTCTCCTGGACCGTCCTGGTAACTGCGCTGCTGGTACTGATCGCGTTCCCGGTATTGGCCGCTGCCCTCTTCGGCCTCGGCCTCGACCGTGTCTTCGACGCGCAGATCTTCAATCCCGCCAACGGTGGAGCGCTGCTGTGGCAGCACATGTTCTGGTTCTTCGGGCACCCCGAGGTGTACATCATCGCGTTGCCGTTCTTCGGCATCATCTCCGAGATCATGCCCGTGTTCAGCCGAAAGCCGATTTTCGGCTACAAGACACTGATTTACGCCACCATCTCTATCGGAGCCTTGTCGGTGACCGTGTGGGCACACCACATGTACGTCACCGGCAGCGTCCTGCTGCCGTTCTTCTCACTGATGACGATGCTGATCGCAGTCCCGACCGGGGTGAAGATCTTCAACTGGATCGGCACCATGTGGCGCGGCTCGGTGACATTCGAAACACCGATGCTCTGGGCTGTCGGGTTTCTCATTACCTTCACCTTTGGTGGCCTTACCGGCGTGATCCTGTCGTCTCCGCCGTTGGACTTCCACCTCTCCGACAGCTACTTCGTCGTCGCCCACTTCCACTACGTCGTGTTCGGCATCGTCGTGTTTGCAATGTTCGGCGGTTTCTACTTCTGGTGGCCGAAGTGGACCGGGAAGATGCTCAACGAACGGCTCGGCAAGATCCACTTCTGGTTACTGTTCCTCGGGTTCCACACCACGTTCCTCGTGCAGCACTGGCTCGGCGTGATCGGCATGCCCCGCCGTTACGCGACCTACCTGCCGCAGGACGGGTTCACCTGGCTGAACCAGGTCTCCACGATCGGGTCGATACTGCTCGGGATCTCATTCCTGCCATTCCTGTTCAATATCTACATCACGGCTCGGAAGGCACCCAAGGTGCAGGTCAATGACCCATGGGGGTACGGTCGCTCCCTCGAGTGGGCAACCCAGTGTCCGGTACCGCGACACAACTTCACCTCGATCCCCAGGATCCGGTCGGAGTCCCCGGCGTTCGACCTGAATCACCCTGAGGCTGGCATCCCGATCGGGCGCGGCCCATTCACAGATGCTCCGGATGGCCCCGTGGTGCATGGCAATTCTGTCAAGCAGGTTGGCGACGAGAACGGGCAGACGTTCTGATGCAACGGACGAGTCGGTCTCGCAGACGATTCAGTGCCAACGACGCGGAACGTGATCGGAGCGTGTCGCGGATGTCGATGAGCATGCGGGAAGCTGCGCAGATCTCGGCCAATGCCCGCAACGGACTGTTGGACCTGTCCGATCCGACGATCCGCCGTCTGGTCGGCGATGCGCACCAGATCACCGTCCGGGCGAGCGTGTGGGGCGACGCACCAGATGGGCAACCCCGCCGGCAGAAGCGGCTGCTGCTCACCGGCGTCTCCCTCGTCGTCTTGATCGCTGCCGCAGCACTGTTCGTTCCGCTGCTGCATGCCGTTTGATCCGTCCCCGACACCCGCCGCCACATAAGGGAGCACCAATGACCCCCCACACCATCGCCAGCGTGTACCGCGACGTGGTGCATCAGTGGAGCACGCAGTACGCCGGCCGGCGATCGATCATCGCGGTCGATGGTGATTCCGTCGACGCCGTGCACGCGGTTGCGACGGCGCTCGGTGACGCGGTCACTGCAGCTGGCTACGCCGTGCAACACGAGACGATCACTTCGGTCATCACCGCGATGGGAGCACGAGCGGATGTGGCGATTCCCTTCCGCAGCGACCCGGTAGGAGCGGACGTGCTCATCGTGACCGGATGGGGACTGTTGCAAGTGCCCGCTCGAGGGCTCTGGGACTGGACGATCTGGGCCAGTACCGGCATTGTCCGCGCGCCCATCCGTGATGTCGGAGCCGCGCAGGCGTTCACGCAACGAGACGAACCGCGATCCGCAGCGAACGCCATCATCGACGTTTCCAACCCCAACACACCATTCCGTGAATGGAACGACGCGTGCGCAATATGACAACCCCGCGACGCCGTGGCCGCCAGCTCCGGTTCGCCAGCAGACGACTACACCGGGTGGGTTGCGGTGTGCAGGAACGCCGCGGTCGCGGCTGATGGCGGCGTCGACCAGATCGCGGTAAACCGCCGAAGCGGTGATGGGCCATCGACCGGGACCCGCACGAGGACCCCAGCGTCGACATCCGCACGTACCGAACGGACACTCATCACCGCCGGCGCCACGCCTGAGCGAACGTTCGCGCGAATCACCGCGGTGGTATCAAGCTGCGCCGCCGGTTCCACCATCGTCAACCCCTGGTCACGCAACCACCCTTCCACGACAGCGCGCGTGCCCGATCCCTGCTCGCGCACCAGCAGCGGTGTCGCGGCGACATCCGCCGCCGTCACAGACGCCGCTGACGCCCATGGATGCTCTGCCGCAACGACCACCGTGAGCTCATCGTCCGCAACCGGCATCGCATGAAGATCCACCGGCGTGTGTGGCCCCTCAACGAACCCGATGTCAGCGGCGCCGGTGCGGACGTACCCGATCACGTCGGTGCTGTTCCCCGCCAACATGCGCACACTGATCTCCGGCGCCGCACGACGGGAGCGCAACAACCACTCCGGCAACATCAACTCCGCGATCGTTTGCGACGCGGCAACCGTGATCGTGCCCGATGGCAGCCGCAGTGCATGCACACCTGCCTCCAATCGTGCTGCCGCATCCAACACCGGTGCGGCAAGCTCCATCACCGTCGCCCCAGCATCGGTGAGCCACGAACCCGACGAGGAACGCACCACCAGCTGCACCCCGACCATCCGCTCCGCCGCCGCAATCCGCGCTGACACCGCCTGTTGAGTGATGCCCAACTGGCTCGCAGCCATCGACAACGAGCCCGACTCCGAGACACGCTGCAGCACGTCCAACGTGTCGAGATCCAGCTTCCGGTCCGTCACACGACGTTTCACAAACCATGATTGTGCCACCCCGAAACAGTTCGTGGTTCCACCCCGCCCGAGGTCGGGGTCAGACTGCCTGCATGACCACCCAGACCGCACCGGCACCCAGCACGACCAAGCGGCACGGTGCCCCAAAGCGGCGCACGGTGTTCCGAGAGCTCGATCGGCCAGGGCATATCGTGTCGAACCTGACTCCGAACTGGTTCGCATCCATCATGGGCACCGGCATCGTCGCCGTCGCCGCTGCATCACTCCCGCTGCAGTTCCCAGGGCTGCGCACCGGCGCGACGGTGGTGTGGGCAATCGCTGCGATCCTGCTCATCGCCCTCACCATCGCGACGGTCCTGCATTGGGTGCGCTACCGGGACACCGCGGCGAAGCACCACCTGCACCCGGTCATCTCGCACTTCTACGGCGCCCCGCCAATGGCGTTTCTCACCGTCGGTGCAGGCACGATCCTGCTCGGCAAGGACTGGATCGGCCTCCCCGCCGCCGTCACCATCGACTGGGTCCTGTGGACCATCGGCACCATCGGAGGACTGCTCACGGCAGTGCTCGTGCCGTACCTGGCGTTCACCCGCCACGAGAACAAGCCCGACTCCGCGTTCGGCGGTTGGTTGATGCCGATCGTCCCGCCGATGGTGTCTGCCTCCACCGGTGCGCTCCTCCTGCCCTACGCCCCCGCCGGGCAGGCGCGGGAGACGCTGCTGTGGTCCTGCTACGGCTTCTTCGGCCTCAGCCTCATCACGTCCCTGGTCGTGATCACCCTGATCTGGAACCGTCTCGCGCAGCACAAGGTCGGCGCCGCCGGCATGGTCCCGACTCTGTGGATCGTCCTCGGGCCGGTCGGGCAGTCGATCACCGCCGTGAACCTCCTCGCCTCGAACGCCCCCACCGTTGTCGATGCGAGTACCGCGCATGCCCTGCTGGTCGTGGCGCTGGTGTACGGGTTCGCGATGCTCGGCTTCGCGCTGCTGTGGACCGTCATCGCCCTCGCCATCACCATCCGCACCGCGAAGCAGCACCTCCCGTTCAGCCTGACCTGGTGGTCGTTCACGTTCCCCGTCGGCACCTGCGTCACCGGCCTGAACGGCCTGGCCCTGCACTCCGGACTCACCGTCGTCGCTGGCCTCGCCGTCCTGTACTACGCCGGCCTCGTCGCCGCGTGGATCACTGTTGCCGTCCGCACCTTCCACGGCTCCGTCATCCGCGGCACCCTCCTCGCGCCCCCGAAGCCAGCTTGATGCGGCGATCACCACGTGATGCTGCCGCCGCTGTGCGCGACACCGGTCGGACGTTCGCACCGGCGGATGTTCGGTCGCTGAACGGGTTGGCGGAGATGTGGCGGCTCGCACCGGATGGGACCAGGCGATTCGTGCCGGGCTTCGACGCTCACTCCGGTGGGGTCGAATCCCAGGTCCTGGTGCTGATGGAATCGCCCGGTCCCGCCACGATCGCGGTCGGCGCGGGTGCGATCTGCAGCGAGGACAATCCCGGCCCGACAGTGGCTGCGTTCAGGCGCGCGCGTGCGGAATCTGGGCTGCCGCGTACGGCGTACCTGCGGTGGAATATCGTGCCGTGGGAACTCGCGAGAAGACCCACGCGAGCAGATCTGGTGGAAAGCATCCCCGCGCTGTCGACGCTCCTTGCCTCGCTTCCGCAACTGGCCGCGATCGTCACCTTCGGAGCCACGGCGCTGGACGGCGTCATGCGGTACCTCACCATGACAGACGCCCCGACTGTGCTACCGGTGATCGCCGCGCCACACCCCTCACCGGCCAACGGTCGGCACCGGGCCGAACAACACCTCCGCGCCGTGAATGCGTTACGGGTCGGATGGGCAATTGCGCAAAGGAGCAGCAGACCGTTATGACCTCCCGCACAACGCCGACGCAAGAGCCCGACAACATCCCCGAAGAGCAACAAGCTGAGCTGCTGTCCTTGATGCTCCGAGTGCGGCGGTTCGAGGAACGCGCCGCCCGCGCCTACACGCAAGCCCTGATCGGTGGATACTGCCACCTGAATCTCGGCGAGGAGGCTGCGGTCGCCGGGATCACGACCGCGATGCAGCCGATGGATTACCTGTTCACCAACTACCGGGAGCACGGGTACGCGATCGGCCGCGGAATCGACCCGAACCGGGTGATGGCGGAGTTGTACGGCCGCGTCGACGGGGTTTCCAGTGGTTGGGGCGGCTCCATGCACATGTTCGACCTCACCGCGAGGCTCCTCGGCGGCTATGGGATCGTCGGCGGGCAAATCCCGCTCGCCACCGGGGCAGCCCTCGCGATCGACTACCGCGGCGGCGACGAGGTCGTGGTGTGCACGCTCGGAGACGGGACGACGAACATCGGCGCGTTCCACGAGTCGTTGAACCTCGCCGCGCTGTGGCATCTGCCGATCGTGTACGTCATCATCAACAACCAGCTCGGGATGGGCACGACCGTCGAACACGCCTCCGCGGAACCGAAACTGTACAAGCGCGCTGCCTCCTACCGGATGGCCGCCGAACGCGCCGACGGGCTGCACCCGGTCACCGTGCAGCAAGCGATGACCCGCGCACTCGCGTCAGCGCGTCGAAATGAGCCGTTCCTGCTGGAACTCACCACCGAACGCTTGAAAGGCCATTCGGTGGTGGACCCGGCGAAGTACCGCACCGACAGCGAAACGGAAGCGCTCCGCGAGCACGACCCGGTCGCCGCCTACCGGGCGGCGCTGATCGCCGCAGAGATCATCGACGACGATGCCGCCGCCGCCATGGACGCCGCCGCCATCGCTGCAGCCACCGCGGCAGCGGACTACGCCGCGAACAGCGCCCACCCGGACCCCAGCACCCTGTTCGACTACACCTACGCCACACCGGTCCCGAACGACACGCGCCGGCTCCCTGCACAGCCGCTGTTCCCACCGCCCACTGACACGAACTATCCCGCCACGACAAGTCAGGAGCAGACCCGATGACTGTGATGAGCTACCGGGACGCGCTCCGGATGACGCTCCGCGAGGAACTCCTCGCGGACGAGAACGTGCTCCTGCTCGGCGAAGAGATCGGGATATTCGAAGGGTCGTACAAAATCACTCAGGGGCTGCTCGAGGAGTTCGGGCCACGCCGTGTCCGCGACACCCCAATCGCGGAAGAAGGGTTCACCGGTGCCGCGATCGGTGCCGCGATGCTCGGACTGCGACCGGTGGTGGAGATCATGACCATCAACTTCTCCCTCCTCGCACTCGATCAGATCGTCAACCACGCCGCGAAGATCTACGGCATGTTCGGCGGGCAGAGCCGCGTACCGCTAGTGATCCGCACACCAGGTGGCGGCGGTCAACAGCTCGGTGCAACGCACTCGCAGAACGTGGAGCTGTACTACGCGTTCGTACCCGGTATGAAAGTCGTCGCACCGTCCACCCCAGCGGACGCACGTACGCTCCTGCGTGCGTCGATCCGGGACGACGACCCGGTGCTGTTCCTCGAGAACCTCGCCCTCTACAACATCAAGGACGACGTACCCGATGACGTCGACGACGTCGAAATTGGTCGCGCCGCTGTCAGCCGCGTCGGGTCTGACGTCACGCTCATCGGCTACTCACGCACCGCGCACCTGGCGCGGCAAGCAGCAACACGGCTCGCCGAGGACGGCATCGACGCCGAAGTCATCGACCTGCGAAGCCTCCGCCCACTCGATCGCGAGACCGTGATCCGTTCCGTGCGGAAGACCCACGCCGCGGTCGTCCTTGAAGACGACTGGCTCACTTACGGCATCGGCGCGGAGCTTGCCGCGTCGATCTCCGACGGCGCCTTCGACGACCTCGACGCACCAGTCCGCCGCGTCGCGATGGCCGAAGTTCCCCTGCCATACGCCAAGCCCCTCGAAACGGTGGCCCTTCCCGCGCTCGAGGACGCGATTACCGCCGTCCACGAAACCCTCCACGCGGTCGGCTGGCGCGCCTCCGACCGGAACGGAACGTCCCGATGATCCAGATCACCATGCCGCGGCTGTCGGACACGATGGAAGAAGGCGCCATCTCCGCCTGGCACAAGCACCCCGGCGACATCGTCGAAGTCGGCGACATCCTCGTCGAGATCGAAACCGACAAAGCCACCATGGAATACGAAGCCTACGACGCTGGCACCTTGACGGAGATCCTCGTTCCCGAAGGAGAGAACGTTGCGATAGGGACTCCCATCGCGACGCTCGACGACGGTTCCGGCCCCGCGCTCAGCCCGGCGGATGGCCAACGCGCGGACTCGCCCGCCGATGAGCACACATCGCCGACCACTCCAACGTTCGTCCCCGCTCCCGCGTTCGACACATCATCCGAGCACGACCACCCCGCACGCACATCGGAAGATCCCCCCGTGGAGCCGCAACAGCGTGAACGCTCCGAAGGCATACCCGCGCCGGCAGAGCACATCGCGTTCGCGTCCCCACTGGCACGCAAACTCGCTCGCGAACACCACGTCGACATCGCCACCGTTCACGGATCGGGCCCCGGCGGCCGCCTTGTCAGGGCTGATGTCGAAGCCATCATCGACGCGGACCAGAGTGCTGCAGCTTTAGAGCACGATGTCCCGTCGACGGCAACGCTCCCCGTGCCTGGCAGCGCCTCCACACACCATCAGCAAGACACCGACGCGGACGTGACGACGCCGATGACCGGGACGCGGAAGGTGATCGCTCGCCGACTCACCGAGAGCGCCCGCACCATCCCGCACTTCACCGTCACCGCCGTCGCCGACGCTGACGCCCTCATTGATCTGCGCACCATGGTGAACGCATCACGGATCAGACAAGACACCGCGAAAGTCAGCCTCAACGACTTCATCGTCAAGGCCGCAGCCCTCGCCCTGGCCGCGCACCCGGCCATCAACGTCTCCTACCAAGACGACCCGGATCCTGCGATCACGCAGCACACTGCAGTGAACATCGGGATCGCGATGGCCGCGCCGGCCGGCCTCGTTGTCCCGGTCATGACACATGCCGACACCAGAAGCGTCAGCAGCATCAGCGCCGCCAGCCGATCCTTCAGCGCCCGTGCGGCGGATCGGAAACTGCAACCCGCCGACATGACCGGCGGCACGTTCACCGTCAGTAACCTCGGCATGTTCGGCGCGGAGTCCTTCACCGCCATCATCAACCCGCCCGAAAGCGCAATCCTCGCCGTTGGAGCAGCGACGGCGGACGCTGCCGTACACGACGGCAACCTCGTCGTCCGCCACAGGATCCGCCTCACGCTCTCCGCAGACCATCGCGTCATCGACGGCGCCCTCGCCGCTCAATACCTACAGACGCTCACCAGCCTCCTTGAAGACCCGATCTCACTCTTACTATGACGCCACGGAACGATCTGGACACCGTGGCAGGGAATCATTCACCCGACGGCGGTCGACGTTGCTGCAGCTCCTCCGGCAGCGACCGGATCTCGGCAGACAGTTCACGTAGTTCACGCCGGGTCGCGATCTGTGCTTCGTCGTCACGTCGACCGACCTGATCAATGATCCAGCTCGCGATTGTCGCGGTAACTACACCCAGCAGCGCGATGCCACTGATCATCACTCCCGCGGCGATCAACCGACCTGTCTCGGTCACCGGGGTCAGATCACCGTACCCAACGGTCGTGATCGTGACCAACGCCCACCACAGCGCATCCCCGAATGACACAATCGTCGCGCCGTCGGCATGCCGTTCCACATCGAGGATCGCTAACGCGGACACGAACACCAGCAAAGCTGTCGTCACAATCACGTACACGATCACTCGCCCGCGAACGGCAGCCCCGGTGCTCCGCTGCAGGACTCGGAACAGCTGCGCGAGCCGCAACAGCCGTAAAGGCCTCAGGAACGGCAACGCAAGAGCGGCCAGGTCCACCAGATGGTGCACGAACCACCGACCACGATGACGCGCCAACAGGAGCGTCACGAGGTAGTCCACCACGAACATCGCCCACGTGACGTTGATCACAACATCCGACACGAACGCGCTGCGGCCGTGATGATCGGCGAGCACCTCCACCGCATACGCAGCAAGAAACGCTCCCGCCGCGATCGCAAGCGGCCACCGCATTACCCGTTCCCACCGCTGCTGTGTCCACCTCACATGTGCACGATATTGCCCCTCGCCTCAGCCAGCACCTACCGAAGACCTCCCCGCGACCACGTCGACCCCCGCTCCGAGCGGGCCGCCCGAAACCGGACTCCTGGGACGCCAGATCCTGCGCCTAACCCTCACCTCGCGGGAACCACCGATTCCCGTCCGACCCGACGACATCGGGCGCGGCCGTCGCTCACTTGCCGGACTGCTCGAGATGCTCCCCGAACTCCGCGCCGTGGTCGCCAGCGGCGGTATGGCCATCGACAGCGTCATGCGACACCTCACCCTCCACGCTTGCGCCCGCGTCATCCCCGTCCTGGCAACGCCACACCCGTCACCGGCAAACGGACGCCATCGTTGAGAGCACCACCCGCAGCGGCTCCCTGCAAAGCCCGGATCTAGCTATGTGCCGATAACGAAGGTTTGTGGCACGTCCGGTAGACAGAGCTCTCCTGACCGAATGAGGGACGGCTTTTTGAACCGGCGGTTACTTCTGCCCGCGGCGTGCTCGACGCAGTTCTGCGACGATGCGAGCGCGCTCGGGGTCCTTGGCCAGCGTGCGGTCATCGATGACATCGATGACGTGCTGGATCAGTGCGACGACCTGCTTGGACAGGACGACACTGAGCAAGACACCGAGGACGGCGATGACGCTAGTCAGGGCAGCGGTACCACCGGAGGCCATCAGCATGTCCACCGTGTCGGTGATGGGCATGATGCCTCCTTCGGGGTTGGCCAGGTGCGGCCAGAACCCACCCGGCTTCGGGTGGGGGCATGAGGGCACCGACGCGCAACGAAGGGCGCGGCGGCGGAGGGCAGGAGCGTCGAGCGCTTCCCACGGATGCCCGAGTCAGATCAGGGCATGAAAAAGGCCGGTCCCGAGGAGGCCGGCCGGAGACAGCGTCGTGCTGTCTTGAGTGTCAGCGTACAGAGCGAATGCGACACCCGGGAGATCCCGGGCAGACGCGTGCCGAGCGGTCCCACCGTAGCGGAGCGGCCGGGCACGAAAAAAGCCGATCCGAAGAGGATCGGCTTACGGTTACATGCGCTCGACGCAAGATCACCCTACTGCGAAATCGGACACGCCTGCAATCACTGGGGGTTGGTGGCTAGTCGTCGTCGAGGTCCTCCGGCGGCTGGCTCTTGAACCGAGAGTCTCGCCGTGCGATCAGACGCCGACGGTACTCGGCCATGAACGGTCCGCTCTGCACGAACACAGTCCCATTGAGCTTCACCGCACGCACACCAGCGCCGACGTATCGGTTGAAGGTGCGCGTTGAGATCCCAATGCGATCGCAGGCACGTTCCCTGCTCCACCACTCTTCCTCATCGGGAAACGCCACACCGCGAAGGGTACCCAGCGCCGAGAAGGATCGCCCCTGGCTGCGTCATACGTGCGAGTGGTCAGCGGGTGCTGATGAAGCGCAATGCTCCGGAGGGGCGCAGCTGGGTTCTTAGGCCAAAAAAACCGACCCGAGGGCCGGCTGGTTGCGCGCACTATGGACGCAGGAAGAGTCTCGCACAGGGCGCAGGCCTTGGGCAAGACCTGACCGCTGGACTGCTGCGGTGCGACCCGCAGCTTTGGAGACCTAACCTGGCGTGGCTCTGCGCCGTCGACCGAGAGCGGCTGCATGGTCGTCGCGTTGGTACTGCAGTGCGCTGATCGCCGCCTCGACCTGTTTCCGCGTCGATGGTCTTACCCGGTCGCTTCCGTTGAGGACGCGGGACACGGTCTGATGGGAAACGTGCGCCGCGGCAGCGACGTCGTAGATGGTCGGCTTGCCAGTCATGTCGCTCCTCCGCTGCCGGTCATGGGTGGCGGGTGCCGTCAGGACGACTGAACGGCACCCGCCGCGGGGTAGGCAAATCAGGATCCGGCCCCGCTGCTCCGCCCGTTCACTGGGTGCCCGTGGTGGGCAGGGCGGAGGTCAGGAGGTCAGTGACCGGCACCGAGGTTCCCGGCGAGGCGCCCGTGGAAGGCCTGGCTGGCGTCGTTCATGCCCCGGATGTCGACTCGCTTGCCGTGTGCGTGGTACTTCGTCTCGATCGCGTCGAGGGCGGCGACGGTGGAGGCGTCCCAGACGTGGGAGCGGGTCATGTCGATGACGACGAGCTCGGGGTCGTCGACGTAGTCGAACTGGGTGGTGAGGTCGTTGCTCGAGGCGAAGAAGAGCTCGCCCTCGACGGCGTAGAGCGCGTGCTGCTCACCGGCGTCGGTGGTCTCCAGGCTGCGGGTCACGGAGGTGAAGTGCGAGACCCGGCGGGCGAAGACGATCATTGCCGCGATGACACCGATGATCACGCCGATGGCGAGGTTGTCGGTTGCGACGACGATGACCACTGTGAGGACCATGACGATGGTCTCCCCGACGGGCATCCGCTTGAGGGTCGAGGGCTTGATGCTGTGCCAGTCGAAGGTGCCGACGGAGACCATCACCATGACGGCGACGAGGGCTGCCATCGGGATGATCGCGACCACGTCGCCAAGCCCGACGACGAGGACCAGCAGGAAGACACCGGAGAGGAAGGTCGAGATCCGGGTCCGTGCACCGGAGGCCTTGACGTTGATCATCGTCTGGCCGATCATCGCGCAGCCGCCCATCCCGCCCATGAAGCCCGAGCAGATGTTCGCGATGCCCTGCCCGAGGGCTTCGCGGGTCTTGCGGGACCCGGTGTCGGTGACCTCGTCGACGAGCTTCGCTGTCATCAGGGACTCGAGGAGCCCGACGAGTGCCATTGCGAGTGCGTAGGGGGCGATGATCGTCAGCGTCTCGAGGTTCAGCGGGACGTTCGGGATGAACAGGGTCGGCAGGCTGTCGGGGAGCTTGCCCTCGTCGCCGACGGTGGGGATCGCGATCGACGCGAACACGGTCACCAGGGTGAGCACGACGATCGCGACCAGCGGTGCGGGGATCGCCTTGGTGAGGCGGGGCAGGAGCACGATGATCGCGATGCCGACGATGGTGATCGGCCAGACGAGCCAGTCGACGCCGATGATGTTGGGCAGCTGGGCGGTGAAGATCAGGATCGCGAGCGCGTTGACGAACCCCACCATCACCGACCTGGGCACGAAGCGCATCAGCTTCGCAGCTCCCAGGCCGCCGAGGATGAGCTGGAACACCCCGCCGAGCAGGACGGTGGCGATGAGGTAGTCCAGGCCGTGGTCCTTCATGACCGGGGCGACGACGAGGGCGATGGCGCCGGTCGCGCCGGAGATCATCGCGGCACGGCCGCCGACGATCGAGATGACGACGGCCATCACAAACGCCGAGAACAACCCGACGCGGGGGTCGACGCCGGCGATGATCGAGAACGAGATCGCTTCGGGGATGAGCGCCAGGGCGACGACGAGGCCGGCGAGGGCCTCGCGGGTCAGCAGGCGCGGGCTCTTCAACGCGGACAGGACAGTGGGGCTGGTGTGCACCGGAGCCGGTGCGGGCGTGACGGTCGTCACGGTTCTCCTTCGATGAGGGGGGGCGGACGCTCGGCGCCCGTCGGGGGAATGTCGTGGGGCGCTTCGTCGCGCAGGCCGGCCGCAGGAGGACCAGCTGAGATGCCGAACCTTCCGTCGCGGAAGGGTTGGTATGGTTCGACTCTAACGCAACGGAAGGGTTGGTGTGCAAGTGAGCGACGAAGACGCTGCAACGACGAGCGAGTACCTGATGCAGATCGGGGAGGTCGCGGAGCGGACAGGGCTGTCCGTGAAGACGATCCGCGACTACGACGCCGCTGAGGTTCTGCATCCCTCTGGACGGTCCGACGGCGGGTTCCGGTTGTACTCCGAAGACGACGTCGAACGGCTCCTGATGGTGCGGCGGATGAAACCGCTGGGGTTCTCCCTCAGTGAGGCCGCGATCCTTGTCGACGCCGTCCGCATGCTGGACCAGGCGAACCCGGACGTCGACGCCACCGCGGTCCGGTCCCGGGTCGCCGCGTTCATCCGTGACGCAGAGGCGCGACGCGAGCGCCTCGACGAGCAACTCGGCATGGTCGATGAGTTCCTGGACAGCCTCCGCGCCCACTGATCAAGTTGAGCGAGCCCGGCTCGGTGCGGCAGTTCTACCGGGACGGTGCGCCGGTTTACCTAGTAAGTGACGGATGCCGCGGGGGTCGTGCGAAGACCGACACGACCGCGACTCCGGCGGGGAGGACCGCGAACAGCAGGACCGGGGCCGTGTAGTTGCCGGCGACGTCATGTCCGATCGCCAGGAGCAGCGGCCCGAAGGCGGTCGAGGCGAGGTTCACGCCGGTGGCGACACCGCGGATGACCCCGATGTTCGCCGTTCCGTAGTACCGCACGTACGCAGCCGCCTCGATCCCGCGCAGGCTCCCGCCCGCCGCGCCGAGGACCAGGCCGTACACGATCGCTGTCCACCCGGGCTGCACAGTCGGCAACAGCAGGAGCGCCCCCGTGAGAGTCACCATCGCGATGGTTACCCCGTACTTCGGTGCGATCCGGTCCGAGAGCGCCCCGGTGATCAGGGTCGCAGCGATCCCGGTGATCGTCTGCGGCAGGAAGTTCGCGGCCGCTTCCGTCGCGGAGAGCCCCTGCTCCCCGAGGACAGCGACCTGATGGAACGCCAGCGCGGTGCTCAGCATCCCGGACGCCGCAAGGCCGGCAGCGATCACCCAGAACATCCCCGTCGACGCCGCCGCACGAATTGTCCACAACTGCCCGGCGCCAGTGCCGCTGGATCCGCTCGTCGTGTTGGCCGCTCGGTGGCGGGGAAGGAAGAACGCCAACGGGATCACGACGACGGCGACAGCGATCGCCTCGATCCGCCACGCGACGTGGATGTCCGCCGTCGCGATGAGGGACTCCACGAACACCGGGACGAGGGAGATGCCGCCGGAGCCGATCCCGGACGCGATCCCGAGCGCGAGCCCACGTCGGTGTCTGATCGACCGCGCCACCACCGTCGTCGCTGCGAGGGACAACGCTCCTTGGCCGGCCATCCGGACACCGACGAACCCCGCCGTCAGTCCGACGATTTCGCTGACCAGGCTCAACCCAACGAGGAACACCGCGAACGCGAGACCGATGACCATCGTCATCCGCCGCACACCCCACCGATCCAGCGCCCGCCCCGTCAGCGGGAGGACCGCTGCGCCGATCAACGTGCCGACGAGGTAACTCGTGGACACCTCGGTTCGAGACACCCCGAGCTCACGGATCAACGGGTCCGTGAACACCGACAGCCCGGCCGTCTGCCCGGGCGCACTCATCACCGACAGCACACCACCAGCAGCAACGACAGCCACCCACGGCAGCCAGCGGTGAACACCAGCACGCCCACGATCCGCTGCCGGGACGGCGATAGGGTCCGCCGGTGGGGCAGGCTCAAGCGGTGGGAGGTCGATCTCGGACGTGTTCGGGGAAGACGTGATCGCACGCTCACTTTCACTCAGACCGATCAAACCTACCGTCGCGGCAAGGTTGATGCGGTCAGGTGCCAGGGAGAGCGTCGGCACCGCCGGTAGCATCGGACCGATCCGGGCACGCAACGTGGGAAGGGCTGACGATGACCGACACGGCACCCGCGTCGACGATGCACATCGGCGAACTTGCCGAGCGGACCGGCCTGTCCACGCGCACCGTCCGACACTACGACGACGTCGGACTCCTGCACCCCACCGGGCGCACCGAGGGTGGTTTCAGGATCTACTCCGACGACGACCTGCAACGCCTGCTCGTGATCCGCCGGATGAAGCCCCTCGGCTACTCCCTCGAGCAGATGGCCGAACTCCTCAGCATCCTCGACGGCCTCCAGTCAGCCGACGGCTCCGAACGCGACCGCCTGCAGGCAGAGCTCGACGCGTACGTCACCGACACCGAGGAGCGCCGGGCGAAGCTCGCCCGCAACCTCGACTGGGCCGACGAGTTCCTCGGCATCCTGCGCCAACACTGATCGGTCGGCAGCCGACATCAAGCGCTGCGGTATCACGACACGAACCGAAGCAGTCCACACTTCTACGTCCGGCGGTTGAAGACTCGTTCGAGGCGTTGGGGATCGTCACGACCTGCTTCGTCCACCTGCCGCTGGACCCGGTTCGGACGAACCGAGCGCACACGAGCGTGGGTGCGTTGAACCGAAGTTCCCGGCCATCTCGACGATCCGCCCCCCATGAGACCCTGGGACCATGGGAGCCTTCACTCCAACCCTTTCCATCGCAACGCTGTCCGAATCGCTCATGCCGAATTCGGCGGCGATCCGGAGCGTGCAATGAACGACACAAGCGTCGAGCCCCACTGCGATCACCCGGCCCCGCACGTGGTGGTCGGAGCGGGTGGACGGGCATCCTGCCGGGACTGCGGCCGCGACGTCGCGATCGTTCCCGGCTCGAAGATCTGGACCGCCGCCCCGCTTGGCGACGCGCGCCCCTGACCAAACTTGCCGGGCCGAAAGATCCTCTCGACGGGTCTCCGCGCGTTGGTCCTCGCGAACATGACCGTCGTCGGACGGTAGAGCGCAGGCCGTGGGTCCACTTTCGGCCTGGAGAGGCTGCACTTGCGCCTCTCTCGGTCGAAGCTCCCCAGGTCTGAGTGTCGTACCGGACGTAGACGATCGTGTGCCCGCTCGAGGTGCAGAAGACAGGGCGACGTCGCCGCTGATCTGCACGCCGGGGCTGGCTGCCCCCTTGACCGCAACCTCGACCGGCCGACGAGTTTCTCGCCATGCTGAGCTGCCGGTCACACCCGCGTTGATGTTCACGTCGCTCCGAGGAGTGCACGCCCCCGGACTCCGCCAGGAACAGCCAATGTGTAGGTGCGATCGCCCTGCGATACGCACGGGCCGCGTCGACGGGCGATCACCGACACCGAGACAGCGGCACTGGTCGCTGTGACAAGCGCTCCGATTGGTGCGTGGCATCGCACGCGCACCTGGACGGTGAGAGGGTTCTGCACCTTACCGACGGGCCGCCAACGGAGGAGGTGAGGGTCCGTTGGGGGCTGCTCGAGGATTGGCAGTTCCTGGCCTGCGCGGATCACGGGGTCCGTGGTGGGTGCCGACCAACGCGAGTGAATTGCCAGCGAACCGGACACGACCAGCATCATGACGATCGCCGCAACAGCGGCCCGGAGCAAACGCTGTCGGGCGCGGAGGCGCTGCGCCTGACCAAGACCAGTCATCTGATCTGATCTTCTGTGCGACGGCAGCAGGAGGCGCTACCGTCGGTTGGAGGTGCGCCGGGAAGTCTGGTCGGCATTGCTTGATGCTGCCCGATTCTCAGTGAGGCTGTCACGTGTATCCAAACGGCCCCTGCCCTGGTGCCTGCGCCCCAGGAACGCGACATGCGAGGCCGAGTGGTTGGGTTGGCGCGCGTCGCGGAGTGATCTCGTGCCGGTCTCCACGGGAGTGTGCCCAGCGATGAGATGCGGTACCGCTACCGCGTGGATGCAGCAGTGTCCTCACGATCGGCATCCGTCTGGTCGGACGGGCGAGCGTGGTCCGCACCTCCTTGGGTGTGGCGTCGTGCCGCCACGATGACGATGATGAGCCCGATGAGGGCGGACGTGATTGCTGCGATCGTGTTGAACTTCAGTCCGCCGAGGACGAGTTCGGTCGGATCGAGTCGCTGCGTTTCGAGGTAGGCGCGTCCTATGCCGTACCAGAGGAAGTACAAGCCGATCGGCACTCCGCGCGGCATGCGGAGCCGCTTCCCGAGGAGCAGGATCAGCGCACCGCCGGCGGCGTCCCACAGCAGTTCGTAGAGGAACAGCGGCTGGAACAGTGTGTCAGCCGGCAGTCCGGCTGGGAACGCAGGGCTGCTGGTGTGGATCTGCAAGCCCCAGGGCACGGTGGTCGGGTTGCCGAAGAGTTCCTGGTTGAAGTAGTTGCCGAGCCGGCCGAAGGCCTGCGCGAACAACATCCCGGGAGCGAGCGCGTCGATAAGGGCGACGAACGGCACCTTCGTTCGGCGGCAACCGATCCAGACGCCGAGGACTCCGGCGAGGATGCTGCCATAGATCGCGAGCCCGCCCTCCCAGATCGCGAACACGTTCCAGAGGTTCGCTCCGGGGAAGAAGTAATCGCCGGGATGAGTAAAGACGTGATAGAGCCGTCCGCCGACAAGCGCGATCGGGACAGCCCAGATCGCGACATCGATCACCGATCCACCGTCGATGCCGCGAGCCCGGAGCCGCGATGCCGTCACCCACGACGCGATGACAACGCCAACGAGGATGCACAGCGCGTAGTAGTGCACCTCGAGGGGGCCGATAGAGAACCCGTTGACGGGTGGGCTCGGGATACCAGCGGCCAAGATCACATCGGCTCCATTCCGGCGTACCGTGGCTTGCAATCGGTCATCGCAGCAATCGGTCTACCGCATCCAGTCTGTCGCACGGCTGCAGCCGCAGATGATGCGACCTTTCTCAGCACGTGGCTCATGGCGAGATCGCTGTGACGGCTCTTCTGAATGCAGTCGTTCGCCGGTTCACACCATCGGCGGAGCCCGTGGGCTGAGTCACAACAGCCCATACGGCAGTTCTGGGCTGCTCACAGCGATCTCAGTGAGCCGGTTGTACTTGGCGACGCGTTCACCGCGGGCGGGTGCGCCGGACTTGACCTGTCCGGTGCCCGTCCCGACGACGAGGTCCGCGATGAAGGTGTCCGTGGTCTCTCCGGAACGGTGCGAGACCATGCTGCCCATGCCGAGGCTGCTCGCGGTGGCGATCGCACCGAGCGTATGCGAAACGGTGCCGATTTGGTTCGGCTTGATCAGCGCGGCGTTGCTGAGCTGGCGTTCTCCACCGTCGCGGATCCGCTGCGGGTCCGTGACATAGAGGTCGTCGCCGACGATCTGGATCCGGTCGCCGAGCGCCGCCTGCATGCGATGGAACCCGTCGTGGTCATCTTCAGCGAACCCGTCCTCGATGCTGCGAATCGGGTACGTGTCGACCAGGTTGCGGTAGTAGTCCACCAGGCCGTCCCGGTCGAGACTGCCCTCGAGCATGCGGTAGAAGCCGTCGCCGAGGGAGAACTCGTTCGCCGCGGGGTCGAGGGCGATTGCGACACCGTCGACGTCGGCGTCGTACCCGGCGGTGCGGATCGCGGTGACGAGCAGGTCGAGGGCTTCCTCCGGTGCGGCGATGGACGGGGCGAAGCCGCCCTCGTCGCCGAGGCCGACGCTGCCGAACTGTTCCCGGATCAGGCTGGCGAGGGCGTGGTAGACGTCGGTGCCGATGCGGACCGCGTCAGCCATCGTCGCCGCGGCGACGGGGGCGATCATGAACTCCTGGAAGTCGAGCGCATTCGCTGCGTGCGCGCCACCGTTGAGGACGTTGAAGTGCGGTACCGGCATCCGCGGAGTGGTGCCGGCGACGTCGGCGATCCACCGCCACAGCGGCAGTTCGGCAGCGTGCGCGAGGGCACGGGACGCGGCGATGGACGTCGCGACGACACTGTTCGCCCCGAGCCGGCCGTACCCAGCGGTCCCATCGAGCTCCGCGAGGGCCGCGTCGAGCTGCCCGATCGCGATCCAGGATCGGCCAGTGAGGAGTCCGGCGATCTCGGTGTCGATCATGTGCAGTGCTTGGGTGACGTCGCGGCCGCCGAACGCGGTGCCGCCGTCTCGGAGCTCGCGGGCTTCGTGGGCGCCGGTGGATGCGCCGGCGGGTGCGTCGCCGGTGACGGTGCGGCCGTCTTCGAGCTCGAGGGACACGCGGACGGTTGGGTAGCCGCGGGAGTCGAGGATGC
>Ga0308160_10002568_pt1 | contig 21684 bp, 21 predicted proteins | sample PhyFR1_FD_201036 | JGI IMG/M metagenome (GOLD analysis project Ga0308160, IMG submission 201036) | Phyllosphere microbial communities from UC Gill Tract Community Farm, Albany, California, United States - DLSLF.R1 | ecosystem: Host-associated > Plants > Phyllosphere > Unclassified | place: USA...
CGCGCCGTGCAGAGCCACGACACGGCCGTCTATCAACAACTGAGCATGCTGCGCCAGATCCGCGGCGGCACCGTCGATGCCGAGGTGCTGCCCTCGCGGAACTGGGAGACGGCGCTGCAGCCGATCACCTTCCGCGCGCTGCTGCACTGGTGGCTCGGCATGCCGCAGCTGGCGCAGCAGCGCGCACGCCTGGAAGAAGCCCTGGTGCTATCGGAAAGCGCGGGCTTCGATTTCCTCAGCGCGCAATTGGCGGGCGTGCTCGGCCAGCTGGGAGGCATCGGCCACGAGCAGCGCGCCATCGCGCTGCGGCAGCGCCACCGCCTCACCGACATGGGCCACTGGTTCGAACGCGAGCAGCCCTGGGAACGCCAGCTGAATGCCCTGATCAACCTGCAGCCGGCCGTGAACGTCGAGGCGGTGAAGGAATCGCGCCTCGTCTGGCTGATCCGCTACGACCCGGTGCTGGGCGTGCAGGAAATCGAACCGCGCGAACAGAAGCGCGATGCGCAAGGTGCCTGGAGCCGCGGCCGCCCGATCGGATTGAAACGCCTGACGGAGGATGCCGCCACGCTCGACTTCCTCACTGCGCAGGATTTGCTGGCGGTGTCGAGCATCGGCGCCGCGCGCCAGTACTACGGCAGCGGCCTGCGCTACGAATTCGACCTCGACAAGGCTTTATCGGCCCTGATCGGCCACCCATTGCTGTTCTGGTTCGACGCACCCGGTACCCGGGTCGAGCTGCTGCCGGGCGAACCGGAACTGCTGGTAAAGGCGGCGCGCGAGCACGTGACGATCTCGCTGCGTCCGCCGGTGAGCGACAACAGCGGCGAAATCGTCGTCACGCGCGAGACCCCGACGAGACTGCGCGTGGTGCGCATCCGCGACGAGCACCGCCGCATCGGCGCCATCGTCGGCGAAGCGCTGGTGGTGCCCTTGGAGGCGGAGATGCGCGTGCTGCAGGCGATCGGCGCGATCTCCTCGATCGTCACCGTGCAGTCGGACATCGGTGCCAGCGCGGCCGACATCGAACGCATCGATGCGGATGCGCGCCTGCACGTGCACCTGCTGCCCTACAACCAGGGCCTGCGCCTGCGCATCCTGGTGCGTCCGCTGCCGGACGGCGCCTATTACGCGCCGGGCAGCGGCGCCGAGCGCGTGATCGCCGACGTCCAGGGCGTGCGCACGGAAGCGAAGCGCGACCTGAACGCCGAACGCGAGGCGGAGCGCCAGCTGATCGCCGCCTGCCATGCATTGGAAAGCGCCGAGGAAGAACACGACGAATGGCTGCTCGGCGCGCCGATCCACTGCCTGGAACTGGTGAGCGAACTGCAGGAGCTCGATGCGAACAAGGTAGTGATCGCCTGGCCCGAGGGCGAGCCCTTCCGCGTCAGCGCCAAGGCAAGCTCGAAATCCGTGCGCATCAATATCAAGCGCGACAAGGATTGGTTCGCGGCGAACGGCGAGATCGTCATTGACGAGAACCGCGTGATGGATCTGCGCGAGCTGCTCGACAAGGTGAGAAACAGCGAAGGCCGCTTCGTGGCCCTGGGCGACAACCAGTTCATGGCGCTCACCAACGAACTGCATCGGCGCCTGATGGACCTGGCCGCCTACACCGACGCCGGCAAGGAAGCCCTGCGCGTGCATCCGCTGGCCAGTTTTGCATTGGAAGAGCTGGCCTTGGGGGCCGGCGGCGTCGAAGCGGATAAAGCCTGGCGCACGCATTTGAAAAAAATGGCGGACAGCGCCGCCTACGAACCGCAGCTGCCCTCCACCTTGCAGGCCGAACTGCGCGATTATCAGCGCGAAGGTTTCGAGTGGCTGGCGCGCCTGGCCCATTGGGGCGTGGGCGCCTGCCTGGCCGACGACATGGGGCTCGGTAAAACCCTGCAGGCGCTCGCCCTGATCCTGCTGCGCGCCCCGAACGGACCGACGCTGGTGGTGGCGCCGACTTCCGTCTGCACCAACTGGATCGCGGAAGCGGCACGTTTTGCGCCCACCCTGAACATCAGGCTGTTCGGGCCGGGCGAGCGCGCCGAAATGCTCGAGCAGGCCGACAAATTCGACGTCGTCGTCGCCAGCTACGGCCTGCTGCAACTGGAAGCGCCGCTGTTCGCGAAGAAGCGCTGGCACACGATCGTCATGGACGAAGCCCAGGCATTCAAAAACGCGGCGACCCGGCGTTCGCAGGCCGTGATGGCGCTGCAAGGGAACTTCAAGATGGTGGCCACCGGCACGCCGCTGGAAAACCACTTGGGAGAGTTGTGGAACCTGTTCCGCTTCATCAATCCGGGCCTGCTCGGCACGGCCGACCAGTTCCAGTTGCGCTTTGCCGGCCCGATCGAGAAGGCGCAGGACAAACGCGCCGAAGCAGGTGCGCGGGCGAGATTAAAACGCCTGACGCAACCCTTCATCCTGCGCCGTACCAAGAGCCAGGTGCTGACCGAGCTGCCGCCGCGAACCGAGATCGTGCTGCCGGTGGAATTAAGCAGCGAAGAGACGGCCCTGTACGAATCGTTGCGCCGTGAAGCGCTCGATAAACTGGCCTCGCTGGAAGCGCCGCAAAGCCAGAAGTCGATCGCGATCCTGGCCGAGATGATGCGATTGCGCCGCGCCTGCTGCAATCCGGAGCTGGTCGCGCCTGGCCTCGGCATCGCCAGCAGCAAGCTGGCCGCGTTTGCGCACCTGCTCGACGGTCTATTGGAGAACCGCCACAAGGTGCTCGTGTTCAGCCAGTTCGTCGACCACCTGTCCCTGATCCGCCAGCACCTCGATGCGCGCGGCATCCGGTATCAGTACCTGGACGGCTCGACGCCGATGCAGGAACGGAAAAAACGCGTGGATGCCTTCCAGGCCGGAGAGGGCGATTTGTTCCTCATCAGCCTCAAGGCCGGCGGCGTCGGCATCAACCTGACGGCGGCCGACTACGTGATCCACATGGACCCGTGGTGGAACCCGGCGGTCGAGGACCAGGCCTCGGACCGCGCGCACCGCATGGGCCAGCAGCGGCCGGTGACGATCTATCGATTGGTGGCGCGCCATACGATCGAGGAAGGCATCGTCGAGCTGCACCATCATAAACGCGACCTGGCCGACAGCCTGCTCGAGGGCGGAGATATGTCGGCGCGCATGTCGCCAACCGACATGCTGGCCATGCTGCACCAGGGACTCGGCCGTTGAACGCCCAGGACGCGCTGGCCTTTGTGCATGCGCACGGCGTCGTGCTGGCCTCGGCGCGCGGGCCCGTGCCGACGCTGACCCACGCGATCGCAGGGGAGCCGATCCGCGGCAGCTGGTGGAGCCACCCGCAGGGCAAGCATATCTTCGCCGTGCTGAACGCGGTGAGCGCGGATCCCGACATCCTGGTGTGCCGCCTGGTGGCCGATAAAATCACGCTGGTGCATCGGCGCTTGTGGCCTGCGCTGGCGGCGGCCGCGCCCACGTTCGCACCCGGCCGCCTGGCGCGCGTAAAACAGGAGCACAGCGCGCGCGGCCACCATGAAAACAGCGAGACGCCCTTCCCCGACTGGCTGCCGGCCGGCGTGCTGGAAGAGGCCGCATTGCTGGACCCGCAGGCGGCGCTGGCCGCGCTGGGGCCAACATTTGTTACAAACCCGGGGCAGCGCAGCGTGCGCGAATAATGCTAATCTGGCGCGCTGCCGCGTTCGAACGAGCGCCGCCGCCACCCGACATCTCCATCTTTACGGGCCGAATACGATGATGAAAACGAAACTCGCGCTGGCAGCCATGATCGCCAGCCTCGTGCTGGCGCCAGCCAGCGCCAAGCCAGCCAAGACCGGCAAGCCGAAAGCGGCCAAGGTCGTCAAATCCAAGGCGTCCAGTAAACGCGCCGCCGCGCCGGTCGCCAAGGCCAAGGGCAAACCGGCAAAGGGCGGCAAAGGCAAGGCTGCCGCAGCGGCGGCCGGCGCCGCCGCCGTCGCAGCCGTTGCTACCAATGCGGCACCGGCACGGGCGCAGACACAGGCACCGGCATCGGGCGAAAAACGCCTCGACCGCCGCGCCGACGCCCTCAGCATGCAGTACCTGACGGCGCTCTGGCGCATCGATCCGGAAGGCGGCATCGCGGTCGGCAAATTCGACGCCGCTGCGAACCTCACGATTCCGGACGACGCCACGCGCGCGAAAAAACTCGCCTTCGCCGAGGAATGGCTGGAGAAATTCAGGAAGATCGACACGCGCCAGCTGTCGCCGCGCCAGCGCACCGACCTCGCCCTCCTGATCAACAAGCTGGAAACGGACCGCTGGCGTCTGACGACGCTGCGCGAGTTCGCGTGGAACCCCTCGCTGTACAACATCGCCCAGCCGCTCGACCTGATCCTGAATACCGAGTACGCAGCGAAACCGCAGCGCCTGCGCACCATCCTCAAACGCCTGACCAATGTGCCGGCCTACTACCAGGCGGCGCAAGCGAGCATCGTGAACCCGACACGCGAGCACACGCAGCTGGCGATCGCCCAGGCGCCGGGTGCGCTGGTGGTGCTGGCCGACCTGGGCCAGGCGGTACAGAGCTCGATCCTGAACGTGCAGGAAAAGGCGATCTTCGCCCAGCGCATCGCAAACGCCGGTTCCGCGGTCCTCGGCTATGTCGACTTCCTGACGAACCTGGAAAAGACGCAGGCTGCCAGCGGCACCGCGCGTCCGTTCAGGCTCGGCAAGGCGCTGTATGAACAGAAGTTCGCGCTCGAGATCCAGTCGGCCAGCAGCGCCGAGCAGATGTACAACAAGGCGCTGGCCGCACGCGAGGAACTCCTCACGCGCATGAACGCGATCTCGGACGAACTCTGGCCACGCTACATGGCCGACGTGCGCAAACCGAACGACCGCTTCCAGAAGATCGGCATGCTGATCGAGCGTCTGTCAAGCCGCCACGTCGCCCGTGAAAACTTCTTCCCCGAGATCCGCCGGCAGATTCCGATGCTGCAGGACTGGGTGATCAAGAACGATTTGTTGACGCTCGATCCGGACAAGCCGCTCGAGGTGCGCGAGACGCCGATGTACCAGCGCGGCGTGGCCGGCGCCAGCATCGATGCGCCGGGCCCGTACCGGCCAAAGGACAAGACCTATTACAACGTGACGCCGCTGGACGGCCTGTCGGCCGAGCAGGCCGAGAGCAGCCTGCGCGAGTACAACGAGTGGATCCTGCAGATCCTGAACATCCACGAGGCGATTCCCGGCCACTACGCCCAGCTGGTGCACGCCAACCGTTCGCCCTCGCTCGTGAAATCCCTGTTCGGGAATGGCGCGATGGTCGAGGGCTGGGCCGTGTACGGCGAGCGCATGATGCTGGAATCGGGCTATGGCGGCAACGCACCCGAGATGTGGCTGATGTACTCGAAGTGGAACCTGCGCAGCGTCACCAACACCATTCTCGACTACTCGGTGCACGTGAACGGCATGGGCCGCGAGGAGGCGCTCGACCTGTTGACGCGCCAGGCCTTCCAGACGCGCCAGGAAGCGGTGGAAAAATGGCGCCGCGTGCAGCTGTCGTCGGTGCAGCTGACCAGCTACTTCAGCGGCTATGCCGAGATCATGGAACTGCGCGAGCAGCGCCGCCAGGCCCTGGGCGATCGCTTCAACCAGAAGGCCTTCCACGACCAGTTCCTCAGCTACGGCAACGCGCCCGTCAAGATGATCGCGGAGCTGATGCGCGATTGATCCTCGATCGCGCTTGCGAGAGACCGGAGCCGCGTGCTCCGGTTTTTTTTCGCCTGCCGCGTTTTTTGAGCGCCCACAAATCCCCGAAAATCCACCCCCTTACGATCTGAGGCTTGCGTGTTTTTCACTCCAACCTCGATCAAGGGATCCTGCATGAAAGCGATCGTTCTGCCCTTCCTCCTGCTGCCGCTGCTTCTCGCCGGCTGTTCGACCACGCCCGGCATCGGTTCCTCCGGCGCGAAGACGGTGGCCACCGGCGCGGCCGGTGGCGCCACCGCCGTCAACGCCAACGAGCAGCTTGAAAAATGCGACAGGACGCTTGGCACCTTGTCCATCGTCGAGGAAGCGAACCAGCCCTGGATCCAGCAGCTCACCGCCGAATACCGGATGCAGAGCACCGTTCCCCTGCTGCGCATGATCGTGCAGCAGTCGAACTGCTTCGCCATCGTCGAGCGCGGCCAGGCCTTCCGCAACATGCAGACCGAACGCGCGCTGATGGAAGCGGGAGAGCTGCGCAAGACCAGCAATATCGGCAAGGGGCAAATGGTCGCCGCCGACTACACCATCACACCCTCGGTCACCTTCAGCGCAAAAGGCACCAAGGACTACGGCGCCCTGATCGGCGGGCGCGCCGGCCTGGTCGCGTCCGTGATCGGCGGCTCGATGAAAGCGAACGAGGCCTCGACCATGCTGCTCCTGACCGACAACCGCTCCGGCCTGCAGCTGGCCGCGGCCGAAGGCAGCGCCAAGAACTGGGACTTCGGCATGATGGCCGGCTTCTTCCACCACGGCCTGGCCGGCGCCAGCGGTTTCAGTAACACCCCGCAGGGCAAGGTGCTGGCCGCCTCCTTCATGGACTCGTACAACCAGCTGGTGAAAGCCGTGCGCAGCTACAAGGCGCAATCGGTCGACGGCGGCATGGGCAATGGTGGGATGCTGAAGACGAACTGACCCTCACCCTACGCTGTGCAAAACCGCACAAACGGCGTGCCTGTGCGCCGCTTGTGCGCCATCCCCGCAGGTCTAGAATAAGTTTGGCGACTTTCCGTCGCCCCATAAAACTATACAGACAGCGGAGACAAGCCATGACCTATTCCCCCTCGCCCGCCTCCTAGCGCCCCGCGCGCGGCTGCCTGCTTTCCCGTGTCACCCATCCCGGCTCCTGCGACGCCGTCGCGTCCTCACGTCCGGGCTTTACGCAGTGCTTCACGCTACGGAGGCTTTTCAATGGCATTCACGTTCAAGCGGACGGCCCGCCAGGCCGTCCTCCTCGCCGCATTGGCACCCTGGATCGGCGCCCAGGCGCAAGTCCAGGCCGGTCCCGGGGCCTGGTCCGGCAACCAGACCTGGGCCAGCGACACCGTCAACGGCGGCGCCCTCACCGGCTACTACTACTGGCCCTCCACTGCGCCGGCCCTCGCCGGCAAGCGCGCCCTGGTGCTGGTGCTGCACGGCTGCTCCCAGACCGCGGCCGGCGACGTCATCGACTCGACCTCCGACAAGGGCTACAACTGGAAAGGCGTGGCCGACCAATACGGTGCCGTGATCCTGGCGCCGAACGCCACCGGCAACCTGTACGGCTCGCATTGCTGGGACTGGGCCAAGAGCACCCATAGCCGCACGACCGGCCACTCGGGCATCCTGCTCGACCTGATCAACCGTTTTGTGAGCAACCCGCAGTACGCGATCGACCCGAAACAGGTGTATGTCGCCGGCCTGTCCTCGGGCGGCGCCCAGACCATGGTGATGGGCTGCCTGGCGCCCGACATCTTTGCCGGCGTCGGCATCAATGCCGGCCCGCCGCCGGGCGTGAGCACCCTTCAAATCGGCGCCGTCCCTTCCGGCTACACGGCCAGCACCGCCGCCAACAATTGTAAAAACCTGGCCGGCACCAGCGTCTCCGAATTCGCGACCCAGGTCGCCGGCGTCATCTGGGGCACCAACGACTACACGGTGGCGCAGGCCTATGGCCCGCTCGACGCGGCGGCGATGCGCATCGTCTACGGCGGCACCTATACCAAGGGCGCGGCCGTGAGCGTGCCCACCGGCGGCAGCAACATCCCGTACACGGACGCCAACGGCAAGCTGCGCACCTCGGAGATCACGGTCACCGGCATGGGCCATGCCTGGCCGGCCGGCACCGGGGGACAGAACAGCAATTTCGTCGACGCCAGCAAGGTGAATTATCCGGCCTTCGTGATGGATTTCTGGTTCAAGAACAATCTACGGGTGGCGCGCGCGGCGCCGCCGAGCATGACGTCCTGCAGCGCCAGCGTGTCCGGCTCGACGATCACCGTGAACGGGGCGGCGACGGGGAGCATCGGCAGCTACAAGGTCGTGCTGAACGGGCCGACGCCGGTGAACGACGCCGCCGCCGGCAGCGGCGCCAGTTTTACGAAAGCCTATACGGGGCGCGCCGACGGCTACTACAGCGGCAGCGTGACGGCCACCGACAGCGGCACCGGCCTGACTTCGAACGCCTGCACCATTGGGCAGTTCCTGGTCGGCAGCGCGCCGGCCCTGCAGCCTCCCGCCGGCCTCGCCGCCGGCACGCGCACGGCCAGCAGCATCGCCCTGAGCTGGAACGCGGCGAGCGGCGCCACCGGCTACAACATCTACCGCAACGGTAATAAAGTCAACGCCACGGCGATCACGTCCACCGGCTACACCGACAGCGGCCTGGCGGCGGCGACCAGCTACAGCTACCAGGTCTCCGCGCTCGGCAACGGCGGCGTGGAAAGCGCGCGCTCCGGCAGCGTCACCGCCAGCACCACGGACGGCTTCGTGTGCACGACGACGACATCCAGCAATTACGCCCACGTGACGGCCGGACGCGCCCACAACAGCGGCGGCTATGCGCTGGCGAACGGCTCGAACCAGAACATGGGCCTGAACAACACCTTTTATACGAGCACATTGGCGCAGACATCGAGCGGCTACTACATCATCGGCAGTTGCCCGTAACCCCTCAGGTGCAGGACTTTGCCGGGGCGATGCCCCGGTTTTTTTTGCCTGCACGGGATAGACATGCATCAAAATTTTTCACTGAGGAAACAATTGGAGAGTTTTCGCCGCCCTTGCGACGCCTAAAATAGAGGCAGGGCAATCTTGCCCATCCTTTCTTTTAACCACCGCTTTCGAGGAAGTCATGAAGACTGCTCTGTTTGCGCGCACCTGCGCGGCTCTCTTATTCACGCTGGCCTGCGGCGCCGGCCACGCGCAAAACGGCAAGATCGACCAGGAAGCCGAGATGAACACGGCGCTGGCAGCCGCCCGGGCAGCCTCGCAAAACGGCCCAGCCGAGATCGCGCTGGGCAGCCAGGCGAAATTGAAGCTCCCCGAGGGCTATGCCTTCATTCCGCAGCCGCAGGCGGGCCAGCTCCTGAAAGCGATGGGCAACGGCGAGGACCCGACCCGCCTGGGCATCATCATCCCGCCCGACAGCGACAGCTTCGTGGTGCCGCGCTATATCGAGGCCGGCTACATCAAGGATGACGAAGCGGCCGACTGGAAGGCGGACGAGCTGTTGACCGGCCTGAAGGAAGGCACCGAGGAAAACAACAAGGAGAGAAAGGCGCGCGGCCTGGCGGAGATGGAAATCGTCGGCTGGAACCAGAAGCCGGTCTACGACAAGGCCGCGCACCGCCTGGTGTGGTCGATCGAGACGCGCGACAAGGGCACGTCGAACGAAGAGCACGGCGCCAACTACAACACCTATGTGCTGGGCCGCGAAGGCTATCTGTCGATGAACCTGGTGTCCGGTTTCGATGCGCTGGCGGCGAATAAACCTTTCGCCCAGGCCTTGCTGGCCCAGACCAGCTTCAATCCCGGCAAGACCTACGCCGACTTCAACGCCTCCACCGACAAGGTCGCGGAATACGGCATCGCCGCCCTGGTGACCGGCGTCGCCGCCAAGAAGCTGGGCCTGTTCGCCGTGATCGCGGCTTTCCTGGCCAAGTTCGCCAAGCTGGCGGCGATCGCCGCCTTTGGCCTGCTTGCCGCCATCGGCAAATTCTTCAAGCGCGACAAGGCGTAAAGGCCGTGAAACTGCTCCTGCTGCTACTCAGCGCCGGCAAGCTCGGCAAGCTGCTCACCAGCGGCGGGACGATGCTGCTGTCGGTGCTGGCCTATGCCTTCGTCTATGGCTGGTGGTATGCCGCCGGTTTCGTGGCCCTGCTCTTCTGCCACGAGATGGGACACTTCCTGGCCGCCCGCCAGCGCGGCCTGCCGGTCGGTCTGCCGACTTTCATTCCCTTCGTCGGCGCCTGGATCGAGATGAAGGAAATGCCGAAGGACGTCGAAACCGAAGCCTATGTCGGCATCGCCGGGCCGGTTGCCGGCAGCGTGGCAGCGCTCGCCTGCTATGCGCTGGCGCGCGAATTCGACAGCCGCCTGCTGCTGGCGCTGGCCTATGCGGGCTGCTTCCTGAACCTGTTCAACCTGATTCCGGTTTCCCCGCTCGATGGCGGACGCATCACGGCGATCGTCTCTCCGCGCCTGTGGCTGCTGGGCGTGCCGGTGCTGGCGGCCGCCTTCTTCTGGCGTCCCAGCCCGATCCTGATCCTGATCGCCATCCTCGCGCTGCCGCAGTTGAAGGCGGCCTGGAACTGGGACGCATCAGCGCCCGCGAACCAGCATTACTACGCGGTCAGCAATGAAGACAAGTTCACCTACGGGGTGTTCTATCTGGGCCTGATCGTCTTCCTGAGCCTGATGGTGCACGGACTGCACACCGAACTCGGTCCGGCGCACTAAACGTGTTTCTCCACTTGATGACCGGGGCTGCGGCTCCGGTTTTTTTTCGCCCGCACACTGCCGATCGTCTCATTCCTCGCACACCATGCTCACAAGATCGTGCTTTGCTTACATTACCTTTCGTTTAACTCTAGAATAAAACCGCTAGGCGAAGTCATATTTCGCTGTGCAAAACTATAAAATTATTGGAGACATACGAATGAAAAAGCAGCTCCGTACGTTCGTTTCACGTCGACTCATCCCGCCGCTGCTGGCGACCCTGGCTCTGTCCGCCTGTGGCGGCAGCGACGACGATCCGGGGGTGGCACCGACGCAAACCGCCGTCACGCCGATCCCCTTCACGCCGGAAGCGGAATCGACCCGTGCCCAGGATGCGCGCACCTTCGCGGTGGCCCAAACCTTGCCGACGCTGGCGGCCATGGCTGGCGCCCCGGCGACCGACCGCTGGACCGGCGTGCTGAACAACGCCTCCTACATGGTCGAAGTGCCGAAGAACTGGAACGGCATGCTGGTCATGTACGCGCACGGCTATGCCGGCGAAGGCGCCAACCTGTCGGTCTCGCCGCCGGCAATCCGCCGTCACCTGATCAGCCAGGGTTATGCCTGGGCCGCATCGAGCTACACCAAGAATTACTACGACGTGCGCGCCGGCGTGGAAGACACCAATGCGCTCGCCATCAACTTCGTCGACATCGCGCGCCAGAACGGGCGGACGCTGACGGCCCCCTTTAAAACCTACATCATCGGCGTGTCGATGGGCGGCCACATCTCGGCCGCGGCCGTGGACGAGGAAAACATCGCCACCGCCAACAACCGCATCCGCTACAACGGCGCCGTGCCGATGTGCGGCGTGCTGGGCGACACCGAACTGTTCGATTACTTCGCCGCCTACCAGACCGCCGCGATGCGCGAAGCCGGCATGCCGGCTACCAGCTGGCCGGTCGCGGACTGGGCGACCATCGGCCCGCAGGTGCAGGCCAAGCTGTTCACCTCCTTCCCGACGGTGGCCGCGCCGACCGTCGAAGGCATGCGCCTGAAGCAGATCGTGCAGAACCTGACCGGCGGCCCGCGTCCGCTGTTCGACTACGCCTACGCCAGCCCGCTGCAGGCCACCGTCTGGGGCACCTTCGGGCGCGACGGCAAGGTGAACGGCATCCTGAACCAGGACCTGGTGTCGACCAAGGACATCGTCTACCAGCTCGACGCCGACCCGGCGCTGAGCGCCGAGGAGCAGGCGTATAACGCCTCGATCTACCGCGTCCAGGGCACGCCGGAGGCGAACCGCCTGCGCCGCGACGGCCTGCGCTGGATCCCGAAGACCAACGCCCAGATCAAGGTCCCGGTCGTCACCATCCACACGCTGGGCGACATGTACGTGCCCTTCAAGATGGAGCAGATCTATAAACGCCGCGCCGATACGAATGGCACCTCGAATCTGCTGGTCCAGCGCGCGATCCGCGGCATCAGCCACTGCGACTTCACGATCGCCGAGCAGGTGTCGGCCTTCGAGGCGATGACCAAGTGGGAGCAGCAAGGCGTGAAACCGGCCGGCGACGACGTGTTGACGCCGTCGGTGGTGGCCGATCCGAAGTACGGCTGCCAGTTCACGGACAACACGCCGTCGACGGACGACAGTGCCAACCTGTTGCGTGTGCGGGCGTCGCTGCCGCAATGCAGCGCGCCGTGAACCTGAGCTGAAGCGCAGAACGCCGGCCTTGATCAGCCGGCGTTTTTTTATGGCGCGCGTATGATGTCTCCTTCTTCGACGATACCGGATAGAGATGAGCGACAAGCAACTGACTCCCGATGCCCTCGCCGCCCTGCAGGGCCGCTTCCAGCAGCAATCGCGCAAGGCGCAGGCCTATTACGCCGTCATGCACGAGGCTCGACGTGTACTCGGCAGCGACGACGCGGCAAGCGTCTGGATGGAAGCGCCGCTGGCGGCGTTTGACCGGCAGACCCCGGCGCAGCTGGTGGCAGCCGGGCGCGAGCAGGAGGTGCTGGACCATGTGCGCGGCCTGAAGCCGGCGCGCTGACCCAGGCGAAAAAAAACCGGGCAAGCCCGGTTTTTTTCGCTGAACCTCCTTATGCCGGCTCTTCCGGCGACTGCGTCATGCGCACGAACAGCGGCGAGACCAGTAGTCCCAGCTCGAACAGCAGGCACATCGGAATGGCCAGCGACAGCTGGCTGACCACGTCCGGCGGCGTGACGATGGCGGCGATGACGAAGGCGCCGACGATGACGTAGGGACGCACTTCCTTGAGTTTCTCGAGGCTGACGATCCCCATGCGCACCAGGATCACGACCACCACGGGCACCTCGAAGGTGGCGCCGAAGGCGAGGCACATCGACATCACGAAGTCGAGGTAGTTCTCGATGTCGGGCATCACGGCGATCGAGGATGGCGCGAATTCGGCAATGAAGTGGAACACGCGGCCGAACACGAGGAAGTAGCAGAAGGCGACGCCGGCGACGAACAGCAGCGAGGACGAGATCACCAGCGGCAGCACGAGGCGCTTTTCGTGGGCATACAGGCCCGGGGCGACAAAGGCCCACAGCTGGTAGAACACCCAGGGCAGCGCCACGATGATGGCCGCCATCAGGGTCACCTTCATCGGCACCAGGAAGGGCGCGACGACGCCGGTGGCGATCATCTTCGCTCCCGGAGGCAGGGACGCCAGCATGGGCATGGCCAGGAAGTCGTAGATTTCCTTCGGCCCCGGCCAGATGAACAGCGCGATACAGACGATGGCGACGCCGATGATGGCCTTGACCAGGCGGTCGCGCAGTTCGACGAGGTGGGAAATGAAGGTTTCTTCGACTGGCGCTTCGTCGGTCATCTAGGTGTTAAAAAAATGAAGAATTGGATTTGACGCCCGGGCGGAACTTGCGCACGCGCGCGGCGCCCGACAGGACCCGGGTCTTGCCGCCGTGGCGGTGCTTGTACCAGGCGGGAACCGCCGACGAACGCACCAGCTTCTTGCGCCGGAAGTCTTTCGCCTTGCGCTCAAGGTCGTCCATGCTGGCGGAAGGCGCCGGCACGTTCGGCTGGATGTCGCCGCGCCAGGCCGATTCGACTTCCTGCAGGCTGCTCGTCATGTGGTGCTCGATGTCGGACTGGAATTCGGCGGCGCTGTCGGCCACCTCCTTCTGCAGGTTGCGCAGTTCGTCGAGCTGGATCTCGCGGCTGACCTCGGACTTGACGTCGTGCAGGTAGCGCTGGGCGCGGCCGTACAGGGTGCCGGCCATGCGCGCCACCTTCGGCAGCTTTTCAGGGCCGATCACGATCAGCGCCACCACACCGATGATGGCGAGCTTCGACAGTCCCAGGTCGATCATACGGCGACCGGATTACGAACGGTGTTTTTCGCGGGTTTCGACGTCGATCGTCGATTTGTCGGCAACCTGGCTCGGCGGCACAGGCGTCGACGGATTGGCGGCGGATTTCTCTTCCTCGCCCTTGACGCCATCCTTGAAACCTTTGACGGCCTTGCCGATGTCGGAACCGACATTGCCCAGCTTCTTGGTGCCGAACAGCAGCACCACCACGACCAGCACGATTACCCAGTGCCAAATGCTCATCGAACCCATTTTGATCTCCTCAGTGGGCGCTTGCGCCCGCAATCGTTACAGCTTGTTTGTGACTTTGCCGCACCAGTATAAGCCAAGCCGGCGCTAGTGATGCCTAGAAAAGGTTCAGGTACCGAGGCCGCGCCAGGGGCGGGGACCGCCATACATGTGCAGGTGCAGGTGATAGACTTCCTGCCCGCCGTTCGGACCGCTGTTGATCAGGGTTTTATAGCCGCCGCCAGGCTTGCCATCCGCGCCCTTCGTCACCGCCACGCCGTGTTCGCGCGCCAGTTTCGGTGCCAGCGCCAGCATCTTGCCCAGCAGGGCCGTGTGCTCTTCCGTCGTATCGGACAGGGTGTCGATGTGTTGCTTCGGGATCACCAGCAGGTGCACCGGCGCCGCCGGGTTAATGTCCTTGAAGGCCAGCACGTCGTCATCTTCGAAGACGACCTGGGCCGGAATCTGCTTCGCAGCGATCTTGCAAAAAATGCAGTTATCCATCTTGTCTCCAGTCTCTGTTGCTGCGGCAATGAGGCCGCGAGTCAATCTGGTGAATCTTATACGAGAACAATGACGCTGGAATGACGCACGCCTTAATTCAAGCGTCCTTGCGCGACGCTTTCTCCTCGAGGCCAGACAAGCCTTCGCGGCGCGCCAGCTCGTCGACCACCTGCTGCGGCGTCAGGTCGAATTTGGCCAGCAGCACCATCGAGTGAAACCACAGGTCGGCCACTTCGTACAGCAGGCCGTCCGTCTCGCCCGAGACGCGCGCATCCTTGGCCGCCATCACGGTCTCGGTGGCTTCCTCTCCGATCTTTTTCAGGATCGCGTCGTCGCCTTTCGAGAACAGCTTGGCGACATAGGAGGTGGCCGGGTCGCCGCCGTTTTCCAGCTTGCGCGTTTCGATCGTCTGCGCCAGGCGCGCCAGGGTGTCACTCATGGGTTGTCTTCGTATTCGAGTAAATCGTTTGCGGGTCCTGCAACACCGGCTCGACCGCCTGCCAGTCCTCGCCGTCGAACTTCTGGAAGAAGCAGGAGTGGCGTCCGGTATGGCAGGCGATGCCGCCCTTCTGCTCGATTTTTAAGAGGATCACGTCCTCGTCGCAATCGAGGCGCATTTCCAGCACCTTTTGCGTGTGGCCGGACTCCTCTCCCTTGTGCCACAGTTTTTTACGCGAACGGCTCCAGTACACGGCCTCCCCGAGTTCGGCGGTGCGCGCCAGGGCGTCGCGGTTCATCCAGGCGAACATCAATATGTCGCCCGTGGCGGCTTCCTGGGCGATCACCGGCACCAGGCCGTGTTCATCCCAGCGCACCTTTTTCAACCATGCGGCATTCGTCGTCATGATTTACTCCAGGCGCATCGGGATGCCGCGTTCGGCCATGAAGCGCTTGGCTTCGCCGACCGTGTGCTGCCCGTAGTGGAAGATGGATGCCGCCAGCACCGCATCCGCGTGCCCTTGCAGGACGCCGTCAGCCAGATCCTGCAGGCCACCGACGCCGCCCGAGGCGATCACGGGAATGCCCACCGCATCCGACACGGCGCGCGTCAGGCCGAGATCGAAACCGGATTTGGTGCCGTCGCGGTCCATGCTGGTCAGCAGGAGTTCGCCCGCGCCCAGCTGTTCGAGCTTGACGGCCCACTCGACCGCATCCATGCCGGTGGCATTGCGGCCGCCATGGGTGAACACTTCCCACTTGCCGGGGGCGGTCTGCTTGGCGTCGATCGCCACCACGATGCATTGGGAACCGTGCTTTTGCGAGGCGTCGAACACCAGCTGCGGATTCTGCACGGCCGAGGTGTTCATGCTGACCTTGTCGGCCCCCGCATTCAACAGGCGCCGCACGTCCTCGACCTTGCGCACGCCGCCGCCCACCGTCAGCGGGATGAAGACGGTGGAGGCGACCGCCTCGATGATCGGCAGGATCAGGTCACGGCCGTCCGAAGACGCCGTGATGTCCAAAAAGGTGATTTCGTCGGCGCCCTGGCCGTCGTAGCGGCGCGCGATTTCGACAGGGTCGCCGGCGTCGCGCAGTTCGGTGAAATTGACGCCCTTGACGACGCGCCCGCCGGTCACGTCCAGGCAGGGGATGATGCGTTTTGCCAGCATAGTCTTTCCAGAGGCTCCTTAAGCCTGTTCGCCCTCGGTCAGTTCGTCGGCGCGCGCCTGGGCCGAGGCCAGGTCGAGCGTGCCTTCGTAGATCGAGCGGCCGCAAATGACACCTTCGATGCCTTCGTCCTGCACCGCGCACAGGGCCTCGACGTCGGCCAGGTTGTGCAGGCCGCCGGAAGCGATGATCGGAATGCGCACCGCCTGCGCCAGGCGCACGGTCGCTTCGATGTTCACGCCGCCCATCATGCCGTCGCGGCCAATATCCGTGTAGATGATCGATTCGACGCCATAGCCCTCGAATTTCTGGGCCAGGTCGATGACTTCGTGGCCGGACATCTTGCTCCAGCCATCGGTGGCCACTTTACCGTCCTTGGCATCGAGGCCGACGATGATGGAACCGGGGAAGGCGCCGCAGGCGTCGTGCAGGAAGCCCGGGTTCTTCACGGCGGCGGTGCCGACGATGATGTAGCTGATGCCGTCGTCCAGGTAGCGCTCGATGGTGTCGAGATCGCGGATGCCGCCGCCCAGCTGGACGGGGATCTCGTCGATGCCGTTGTCTTCGGCGAATTCCTGGACCACTTGCAGGATCGATTTGATGGCCGGCTCGTTCTTCGGTTTGCCGGCGAAGGCGCCGTTCAGGTCGACCAGGTGCAGGCGGCGCGCGCCCTTCTTGAGCCAATGCAGGGCCATTTCGGCGGGATCTTCGGAGAAGACGGTGGCGAGGTCCATATCGCCTTGTTTCAGGCGAACGCAGTGACCGTCTTTCAGGTCGATGGCGGGGATCAGCAGCATGGTCGTGGTGTGTAAGTGAACGGTGGAGTGAACGAAGGGTTCAAGGATTCCAGTGGATGAAATTGCGGTACAGGCGCAGCCCGGCGGCCGCGCTTTTCTCGGGGTGGAACTGGGTGGCGACCAGATTGTCGCGTGCGACCGCGCAGGTGTACAGGCCGCCGTAGTCGGTCTCGCCAATGGTGTCGCTCGCGACGTCCGGCGCGACGTAATAGCTGTGCACGAAGTAGAAATAGGTACTATCGTCGACGCCGTCCCACAGCGGGTGGCTGCGGGTCTGCCGGACGCGGTTCCAGCCCATCTGCGGCACTTTAAAACGTGAGCCGTCGGCCTGCGTCTTGCCGTCCAACTGGAACCGTACCACCTTGCCCGGCAGGATACCGAGGCCCGGGGTGCCGCCATTTTCTTCGCTCTCGTCGAACAGCATCTGTTCGCCGACGCAGACGCCCATCACCGGACGGGTTTTCACGGCGCGCAGCAGGGCTTCCTCGGCGCCGGACTCGCGCAGGCTGTGCATGCAATCGCGCATCGCGCCCTGGCCCGGCAGCACGATGCGGTCGGCGGCGTCGATGTCGGCGGCCTTGTTCGAGACCAGGATGTCGGCCTCCGGCGCCGCGGCGCGCAGGGCCTGCGCTACCGAACGCAGGTTGCCCAGGCCATCGACCACTACGATCTTGTTCGCCATACGCTTACAGGCTGCCTTTGGTGGACGGGATGATGCCGGCGGCGCGCTCGTCGAGCGTGGTCGCCATGCGCAGCGCGCGCCCGAAGGCTTTGAAGACCGTCTCGCACTGGTGGTGCGCGTTCACGCCGCGCAGGTTATCGATGTGCAGGGTGACGCCGGCGTGGTTCACGAAGCCGCGGAAGAATTCGCCCGTCAGGTCGACGTCGTAGGTGCCGATCATCGCGCGCGTCCAGGGGATGTGCATTTCCAGGCCGGGACGGCCGGAAAAGTCGATGACCACGCGCGACAGCGCCTCGTCCAGCGGCACGTAGGAATGGCCGTAGCGGGTCATGCCCTTCTTGTCGCCGACCGCCTTGGCGATCGCCATGCCGAGCGTGATGCCGGTGTCCTCGACCGTGTGGTGGGCGTCGATGTGCAGGTCGCCGACGGCCTCGACTTCCAGGTCGATCATGCCGTGGCGCGCGATCTGGTCGAGCATGTGGTCGAGGAAGGGCACGCCGGTGTTCAGTTTCTGGCGGCCGGTACCGTCGAGGTTGACCGAGACGCGGATCTGCGTCTCGTTGGTGTTGCGGGTGATGTCTGCGGTGCGGGTCATGAGATGGTGCTCGTCGGTTCAGGGCCGCCTACGCTTGCGTCAGCGCGGCCTTGAGGGCATTCAGGAATGCGGAATTTTCTTCCGGCGTGCTGACCGTGACGCGGATGCAATTGGCCAGCATCCCGTGCATTTTACTCAAATTCTTGATCAGCACCTTTGCGTCGTACACTTTTGCGCAGACGGCGGCCGCATCCGGCACGCGCAGCAAAATGAAATTCGCGCTTGAAGCAAATACTTCGACTCCCGGCAGCGCCGCCAGTTCGGCGCTCAGGCGCTCGCGCTCGGCATTGATGCTGGCGGCCTGGGCGTCGAGTACGTCGATATGCTCGAGCACGAACTCGGCCGCCACCTGGGTCAGCACGTTGACGTTGTAGGGTGGACGCACCTTCTCGAACTCGGCCAGCAGCTCGGGCGCCGCCGTCATGTAGCCGAGGCGGATGCCGGCCAGGCCGAGTTTGGAGACGGTGCGCATCACGACCAGGTTCTCGAACTCTTTCACGCGGTCCATGAAGGTCTCGCGGGCGAAGGGTTGATACGCTTCGTCCAGCACCACGAGGCCGTGCTCGCCCTGCGCGCGCAGGATCGCCTCGATATCCTCGACGGCGAACAGGTTGCCGGTCGGGTTGTTCGGGTAGGCCAGGAATACGACGGCCGGCCGGTGCAGGGCGATCGCCGCCAGCATGGCTTCCATGTCGAGCGTGAAGTCGGCTTTCAGCTTCACGCCGACGAAGTCGGCGCCCGCGAACTGGGCCGAGCGCGCATACATGACAAAGGCCGGCACCGGGGCCAGCACGGACGCGCGCCGTTCCTGGCTCGCCACCGTCGTGGTCACGATCTGGATCAGCTCATCGGACCCGTTGCCGAGCATGACGTCGAAGCCGGCCGGGATGCCGAGCTTGTTTTTTACTTTTTCCTTCAGCGTCGCGTAGGACGCCACCGGATAGCGGTTCAGCACGGCGTCGGCCAGGCGCTGGCCGAGTTCCGTGCGCAGGTTTTCCGGCAGCTCATAGGGATTTTCCATCGCGTCAAGCTTGATGAAGCCGGACGCATCGGGCACCACATAGGCGCCGATGGCGCGTACGTCGGCGCGGATCACGTTGGCGACCAGATTGTCGATACTCATGCTTGTTCCTCGGTGGTGGCAGCGCCGGCGCGCGCATCGAGCTTGGCGGCGCGGGCGATACTCTTGCGTTGTTTGATGGTCAGTTGCGGTTCCGGCGCGGCCAGGCGCGCGTCGATGATGGCGCAGTACTCGGGATTGAGTTCGAACCCGGCGTACTGGCGCCCCAGGCGGCGCGCGGCGATCGCCGTGGTGCCGCTGCCCATGAAGGGGTCAAGCACGACGCCGCCTGGTGGGCAGGACGCCTTGATCATGCGTTCGATGATTTCCAACGGCTTCTGGGTCGGATGGTCGGCGCGCTCCGGATGCTCGCGGTGCAGGCGCGACACGCTCCATAAATCCTTCGGGTTGTAGCCGACTTCGAGCCACTTGGCGCCGACGAAGATCGAGCGCGAGCGCGCCTTCTTGGTCGCCGCATCGTAAGGAATGCGCACCGAGTCGAGATCGAAATAATAATCCTTGCGGTTGACGAAGAAGCCGATCGTGTCGTGCACCGAACTGAAGCTGCGCACGCTGCCACCCATCGAGGGCACGCGGCGGTCCCAGATGATCTCGTTCATCATCGTCATGCGTTTTTTCAGCATGACGAAGATCTCGGGCGCGAAGCGCCAGGTGAGGAAGATGTACAGGCTGCCGTTGGGCTTGAGCTTCGGCAGCGCGGCGTCGATCCAGCGTTCGGTCCACTCCAGGTAGGCTTCGACGCTTTGCTGGTCGGAGCCGTTGCCGTAGTCCTTGCCGAGGTTGTAGGGCGGGTCGGTCAGGATCAGGTCGACCGAACTGTCGGGGATGCGCGCCAGGCCCGCCAGCGCATCCTCGCAGAAGACCTGGTTGACCCAGTCCGTCATGACTGGGAGGTGGGCTGACTGAGGATACGGAGCTCGGCGCTGCGTGCGTGCGCCTGCAGTCCCTCGCCATAGGCCAGTTCGGCCGCCACTTTGCCCAGGGTCTGGGCACCTGCTTCGCTGACGTGCAGGATCGAGGAGCGCTTCTGGAAATCGTACACGCCCAGCGGCGACGAGAAACGCGCCGTGCGCGAAGTCGGCAGCACGTGGTTCGGACCGCAGCAGTAATCGCCCAGGGATTCGGACGAGAAGCGGCCGAGGAACATCGCACCCGCGTGGCGAATCTTGTCCGCCCACTGCTGTGGATTCTCGGCCGAGATTTCCAGGTGCTCGGCGGCGATGTCGTTGGCGATCGCGCAGGCCTCGTCCATGTCGCGCACTTTGATCAGTGCGCCGCGGTCGGTCAGCGAGGTGGTGATGGTTTCGTGACGCGGCATGGTAGGCAGCAGCTTGTGGATGCTGGCTTGCACGCGCGCGATGTACTCGGCGTCCGGGCACAGCAAAATTGCCTGCGCCAGTTCGTCGTGCTCGGCCTGCGAGAACAGGTCCATCGCGACCCAGTCCGGGTCGGTCGTGCCGTCGCACAGCACCAGGATTTCCGAGGGACCGGCGATCATGTCGATGCCGACCGTGCCGAACACGCGGCGCTTGGCAGCGGCGACATAGGCGTTGCCGGGGCCGACGATTTTATCGACCGCCGGAATCGTCTCGGTGCCGTAGGCGAGGGCCGCGACGGCTTGGGCGCCGCCGATGGTGATCACGCGCGTCACGCCCGCAATCGCGGCGGCGGCCAGCACCATCTGGTTTTTGACGCCGTCCGGGGTCGGCACCACCATCACGATGTCCTTGACGCCGGCTACCTGCGCCGGAATCGCATTCATCAGGACCGACGAGGGATACGCGGCTTTACCGCCGGGGACGTAGATACCGACGCGGTCGAGCGGCGTGACGCGCTGGCCGAGCACCGTGCCATCCGGCTCGGTATACGTAAAACCGTTCAGTTCCTGCTTCTGGCGCTCGTGGAACACGCGGATGCGCTCGGCGGCCGTCTGCAGCGCCTGGCGCTGGGCGTCGGGCAACGCGCTGAGTGCGGCCTGCAGTTCGCTCTGCGGCAGGTCGAAGGCAGCCACGTCCTGCGCGTTCACGCGATCAAAACGGTTCGTGTACTCGAGCACGGCGGCGTTGCCGCGTTTCTTCACATCGGCCAGGATCTTACCAACGGCCGTTTCGATCGCGTCGTCGGTCTCGGCCTCGAACGCCAGCAGCGCATGCAGCTGCTGTTTGAAACCGTCGTGGGTGGAGTCGAGGGTGCGGATCTGTACAGCCATGGGGTTCAGCCTTGTTGCGGTTGGAGTGTCGAGGCCTTCTCGAAGGCTTCGATGATGGGTTGCAGGCGTGCGCGCTTGAGTTTCAAGGCGGCCTGATTCACGACCAGGCGCGAGGAGATCTCCATGATCTTCTCGACTTCGACCAGGTTGTTCGCGCGCAGCGTGTTGCCGGTCGAGACCACGTCGACGATGGCGTCCGACAGGCCGAC
>Ga0308160_10002569_pt1 | contig 21683 bp, 27 predicted proteins | sample PhyFR1_FD_201036 | JGI IMG/M metagenome (GOLD analysis project Ga0308160, IMG submission 201036) | Phyllosphere microbial communities from UC Gill Tract Community Farm, Albany, California, United States - DLSLF.R1 | ecosystem: Host-associated > Plants > Phyllosphere > Unclassified | place: USA...
CATGTAGACCATGGTTTCCACGCCATTCACGCGCGCCGCCGCCTCGATCAGGACGCAACGATACGCGGCCGGGCTTTGCAGCCAGGCCAGGAACTGAGCATCAGTCATTCAGGAGCTACCCTATCTTCGAACTTGCTGATTGAAGAAATCGCCGACGCTGCGATTCGACCCATGGTTTCGGCCGAGTCGCGCGACGCCGAGGCTCCGCCGCGGATGATGTCGCCAGTCTGGCGATTCGCATCTGCGCGCAGGCCCGACACCTCCGTCCGCAGCGCCTTCACCTCGGCCACCAGTGCTTCGGTGTTGGCGGTGCCGTACGAGCTGTACGGGATCGGCACATTGACGGGCGGCGCCACGGCGGTCAGCGGAGACGTGTTCTTGCCCATAGCTGCGTTGAGCTGAAGGATCGCTTCACGCACCGAAAGGACCGATTTATTCACTTCGATCAGCCCGGATACCGACGCTTTTAGGGAATCGAGTTGCAATTGGCCGACATCGACTTGCGCCTCCGCCCACTTAGCTGCTTCCTCGGTCGCCGCCTGGGCGAAATCGAAGTCCTGCCGGTAGGTAGCACTACTGGCATACACAACGCGCGACGCCTCGAGGAATGCGGTGTATGCATCCTGGTAGCGCCCCTGCGCGGCCTCGTCCCCGGCACGCGCCGCCGCGAGCACAGCCTCGTATTGCGACTTTGCTTCAGCGTACTTCTGCGCAGGCGAAAGTGGCGACAAACCACCGAGCAATGCACTTTCCTTCAGGCTGCGCAAGCTGGCGGCAAACGAAGTCATGCGACTGATCGTTGCTTGCAAAGCCTGCGATTCGGCGTTGTACGCATCGGTCAGCGCGGCGCGCTGCTCGGTCAGTTCGACCGTGGCCGGGTGCACTGCGGCGAAGGCATCTGCCAGTTTCATCAGCGCTGCATATTGCTGTGCGCCAGCGACCGTGCTGACGTCCAGACTGTCGATGACCTGCTTGAACTGGGTCCGCGTTACCACAGCCGACAGTCCGAGCTTGCCCATCTCGACAGCGAGAGCGTCCGCAACAGGCTTCATCCTCTCGGCTTCCGTCAGGAAGTTCTGTGCATACGAGGCGGTCTGCTGAGTCAGGACGTCGAGGCTACCGAACAGATCCACCAGTCGCTCGCGCGCGGTCACAGATTGAAGTCCAACCAGGCTGAACTGCTTGCCAATCGACGTCAGCACCGCGTCGACGCCGGCGTAGTTCGTAGCGATGCGCTGCAGAGTTGCAGCTGCAGTTTCCCCTGCCTTTCCCAACGAGGCGATCGAAGGAATCAGCCTCAGAGCCAGTTCATCGCCCATGTCGCCGAACATCTTGGCGATCAGCTCTTGATTCTTCGCCTCGTCGTCGGTGAGCTGCAGCTTGATCGCTTTGCTGTAGCCGTTGATTACGGAAGTCTCAAGACCCATCGCGGCACCAAAACCCTTGACCGCGAGAATCATCGCTTGGACGGTCGTATCAAGACCAGCATCCTGACCAGCACTCAAATCAGCGTTAATCGTGTCCCATTTGTCACTCCGGAACACACCTCCTTTAGCGAGGGTATAAGCATAGTTGCGCCCCGCAAAACCTGATTCGTTGATAGTGCCTTCCAGGCCATGCTCCTTGATAACGGGAGCCTTCCGACCGAACAAAGCTGCGAACGTTGCTTGCCCGGAGAAGATGTTGGCAGCGGTATTGCTGAGCCCAATCCCACGCAGCACGTTGTCAAAGATCCGAATGCCCCCGCCGAGCTGCAGCGGGTCCTTGAGCGTACCGTTGTGAGTATCCCACCCTTGCTTGTAGAGCGAGTTCGACAGCGCCATCCCAGCTGCGATCCAGCCAGCGATCGGGACCGCATATGCACCAGCACTTGCGCCGGCCCCTGCACTTGCACCGGCTGCCGCGCCATTCGTTGCGCCGGCCACGCCGCTGGAGAGCTCACCGATCACTGCGGCTGCACCAGGCGTACTCATGCCAGTGCCGAATGCCGTCGCGGCGGTCGAGCCGAACATGCTGCCAAACTGAGTGATGTATCCGCCGAGGCTGCTAGCCAAGCCGGTGGAGAATCCAGACGAGATTGTCTTTCCAATACTCATCAGGTTCATGAGACTGCCGAGGCTGCCGGCCGACGTGCCGCCAATCGCCCCGACCGCCTGCTGCAGCCCGCCTTGGCCACTCATCTGGCCGCTGATGTTGATGATCCACTTCTTTACCGTCATCTGGTACAGCAGTTCGTACAGGCCATTCTTCAACGTGTCTTTCAGACGGTCGAATGCCGACTTGCCGCTGTCGAAGATGCTGATGAAGGTATCGTGGGCGGTGCGCTCAATCGATTCCCACAGTTGCTTCTGAGCCTGCAGCTCCTCGATGTTTCGCATGGCAGCAGTCGAACGCTTCTTCGCCGCGATCAGCTTTTCCAGCGCCTCGATCTCATCCAGCGTCAGGCCGAGCGAGATGCGCTGGGCGAGTTGGTCTTCGAGGCGCGCCAAAGTCTGCGCTTCGATTGCCGACTTGGTCATGCCGAAGGTTTCTACGGCCGCCTCGTTCTGGCGGGCCTCAGTTTCCGCGTCTGCGATCGACTTCATCACGGCATCAGCTTGGGCCTTGCGGATTTTCTCCCACTCAGCATCGTGCTTAGCCATTCGCTTTTTGCCGTCGATGATTGCCTCGTTGATCGACAGCTCTTTGATTTTTGCCCTGTAATCCGCCTCCTGATCCTTGTTCAGCTTCACCTTCCCCGCCGCCAGTTGTTCGTCCAGCGAGATCAAGAGCTTCTGAGAATCGGAGAGCGGCTCCAGGCCTTGAGCTTCGTCTGCTGTTGCCCGGATCTTTTCGTTGATCGATTGGGTAAGGGCTGCGTACGCCTCGGCCGCCTTTTCTGCGTCTTTGGCGGCTTGGTCGTTGCCTTTGTATTCGAGCTCAGGCTTTGTGCTGGAGCCTTCAGGAGCCCCTCCCGACTCCTCCCGCGCCTTCAAGCGGGCCCGATAGGCATCCTCGAATTGACCCACCGGCCGGTTAAACAACTCTTCAATTTTTGCGTTTGCCTCCTCGACCGCTTGATTCCGCTCGGCCAGAGATTTCTTGACATACCCAATAAGGGAACCGTCTTTGAATACGTTAGCAGCGAGATTTGTTGGGGTGAATTTCGCGGACAACATGATGTCCGCCTTCACCCCCTTGACGGCATTCCAGATCATGCCCATCGAGCGGCCGAGAACGACCGCTGCATCCGCTGCCTGCGCGATCCCGAGGCCAAGTTCGTCCGCCCATTTTTTGCCGGCACCGCCGGCAAGATCACTCTGGTGTTTGTAGACGTCCGAGAAGGCGCCCACCAGATCCCTCAGCGCCGGCAGCGCGTCAATTGCAATGGCGGTGAAGATTTCCTTGAGCTGCAGCTTGACCCAACCGAGCTGATCTTGGAAGCCGGCCGCTGCGCTGGCTGCTGCGCCCGACACGCCGGAGACCTTGCCATAGTTTTCGGCCAGATCATTCAAAAATGGCAAAAGGTCAGCGCCAGACTTGCCGACCAGGTCATTGATGAGTGCGGTCTTCCCTGCGCCATCGTTATACCCCTGGAGCTTTGTCGCCACATCGACGAGAACGTCAGATGGAGCGCGCAGCTTGCCCGATGCATCCTTAGACGAGACGCCAAGCGCGCCCAACGCCTTCTGGGTTTTGCTGCTTTCCTCATCGACGGTCGTCATCCCCTTGGCCAGCTTTGCGAGCGCGCCGTCGACTGCGCCCATATCTGTGCCGAAGACGACAGCCAGCTTCTGGATTTTTGATAGCGCCTCTACGCTATCCCCGGTCTTCTGAGCGATGTCGTCGAGTTGCGCAAGATCGTCGATCGCATCGTTGACCATGAGTCCGCCGGCCGCCACTGCTGCCGTGATCGTCGCCGCGACTGTCAACATGACAGTCGCGAACTTGCCGGCCATCTTGCCGAGATTTCCAAAGGACGATTGACCCTGTTGCTCCGCGGCGCGGAGCTGCTCAATCATCGGACGTGCAGCATCGGCGACACCCAGTTGCGCGGCGCGCATTTCCATGAGCTCCGATGCAGTCTTGCCGATACTGTCAGCGCGGTTGCGAAGGTCCTCCAGGAACCTCGTACTATCATCGAGTTTCTTCTGGGCCTCGGCAGCCAGGGCGGCCTTGCGGGTCGCAGCATCGAGTTGGTCCAGGTACGGCTTGAGTGCAGCCACGTTGACGCCGCGGCTATTCGCCAGGGCCTCGTAATACTCGCGGCTACCCTTCGCGCCGGCGGACATGGAAGCCGTTGCGCGCTGGATGGCGTCAGCCATATTCTTGGTTGCGCGGTCGACCTGGCCAGCTGCTGCACCGGCGCCCTCGCCGACCGATCGGACACCCGGCAGGTTGGCCAAATTCTCGAGCGTGCGGCCTGTTTTTTGAGCGGCGTCTTCAACCCGCCGGATACCAGCTTCGGTCTTAGACGTCGCAGCATCGACCTGCTGGAGTCCCGACTCGACGCCGCTCGCATCAGCAGTTACCTTAATCGTTGCTTCGTTAACAATTTCGCTCATGCGCCGCCCATAAAAAAAGCCACCGCATGGGTGGCTTGGTTCAAACTAATTCTCTTAATCTAGGCTTCGATCCGGCTTAGGCTTGTGCTCGTTGCATACGTCATAGACAAAGTCGCGCACATGGCGCTTCTGTGGAATTTGGCGTACGAATACGACCCCCCGTTTATCGCGCAGCTCTAGGTACTTCACACGGCAGTTCACAACCCCCAAGTAGGGAGATTTATCTACCCCTTTAGGTCCGCCAGTAGCCATCGTGAACGAGCGCAGGTCACCATTCCCTTTTAGGCTCCGTGGCTCGTAACAGATTGCCGCTTTCGTATCCGAATCCTGTCGGCATGAAAGCTTCTGCGCGAAAGCGCCTGTGGCGGCAAAAACACCGATAGCAAAAAGAACGGCGCGCTTCATTGCTGCTCCTCATTTATGAAAGAGCAATTCTATACCAGCACGAATAACCACCCGGCATTTCTGCTGAGTGGCATCTAGGGTCGATGCGACCCGTCAATCCCGACTCTGCATCACTGTCAACGCGGCAGCCTCCATGATCTGCAGGTCGTTATCAAGCTGCTCGTACGCCTCCGCCGTCAGACCCATCCGGTCCATCCGGTGGTAAGCGACGAAGTAATCCAGCCCAGTCGGCCCGCCCATTCCCACTCGCCACTGCGTGCCTAAGTTCTGGAACAGGTTGAAGGCCCGCACGGTGTCGGGCCAGATTTCGACAGACGTTGCCACTTCCTCCCGGCTGAGGCCGGCCGTCGCCAGCTCGGCATCGGTCGGCGCTCGTTCGTAGAGGGCGGCGGCAACGTCTTCTAGTTTTTTGCGCGCACCCGGGTCAGTTCGCTGATGTACTTCTCGACCACGGCGTGGCCAGATCCGAGGTAGTTCTGGGTCAGCTTTTCGATGTTTTCGGCATTGAATGCGTCTTCCAGGTCCCAGCCGCTGACGATGTCCATCATCAGCTCGACGTCATCGCGCCCTTCCATGGAGTCCATGAACTCCTTGAACTCCTCGCGCGGCCGGTGCTTGAAGACGAACTCGATATCGACCGCTTTTCCACCCGGGACCGGGATTGCGACCATCGCCTTAAAGGTCGGCGAAGGGTTGAGGCTGAATTTTGGTTTTGCCATGATCTTCTTCTTTCAGGTGAGGTAAAAAGACCCGCGAGGAGCTACCCCGCGGGCGAAATGCCAGCGCCGATCGGCGCCAGCTGGCAACGCTGGTTAGTAGCGGACGACTTTGTTTTGCAACGCAAACACGGCCTTCACGGCCATCACGCTGCCCTTGGCCAGGCTCGGCGACTCGTTGAACGAGCAGTAGCCGGCGTACAGCAGGACGCCGCCGCCCGGCAGGATCCCGCGCAGGCAGGTCAGCTTCACGCCGTCCGATACCAGCTTCAGCGCTGCGTGATGTGGCAGCGACTTGTCGTCGGCGACCGTCAGGGTGACCGTGGTAGCGGTAAAGCCGTCCGGCAGCATCACTGGGGTGTCGTTATCCAGGATCGGGACCTCGACGGTCTTGCCGTCGCCGCCGGAAACTTCGGCCGCAGTCACGCCCACGATCGGCACCCAGGTCGTGACCTTGCGCACGCTGCCCAGGCCGGCACCGGCCGGAAACAGGGTCAGGTCCGTGGTGTCCAGGCCTTCAAGCGTGAACGAAGTGCCCGACGCGGCCTTCAGGCGGAAGACGCGGCCATTGGCCTTGCTCCAGCCGCCGGTGTACTCGACGAAGTCGCCTGCGGCAAAGGTGTTCGTCGCGGTGGCCACGGCCTCGGCGGCATTGGTCAGCGCCGTGATATTCACGGCAGCGGCAAATGCGCTCGCTACGGCGAACGCGATGTTGTTTGGCAGTTGCATTTATGGGCCTTTCAGGTGAGAGCCCGGTAGGCCGGGCAAAGAAAAGGCCGCCCGGATTGCTCGGGGCGGCCTGGTTCGTAGGGAACTAGTTACAGCCAGAGGCTGAAATCCTGCATCGTGCCGCGGTGGGTAGTGAGCTCGTCGTAGCTGGAGGCGCGCCCGCTTGCCACTTCCGGCTGCAGATCAACGGCGGCGCGCATCGCGTCCTCGACCCGAGCGCCTATTTCAGATGCTTCCAGGCGGGTCTCCGCCCAGACACTCACCTGCATGCGGGTGTTGGTCTTGCCCGGCTTTTCTCCGGTCAGGAAGTTGACCGGGGCGCCGCCGACAGCCTGGTAGGTGATGTAAGGCGCCGGCGTGTTTTCAGGTGCGACATCAGGGAAAATCCGACCTGCTGCAAGATGCGCCAGCGCCGCATATACTCGAGCCTCAATCGTCATCGTGTGCGATTCCTTTCCAGCTGTTCGCGCAGGGTATTGGTCATCACGTTCACTGCCTCCGCCTTTTTGCTCTCGAACGCCGGCCTCATGTATGGGTAGGCAGGTGCACTGGCGGTCCCATATTCCAACTCCGCCGCACGGCGGTGCGCTTTCCAGCCTATCTTCCGCCCAGTTTTCTTGCTGACTTTCGTATTGCGCGGCACGAAGCGGTGCCCGAATTCGACGAAGCGCCAGTAGAACGCTCCTCCCCGGCCCGCTCTTACAGTGACCTTGTAGACCTGCCGGACGTTGCCGTCGGACTCCTCCTCCAGACGCTTTACGATGATGCTGTTGTAGAGCAGCCCAGTCTTGCGGTTTGACGCCGCATTGCGCCTCGCTTCATCACGGAACACCTCTGCGCCAGCAAATCCAACTGCACGCAGCTCGTCCTCGCCGATGGAGTTCCGAACCCCGGCAATGGCCTGAGCCATGGATGCGCGAAACGACTCGACATCGAAACTGATCATTTCGCGCTCTCGCAGACCAAGTCCATGAAGCGGCGATCGGCGTTGCGCAGCGGCGGAGCCTTGATGTCGTAGACCCGGCCGTTGTGCACCACCCGCATCGTCTCGTTGACGTCGACGCGGTACCAGGTGCGAATCGACGCGCGCAAGACGGAGACCTCGGCGCCGGCGCGCAGCGTCTCCAGGCCGCCCAGGTGGCGAACGTCACCCCAGGTGCCCGGCTCGACCGGCGCCCATTCTTGATTTCGGGTGGGCTGGCCCAACGAGTCCCTGTCTGCCGGCGGCGTGAGGAAGGTCAGGTAGTCGTTGAACATCAGTACACCACCTCCCCGTCGAGCAAGCGCACCGCGCTGGCGGCCATCGAAGCGGAAAGCTGGCCGAACTGCTCGGCCACGCGACGCAGGATGAAACCCTTGACCGAATCCGGCACGCTGGTGTGATCCGTGCCATAGCCAGCGACATACTGCACCTCGACCGCGTTGATGCGCGCTGCCGTCGCCGGCCAGTCCTTGCCCGGCGCCGGCACGATATAGCCGGGCTCGCTCTCGGCGTCGACTTGGTAGTCCTGCGGGTCGAGCGTCTGCTGCTGGCCTGCCTGGTCGATGAATTTCACGTGCACGACCGAGATCAGCCGCGGGCGCGGCAGCTTGATGGCGCCGTCGAAGCGGTCAAGCGTCAGGCGCAGGGTCTGCTCGATGAACGCGCGTTGCGTTTCGAACTCCGCCTCCGCCGTGGCCGTCAGGACGGCTTGCTTGACCTCATCGTCCAGGCCTGCGCCGTTTGCGCGCGCCGCCGTGATGGCTGAATCGAGCGAAACCGCTAGCTCGGCCGGCGGATTGATCACTTTCGGGGTCATCGGTAGTTTTCCTGTATTGCTGGCGGCCGGCCACCGGTGGACACCTGGGCCGGGCGCGACTGATATTCATGACGCTGCGGTGTGTAGCCGGATCCGGCCGGCGCCCTGGCGTATTCGATCTGAGCGCTGTGTTTGAACACGACGTCACTGCCGGCAAGCGTGAACGCTCCCGATGCAGCCGGAAGTCGGCGCGCCACTTGGAGCAACGCAGCGGCGCCAGCAAGCTCAAACTGTCCACCCCCGGCCGAGAGTCGCCGCTGCGCCACGATGTTGACCGGCGATGCCGCGAGGCTGAACGCGCCAGCGCCGGCCGCCATCTGCCGCGCCACGACCAGCGCCGCCGGCGCGGCGGCCAGCGCGAAGCTGCCGGGTGCCGCCGTGAGAACGTAGGTCGGGCCGCCTGGCGCCGGCGCCGCGGTGTGCACCAGCGTGGCGGCCTGGCCGACGACAACGAACGAGCCCGCCGCCGCAGACAATCGACGGGCCGCGACCAGGGTGGCCACGCCGCCCGCCAGGCTGAACACGCCAGAACCGGCCGCGAACTTGCGGACAGCCCGCAGCCCAGCAGCTGAGCCAGCGAGAGCAAATGCGCCCGGCTCGACTGGCAGGCGGCGAACGGCGCGCAACGCTGCGGCGGCGCCGGCCAGCGAAAAAGCCGCTGGTGTAGCCGCGATCCGCCGGGCGACCCGAAGGCCGGCCGGGCTGCCGGTAACAGCGAACGCGCCAGCCGCAGCCGTCAAGGTGTAGCTCCTCGGCTGGGCTTCGTCTTCGTCGTCTGCATAGAGGTTCGCCAGCACCTGGTAGATGCCGCCGGACAGCGCGGTGGCCTGGTCCGGAGACAGCACGAGGTCAATCACTCCCGCGAGTTCGATCGTGCCATCCCAGGCCCTGGTGCCGTCACTGGCTCGATTGCCGATCGTCAGGGGTACGGATGGGGCGTCCCTCAGAACCCCGGCGACAGTGCTGTCGACTAGGACGCGCTGCCCGTTCACGTATGCGTTGAGCGTGCTGCTCGCGCCGTCATAGGCGTGTGTCACGATCAGTATGCAGTCCTGCCCTACCGCAGCCGTCGTGGCTGTCCCTGGGATATCAATATTTCGTTCGGTGCTGGACCCTGCATAGAAGCCGTAGCTGATGGCGGCTCGCGAGCCGTACCACATCAGGAACTGTCCGCCGCCGCTGGAGGTCTTGTCGAACAGGCGTCCGAGGTTGCCCCCGCCGCCACCATTACGGCGGAAGCGAAAGATGTAGGAACGTCCGGACAGCGGGAAGTCGCCGACCAGGCCTGTGGTTACCCGGTCCGTGCTGCCAGCGCCGACCGCGGCGCCGAACCCGCCGACCGCGCCGTCCGGCGTGCTGACCACCTTCACGCCGACAGTGGTTGCCGCCTGCTGCGCTACGGCGTCGAAGCCGCGGTGCACGCCCGGAAGGGACAGCAGGCGTAAGGCCGGCGCCAGGGCGTGCTGGCAGTTCAGCTGCAGCTTGCCCTGCGGCTGGTAGCGCATGCCGGCCATATCAACCCTTCGCGAATAGCACGCCGCGCAGGGTCACCGGCTGCAGCGTATTGCCGTAGCCGACCAGGCGCACGTACGAAATTTCCCTTGGCAGGTCGATCGGCACCGGCGTCGAGGTGCTGTTGGCGTTGGTATTGCCAGCGCCGCGCCAGATCTCGACGATGTTCGTGCCGTCGTTCTTGTCCGAGCCCTGCCAGATGAACTGGCCAGCCACGCCCGGAGCGGAGGTGTTGGTGAGGAACGCGGCGAGTTGGCCACCGTTCAAGGCGGCAACCGGCACCCATGGGCCAACGATAAACGGGGCGGCTTCGGATGTGCCGGGAGTCATCTGCGTGGCCGCCAGGATTTCAACGGTCTGTCGCGTTGGTGCTGTCATTTCTCGCTTCCGTCAGGGTTGTACAGGGCGTCGGCCACTTCCAGCAGCGTCAGCGGGGCGGGCTCGCAGCCTAGGGCGCAGAGCTTGTCCGCGTCCGCTTGGGTCACGGCGCCGGCGCCGACGAAGGACTGCACGGCGGCCTGGGTGACCGGCGAGCCGATCCGCAGGCGGCCCTGCTCCAGCAGCGGCACGACGTGGCGCAGCTCGGGGTTGCCCTTGATGAAGTCGATCAGCTGGTTGCCGGCCGCAATGCCGATCACCTCCAGGATCGTGCCGTAGCCGATCTCCGTCGCGCTCGGGCGCGTGCGGCCGGCGGACAGGAGCAACGCCAGCGCGGCGCAGTCCTTGGCAGCCAGCGGCACGGCGCATGCCGGGTTCGCGCGCGCGGCGGTGCGCAGCGCGGCTTGTTGGTCAGGCGTCATGATCAGGCGATCGTGAAGACGCCGGCCGCCTGGTCGAAGTCGATCAGGATGCTTTCGCCGTCGAGCAGCGTGATGCTGTCGCCGCGGTCCCAGCAGCCGATCAAGTCTTTGGCAGTGGCCGAGTCGTTGTACAGGACCGCGTAGCGGAACGGCCCCACCGGCCCGCCGCCGGCCGTGAGAGTCAGGTCGGCGCAGGTCAGCTTATACGAGCCGCCCGTCTGCGCCGATGCGCTCGTGGTCACGTTCCTGCTCGAGCAGTTGGTGTATGCGATCTCGGTGAGGTCGGCAAGAACGCCGGCCGCTGCCGCACTGGGCGCTGTGTTCGTCAGCGCGACCTTGATCTGCGCTGTGGACAAGTTGTGCTTGCCGTGCGCGACCGCTTCGATGAATTTCTGCAGTTTGGTGAATGCGGCCATGGGCCCTCGCTATTTCGTTTCGTTCAGCCGCTCGCAGATCACCGCGACCAGCTGTTCATCGGTGCGGCCGTCGACGTCTTCCGGAAAGAGGACGGCGCGGCCGCGTGTGGTTTTGACCGGGTAGCACCAGGCGCCCGGGTCGGCCGCCCACTCGCGCAGATCGGCGAGCAGTGCGGCGGTGGCGGGCCCGATGCCCACCGGCTTACTTCAGCGACTCGGCGTACTTCACCGCTGCCGGCGCCGTGTCGACAACGCCGGCCAGGGCCTTTTCCTGATCGGCATCGACTTCGACCACATCGTCGATTTCGCCCAGATCGCACTTGACCAGCACACGGGCCTTCTTAGTTTTGGCTTCTGCCATGTCTTACTCCTACGGGGTTGGGAGGGGCCAGCCGCAGCTGGCCGCCGGTTGCGGTTAGGTGGCCGAGTTCTGGTAGTACTTGATCGCGCCGCCGACGTCGACCATGTTGGCGCCCATGCGCGAGAACGCCACGAAGCCGACCTGGCCCTTCAGGGTGAAGGCGCTGTCGGTCATGCGGAACAGCGTGGTATCCATGACGTCACGGATCAGGTACTTCGAGAAGTCGCCGAACAGGATCGACTTCGCGTTCGCGGCCATCGTCGCCATGTGCTGGTTGATGATGATCTCGCGGCCCAGCAGGCGGTCGGGCGCACCGCCCGGGTTGCCCTGTTCGTAGCCCGGCACGAAGATCGGGCGGCCTTGCGGGTCCTTCACTTTGCGCAGGATACGCAGCGTGTCGTCGTGCATCATCCACTTGCCGGCCGGACGGTAGTACGGGTCCACCGAGTGCTCCAGGTCGACCAGGTCGTCGTAGGTGACGGTGACGGTTTGCCCGGTGGCTCCGACTTTGCCAGCTGCCGCAGCGGCCACGATGCCGCGCGGCATGCCGGAACCGGTGCCAACGGTGTGATGGCGGTTGTGGATGCGACCCTTACGCAACTGCAGGAGTCCGGAGATGTAGCCTTCGACGTTGAACATCGAGTCCTGCAACAGCTCGAACGGCAGAGCGATCGACTTCGACGAGTACTTGTACACGTCCATGGATGCCTGGCCAAAGCCGGTCTCGCCGAGGGTCACGGTAGTGTTCTGGCCGACGATCTCACCTTCCTCGTTGGTCGAGTCGGCGGTCGGGAACAGCATCTGTGCGCCCGTCGAGGTTCGGATACCGGTCGCCACACTACGCACGGCGTAAGCGGCTTTCATCGCCTGGATCAGGTTCGTGCTGAACTCGGTGGCCACGGTGTAGCCGCCTTCGGTAGCGGTCGTGGTCGACATGGCTGCGCGGATGTCCGGATTCACGCGGGCATACATCGCATTGCGCTGTTCAGCCGACAGGGCGCCCAGGCCGCCAGTCAGCATGGCGCGCAGCGCGGCGCCTTCGTCGGTATGCGCACCACCAGGACGGGTGGCGGAGGCCAGTGCGGCGGCATGTTGGCCTTCCGGCGTTTCGGCCGCCAGTTGCATCACGCGCTGCTCGCGCGCGATCTCGTCGTCGATCTTCTCGACTTCCGCCAGGTAGCCATCCAGCTCCTTGGCCTCGGCGGCTGGCATGCGCTGGTCGGCCGGGTATTTGTTGTTCAGGTCGTGGGCCTTCTTGGCCACGGCGTCGCGCTGGGCGCGCAGTTGTGCGAGCTTGCTCATGTATTACCTTTCGGTGGGTGGTCCGCTCTCGCGGCCTGGTTGGGGCGAAAAAAAAGCCGCTCGAAGGCGGCTGGCTTAGTGGCGCGAGAGCGTCAGCTAACTTGGGTGCGGGCCATCATGCTGATGCGTTGCAGCTGGCGGGCGCGGTGTTCTTCAGTGGCGACCGGGTCGACCTGGTCGGGTTCCTTGTTTTCGATCTTCGGCGCCTTGGCGTAGGCGCTCATGTTCCAGGACGCCTCGGCCTTCTTGCCGGCGGCGATGCGGTCGACCAGGCCGGCGGCCACCGCTTCCTCGGCGGTGTACCAGGTCTCGGCGTCCATTGCGGCGCGCACGTCCTCGACGGCCATGCCGCTTTTCGCCGCGTACTGGCCTGCCAGGCTGCTGTCGATTTTTCCGAGCAGGACGGCGGTGGCGGTCAGGTCGTTGGCGTTGCCCATCGCCCAGGTCCAGGCGTTGTGGATCATGAAGAAGCCGCCTGCGGCGATCTCGACCTCGTCTGCGGCAATCGAGATGACGGTGGCCGCACTGGCCGCGTAGCCGTCGATGTGCGCGATCACCTTGGCGCCTGTGTCGCGGATCGCCTGGCAGATGGTCTGCGCTGCGAACACATCGCCGCCGGGGCTGTTGATGCGCAGGTGAATCGTCCCGCCCTTGATGTTGCGGATGGCCGGCACCAGCGCTTCGGCGGAGACGCCGCCCCACCAGTATGCGGTGTCCTCGTCGGCCACGATCGCGTCGTAGATGTAAATCTCGGTCTCGTCCGCGCTCGCGACGATGCGAGACTGCGGCATGCGATCAGGCCGCTTCTTGTTGCTCGCCAGGAGCTGGGTCAGACTTTTCGGCACTATTGCCTCCATTCGGTTTCAGATTCGTGTTCGGCGCCATGTTTTCCAGGCGGCGCACCTCATCGGCGGTCATGAACGGCTGCTCGCCTGCGCGGCCCAGGGCAATTCGATACGCGTCGTACCGGGCCTTGGTGTCGCCGCGCTCGAGCGCCGCGGTGATGTGCTCGACGAAGTACTTCTGGCGCACTGGCCAGAGTTTGCTGTTCAGTTCCTGCTGGATCGGTGTCAGGTGCCGTTGCAGCGTGTAGCGGACGAAGCCAATGCCCTGCTCCGCGATGCCGCTGCCATGGCTGGTTTGCTTCTCGGTGTGCCCGACCATGTGCGGCGGCACGCCGAAGATGCGGCAGATTTCCTCGACCGTGAACAAGCGCGTCGCCAGGATCTCGGCGTCCTTCGAATTGACACTCAGCTGCGCCGGCTTCAGCCCGCCAGTCAGGATCAGCGGCCCCCGGCCGCCGTTCTGCACGCGAGCGATCAGCGAGGCCTTCAGCGCCAGCAGCTGCTTGTCGTCCACCTTTTTCTCGGACGTCAGCGCGTAGTCGAAATTGGCGCCGCCGGAGAAGAACCTGCCTGCGTGCTCCTGTGAGGACAGCGCGGTACCGATCGCTTCCAGCGCCGCGTAGGTGAGCGGGCTGGGACTGGTCAGGCCATCGAAACCCAGGCTGGGCAGATGGATGATGTCGTCGCGGTGGAGCACATACGACGGCTTGTCGCCCGGGCTGATGCGGTAGTAGACCTCATCGCGGTCCTTGAACGGCTGCACGGTGTGGCGCGGCAGCGGTTTCCAACCGATCACGCGGTTGCTATGGAAGCTTGGCCGGATCCACTCGCCAAAACCATCGCCGTGCGACAGCTTCGACAGCATGATGGCCTCCCAGGCGGCCGAGGCCGTCCAGCCGTCGCTCGCCTTCTCGTTCAGCATCCACCAGTAATCGTGGTCGGCAGAGTCGCGGTCGTTGCCGCTGCGCTCGTAGATGCCGATCGGCAGCGTCGCGATGGCGCCGGCGACCAGCGCCATGCAGCCGTAGGCCGCCGACACGCGCATGGCCGTCTCTGCCGTCACGGCGGCGCCGGACGAGGAGCGGTGCGCGGCGCCGAGCAGAGAGGCCAGGCCGTCCATCGACAGCTCGCTGTGCGAGTTCTCGCCCAGGGCCACGACGCCGGCGCGTTCGGATGCGCCGTCTCGACCGGCCATCCAGGAGCCCAGCACGCGCGATTCGTGTCGCGTGGCCTCCAGGTTCAGTAGTGTTCCGGTCATTCAAAGGTCCAATACGATAATTTCGGGCGCGTCCGGCGTCTCCGGATCGAGCGCCATGAGTGAGACGGCGTTGAATAGCGCCATCAACGGGTCGATCTTTCCGGTGCCTGATGCCTGCTTGGTGATCAGCGCCGCATTCCCGCGGGGTTCGACCTTGGCATTGCCGACGCACCAGGTCATGAGCGGCTGGCCGCCGTGCACCAGCACGCCCTCTGCGAGCTTGCGTTCGGCGACGCTGATCGGGCCGATCAGCTTCCAGCCTTGTGAGATGGCGAAGCATTTGTCTTCGTCGATCTCTTCGTCGACCAGGGCCTGGAACATGACCTTGTGGGTTTTTTCCGGGTCCAGGCCGACCGATGCGAGCAGCCCGCTGTCGTCCACCTGCTTGACCAGCGACGCCACCTCGGCGACGTCGCCAGGCAGCTCGTCGATGATGATCAGGTCACCCTGTTCCTGGAAATCGCTGTACTTGGTCTCTTCACTCTTGCGGCGCTCGATGGCGATCGGATGCGCGAACGCGCGCGTCCAGGCGAGCCACTTCTTCGTGCCGCGCTCGCGGCCCAGGGCGGCGAAGCCCAGCAAGTCGTCCAGGCCGCCGCCGTCGATGCCGACCGTGACGACCTCGGATCGCTCGAGCAGCTCCTCGAGCGTCAGGCCTGGCACCTTCGCCTGCCGTTCCCAGAAGTCGGCGCCGCTCCAGCGGTCGGCGCGCAGGTTCATCCCGATCTGCACGTTCAGGTGCTTGGCCAAGAACTTCTGCAGCGAGCCGTCGGTCTTGTGCAACAGTTTCTTGAGCTCGTCCTCAAGCCATTCGCTGCTGACCGAGCGCCCGATGTTCGGGTTGGTGATGTAGTACGTCGACGAGTCGAGGTAGGCTTTCGCCTTGATGAGGGACGCCGGATATTCGTACAGCACGCCCAGCGACTTGCGGTCGTAGATTTTCCCGTCGCGGACATCCCGATAGTAGTCGAGCTTTTCCTTGAACACGCCGGCGGGCGGCTCGTCGCTCTGGGTCGTCAAGTAGATGACCCAGCCCTCTGGACGCGAGACCTGGCCGCCGAGGGCCTCCATGAACATCGCCGCGGCGTTGGCGCGCTTGCCGAACAGCCAGTGCTCGTCCACCAGAATGCGCCCGGACTTCTTTCCCGACACGGTATCGGTATCGGCCGCCACCACCTTGAGCGAGGCGCGGGACACGCGGTGTGTGATCGTGCGCACGTGGTCCTGGACGTGGAACAGCGCGGACAACTCCTCATCGGCACGCACCATGGCGGCCGCCGGCTTGAAGCTGTTATCGGCCACCTGCATGGTTGGCGCCAGAATCAGGTGCTCCTCCTCGTTGCGCCAGCAGAGGATGACGGCCGTCAGCATGATGCCGGCGGCGATCGTCGATTTCGTGTTCTTCTTGCTGATTAGGAGGTAGTACTCCCGGATCAGCTGCTTGCCGGTCTCGCCGTCGTAGCCACCGAAGATGGCTGCGACGAAATCAAATACCCACTGCTCGCTGCACTCGCCGAATGTCGGCTTCCCGGGCAGGTCGACCACGCGCAATTCCTTGAAGATGGCCAGCGCCTGGGCGGCCTGCTCGGGGAATATCGGCGCCGGAATGATCGACTCGCCAGCCTGCAGGCGTCGCTCCCAATCGGGGCATGCTGTTGTCCATTCCATAGTCACACCTTCTTGCCGCCAGCAGCAGCAAGACGCGGCGGAGCCGCCTGGCCGAACTTACTGGCCACCTTCTGCGCGTCCTCATCCTTCTGCTGCTTCTTCCCGCCCTCGCCCTTCTTCTGGTGCACAAACGGCATCAGCGCGCGGGCTGCGTCGACGCGCAGCTTCGCTTCGGTGCCGGAGTCGTTCATCACCGCCCGGAGGAAATCGAGGGGATCGCTGTACGGCACGGACAGGGGCAGCACAGCGGGTTCTTTCTTCGGTCGGCCAGCACCCGGCCGGGCGCCGCCGCTCCGTCCTGGTTGGCCTGCCATTTGAATTCTTTCGAAAAGGGGGATTTATTCTGCGAATGGGAAGCTAGTCGGTGTCCTGAGGTCGGGGTGCCAAAGGTTTGATACCCCCCTTGTCAGCTCTCGATCAAGCCACCAGCGGCACGCTGCCGGGCTTCCCTCGCCGTCTTGGCGTCGTGGCATGGCGTCTGGCACAGCAGTTCCTTGTTGTCGTCGTCGTCGGGCCCGCCAGCCCAGAGCGGCCTGACGTGGTCCACCACTGTTCCGACGCTCGTGCGCCCTTGCCGCTTGCACTCCTGACACAGGCCGCCGTCTCGCTCTCGGATGCGTTCGCGGTCCTTCACGCCTGCCGAGCCGCGCTTGCGCTCGACGACTCCAGGCCGGGCAGGTGCTGGCATGGCGAGGCGGCCGGCCGGGGCCTTCAGGCTCGAACTCAACGTGCGCAGCTTCGGCATCAGCAGGCCTCGATCTTGATGTTTTGACGCATGAAAGCAGCTTGCTCGTTAATACAACACTGAATATTGCAGTTCCAATAATCTTCGTGATAGGTTAATCGCCGATCGCTTACACTCATCAACCGTCTTTACCTATCGCCTTGAATGCCGTTATCTGTTTTAGTTGTCGAACACGACCCACTCCTGCGTGAAACTCTGCTCTTTATGCTCGATGCGCAGGGCTACATTGCGGCCGGTGTGGAAAGTACTGCCCGCGCGCTACAAGTCTTACAAGGTGTACGCGTCAACGTACTGCTCATGAGTCTTGCGCAGTGCGATCTTGAAGGGCCACAAACCCTCCGCATTGCGAAAACATTGCAGCCGACGCTAAAGGTAATCGTCGCAAGTGGCAGCGGCGCTCGCACATCAACCCATCCGGCCATCGACCTCGTCGTTCGCAAGCCCTTCTCGATGGAAGAAATCCGCGACGCGCTCGTCCAGGTGCTTACGATTAAGCAGGCCTGATCAGCGCTTGCCTTTCTTCTTCCGTGCCGGGCGCTGCGGCGCGCACGGCAGCAGCTGGGCGATGTCCAGGATGCTCATGCCGACCGCGCCCCAGCCCTTGGCGCGCAGCAGCCGCTTAGCCTCAGCGCCGTCGGCGAGCAGCTTGCACAGGTCATCGAGCGCCGTCGGGTCGTTCACCGGGTAGCACATGGCCGGACGGTTTGGGACCACGATGCGGATGATCCGGTCGCGGTACTGCTCGGCGGTCGAGCTCACGATTCCACCTCGTTGAGCGGGATGTTGAAGTAGCGGCTGATCTCTTCTGGGGATGAAGCGCGGGTGATGCGCCAGTCGCACACCAGGTGCGCGCTGGTGCGCTTCATGAAGTCGGCGTGCGCGAGGTCGATGCGTTGCTTCATCCAGGTGTCGAAGCCCATGGTCTCAGCCGTCGGCGTCGGGAAGATCAGGCTCTCGTCGATGAGGATCAGCGGGATGTCACCCATGCGCTCGCACAGGATCTCGCCGGGTCGCAGCTGCGGTCGCAGGTGCACGACGGTGGCGCGGCCGGTCAGCTCGTCGCACTCAAGCACATGTGGCTCAGCGCGGCGCAGCACGATCTCGCTGCCGAGCTGCACGCGCAGGCTTGGAATTGGCCGATCCACGCTACTTCTCGCCGAAGCCGGGCACATCGCGGAAAGTGGTACTGAACAGGCTGATGACGAACACCACCGCCCACAGCGCCACGATGGTCCACAGCACGCCATACGCCCAGGCAGGCGCGGCCAGCCGATCGCACAGCAGCCACATCACGATGGCAAACATCAGGGGCGAGCGGGTTGGCAGGGACGACGACTTGATCGCGACCTTCTTCATGGGATACCTCGGAAATAAAAATGCCGCCAGGAGCGCGGACGCTACGGCGGCGAAGCCGGCATGCCGCCGGTGGAGACACTGTGCAGGTCTGGAAATAGAAAAGCCCGCGGTCCTTGCGGAGGCGGGCTTGGTGCTCCCATGCTATCTGCGTGGTGAGCTTGAGTGAGAACCCCGCCGTGCTTGAGCAGTGGGCGGGGTCGTATAAGCGGTCAATCTGTACAGGCGTGCGACAGCATCAATGGCTGGGTACTGTCGCGAGTTCCGGTTATCGTTGGCGCGGTGCGCACATTACGAGGCCGGAAGAATGGAGACCTGCAGTTTACACGAATTGTCGGCGTCTGCTCAACAATTCATCACGTTTGTCAGCGCTAGGGAACGGAGCGCAGTTTAGCGCCAGCGCGCGCGGCATGGCTGTCCAGGATGCTGTGCAGTTCGCTCACCATGTTCAGCGTGTGCTCGCGGACGAAGCCGGCCGCCATGGGCAGATCGGCCGTACCAGTGCCGCAGCAGGGCTTGCAGGTGCGGCTCTCGACCACACCAGTGCCGCCGCATGGCGAACAGTTCCCATCGAGCCAGTGCGCCAGCGAGTGCTCGGCCACGGTGCGGTACAGCTTCTGTGCTGCATCGGCGTCCCAAGCGGTGTTCTCGGGCACCCAGCGGCGCGCACGGCCGCGCTTGATTACCTCGGCGGTCCAGAGGCGCAGTAGCTGCGCCAGGTTGCTGGCGTTGCCTTCGAAGGCGTGGCGCGCGAGCGAGTCAGCGAACTTCACACGGTGCAGCAGTGGCCCCAAATCGCCCGATACCTCAGCAGCAGCAAAGGCCGCCGCGAGCAGCGGCTCGGCCTGGTGGTGACGCTCGTCGTCCTTGAGATTCGGCGCGCTCAGTGCGTGGATGTAACGGTCTGCGAATCCCATAATTTAACTTTCAGCGAAAGACGACCGGGTGAGCGTACCATGCCGAGAGGAATTTTTCTAGATGGAAAAAGTTTATTTTTAACATTGTTGCTTACCAGCGTCAGCGGATGAGGTAGCTCATCTTTTGCAATTGATTGCACAAGTTGATGAGGTAGCGCAACCTCACTCTCGGGAGTAGGCGCTACATTAGTGTTGCAGGAAGTGGACGCTCCTCGATCTACTTTTTGCTCTTTGGAAGGGCCGGTGACGAGTGATACGCAATGATGCGGGATGATCCGTTATGGTACGTATTGGTACGTAAAAAGACCCCTCAAACTGACGGATGCGTCATTTTTGATGTACACTGGAGACCTGTTCGCTAGTTGACTCACCGTGAGCGACGTAGTAGTGAACTGCCTCTTGATGAAGTTATCCACAGCGACAACATTGGTCGCTATTTTGCTTCGTCTCATAGCACTACCCGTGCCAAGAAAACAAGACTGACTTATCAGCTGTTTAGGAGCACTAATAATGAATAAATTTCTCTCACTCATCACTGACGGCTTTACTACCATTGCAGATGCATATGTGCAGCCTCGGACCTATGTTTATCCCAGCCGTGCTGGTTTCCAAAAAGACCAAGCTAAGCTCCGTGGCGACGTTCGGCGAGTTGGTCAAGGGATGAAGACTGTTATTGCAGCCCAGAATGGCAAACAACCAAACAAACGTTAAGGCGATCAATTCTGACGGAGGGACGTTTCACGTTCAGCATACGTCTACTGACAGCCCTATTCTGCCGGCCGCAAACTTGGCCCAACTCCATGAACTGAACCCGGATCTCGTTACTTTCGTTGTAGAAGAAACGGCCAAGGAAGCGGCCCATCGCAGGAAGCAAGAGTCGCGAATCAACACCTTCATTTTTTCTGAAAAGCTTATTGGTGTGATCGTTGGCGCACTGCTGGCATTCTTTGTTTTTGGACTTGGCGGATATCTCATTTTGCATGATCATGATACTGCCGGCGTAGCCATTTGCGGGGCGGGACTTGTCTCTCTCGTCGCTCTTTTTGTGAACCGCCAGAACAATCAAACTGAGCAGATTACAAAGGTTAATTCATCGACTGCCGCGAAAAAGCCACCTCGAACAACCAAGCCTAAGAAGTTGCCTAATTCTTAACACTCAAAGCCCGCTCAAGCGGGCTTTTTTACGCCCCTACGATCTCAACCCGCACTGCACCCGGCTTCTTCCCATACTCGCGCCGGATCGTCACCGGCTCGAACTGGCTGTCGTTCACGCCCAAGGCGTCGGCCACGCCGTCCAGCATCGGCTTGCACGCGGCCAGCAGGTTGTCGCGGTCGCGCGCGCGGCGGTCGGGCTGCACGAACGTGATCACCAGCGCCAGCTCGGCGCCCGGCTCGAAGCCGTGGCCGGCGGCAGCGGCTTGGGTCAGCAGCGCGGCGCCAGCGCGGGCCGACTTGCGCAGCGCCACGGTCGAGGCCCAGTGCTTGCCCTTCGAGTTGTTCGGGTTCAGGCGCCGGTCGGGGAATGGTAGGGTCACCAGGATCGACGCGGTCATTGTTCGAACCTCGGGCTGCCACGGCCACGGCTTGGCGCCGGCGGCGGCGCGCATCCGCCCCATGGCTCGAAGCGACACGTCGGGCCATCGAACCGCAGCTGAATGTCGCCGAGCGCGCCGCTGCGCTGCTTCCGGACCAGAACCTCGGCAAAGCCGCGAAGCTCGGCATTCTCCGGCTCGTACATTTCGGGGCGGTGCACCAGCATGACGATGTCCGCGTCCTGCTCGATTTCGCCCGAGTCGCGCAGGTCGGACAGCACAGGCCGCTTGTCGGGGCGCCCTTCGACCGCTCGATTGAGCTGGGCCAGCGCGATGATGGCCACGCCGAGTTCCTTGGCCAGCGCCTTCAGGCCGCGCGAATACGAGCCGATCTGCTCGTGGCGCTTCTCGCCCTCCCCTCCGCTCATCAGGCCCAGGTAATCCACGATGATGACGTCCAGGCCGTGGCGGCGCTTCCAAGCTTTCGCCTTCATGCGCAGGTCGAGCAGCGAGATCGCCGGGGTGTCGTCGATGGCGAAGCGCAGGCTGTCGAGCTTGATGCAGCCGGTGGTCACCCCGGGCCAGTCCTCGGCGCCGGACATGTCGCCCAGGATCGAAGCCAGCGGCACGCGGCCGCGGTTGGAGAGAGCGCGCGCCGCGATCTCCTGGCTTTCCATCTCCATGCTGAAGTTGAGCACGCTGACGTCGGCAGCCATGTTCAGGCCGATATCGGACGTCAGCGCGGTCTTGCCCATCGACGGGCGGCCGGCGACGATGATCA
>Ga0308160_10002570_pt1 | contig 21679 bp, 19 predicted proteins | sample PhyFR1_FD_201036 | JGI IMG/M metagenome (GOLD analysis project Ga0308160, IMG submission 201036) | Phyllosphere microbial communities from UC Gill Tract Community Farm, Albany, California, United States - DLSLF.R1 | ecosystem: Host-associated > Plants > Phyllosphere > Unclassified | place: USA...
CGGTCGGCATGGCGATGTTCGGCCTGACCGCGACGCTGGCGCCGGCCATGGGCCCGACCCTGGGCGGCTACCTCACCGAGCTGTATGGCTGGCCCTGGATCTTCTACATCAACTGGGTGCCGGGCGTCCTCCTCATCGCCGGCATGTACTGGGGCATCGACAAGGAACCGAAGAACCTGCAGATGCTGCTGAAAGCCGACTGGCTGGGCATCGCCTTCATGGCCACCGGCCTGGCCAGCCTCACCATCTTCCTGGAAGAGGGCAACACCAAGGACTGGTTCGACTCCGGTTTCATCATCACCTTTGCCGCGCTGGCGCTGTTCGGCATCCTGGGCTGGGTCGTGATCGGTTTTACGCGGCCGGATCCGTTCGTGAACCTGCGCCTGTACGGCACCCGCAACTTCATGGTCGCGACCATCCTGTCGGCCGTGATCGGCATGGGCTTGTACGGTTCCTCGTACCTGCTGCCGCTGTTCCTGGGCCAGATCGCCGGCTATTCGCCGATGCAGATCGGCGAAGTCATTGCCTGGATGGGCTTGCCGCAGCTGTTCGTGATGCCCTTCGTGGCGCGCCTGTCGCAGAAGATCGACAACCGCCTGATGTGCATGTTCGGCCTGTCGATGTTCGGCATTTCCTGCCTGATGAACGCCTACATGGACGCCTCGACCGGCTACGACCAGCTGATGCTGTCGCAGATCATCCGCGCCATCGGCCAGCCCTTCGTGATGCTGACGCTGTCGAACTTCGCCATGAACGGCGTGGCGCCGAAGGACATGCCGTCGGCCTCGAGCCTGTTCAACATGACGCGTAACCTGGGCGGCTCGATCGGCATCGCGCTGCTGGCGACTTCGCTGACCAACCGCGAGCACTTCCACTCGGCGCGCCTGGGCGAAGCGGTGTCGCTGGCCTCGAGCGCGACCCAGGCCAGGCTGGATGCGCTGACCCAGGGCTTCATCGCCAACGGCATCGACCCCGCCACCGCGGCCAACCAGGCCCTCGCCGCGATCGACCGCATCGTGCGGCGCGAGTCCTTCGTGATGGCCTACAACGACGGCTTCTGGATCGTCGGCGTGATCCTGCTGGCGGCCTGCATTCCGCTGTGGTTTGCGGACAAGGTCAAGTCGCCGGGTGGGCCGGGCGCTGGTGGTGGTCACTGATAAATATTTGAGATGAAAAATACTATGTTCAAGCCTGTCATCCACACCGCGCTGGCCGCCGCCATCGCCACGCTGCTGAGCGCCTGCGGCACCGTCGGCCCCAACTTCGTCGCGCCCAAGAGCGTCGATGCCCCGGCCTACCGCCACGCCGCGGAGGCGGGCGCCGCTGCGTCGAATGCAGCCCAGACGGGTGCGCAGGCGGCCGCCCAGCCGAACGCTCAGTTGAACGACACTGCGCGCCTGCCGGCCGAGTGGTGGACCGTCTTCAACGACGCCACCCTCAGCCAGCTGGAGACGCGCGCCCTGCACGACAACCCGAACGTGCGCGCCGCTGCGCAGCGCCTGGTGCAGGCGCAGGCCCAGCTCGGCGTGACGCGCGCCGGCCAGCTGCCGCGCGTGAACGTCTCGGCCGGTATCGCCAACCAGCGCACCTCGGCCGAGAGCGCGCAGGGCCTGGCGCTCGGCCACCGTTCGATCGAGGGTAATAACTACTCGGTCGGTGCCGACTTCTCGTACGAGCTGGACCTGTGGGGCCGTGTGCGCCGCGTGGTCGAAGCCTCCGACGCCCAGGCGCTGGCGGCCCAGGACGACCGCGACGGCGTGCTGCTGATGCTGTCGGGCCAGGTCGCCACGACCTACTGGCAGCTGCGCGGCCTCGACACCGAGATGGCAATCCTGCGCACCGCGCTGGCCACCCGCCGCGAATCGCAGGAACTGATCGAGGCGCGGTTCAACGCCGGCCTGTCGAATGAACTGGACGTCTCGCGCGCCCGCATCGAGCGCGCCAACGCCGAAGCCGACCTGCACGAAGTCCAGCGCCAGCGCAACACGCTGGAACACGCCCTCGCCGTGCTGGTGGGCGTGTCGCCGAGCCAGCCGATCCTGGCGGCGGCCCAGGACAGCGCCTTGCCGCTGCCCCCGAGCATCCCGGTCGGCCTGCCGGCCAGCCTGCTGGGCCAGCGTCCCGACCTGGCCTTGAGCGTCGAGACCCTGCGTTCGTTCAACGCCCAGATCGGCGTGGCCGAAGGCGCGTTCTACCCGGCGGTGAGCCTGACCGGCAACTTCGGCTACGCCTCGAAAAGCCTGAGCGACCTGGCCCAGGGCAGCGCCCGCCAGTTCTCGTTCGGTCCGCTGGCACTGTCGCTGCCGGTGTTCGACGCCGGCCGCAACCGCGCCAACCTGAACCTGGCCAAGGCCCGCTACGACGAAGCGGTGGCCAACCACGAAGCACGCCTGCTGACCGCCCTGCGCGAAGTGGAAGATGCGCTGTCCGACGTGGCCCAGCGCCAGCAGCAGGGCGACGTCCAGCTGCAGGCCCAGGAAGCCGCCGCGCGTGCGCTGCTGGTGGCCCAGGCGCGCTACGATCGCGGCGTCTCGACCTACCTCGACGTCACCGACGCCCAGCGCAGCGCGCTGGCAGCCGACCGCGCCGCGGCGCAGATCCGTACCCAGCGCCTGGTGGCGGCGGTGTCGGTGGCGCGCGCGCTGGGCGGCGGCTGGACGCAGGGGGCGCCGGAGGCGACCATTGCCAAGGCCGGCAATTAAGTAGACAAACTTGGAGCAATAGTGCTGGGGGCACTATTGCGCCTGCGCGGGGATGACGTCCCGCCTGCGCGGGGATGACGTTGTTCAAGCCGCTGCACTTAAAACCGTCGTTCCCGCGAAGGCGGGAACCCAAGTTTTTCGAGCAGCGTTAACAACGGTGTAATATCGGCAACCACTACAACCCAGCCGATACCACCCATGTCCCTGCGCCCCCTCCTCATCGCAGCACTCCTCGCCGCCAGCCCTGCCTTCGCCCAGTCCTGGCAGCCGCAAGCCAGCAACACCAGCGCCGAACTGCGCGGCCTCTCGGTCGTGAGCAGCACGGTCGCCTGGGCCAGCGGCACCAAGGGCACCGTCCTGCGCACGGTCGACGGCAGCCACTGGCAAGCCATGCAGGTGCCGGACGCCGACAAGATCGATTTTCGCGACATCCAGGCCTTCGACGCCGACACCGCCATCGCCATGGGCGCCGGGCCGGGCGCCGCGTCGCGCCTGTTCCGCACCGTCGACGGCGGCGCCCACTGGACGCCGATCGCCACCAACGGCTATGCCGACGGCTTCTGGGACGGCATGGCCTTCTGGGACAAGGACAACGGCATCCTGTTCGGCGACCCGGTCAAGGGCCGCTTCCAGCTCTACGCCACGGGCGACGGCGGCGCAAGCTGGCGCGAAGTGGACGCCACCGGACTGGATGCGCTGCCGTCGGAAGGCGCATTCGCCGCCAGCGGCACCAGCATCGCCGTGGCCGGCACCGGCGACGCCTGGATCGGCACCGGCGGCGCAAGCAGCGCGCGCGTATTCCACTCGGGCGACCGCGGACGCACCTGGCGCGCGCAGGTGACCCCGATCCCGGCCGGCGCGGCGGCCAAGGGCGTGTTCTCGGTCGCCTTCGCGAATCCGAAGGAAGGCATCGCGGTCGGCGGCGACTACAAGGAAAAACTGCTGGAAGGCGTCAACGGCGCCGTGACCCGGGATGGCGGCGCGACCTGGACGGCGGCGCCGGTGCAGCCGGCCGGCTACATGTCGGTGGTGGTGCCGGTGCCGGGCGCGGCGCGTACCTATGTCGCGGCGGGCCTGGCCGGGTCCGGCATCACGCGCGATGGCGGCAAGAGCTGGACCGTGCTCGATACCACGCCGGTCAACACGGTCGGCTTTGCGACGCCTTCGGCCGGCTGGGCCGTGGGTCCCAAAGGATTGCTTATGAAATATATTGGTAAGGCAATTAATTAAGCGAATTCGGTCATCGATCCGGCGCTATCAAAAGGGCCACGCTTTATTTAAAATATAAAGCTGGTCCTTGTTACCGGATTCCTGTATATTGAAATTCTGCACTTGCATCAAGTTGTCGTCATTGTTGGTCTCTTTCCTGTCCGGTTCTTGCCAGAACCCTTCCTGTTCGGATCCCTCTGTTAGATTTTCCTTGGTTACGAGTGTATCTCGGGCATGGCCCATTACGATTTAAAAAAGGAAATGACATGAGTATCGAAACCGGCACGGTAAAATGGTTCAACGACGCAAAAGGATTTGGCTTCATTGCCCCGGATAATGGCGGCGCCGATTTGTTCGCGCACTTCCAGGACATCCAGTCGCAAGGCTTCAAGAGCCTGGCCGAAAACCAGCGCGTCTCGTTCGAGCGCGGCACGGGCCCGAAGGGCGAAAAAGCCAGCAATATCCGCGGCGCGTAACGACCCGCAAACCTGATCTCCAGAACAGCAACGCACCCCGGGCGACGGCACCGTGCAGATAGCACGGGCGGTCGTCAGGCCGGACGGACACCACGCAGATAGCATGGGTATCGACGAAGCGCCGGGAAGACGGAGTGATGAAGGAAAGCTCGCTTGGCGAGCTTTTTTCTTTTGTGCCGGTTAAATGGAGTGGTAATGGAAAAGATAAACATTGACGACGCCGACGCCGCCATGGCGGGCATGCAGGCATTGCATTCGGCAATGACCTTGGAACTGGGCAATATCGAGCAGCGCATCGCGTCGCTTGCCGAGTCGCCGGCAGTCCGGTCGGCATCCGGTATGGAAGACATGTCGGTTTATAGTGTCACGCGGGCCGCTATATATAGCGGTTTGGCAAGTATTAATGAGATACTGGGATGGGTACATTTAATGACCGAAAAAGACTCGGAGGGAAATGTGCCCGAGGCAGTAAAAATGCTGCCCACAGTGCCGGTATTTTCTATTCACTGATGTCAACCGGAGAAAGCCATGAGTAAAAGCCAGGATGCCAAGAAAGCCACCAAAAAGGAGCCTGCCAAGACCATGAAAGAAAAGAAGGCGGATAAGAAGGTGAAAAAGGAAGAGAAAAAGCGCCAGCAGTGATGGCGCCCGCAGTCGCGTGGTCCCGTGACTGACTTTCCCTGAACAGGATTACAATCGCCGGATTGCAACCTGTTCCAGGGATTCCATGAAGAACATCATCGCCCCGGTGGTCCTGCTGGCCGCTGCCTGCCTGGCCCATGCCGCCGACACGGCAACCCCCGCTGCACCCGCAACGGCCGCCGACCTCAACACGATGTCCAAGCGCTTCGCCCCGGTCGACCTCAGCGCCGACACGAGCAAGCTCAGCGCCGGCGACCGCGTCGCCATCGGCAAGCTGATCGACGCAGCGAAAATCGTCGACACGCTGCAGCTGCGCCAGCGCTGGTCAGGCAACGAAGCCCTGGCAGCCGCGTTGCAGAGAGATACGACGCCGCTGGGCAAGGCGCGCCGCGATTACTTCTGGCTGAACAAGGGTCCGTGGTCGATCATCGACGGCAACCGTTCCTTCATGCCGGCCGAGTACGAAGACATCAAGATCCCGCTCGAAAAGCCGGCGGGCGCCAATTTCTATCCCGAAGGCGCCGGCAAGGCCGCGCTGGAAAGCTGGATGAACGGCCTGCCCGCCGCCGACAGGGAGCAGGCGCAGTGGTTCTTCACCACGATCCGCGGCGGGAAGGACGGGAAGTTCAAGATCGTGAAGTATGCGGACGAATACCGTCCCGAACTCGAACGGCTGTCGAAGCTGCTGAAGGAAGCGGCCAAGGCCACCGACAACGCCTCGCTCAAGAAATTCCTGAACCTGCGCGCGGACGCCTTCCTGTCCAACGATTACCTGGCCTCCGACTTCGCCTGGATGGACCTCGACTCCCCGGTCGACGTCACCATCGGCCCCTACGAAACCTATAACGACGAACTGTTCGGCTACAAGGCCGCCTTCGAAGCCTACGTCAACGTGCGCGATGCCAAGGAAACCGCCAAGCTGAATTTCTTCGGCCAGCACATGCAGGAACTGGAAAACAACCTGCCGCTGGACGCCAGGTACCGCAACCCGAAGGTCGGGGCGATCGCGCCGATGGTGGTGGTGAACCAGGTCTACGGCGCCGGCGACGGTAACATGGGCGTGCAGACGGCCGCCTACAACCTGCCCAACGACGAGCGCATCATCCGCCAGCGCGGCTCCAAGCGCGTGATGCTGAAGAACGTGCAGGAAGCCAAGTTCGACGCCACGCTGCTGCCCATCTCGAAGCTGGTGCTGCGCCCGGCCGACCAGAAGGATCTCGATTTCGATTCCTTCTTCACCCACATCCTGGCGCACGAGATCATGCACGGCCTCGGCCCGCACGCCACCACCAGGGACGGCAAGCCCTCGACGCCGCGACAGGACCTGAAGGACGCCTATTCGACCATCGAGGAAGCCAAGGCCGACGTCACCGGACTGTGGGCACTCGCGTACATGATGGAGAAGGGGCAGCTGAAGAATTCGCTGGGGCAGGGCGCGGCTGCGGAGCGCAAGCTGTACAACACCTTCCTGGCATCCGCCTTCCGCACCCTGCACTTCGGCCTGACCGATTCGCATGCGCGCGGCATGGCGATCCAGGTCAACTACCTGCTCGACAAGGGCGGCTTCGTCTCGCACGGCGACGGCACCTTCTCGGTCGACCTGGCAAGGATCAAAAGCGCCGTGGCCGACCTCGACCGCGAATTCCTGACCATCGAAGCCACCGGCGATTATCCGCGCGCGCAGGCGCTGATGAAGCGCTACGTCGTCATCCGTCCGGACGTGCAGAAGGCGCTGGACAAGATGAAGGCGGTGCCGAACGACATCCGTCCGGCCTTCGTCACCGCCGCCAAGCTGGCGCCGGCCAAGCCGCCGCTCAAATGGATCGTGCGCTAATGTTGTAAATATCAGACGGGAAATTATCCAAGTGAAAATGTTGCTTACCCTAAGTTAATTTCCACACGGAACTTTTTTATTGATGTGTGCTACAGTTTTTAAAATTCCAATTGGAAATTTCTAAAACTCTTGCGACTTTTCGGTCAACACATCATGACAACCTCTGGCTTTACCATCGGCAAGCGTCTGGCGTTCGGTTTTGGCGGCATCCTGGCCTTGATGGCCGTGCTCGCCGGTCTGGCCATCCACCGGGTCGGCCAGATCGACGATATTCTTACCCACATCAATGACGTCAACGGCGTCAAGGAGCGGCATGCGATCAATTTCCGCGGCAGCGTGCATGACCGCTCGATCGCGGTACGCGACCTCGTGCTGGCGCCCACCCCGGCCGCGGCCGACGCCATCGTTGCCTCCATCAAGCAACTCGATGCCAACTACCAGAAATCGGCCGGTCCGCTGGATGCCTTGTTCGGCGCCGACCAGGGCATCCTGGCGGAAGAAAAGGAAGACCTGGTCCGGATCAAGAGCGTCGAACAGCGCGCCCAGCCGCTGATCGCGCAACTGATCGCGCTGCGCCAGGCCGGGCAGGTTGCCGAGGCCACCGTCCTGCTGGAAAAGCAGGCCGCGCCCGTGTTCGTCGAATGGCTGGCCAGCGTGAACGCGCTGATCGACCTCGAGGAAAAACTGAACAACGAAGCCGCCACCAATGCGCGTCAATTGTCCGGTACTTTCTTTGCCTGGATGCTGGCCCTGCTGGCGGTGGCTGCCGCCGCCGGCGCCGCCGCTGCCTGGATGATCAGCCGCAAGCTGCTGGGCCAGCTCGGCGGCCAGCCCGACGATGCGGTGCGGATCGCCGGCGCCATCGCGGCCGGCGACCTGTCGGTCGCGATCGACACCCGCCCCGGCGACCGCACCAGCCTGCTGTTCGCGATGGCCAACATGCGCGACAGCCTGGTGGACATCGTCAGCCAGGTACGCGCCGGCACCCTGACCATCGCTAACGCCTCGGCCGAGATCACGGCCGGCAACCAGGACCTGGCCGAGCGCAGCGAGCGCCAGGCCGGCACGCTGGAAGAAACCACTTCCTCGATGGAAGAGCTGACCGGCACCGTTCGCCAGAACGCCGAGAATGCGCGTCAGGCCAACGAACTGGCCGAATCGGCTTCCAGCGTGGCCCAGCGCGGCGGCGCGGTGGTGGCGCAGGTGGTGCAGACGATGTCGTCGATCAATACCTCGTCGCGCCAGATCGCCGAGATCATCGGCGTTATCGACGGCATCGCGTTCCAGACCAATATCCTGGCGCTGAATGCCTCGGTCGAGGCGGCACGTGCCGGCGAGCAGGGCAGGGGGTTCGCGGTGGTGGCGGGCGAGGTCAGGAACCTGGCCCAGCGCTCGGCCGCGGCGGCCCGCGAGATAAAGCAATTGATCGGCGATTCGGTGACCAAGGTCGACGCCGGCACCAAGCTGGTCGACCAGGCCGGCGACACCATGCAGGAGATCCTGTCCAGCGTGCAGCAGGTGACCGACATCATGGCCGACATCAGCCGCGCCAGCCGCGAGCAGAGCGCCGGCATCGAGCAGGTCCATGTCGCCATCGCCCAGATGGACGATGCCACCCAGCAGAACGCATCGCTGGTCGAGGAGGCCGGCGCGGCTGCCGTGAGCCTGCACGAGCAGGCCGCGCACCTGGCCGACCTGGTCAGCGTGTTCAGGCTGGAAAACGCCGCACGGCCGGCAGCGGCGGTGGCGGGCACGCAGGTACGGCGCCTGGCCATCGGCGCACCGTCGTCGTATGCCAACACCGCGTTTGACGCCGCTTAAATAGCGCAATTGTTATCTTTGCTGTTTTAAACAGGCAGCAAATTATTCCTGCACAGGGGGCTTTTCCTGGGGCTAGAATTGCCGATAGGCATGTTCATCTATCCCCGGATAAGCCTCCATGTCCAAAGCCTTTTTTGCCGCCGCCCTCCTGTGTGCAGTATCCCGGGCGGCCACTGCCGCCGACCTGACCGCGCTGGAAACGCGCTGGCTGGGGGCCGCCTTTCCCGTCCTTCAATACGCCCGCAGCCTGGCGCTGCCGATCGACATCATCGTCCAGCCGCAGGCGCGACCGAACGACGTGCCGCTGGCGATGGGCTTCGCCGGCGGCCGCTGCAAGCTGGTGCTGTCGCTGCGCGGGAATGCCGGCGCCGAAGCCCAGCTGGCCGGCGTGCCGCAGGCGGCCCAGGGCGAACTGATCGAGGCAATGGCGGCGCACGAACTCGGCCATTGCTGGCGCTACGCGCAGGGCGCCTGGCATGCGCTGCCGGCCGGCTTCGTCGAAGTCGGCGAAGAAAGGGCGCTCGACCCGGCCATGCTGGCGGCCTCGAAGGCGATGCGCGAGACCCGCCGCGAAGAAGCCTATGCCGACCTGGTGGCGCTGGCCTGGACCCGCCGCAGCCACCCGCACGACTATGCGCGCGTGCATGCCTGGCTGGCCCACCTGCGCCACGACCAGCCGGTGGCGCGCAGTGGCCACGATACCCGCACCTGGGTGGCGCTGGCGCAGGACGGCAGCCGCTTCGGCGACGCCGCCCGGCCTTTCGACGATGCCCTGCCGCTCTGGCGCGAAGGGCTGGTCAAGGACGAATGATGATTGCAAGAAAAGTGGTTTTTTAGACAACCGTACGGTGCCGCACAGAAGCCGTGGCCGGTTGGGCGTCTAATCCCTGTATCACAATAACCGATCCAAGGGATATCGACCATGAAACTCCTGATTGCGACTCTTCTTGCGACGGCTGCAGGCGCCAGTTTCGCCGCGCCGACTTTCGCCCTGAACCACGACCCGGCCACCTACCGCAACGCCACCCAGAAGGCTGCTGCCGACTACCGGGACGCAATCGCCAAATGCGACACCATGAGCGGCAACGGCAAGGACGTCTGCGTCGCCGAAGCCAAGCTGGCGCGCACCCAGACCGAAGGCAAGGCCCTGGCCAAATACAGCAACTCTCCGGCCAGCCGCGAAAAGGCGCGCACCAACCTGGCCGAGGCCGAGTTCACGCTGGCCAAGGCGCGCTGCGACGGCAAGAGCGGTGCCGAAAAAGACGATTGCATGAACAACGCCAAGTCGGTGCACACCGCCGCCCTGGCCGACGCCAAGGCCGGCCGCAGCAGCCCGGCTGCCAATACCGCCCCTGTCGCCGCCGCTGCCGCCATCGACAAGTGCGCGCAAGCCGCCGGCGACACCAAGACCGCCTGCGTGATCGAGACCAAGCCGTCGGCCGTGCGCGAAGACGCTGCCGCCGCCGCCAACCGCACTGCGAATGCAGCCGACAACGCCGGCGACAAGGCGCGCGAGGCCGGCGCGGACGCCGCTGCAAAGACGCGCGAGGCTGCCGCCACCGCGGCCGAGAAAACGAAGGCCGTGGCCGCGACAGCTGCTGACAAGACCAAGGAAGTGGCCCAGGCCGCCGTCGACAAGACCAAGGCCGTGGCAGCGAGCGTGGCCCAGAAGACCGAAGGCGCGACCGCCGTCGCCGCCGACAAGACCAAGGACGCCACCGCCGAGGCGGCCGACAAGACCAAGGATGCGGGTTCGAAGACCCGCGTGGCGCTGGCCGACACCGCCATCACCACCAAGGTCAAGGCCGGCCTGGTCAAGGAGCCGGACCTGGAATCGCTGGGCATCCACGTCGAGACCGAGAAGGGCGTGGTCATGCTGAGTGGTTTCGTCAACTCGAAGTCCGAGGCCGACAAGGCGGTCAAGGTGGCCAAGGGTATCGATGGCGTCGCCAATGTGAAGAGCGCGATCCAGGTCAAATAAACCGCGGAACGGATCGGGTTCGGATTGCCCACTGCGGCCGGTTGCCACCGGCCGCTTTTTTTTGCTCCGGAAATTGCCTTGAGGATATAAAGTAGACGGGCCTACGCCTGTCTACTTTATAATCGCCGCCGTGAACAAGATCGAAACCTTCGGAATCATCGCCGCCCAGGCTGCGCGCGGCGAGCTGTCCTTTCCCACCAGCGTGAATGCCGTGCTGCGCCTGCAGCAGGCCCTGAACGACCCGGATTGCCACCTCGAGGAGGCGATCCGCCTGGTGCTGGCCGAACCGCAGCTGGCCGCGCGCACCGTGGCGCTGGCCAATACCTCCGCCTTCAATGCCGGCGGCGCCCCCATCACCAACGTCCGCGCGGCCCTCACGCGTGTCGGCTACCGCAACCTGCAGATGCTGGTGGCCAGCCTGGTGGTGCGCCAGTTCGGCAGCCGCATCAAGGATCCCGGCCTGCGCGCCAAATGCACGCAGCTGTGGGAGCACACGGCGCAGGTGGCGGCGCTGGCGCAGGTGTTCGCGCGCCGCGTCACCTTCGTCAACCCGGATACCGCCATGTTCGCCGGCATCGTGCACGAAGTCGGCGGCTTCTACCTGCTGTCGCGCGCCGACGAGTTTCCCGGCCTGCTCGAGCAGGACCCGGAACGCTGGGCCGAGCTGTGCGAAGACGTGCTGACGCGCGAAGTGGCGCGCCGCCTGGCCCTGCCGGAACCGGTGGCCGAGGTCATCTTCCAGCTGCGCGACGCCTGGCTGCACATGCCGCCCGCCTCGCTGCTCGACACCCTGCTGCTGGCCAACCTGTACGCCACGGTCCCGTCGCCGCTCGGCCGCCCGCCGGCGCCGCTGCCCGAGCACGGCGACAGCGCCCTCGATTACCTGGTGGACGAGGCCACGCTGCACGCCATCATCGAGGAAGCGGCCGAGATCAGCCGGGCGATGGGGCAGGCGCTGCTGGCCTGATTCCAGGGCCTGGCCGACGCAGTTTGCGAACAGGCGGTATCCTTGCGGCTTTCCATCCTTCGCAAGGAATCGAAATGACAACGAAGTACAGCGCCCTGGTCGTGGGCGCCAGCGGCATCATCGGCAACGCCGTGGTCCGCGAACTCAAGAACAATCCCGACTGGCAGGTGCGCGCCCTCCCGCGCACCTTCATCGACGGCGTCGAGACCATCCAGGCCGACCTCACCGATGCCGCCGCCACCGCCAAGGCCCTGGAAGCCGCGCGCGACACCACCCACGTGTTCTACGCGGCCCTGAAGGGCGGCAAGGACCTGGCCGACGAAGAAGCGATCAACGGCGGCATGCTGCGCAACCTGCTGGACGGCCTGAAGGCGGTCGGCGCGCCGCTGCAGCGCGTGGTGCACTACCAGGGCGCCAAGGTGTACGGCGTGCACCTCGGCCCGTCGCTGGCGCCGTTCTACGAGGACGACCCGCGCCACCTCGGTCCGAATTTCTACTATGCCCAGGAAGACCTGCTGCGCGAGCGCGCCGCCGCCGGCGAATTTGAATGGAGCATTCTGCGTCCGGACGTGGTGGTCGGCGACATCGTCGGCAACCCGATGAACATCGTGATGGTGATGGGTGTGTTTGCGGCGCTGAGCCGCGAAGCCGGCGTGCCGCTGCGCTTCCCGGGCTCGCACAAGACCTATAACGGGGCACTGGCGCAGATCACCGACGCCGGCTGGATGGCACGCGCCAGCGTCTGGGCCGCGCTCGATCCGAAGGCGAAGAACGAAGCCTTCAACCTGGTCGGGGAACCGTTCCGCTGGGAGCGCATCTGGAAAGCGGTGGCGCAGGACTTCGGCATCGACGTTGCCGCGCCGCAGCCGTTCTCGCTGGCGCGCCAAATGCCGTCCCAGGCCGCCGCCTGGCAGCGCCTGGCCGACAAGCGCGGCCTGAAGACGGTGCCCTACGAGAAGCTGGTCGCCTGGCCCTTCGGCGACTTCATCTTCAATACCGAGTTCGACATGATCTCGGACATGGGCAAGATCCGCCGCGCCGGCTTCACGGAAGCGGTGGAGAACGAGGCCGTCATCCTGGCTGCGCTGGATAGCCTGCGCGGTCAGGGTTACCTGCCGTAGAGCACCTGAAAAACCTCCAGGGCGGCGTTGCAGCGTCTCGCCGTACTAACGTACTGTCTTCGACGCTGCGCCTTGCCCTGAAGGTTTTGTCAGGCGCTCCTGACAGGCAGGTTACTGGTTCTGGGCCGAGGGTACCAGCGTGGCGCCCTGGCGGCCGTGCATCAGCATCCAGGCCGCCAGCGCCACGCCGCACAGCGCCAGGCCGGCCGCCACCCACTGCGGCGAGGTGAACGAGTAGCCCAGCGTCAGCGGAATACCGCCCAGGAAGGCGCCGGTCGCGTTGCCGATATTGAAGCCCGACTGGCCGAGCGAGGAGCCGAGCATCTCGGCTTCGCGCGAATGCTCGATCAGGAGCATCTGGATCGGCGGCCCCAGCGCCAGCGCGTTGGCGCCGACCAGGAAGGCCAGTACCACCATTGCCGGCTGCGACCAGGCCAGCACCGCGTTCAGGCCCAGCAGCACCGCCATCGAGATCAGCAGCAGCAGGATCGCGCGCAGCGGCGCCACGCGGTCGGCCAGCCGGCCGCCGATGTGCACGCCGACCGTCATGCCGACGCCGACCACGGTCATGACCAGCGGGATCGCGTCGGGGTGGAAGTGGGTGACCTCGGTCAGCAGCGGCGCGATATAGCTGAGCCAGGCGAACAGGCCGCCGGTACCGATCGAGGTGATGCCCAGGGCCAGCCACAGCTTGGGATTGCGGAAGATCTTGAGGTCCTGCACCAGGCCGGCGCCTTTCTTGCCTTCGAAATAGGGCACCAGCTTGTGCAGCATGACCATGGTGGCCAGGCCGATTGCAGCCACGATCAGGAACACGATGCGCCAGCTCATGTTGTGGCCGAGCCAGGTGCCGACCGGCACGCCGAACACGTTGGCCAGCGTCAGGCCGGAAAACATGCTGGCCAGCGCCGCCGCTTCCTTGCCCTTGTCGGCCAGGCGCGTCGCTACCACGGCACCGACGCCGAAGAAGGCGCCGTGCGGCAGGCCGGCCAGGAAGCGGAACAGCAGCATGGTGTGGAAGTTCGGGGCGCACGCGGACAGGGCGTTGAACACCATGAACATCAGCATGAACCAGATCAGCACGCTGCGCGGCGGACGGTGGCCCAGCATCGTCACCAGCGTCGGCGCGCCGACCACGACGCCGACCGCATACGCCGAAATCAGGTAACCCGCTTGCGGGATCGAAATCTGGAGGCCGGTGGCGATATCGGGCAGGATGCCCATCATGACGAATTCCGTCAGGCCAATGCCGAAACCGCCGAGGGCCAGGGGAGCCAGGCTCTTCTTGATCATGTATTGTTCTTTGCGATGTAAGGATGAGCTCGCGTACTGATGAGAAGCGCGTGCGCGAGCATGAGACCGGTCACTATAGCGGCTCGTGCGCGGTCAGTCCGCTTTTGAGTCGTGATGTCCGGTATGTGCGTGAATGATAGCGATAACAGGCTGAGTCTGCTGGCGGCGGCTCAATTCTGCGCAGGAAGATCGGGTTCGCCAAGCCAGGCGACACGGCCGTTGCCGGCTTCGTTCAGGCGGGCGACCAGCGCATCGGCCTTGTCCTGCGGCAGCGAAAAGGTAAAGCCGACCGCATCGAGGTGGCTAACGGCGTCGAGCGTGGCGCCGGCCAGCTCCAGTTCGCGCCTGAGCAGGCCCTCGAGCGGGTAGGGCACCTCGCAGCGCAGCTGGCGCAAGCGGACGATGGCGACCTTTTGCGCACCCAGCAGCGCCTGGGCGACGCTGTCGGTATATGCCCGCACCAGTCCGCCCGCACCGAGCTTGACGCCGCCGAAGTAGCGCACCACCGTCGCCAGCACGCCTTCCAGGTCCTGGTGGCGCAACACGTCCAGCATCGGCCGGCCCGCGGTGCCGCTCGGTTCGCCATCGTCGACCGCCGCCGACTGCCCGCCGGCCAGCAGCGCCCAGCACACATGGGCGGCGCCCGGATGCCCGGCACGCAGGCTGGCCACGATCTTTTGCGCACCGGCCCGGTCCGGCATCGGCTGCACGCAGGCGAGGAAGCGGCTTTTCTTGATGATCAGTTCGTGGTGGACGGGGGCGAGGATGGTTTGCGGCATGGCGCTGCGATCAGGATTCTGGAAAGCAGAAACGAGAACGCCAACCCGAAGGTTGGCGTTCTCGTTCAATACTTTTTACTGCTTGTTCGTGGTAGGCCGTGCGGGATTCGAACCTGCGACCAACGGATTAAAAGTCCGCTGCTCTACCAGCTGAGCTAACGACCCGACAGGCGGCATTATAGCGGTTGCCTCCTGTCCGGCCAAGTACTTTCGTGTAGGCAATCAACAAGTGTTTGGATTAATGAGCAAGTGTTTGTCGTATCGCGCGGTTGAGTTCCTGCCCTGGCGCATGCGCCGGCTTATTGAACATGACGCATAAACAACACTTGGACCCAATCCACAACGCATATGGGCCGATATAAGCTTGGCTTAAGACGGTCGCCTTTTCAGTCGCCGCCGCCGCTTGTACTATAAGAGTCATTCTGCACGACAACGAAAGACCAGCATGACCATCTCGCTCATCTCACGCACGATGTGCGCCGCCACCCTCGTCGCCGCCTGCGCCGTCCCTGCCCGCGCCGACAGCGTCGCCTCGTCGGCCTCCAGCGCCGGCTCGGCATCGTCGGGCAGCGTGTCCGATTCGATCGGCGGCTCGAGCAACAGCTCGAACAACGACAAGCGCGTGGCTGCCGGCCAGTACCGGGTCATCGACGTCGCCCAGACGCCGGGCAAGGACGGCAGCACCCGCATGACCCTGCAGGCGCTGACCGGCGCCCAGGCGTTCCAGCTGGACGTGCCCGACCGTGCCCTGGCCGAGCGCCGCGTCGTCAACGGCGAACTGGTGCAGGTCAACGTGCGCACCTACGGCTACGAATTCGCCCACGCCGACACCCAGCGCCCGTTCTTCCTGGCCCTGCAGGACGACTGGTACCAGGAACTCGGTTCGCGCCAGGTCACCATCTGATGTTCGCGCGGCTGCTGCTGGCCGCGCTGGCTCTGTGTGCGAGCGCCGGTGCCTGGGCCGGCATCCCGACTTTCTGTGATCGCTCGAACAACATCAACGCCGAGGACCAGGACCGCGTCCTGCAGTTCGCGGCGGTGGCCAAGCAGGAGCTGCAACGCTCCGGCGCCAGCGTCGCCCTGATCTCGCGCGCCGGCCTCGACCTCAGCCGCTTCAGCCTGCTGTACTCCCACGCCGGCATCGCCCTCAAGGAAAGTGCCGACGGCCCGTGGGCGGTGCGCCAGCTCTACTACGCCTGCGACGAATCGCGTCCGCGCCTGTTCGACCAGGGCATGGCCGGCTTCGCGCTCGGCGCCGATGCTCCCCAGCGCGGCCATATCTCGCTGCTGTTCCTGCCTGACGAAGACAGCGCCCTGCTGGAACAGGCCGCCCGCGACAAGCGGCTGGCACTGGCGCTGCTGGCCGGCCAGTACAGCGCCAACGCCTATGCCTTCAGCACCCGCTACCAGAACTGCAACCAGTGGGTGGCGGAACTGCTCGCCAGCGCCTGGGGCGGCCTCCAAGGCGAGGATGGCACGCGTGAGCATGCCCAGGCCTGGCTGCGCGGCCAGGGCTATCGCGCCGGTCCGATCAAGGTGCCGTCGCACTGGATGATGTTTGCCGGCCAGTTCGTGCCGCTGGTGCACGTGGGCGACCATCCGCTCGACGACATCCATGCGCTGTCGCTGCAGGTGAGCGTGCCGGCCTCGATCGAGGATTTCGTGCACAGCCGCGCACCGCGCACCCAGCGGGTCGAACTGTGCCACGACCGGTCGCGCATCGTCGTGCACCGCGGCTGGGAACAGCTGGGTGCCGATTGCACGCCGATGGCGGGCGACGAGGTGATTGAACTGGCGCCCTGAGCCAGCCACCATCGCGATACGCAAATCCGCATATGTATCCCCCGTTGAGTAACATTTCGCATCGATCTGGATTCCCGTGGACTCAGACCGTTTCGTGATACCCCGATCGAATGCCTTGCGACGCGGGTAGGCCGCCCTAGAATGGGTTCACCGCTCCTGGCATCGGCCAGGATTGCGGCATCCGGAGGGCCGGCAGTACACAGGCTGCAGCGCATTGCCGGCCGATCGCCCATCTTGTTTCGCGAAGGAGTGATCATGCGTTCAATGTTCCTGATGCTACACGCCTCGCTGTTGCTGCTGGCATCGCATGCCGGCGCCCAGACCCAGGCGTATCCAATGACCGACCCCGAGCAGACGTCGCGGGTGCAGGTGACGGCGCCGCCCCGGCCGTTCCAGTTCTGGGACTATGAAGCCGAGTTCATCAGCGGCGCCTATGCGATGTCGAACGGCTGGCACATGAAAGTCGACCCGGCCAGGGACGGCATCGTCGCGCAGATCGACAAGCAGCATCCGATGCGCCTGGTTGCCGTGTCGCAGAACCGGTATGCCACGCGTGACGGCAATGTGTGGATGGAATTCAATCGTGGTCCCGGCGGCGAAGACATGCTGATGAGTTATGTGCCGGATACCCGGACCGCACAAACCGTCGTGGTGACGGCGACGGCTAGGCTGGCGCAGCGCTGAACGGCAGGAAAGAAATCCTCTAACAAAACGCCGGGCCATGCCTGGCGTTTGCTTTTTGTGATTGTGGTGAAAACGCACAAATCCGCCCTGTGATACAAAATATTGCTTTTGGTAAATAAGACTTGGGTAATATAGAAAGCCTTACCCAAGAGGTTTCGACAGTGCTTTCAAAACATTTCACCAAGATGTGTGCTGGTCTGGCTCTTTTGCTCGGGGCTGGCAGCGTCCTCGCCGATAACGGCGTCACCGAGAACCGCATCCTGCTGGGCCAGTCCGCTGCCTTGTCCGGTCCGGCATCGGCACTCGGCACCGCCATGCGCGACGGCGCGCTCGCGTATTTCGATGCGGTCAATGCGGCGGGTGGCGTGGGTGGCCGGCAGATCGTCCTGACGACGCTGGACGACGGCTACGACCCGGCACGCGCCGGCCCGAATACGGCGACCCTGGTGGACAAGGAGCGCGTATTCGCGCTGTTCGGCTACGTCGGCACGCCGACCTCGAACGCCGCCCAGGCCTGGGTGGAGAAGGGCGGTGTACCGTTCTTCGCGCCGATGACCGGCGCTGAGTCCTTCCGCACGCCATTCAACAAAAACGTCTTCAATATCCGCGACGGCTATGTGGAAGAGACGGAAAAGATCGTCGAGCACCTGGAAGCCATGGGCGTCAAGAAGGTCGCCGTGCTCTACCAGAACGATGCCTACGGCAAGTCCGGGCTGGACGGCGTGACGCAGGCGCTGAAGAAACGCAATCTCGACGTGATGGCCACGGCAGCCGTCGAGCGCAACAGCGTCGACGTCGCCGCGGCCGTGGCGAAACTGAAGGCCGCGCAGCCGCGCGCCGTCGTCATGATCTCGGCCTACAAATCGAGCGCCGCCTTCATCCGCGCGATGCGGAAGAATAACGACCACGTGCCGTTTTTCTGGAACGTGTCCTTCGTCGGTAGCCGCGCGCTGGCCGATGAGCTGGGACCGGAAGCCAGCGGCGTGATGATCTCGCAGGTCATGCCCTCGCCCCTGGACGAAACGCTGAGCATCGTGAAGGAATACCGCAAGCTGTACCTGAACAAGCCCGGCCGCGAAGCCGACTATGCCAGCCTGGAAGGTTTCATAGCGGCCAAGGTCTTCGTCGAGGGGCTGCGCCACATGAAGGGCGAGCCGACGCGCAAGAATTTTATCCATGCGCTGGAGACGATGGGGTCGTACAACCTGGGCGGCTATACCGTGAAATTTGCGCCCGGGAATCACAATGGGTCGAATTATGTCGACCTCAGCATCATTACCAGGAGTGGACGGATCCAGTATTGAATGGAAAGACACAAGCTAAAACAAAAACGCCAACCCTGAGGTTGGCGTTTTTGCTTGTGCACTTACTGTAGTGCCGAATTCTTTGGTAGGCCGTGCGGGATTCGAACCTGCGACCAACGGATTAAAAGTCCGCTGCTCTACCAGCTGAGCTAACGACCCGAAGAGGCCGGCATTATAGCTGCCGGCACCGGGCGGCGCAAGGATTAAGACTTACGACGGCGCAGGAGGCCCATCGCGCCCAGCGCGAGGCCTACCAAGGCGATCGAGGCCGGTTCCGGCACGGCTGCCGGCGGCGGCACGACCGCGGCAGTCTGGCCGGCGGTGATCGACAGGCCGGTGTTTTCATAGCCGTAGGCGAGCACGGACGCCGGGAAGCCGTTGCCGGCGGTCGTGCTCATCAGTGCCCAGCCGTAGTTCAGGATGCCGGTTGATTCGTTCAGGAAGCGAAGGCCGACGTATTCCTGGCCCGTGACGTCGAAGTTGTCGCCCCGAGTCTGGTACTGGTTGTACTGGCCGGCTGCGGAAATCAGGTCGCCGAACTGCAGTACGCGGGCTTCCGCCAGCGTGCCAGGCGTCCCGGTCGCGAGGATGCCCGAGGGCGAGGCATTACCGTAGAAGGTGATCCCGGAACCGTTGTTGTAAGGGTTGAAGTCGAAGCCGACGAATTCGGTCGTGCTGCGCTGGCCGGTGACGAAATTGAAGTAGACGCCGTCGATGTTGTTCGGGACGACGACTGGCGAGTTGGCAAAGCTGACGGAAACGACGGCGGCCTGGGCTGCCGGGGCAAGAAACAGCAGGGCAGTGGTACCGGCAAGGAGGCTGCGCGCAATCTTGGAGAATTTCATGGCTTTCCCTAGTTTTGAGTTTATATTGACTCACGCAGCTCTGCGGCCAGCGCTTGCTTGATATTTAGCAAAAAACAGGCCAGTTTTGTAATTCTTAGTCAAATCAAGGATTTGTATTTACGAAAGTTGAACTTTATTTCCCAAGTGTAAAAAAATCCGACAGGAAAGTTAATCCTCGAAGAAAACAAAAAGCCCACGCACCGGAATGCGTGGGCTTGCTTGCGCTGAAAACAAAAACGCCAAGCAGATGCTTGGCGTTTTTGTTTCTAACCACTACTAGAATTCTTTGGTAGGCCGTGCGGGATTCGAACCTGCGACCAACGGATTAAAAGTCCGCTGCTCTACCAGCTGAGCTAACGACCCGAAGAAGGCACGCATTATAGCGGCTCGTTTTGATTTACGCTAGAGGTGCGCAGTCCCTAGTGCGCGACCGTAGCCTTCAACACTTCCTCGGCCGTCGTCACACCTTCGGCCACCTTGAAGGCCCCGGCAATGCGCAGCGGCTTCATGCCGTCCGCCACGCTCTGCTGGCGCAGCGCGGCCAGGTCGGTTTCTTCCTGGATGCGCCGCGCAAACGCTTCGCTTACGCTCAGCAGTTCGTACAGGCCGGTACGGCCGCGGTAGCCGGTCTGGCGGCATTCCGGGCAGCCGATCGGGCGGTACACCGTCGCCGGTTTCGGGATGTTCCAGGCGCCGCCGATGCTGTGCCAGACGTCGTCGTTGAGCTCGCCGTCCGGCGACTTGCAATGCGCGCACAGGGTGCGCACTAAACGCTGCGCCATGATGCCGATCAGGGTCGCTTCCAGCAGGTAATAGGGTACGCCCAGTTCGAGCAGGCGCATCACAGCCGATGGCGCGTCGTTGGTGTGCAGGGTCGACAGCACCAGGTGGCCGGTCAGCGCGGCCTGGATCGCCATCTCGGCCGTTTCCAGGTCGCGGATCTCGCCGACCATGATGATGTCCGGGTCCTGGCGCATCAGCGCACGCACGCCATCGGCAAACGACAAATCGATGCCTGGCTGCACCTGCATCTGGTTGAACGCCGCTTCCACCATCTCGATCGGGTCTTCCACGGTACAGACGTTGACTTCGCTGGTGGCGAGCGCCTTCAGGGTGGTGTAGAGCGTCGTGGTCTTGCCCGAGCCGGTCGGTCCTGTCACCAGGATGATGCCGTGCGGACGCTTGGTGAGCGCATCCCAGCGCACGGCGTCGTCGGGCGGGAAGCCAAGTTCCGGCAAGGTTTTCACGACCACTTCCGGGTCGAAGATACGCATCACCAGCTTTTCGCCGAAGGCGGTCGGCAGCGTCGACAGGCGCAGTTCGACTTCCTGCCCGGTATGAGTCCGGGTCTTGATGCGGCCATCCTGTGGCCGGCGTTTTTCGATCACGTCCATGCGTCCGAGCAGCTTGATGCGCGCCGTCATCGCGATCATCACCACGGCCGGCACCTGGTAGACCTGGTGCAGCACGCCGTCGATGCGGAAGCGGATGACGCCGGATTCGCGCTTCGGTTCCAGGTGGATGTCCGAGGCGCGCTGCTCGAAGGCGTAGCCCCACAGCCAGTCGACGATGTTGACGATGTGCTGGTCGTTGGCGTCGACCTGCTTGTTCAGCTTGCCCAGCTCGACCAGTTGCTCGAAGTTGTTGCGCAGGGCCAGGTCCTGGCCGCTCGATTTGTTGGCGTCGCGGATCGACTTCGCCAGGCTGAAGAATTGCGAGATGTATTGCGCGATGTCGAGGGGATTCGCGATCACCAGCTCGATACGGCGCCGCGAGATGCGCGCGATCTCGTCCTGCCACTCGGTATGGAAGGGATCGGCGGTGGCCACGACCAGCGTATCGCCCTTGAGTTCCACCGGCAGGATGTTGAAGCGCGCCGCATAGCTGGCCGACATCACGTCGGCCACCTTGGTGAAATCGATTTTCAGGGGATCGATGCGCAGGAAGGGCAGGCCGACCTTGCCTGCGCACCATTCGCTGAGCAGGTCCAGGGTCAGGAGTTTATGCGGCGCTTTTGCCGAGACGATCTTGCACTGCGCGATGGCGGTGAGCGGGTGCATCGAGTCCGCCGCACTCTTCAGGATGCCTTGGGCCTGCGCGTAATGTGGCTTGACCGTCGATTTCTCGACGATGCCGTCGGCCAGCAGCCACGAAAACAGGGTTTGCAGGTCGAGTGCCTTCGGCATCGGTTTGGTTCGGGCTGGGGCGGCAGTGCTCA
>Ga0308160_10002571_pt1 | contig 21673 bp, 31 predicted proteins | sample PhyFR1_FD_201036 | JGI IMG/M metagenome (GOLD analysis project Ga0308160, IMG submission 201036) | Phyllosphere microbial communities from UC Gill Tract Community Farm, Albany, California, United States - DLSLF.R1 | ecosystem: Host-associated > Plants > Phyllosphere > Unclassified | place: USA...
AATACGTGATCAGGTCCAATGATCACACTACCTTGGACTTTGTCGAGGTCGTAAACCCTGTCCCCGGACGCGCGGGCGTGCTCAGGATAGATGCTATTGTCGAGTCCGTGTAAAGAAGCGAGCAGGGTGTAGACTCGGCTCGTGTAGCCCGAAAGTTCGGCGAGGTCTTTACCCGAGTACATGAGCCGACCACCCGCATCCGCTAACGACAGCAGCAGGCGTCGATTCGAAACATAGCCTGGGTAAGCGCCTCCTTACTGGACTCGACACTTGACTCACTTTCTGTCCGGCTGGCCACCCCGTGACCGCGACGAGTCGGCGTCTTCGCTGGGAAGAGGATAGGTATCGACATGAGACTATATCCGCAGGCTGACCAGAAGTACTTGATCACGAAGTCTTCCGTCATTCTGGGGTCAGCCAAATCAAAATTGGACTCACCCATAGGGAATGCGGACTTTGAAGACCGAGTGGATATGCTTTGTGAGCTTGGTGTATGCCTCTGTCAAAATCCCCTTCTCTCGCTTGCCCCCGTTGTAGAAGCTGTTGTCAATGAGTACAGCTTTGACTTACGCCACTTCCTCGCCATCACGACCTATGCGGGACAGTCCAGCGCGGTACTCTCCCTCTAGTCTAGCTTCCGCCGCAGCCATCCGGCCGAACGCCGGTGTCGCTTTGCGCAGCACGTATGCCGTGAAACCGTAGTTGGCGAACAGCCCGAATGTACCTAGCGGGCCCAACGCCGCGGCGAGCTGCGACGTGAAGATGATCATGTCGAGTGCTGGCTTGCCAACGTTTCCGCTGGCGTAAGTTGAACGTGCTTGTACTCACTACAACGCGGCTAGACTATCACAGAAGCGCGCAAGGTCGGTCGTGATGAATCTGTATTAGCTGACTCGGCGTCAACTTACTGGTCGGCCGTTCCGGCTTGTGCTTCCCCGCCTTTTGTCTCATTGGCACCGAGGCCCAGGCCGAATTTGTAGTAATTAAGGTTCTTATTTCTGCGGTCAGCGCTCGCACGATTATGAGGTGATTGGAGATTAGCCACACGTACAGGTAGAGGTCGTGGATGTAACGCGTCAAGTTCGTCCTGAATGCCAGGGCAAGTTTGCGTTCGAGATACCGGATCTGGATGAGCAGACTGTGGCGGTACCCACCATAGAGTTGGTGTATGTACTTGGAACGGCCAACACGAACCACCAGCCTAGCCCCCGCGCAAAACCCCTTCCGTTTGCCGAGACCAGGTCGCGGACGATCCGCCCATCTAAACGTGCGACCATGACACTAAGCACTGTGCGAGCTATAAGGAAGAAAGTGTGTAGGATGAGCAGGAACGCCTCCTTGCCGGTCTTCCTGGGTAGTAAGATGCTATGCCCTGCGCCGACTGATCGCGCCGAACTCACGTCGGGAACGCTATGCGAAGCACGGCTAGAAGCATCTTCCAAAAGTGTTTATTCACCCCAAGTTTCTCGCCTGCTCGAAGAGGCGGGAATAGAGACAGGTGCTGGTCGTATGTCTTTTGCGAGGTGGGTTTGATGAGCACCTGGGACAGCCGCCCTTTGTGCGGTACCAGCAGGGTCCGCGAGCCGCCGGGGTGCGGGATATACTGGGGATGAGATCAGCCTGCTGAACGCACTCACCAAATCCACCATCTTCTTCTCCAGTGCGGGCGTGTTCCTGCTGTCAGTCGGTCCAGGATCGACATACAAAGGCGTCTCCAGGTCGCGCCTTCTGCGGACCTCCTTGGCGCGTCTGCGCTCTTCTCGCCATGCTTTGAGCGTGATTGTATGCAGTATCTGAGGATCTGCACGGACGACCGAGAGAGCCACGATCAGCAGCAGGGCTGTCCGGTTGCCGGACACCCTGCTCATCAAGCCAGGCGGGTCGGGTCGCTCAAGCATCTTGCAATGATAAGATGTAATCGACCGGGTAAAGGCAACTTTTGCCGGAACTGAGTACGGCACTCTTGCCACCACTCTTCTGGCACTCCAGCATGGGATCCTCGTGGACGTCAGCCAAGCACAACCCCTCACGCCCGTGCTTTTCGCGCTTTGCCTTCTCATCGTAGCAATCATACCATCTCACCGTCAGGCACCCGTAGACTTTTCAAACGCAAAGCAAAAACAAGATAGGGCAATCCCGCCCCTGGTAAAAACAAGACGTGCGTCGGACGAGATTCGAACTCGCGCGCGCGTTAGCACAGTGGATTACATTCCTACGGGAATAAGCGTGAGCTTGAGACCACCCCCTTAACCACTTGGGTACCGGCGCGTCATAGCCAAGCGATTCTTGCTGTCTTATAAAGCTGATTTTGCCCCACGCTCACGTCACGGTCGGCGTCCTTGCCCTTCGCGGCCTTTGGACCAATCCTTAAATCCCACCCGTATATATGACAGGCGACCGCTTCCCCGAGATAATCTGCTGCAGTAGAGATAGCAATCTTGTATACTGCGCGTCTTTGCATATTTGGTGGGAGACCTCGTTGCGGATCTCACGCTACGCCCTGGAGCCGTCTGGTTGCGTGCCACATCTTCTATCTAGCACGAATCCGATGAGCCTGTGTGTAAGTCATCTGCACTCATCTCGAACGGCCGTGTATATCCTACCTGGGCCATTATCACAGCCACAAACTGTTCTCGGTTGGGAGGGTAGCGACATTTGCCTGATCTTTGCCACTGCTCTCCGGCGGTCCCGCTTGTTCCGACCACAGGCACCACAAGCGCAGCACTCCATTGAGCCCACCATGCCCCAGAGATCTGACAATAGTCTTGGGAGTACTTGAATATGTCACGAGGAAGGGGCACGACATGCTTCACCTGTGCGAGAATACAAACACTGATTTCCATGCCCTTGGCTGGTGATGTCGTAAAACCACGACAAACGTGAATACCCTATGGCCGCAGCAGACGCTCAGACGAGTTTGTAGTATATTACCCAACTCAATACTTCTAGAGGTTACACCTCGTCGTGTCCGAGCCGCAATCGCCAGCTGTGATCCGAGCTACCAGTATCACCACCGGTCGCCGAGCTCGCGGCGGAGACAGTTGGTTTTGGGGCAAGGCTGTCGCTCGCAGTCTTCTCAGTAAGACGTAGTCTCAGATCCGCTTCGGTCTCGCAAGGGTTCTCTCGGCTTTCAATATTGACTTTAGCTGTATCGATGTTTTGTGGCTCTCAGGATCTCACCTTGGCAGTACTCGCCCGATCACCTCAATCCTGGTCCCCTCGGTTGATCATCGTGTCTCCCTCGTTGTTAACAGTGTCCAGCTCGGCTGTGATTAGAGCATTCATAAGTGACGCGTCCGGTAGGGACACCAAAGATCGTCCGCATGCAGCGGACGGCCATGCTTTGACGCCATGGTCGCACGAGCCGAGGGGTTCCCGTTCCATAGCAGTATGTAAGGACCTTGTCTGCTAGATTGAGAGCTGCCCAGATGTTGTCTCCATACAGCACGTACCTGAGAGGAATGGAGACTCAAATTTCGAGAGTCCTTCCCCACAGATTATGCATGTCCGGTTGACCAGTCCAATGTAGGATGGAAAGCAGCCGGCTCGGTGGCCGCCACTTTCAGGCACCGCGCGGATCATAAGCGATACCCGCGTGCTTCTTCGTGCTTCGACGCTGAGAAGACGTGCCAACAGTGCTCTCGCTGTCATCGTATAGCCTGTGCGCTGCCAACATTACACCATATACATAGCATGGACAAAGAGACGACACCGACACCGAACACTCGCCCGGGAGCGAAATATCGCGGTGCCGTCGTGGAAGTGAGCTCCGGCCGTGCTCGGTCACTATCGTAAATACCCTCCGCAACTGCTAACATGCATACAGGACCTCCAGCTTCCCCCCGCATTCTGCTTGCCCGACGATGCACCACTCAGCCTTGCGCTTGAAGCGGCGTACGAGCGGGAGTTCGATCAGCTTCCGTGAGCCCCCGTCGTCTCTCTCTCTCTAATGGCAGGGTGTTGAACGAGAAACGGAAACCCATTGGCTACCTCGATGTCAAAGCGATCAAGCAGAAGTTCGAGCAGGGTGCTGCGGAGTCTGAAGACGAGCTGTGTGAGTAGTGCAGGGTTGGCTGCTTGTTGTGAAGCTGATCGGTGCTTGCTTTGTCACACGCCCTAAATCGCCCTAAATCGTCTTATGCTGCGCATCCTCCCGTACCCTTGTCCAACCCATATACAACCTCCACCACGACTATGCGCGGTCTCTGCTTTACCGAACGACACGTGGCTCCACCCATCGTCGGACGTGCCTTCCCTGTTCTATCATTCCTTATTCCGATTGATCCGGATCCGCCCGTTCCGGCCGCGTCCCAAAACCACCCACCTCCACTTTATCGCTTGCTGGGTCCCGCTTCCGTCTCACAGCCAGACACACGACACATTTCGCCGTGGGATCCGCATCTCATCCATACACCGTCATTCACCCGCTAACCCCGCTGGAAGATCTCGAAGCATTTTTCCGTACCGCCGGGACAGACTTTGCGCTTGGCAAGTGAGACTGTAGATCCAAACTCACCTCACAGTGACGGATCAGGAACGCAAGTGGGTGCTAGCGGTCGCCACGGAAGGCGATCTAGAGGTGAGACGCCGCGGAGATAACGGCCGCTTATTCCAGACGTTCGTCAAGCGACGAGGGTAGCTAAAGCCATGCATAGTCGGCGTGTCCGAAATGACGTTGACTGGTGACGAGACTGTGGCTCGTCTAGTTTCCGTGCAGATTCCATTTCCTGTGAATTGCTCATAAACCGTCGGTAACCGGAAGCTGTAGCCGCAAATCCTGTGGCAAGGGAGTGCGACGGGTCATGTGTTGCGAGCTGGAATCTGAGGAGTATGTATGTCCGCCGTCACAACATGGAGATAGACCCGCTCGGAAGTAAGGATCAATGTAGCGGGTTCGGAAAGGGGTCTCCGATGCTAGCTTCCGCTCCACTTGGATGTTGATGGGTTTTCCATGCACCACGCCGGTCCGAAGCACCTACACATGCGAGACCACAGCGTAGGGACTGACCAGTGTGCGCATGCAGCGCGTCTCGATTACCCGCAGCTGTGGAAAAGGTCTCCCTGAAAGTGGATCTGATATCCGCGCGGTGTATGGTGGATGAGACTGTTTTGGCCTTCGGAGACGATGTTACCGAAGACAGGGCTAACGGGATCGTGGCATGGGCAAGACATGTAACGTGCACGAAAGCGGTAGAGAGACCAAGCGAATAGATCAGTGCCTGGTCAGGGTCAGAGGGGAGGGCATCAGGCAATCCAGGGTTTGCAGCGGCAAGTGACAGTCTGCCTATCCCGCTTGGCTCAGGGAACTTTGTTCCGATCCCCCTTTACGCCCTTTGGTGTAATAACATCAATCCGGTCCCCTGAGCGCCCCCTCAAATGTCCATCCTCCTCGGACGACCATAAGCCCCAATCACAACGGCCATATATCCTCCGTTACAAGTCTCGCCTCCCCGCTATCTGTCCTGTACACCAACGATCACAACCACCAACGACTCTCTCATCAACGACCTCACTACACCATGCCATCGCCAACTTCACTCATCCACATGAATCGCCCTCCCACACTCTCATCTGCGGGAAGCTCGCCCAACTCCTCAGGCATCAGCCGCACCAGCAGCATCAGCTCCCGCCCTTTCACAGGTGTGTTGAGATGTCTTCACACCCTCACGTCGAACCTCACTGACAATAGTCTCCACGCGCTCTTCCTGCTCGTCTGACCAACGACCGGTGATCAACGCAGTCGCCAGCACTTCCCAGGGCAAAGCCTACCTCAACATCCCTACCACCTCCAGCTCCACCGATTGCGCAACGGCAGACCTCGCCGCACAGGCTGATACCACTCAGCACCTCCTCGATCTCCAAAATGGCGTCCTCGGCAGTGCCATGGCAAAAGAGCATTGGCAGGCGGATGGATCGTCCGTCTTGTGCTCCTACCCACTCTGCACCACCAACTTCGGCCCGGTCAACACCTACAGCTACTTTGCTCTCCGACCACGTCGACACCACTGCCGCAAGTGCGGACTCATCTTTTGCAGCAGTCACACTATGCAACGCGCCCCTTTGATCCACCTCGACCTCGCGGGCAAACGCATCGCATCGCAGGAGAGAGTCTGCGACACATGTTTGCCTACGGCGGAACTGTCCACTCCAAGTCGAAGCCGACGCTCTTCTTCCTGCTCCGCCGACTCGCGATCGACTTTTCCCAGCGAGAGGCTCGACACCCCCAACGACGACTTCATGGTCATGACCCGCTCGTCCAGCCGCGCCAACCTTGATGTTGCCGAGACCTCCGATCTGGCTCCCGTCGAATCCTGGATGGGCCCATCTGGCATCCTCTCACTCTACCCACTCGCGGTTAACCCCTCTCACGCCACTGAGCGTCTCGTTCCCGCTCTCGCTGCCGGACCCCTTTTCTCCCCATCCATCGCCGCCCGCCGCAACGCCATGGAGAAGGAGATGGAGCGCACGTCTTTGCGTCAGCGCCGTCTCGGCTCCGACAAAGAAGCCTGGATTCCTGGCGCTTGGGGATACAGCCGTAAGGACTTCGACCCGACATACTTTGACACCGATGTCGAGGGAGATCAGGCGACGGAGGGTGGACTGGTTGTGGATGGCCCGATCAGGTTCCGGTCGCAGGCGAAGAGGCCGAGCCTTGAGGTGGAATATTAGATGCTTTTACATTTTACGATATACGACCGTTGTACCCTTTTATCTGGTGTTGTTGTGCCATAGCGATGATGCCATTTTTGCTCTGCTCCCTATGTCTTTGGCTTGAGCGGTCCGTCAGAGCCAGAGGGGTGATATAAGGCGCCTCGGGCGGGTGGCGCTTAGGTCGAAGCCGGTTGACGTCAACCTCGACCTCGACCTCCACCTGTCCGTCCTTTCACATCAACTTTTGTCGTCAACTGCAACACATCGTCAAGAGCGGCCGAGACAAGGCGCTTCTGCGTGGATATGGCAGGGATTCACAGTGAGTCATCTGCCAGCTTCGCTGACATCAGACGGGCACCTGCTGGAGTTCCCGCAAATCCGGGTTGACTGCTTCACTCGCGCGCCACCGCCAACGTCTGACAAGGCATGGCGAATCCCGACTTCGTTCGGGTTGCAGCCAGCCCCTCCCGCCCAGCTCTACCTTCTCACTCACGTCCACACAGACCATCTCTCGGGCCTGTCCGACACATTCACCGGACAGATCATCTGTTCGCCCGACACCAAACGCCTTCTGCTCAAGCTCGAATCGGAGAAAGAGAGGGGTTACGTCGAGGATGGAGCCAAGGAGAAAGGCTTGAAGAAGTACGCCGGACTCAAAGCGCGGATCGAAGGAAAAGGGACGAAAGATGAGCGATTGGTGGATCGAATTGTGGGTGTGCAAGTCGATCATGCTCACCTCAGGAGACGATCCCTTTCGGCGTCCCAAAGGTGTTTGAGATGGGTTACGAGGATGACGAGCCGTACAAGGTGACGATCACTTTGCTCGACGCGAATCATTGCCCAGGATCAACGATGTGAGCTTGCCAACTCGCCGGACGGCCGTTCGTGTAAGGCTCATGATAGGTTTCTGATCACCTCCTCGCGACACGCCGTTTTGCACACGGGGGACGTCCGCGCCGACCACACCTTCATGCAGTCGCTACGTCGCAATCCTAGTCTAGGCGAGTTCGTTGTTCCTTGGTCGACTGGACCAGCGGGAAACAGCGGAAGGCGGACGTTGGACCGGATCTACATCGACACGTCCACTGTGTGAGTCTGCGCATTGAAGCTCTCTGACCGCAGTATCGGCACCGGGGACATGCCAGAAAAGGAAGAGGTCATTCGTGATCTATTGGAGCAAATGAGCATATACCCGGCAGACACGACGTTCTTCCTGAACGTTTGGTGCCTTGGGTGAGGTCACCCCAAGAGCCCGCTGATGTAGATGGGAAGATATCGTCAAAGAAGTGGCACGTCACTTCAATACGAAGGTGAGTTTCCGAATCTCTTTGCGAGCCGATTTCGCAGTGGCTTATGCAGATCCACGTCGATCGATACAAGTACGAACTTTATCGCGCCGTCAAGTCCGACCCGTTCCTCTTCTCATGCGTTACGCTCGACCCCGACGAGACACGCTTCCATGCTTGCGAGCGAAAGGCGAAATGTAAAGCTTGCATCAAATTCGACAAGAATGGCCAGCTCGCGTATAACCTGGACAAGCGGGTGGTCGCTGTAAACATGGTCGAGATCAAGTCGGCGTCGTGGGAGCTCGAGGAGCGCGCGTTTATGGACCGACTGGGCGCAGCGATCGACGGTGGACAGTGGCCTTTCAGCATTGTGAGTCGATTGCAATCCCAGCTCCTATAGCGTTCGAGCTGAAGGCAGGATTGCCCGCTGGCGAGACACAGCCCGCTGCCCGAGCTGCAAGCACTGGTCAAGATGTTCCGTCCAAAGTCGCTTTCACCAAACACGATGGTCCCTCCAGCGCAAGGGATGGACTACTACCTCTTACCCGACTTGTTTCAAGACTGCCTCGACGAGACCGCTCATGCCACTTTGACGAGGGAGAGGGATGCGTGGTTTGCTGCCAGGCCGAAGTTCGGCAAGGCGAACTTGGAGAATCTGCGCTTTTCAGCGAGAATGGCGATTCCTCAGATGCAAGACAGGTCGGACAGAGACGAGGTGTATCGCGAGCCTTTCGACGCTGGCTTGGTCGGATCGACGCAGCGTGGTCGGCGCGCGACGGCGATGGATCAGCTTTCTCGCGTCGGATTCGCAGCGATGAGCGGAGACTTGTCTTCAATGGTGGCGTCTATTGAGGGCGTCTCGGGGCTGATGTTTGGCGGCATGGGAGCTATGCCCGGACTATCGGCCGGATCGAGCTGGGGAGGGAAGAAGGAAGAGTCAGACTACGACACGGAAGAGGAGAGCGCACAGAGGAAGAGGAAGCGAGCTGGACATAAAGATGAGTTTGCGTGGACGAGTGCGCACACCGGAAGAGCGCTCGGAAGCGGGTCGAGCGGGCCGCCCGTCGTCAAGCTGGAGTCGCTCGCCGAGGTCGACACCGAAGTCAAGGTCGAAGCGTCTTCACCTTTGCCAGACCCCACACAGACTCCTCGGAAGCCGTTCAGACCGTTTTCCGTGAACAAAGAACACTTGCGCGCGCTGGCGATGGTCGCTGCAGAAGTGGACGACTTGTAATATTTCATATGATCGACAACGCCAATTACGTTTCTTATGCCGTTTCAACGCCTACACGACAACATGCCTTTCATCACGACCTTTGTAGATAATCATGCAACCCATCGATCGAGCTTGACCAGATGCGCCTTCTTCATCCAAGCGAGAACTGTACAACTGCATGCAAAAACCGCTGACAATGTACAACTCGCCTAATCATAATCAATTTCAATGACGTCCTCCGTATACCGGACCGACGCCCTCTTTTTCCTGGGACTATCAATCTCCACAGCAACCATCGACTTCCTCTTGCCGGCCTTGCTCGCTTTGCCCGTTGTGATTGTGAAGGCTTCTTTGGGAATCGCCACATAGTCCGGCTTCAAGCTCTCCTCGCCTCTTCTCGTGTTGAACATCGCCATATCAATCGTATCCACCGCCAGGAGTCGATGCACGTGCACCTTCTTGGACTGACCATACCGCCTCACCCGGCCTATAGCTTGCGTCTCCACCGCCCGGTAGTTGTACAGCGTGGGCGTGAACAAGGGACCGAGGAAGATGGCGTGATTCGCCGTGGTCAGGTTACTGCCCGCCGCACTCGCATCGTTCATCTTGAGCAACAAGACGCGAGCTGTATCATCGCCGTGCTGGAACAGGTCGAGAGTGTTTGCGCGTTTGGTAACTGTTCCGCTAAGCGTGACGTGCTTGATGTTCCCGTCGTCGAGCGCTTCGGAGATCTTGTGTGCAAGGTCTTCCCATTGGAGGAAGACCAGAACACGCTCATTGCTCGGGATAGAGTGGATGAGGTCGACGAGCGTGCGGAGTTTGGCGCCGTATCGGCCGGACGATAATTGACCTTCAATACCCAGCGAGGCGACCTTGACGATGTTCGTATGCCTAACTGCGGCGTTGCATTTGGCCGAAGCGACACACTTCTGCTCGTCCGCAGCGAGCTTCATGCAGCTCAGACACGCCACGTGCCCACAACATGACAAGACTGCCATGGGCGTGTCTGGATGGGTCGAAGGGCGATGATCACATTCGGACGATTCGAGAGTTTGATCCGAGTCGTCCCCACCACGCTGGATCTTGCGCACTACTTCGAAGAATCGCAGACTCCTCACCCGCGCCACGAGCTCCTTCGACAGTCGGCGGAGCAGATGCGTTTGTTCTCGTAATCTCCACTTGATATCCTCCAGCTTGGCCCCTTTGTCCAGCTTGACCGACTTGCTTTCGACGGGTTCGGATGGGATGGTCGGGCCTTTGAAACCGGACCGCTTCAGCACGCTGACAAGCCGTTCCGCCGCTTCAGCATCGCCCTGGTGCTTGGTGAGATCAAAAGAGTATTCGACCCATTCTTTGAAATGATGGCGATCATCCTTGGTCCAACTGCCTTTTTTCTTGACCATCGTATTGAGAGTTACCGCTTTGTTGATCGAGACATAAAGATCCTTCTCGCAATTGGCGAGCTGTGTCGTCCGTGCACCGGAGATATGTTCGCACGCCTCTTGTGCCGACTTCGCATCGCGCGTCTTGTCAGTCAGATCAAGGGTGAAGTGGCAGCATCGCTTGAGCAGTGCTTCCTCTGCAGTCCTCGAGTCGGCCAGCGCTTCCTCCAATCTAGCGTTTCGATCGCCCAGGTCGACGTCTTTGAATTTGGTCTCCCTTCGACTTTCGTCAGTTCGATACCGACCGCCACTCACGCATTCATCTCCAGCGCTTGCAGGTGGTGCTCCAATTCGAGGTAGACTGCGCACTCTGCCGCGGGCAGCTGGATCTCGTGAACGTGCTCGACCGTGGGGATATCGTCAATCTCAGCGATGTTCTGTCGGACAAACACATTCAGGAACTCCTGTGCGAGATCGTCTCGTCGTCTGTGCCACGCCGCAGAGTGTACCTCTCTGAACGCATGGAAACGCTCCGCGGCGGTCTGCTCCTTGGCGCGGGCTTTTTGCGTCTGTGCGGTACCCTCTCCGTCATCGCCGACTCCGAGGTGGATGCCCATGAACGCAGCGATGGAGCGGATGGCGGGGAAGTCGCCTACGGGCGGCGTTCCAGACAACACCCACTTGTACGACGAAGAGAGGCGAAGTAAGGCTGTCAAACCTCTCTTCTCGAGGTACGTGAACTCGTCGGCAATGACACGGCGGAACCTTACGTGAGAAGTGCTTCGAGCGGGGACTTACCTGAACATGTGCATTAGAGGACACGCCAAAAGCTTGTGGTTCTTCTTGACGGATGAGCTGTTGAGCGATTCAAGCCCGGTTGCCTCTCTATAATTCGGCAGCGGAACGCTTTCCGTCTCCTCTTCCGACTGTCGTCAGCTGGCTGGGCCATGATGGTGTATCGACTCACTTCCTCCTCGTCGGGATCCCATCGACTGGCGTTGTTCTTAGTCGTCTTCTTTTTCGAGGGCTCGACCACGTCGTACTTGTCTCTGTACGCCTGACCTTTCATTCGCTTCCCAAACTCCGCCGCCTTGTGCGCATCCCGCTTGCTCTGCGCCTCCTCCATCGCTGCGGTCTGGATCTTCTTTCGATTCTCCTGCGCCGCCTCTGCGCCTTCACTCTGCAGCATCTCCACCTGATCCGCCATCGACTGCATCGCAGTGTCAAGGCGATCCGCAAAGAATCTTCCGCCCTGCTTGTCGTCGAGCCATCCTTCCGGTTGAGCCGAGAGATACTCGAATCGCTGCCAATACGAGTCGGCCTCGAGAAGTTCGCAAGCCATGACGATGATATCCGCCTTGGCGAGATCGGCGATTGATTTCGACTGCAGGTCTCTGATATTCTGTATGACAATCGTCTTGAACATGTTTCCGGTGAAGCGAGCGATCTCCGACGGCCATTGCTTGGACAAGTGGCCAGGCACGACGATGAGCGTTGCTTTGATGTCGATCAGTCCAGCTGGAGCGGGTTCCGGCGAAGGGTCAGCTTGTCCCTCCGCAATGAGCGCGAGGGAGATGATAGTCTTCCCGTAGCCGACCTGATCGGCGATGATGCCGCCTCGGACCATCACCGGTCGTTCCGCCTTACCCTCCGCTCTCCATCCGAGCGAGGGCAGTGCCGCCTCCGAAATCTCCTCTTCGACAAAAGTGTTCGTCTTGCCTGTCGCGCGCTCTTGCTCCAGCATCCACCGAAGCGATCGGAGCTGCTCAATTCGCAAGTCAAGCAGGAACCCTTCTGGCTGGTCATGTGCAGGGTCGCGCTTGTTACTTGGGATTACGAAGACTCGCGGCGGTCGCGGGACATTGGCAACTTGACCTGGTGTGAGCTTCCACGAGAGCTCGATCGACCCCTTTGTCTGGTCGGCTGGAAGTCGAGACAAAGCTCGATGAGCAAGGGAGACGATGTTGAGCCCTATTCGGAACTTAGCACATTCCCCATCCCGACGCAATTGAACGACAAATGGTGCGGGACGATTTTTCAATGCCTGGCGTCAGCTAAGTCGAAATACCACCTACATGTTCATATCGCCCTGCCTCAAGCTTGTCCTCGAACGCGACAATCGAAGACTTGGTTTTGCCGCCGTTCTTGTTCTTTTTGCCATCGCGCTTGATCCAGTGAATTTTGGGTGGCCTCGGGGCACACCGGTCGCACGCGCCAAGGTCTGAAATCGCCAGCGGCGTCCATGACGCAAGAGCATCGAGGGGAGGCAGACGCTCGGTGATCCAAGCGAGCTGGGCGAACGCTGCGTTACCTTGATGGAGCAGATCAACTTCCCCCCATTTGCCTTCCCGCCACATTGGCTCGGACAGCTTCGAGCCGAGGGGTACGCTACACGAAAGTAAGGCTGTAGCGTGGGTGCATCCCTGAGTGTCGAGAGATACGGAGACTGCGTCTGCAGACGGTGGGACGGCGTATCTCGCCGTATCGCGCTGCATGGTGCTTTGAGATAACGGAACCACGGCGATGTCCTTGCCCCCGACCGCGGTGAGGTGAGCTTCCGGGCAAACGATCCAGCCGCCATGGACATCCATCTTGACCTTTTCCCGCTGTTTTGCCGACTCGCGCCATTTCGAGTGCAAGGTCGCGATCACCGCGCGCTCCGTTCCATAGTCGAGCCTCTCCGTCGACGTCGAGAAGACGTATTTGTCGTCCTCGGTGTCGCCGCATCGTGTAGGGTCGAGGAAGAAGAACAGGTCGGTCGTACTATTTTCCGACTGCCGCTTGTGCAATGAGTTCATCGCTTGGCCGCATTTCGGCAAAAGGTCGTACACGCCGGAAACGTCCCGGTCAAGCGCTTTTGCTGCTTCTTCCGGCAGATGCATCTCGATCTGTGACCACCGCTTGGTGGTGCTGTACGCGCCCAACAGTCCCAAGCTCGCCTGCCAGGAAGGAACGAGATCACCTGTGCCGCTGATCTCGATCTGGAAAGTCTGCTGTGTCGGGACACACAACTCCCATGGACCGCACAGAACGTCCTGGCCTTTGTTGTCAAAGCGTAACCGGGCGACTGGATGGAGGAGAAGCGAGCGAAAACGACTGTTGACCGGCTCGTTAACGGGAGCCTTGATCGTCAACCTCCATTCTGGCATGCCGGCTTGTAAGACCAGATCAAGGTTGGCGTGAGGCGCCTCGTACACAGCGGTCCAGGTGAATCCTCGTTTGAGGTGTCTGAACCTGAATTCGGCGTCGACCGTTCCTTCCAAGACCGCCTTTGTCCACAGCGTCCAGTCGCGCGGGTCCACCTCGCCCTTGCCGGTCGTTTCCGCCTCGGCGCGCAAGGCAGAGAGCGAAGCGTCGTTCAAGCCGGCAATCTGCACTCGCATTGGAAGCAAGTCCTTGAACCGCTGCTCAAACTCGGTGGGCTCGACGCGGACGTTTTTGCAAGCTTCATATTGATGATCCGGTCGACCGCCGCACGACTTGCAAGCTCGGTATCCGCAGGCTTGACATTCGATGATTGGCGTGGCGGTCCCATTTTGGCCTTCGCATTGACAGTGCCGAGATGACCTTTCGGCGAGATCTAGCATTTCTTCGAGGTTGGCCACGGCGACCTTGGCGAGATCCAGCTCGTGCTCCTCCAGCGACGTTTCGCCAATGACTCGCTTTGCAACTTCCTCATCGACAACGGCGATCTCCTTGTCAATCTTTGCCGCGTCCGCCTCGGCGGATTCACCAGGGCTGAGCTTATCAATTGCGACTCGCAGAGCTGCAAGCATTGACGCTCCGACGACCGTTGTGGTCATAGCGTTCCCGGCAAGATCGGCTAGCTGATCCTCGCTCTCGCTCGTGAGGAGCAGCTCGCGGACAGGAATGCCCTGGAGTGCCAGTGCCTCGCGACCTGTCACCGGTCCACCGCGATTGGTGACCCACGCGATCATGTTTGGAGTGAGACAAGGCGCCAGAGCGGTCTTTCCCGTGCCTGCTTGCCGGTCGACGTTCTGACTGACATTCCAGATGCACGATTTGAAACCCGAATCGATTCCGTCTTTCGCCATGCGCAACGTCGATATCTCGAGCAAATCCAGGACTCGCTCCGTTTGGGTCAGTAGCCAGTCGTTCCAAGTCCAGTCGACACCTTTGCAAACACCTGCCTCCTGCCACGAAGTGAGAGGGCGCATGATACCGAGCTCCTCTTCTTGACGTGCGCGCTGATGTCTACTCTCGCAACGGTTCCAGTCCGTCGGCTTTCGCTGCACGCCGTCTTTTTGCTCTTTGGCGCAAGCAAGGTCGAGCCTGGCTCGGTGAATATGAGTATCATCGGTGTGGAGGAGGAATGACTCGAAAGGCGCGGACCAGGGTCGCCGCAGATCCTTGACCGTCTTTTCCCATTTGTGAGCGAGATGTGGCTTGGAGCTATTGCCCCGTGGTGTCGCGAATAGGTAGACTCTTGTCCGGGTGTGGGGAATGTAGAACTCTTTCGTGTCGAGACGGCAGTGCTGAGCGTCGTAGTTGATCTCGTCGAAGTACTGCACGACCTTGTCCCATGGCGCCATACACACATTCTCCAAAATGACAACGGGCGGCTGATGCTTGTTAACCCATTGCAACATGCCGCGAAATGTCCTCCCGGACTCTCCGTTTGCTTCGATCTCCTGTTGCTTGTTGTTCAGGTTGGAGTAGTCGACACATGAGGTTCCAGCGATGAGGATCTGGCATCAGCGCGTCCAAGAAGGCAGCCCACATCGACGTTGCCCGGGACCTCTACAAGCGACCCATATGCCGTATGCGCTTTCCTCCCACCTAGCTCTGTGACGTCTCTGAACAGGATCGGAGGGGCGAAGTTGCGCTCGATATAAGCCTGCTTGAACGGCTCAATCTCGCATGAGAAAACGTGATCGAAAGCGAGCGTCGCCCCGTGTTGCGACTTGATAGCTTTGGCGATCAGGTTGAGGGCTAGGAGCGGAGATTCGGTACCACTGCTGTTGGCCTGCCTCGTCTTTGAACTCACGAGCACATCGTCGCCACGCGCAGCTTCCGCCCGTTGAGCTGATCGACGAGTTTGGTAACGTCTGGGATGCGGGAAACGAGGTGGTCGAACATGGTCTCGATATCATTGACCGGAGGGAGATCTTCGCTCATGTTCAAGCTGGTCGTTTTCACGCCGGAGTCCCGACGCAGGGGAGTGATGCCAGTATGAAATGAGGCGCTGTGGTGAGCTGCATCAGGTTCGTACTCACACATTGGGGTGACTTCTCTTGACGGCGACCTTCGCCCTGTTCCAACCGGGGTTCTTCTTTGGTTTTGGCGCTGCTATCAGCGCGCTCGCTGGAGCATTTACCATCTGATTCATAGTCCTCTTCCTCGTCCTCGCCGACGTCCGCTACCGCCTCATCCTCCTCTGCCGAAACAGAACCGTCACTACCGTCCTCTGCTTCCGACTCGTGAACAAAGTCACTCCCGCTATCGTCCGGATCTTTCCGTTTCTTAGGTTTCGGGGCGACCTTGACCGCGGGTTTGACCTGCTTCACCTCCTTGAGCACGTCGACCGACTTTCGGGGCTCGTCATTCTCCTTGCCCCTGGTTTTGGTGAATCCGAAGAAGCTCAGAAGGCCTCCTCTTGGCTTGTTGGATGCCACGACGGGCGAAGAAGCGACAGGCGACGATTTGCCGTTGGTGGCGGTCGACTTTGGCTTGAGAGGCGCTGTGTTTTTCGTCAATATCACGATATCGTCTTCGCTTTCACTGAGCTGATAGTTCTTCAACGGTGCTCTTCGGGATGACCGGACATCGTCCTCCGGCTCCGAATCGACAAGTTCGGCCACCTCCGAAGTGGTCTCTGAGAGTTGGTTCGACCGACTCGAACTTGCCACCCCGACCACATCGAGCTCGAGCTCGAGCTCGTTCGATCGCATGCGTGCGTGCGTGCGTGCGCTGTGCGATCCCCCTTGCGCACGACTTTGCGCTTTCACCCCATTGGTCGGATTTTGATCCCTGCCCGCCACTTGTCCCACCCTTGCGGCGTTTGGGTTATTCTTGTAAAACTCCAAGACGGGCGGGTCGTCGTCGTCAAACTGGTCGGCGGTGGTCCAGCTGTCGTCGTCGCTGCCGTAGTCTTTCCAATGTATGAGATATTCCAATATCCGTTTCCCACGCGTTCTTCTGAATCGTGATTTGACGATCGACTCAATCTCGTACTCTTCCTCTCCGAGACCAGACCCTTCTTCGTCGTCATCCGCGATGTCGTCGCCGGGCGGTGTACTGGCTATTCGTCCTTGGGATGCTCTCGGTGCTTTTGGTTCCTCGGGCTCTTCTGACTCGCTGAATGCATACTATCATCAGCACAGGTGATTCAACCTCTCCTTGTTCCAATGCATGGACTCACGCGTTTCCGCTTGGTCGACTCTCTCCTCGTCAAACCCGTCTTGCCCACCTCGACGGGTTCATCGTCAACCTTGATGTCCTCGTCGGAGTCGATGGTAATGTCGACAAAGCTGGAGACTTTGTTTATATTTATAGACTGTCTTGGTCTCGCCTTGCCGGCTGGCGTTAGCGCCATGTTGAGTGAATGCTTAGTATGTGGAGAGATACGGAATTCAATGTAATGATTTCACGAGTGGACACAGTCTGTCGCGTCGGACGCGTGCAGCACGTGACGTTTCCCAATGTCGCCGACGCGCTGAATTCATTACAATTGACCCGGGTCGATTACAAATAATGTGCGATGATAACAAATCGCAGATTACATCCAAGCGTCACGGCGTGAAGCAGACCGTAGCTTGGCTACATTCCCTTCGATCCGATACAGTGAACAAGCTCGTATGATCATGACGAAAGGTGTAAAGCAAAGTTATAAAGAGCAGTCCTATTTAGCGGCCTATCGTTCTCTGATGTTTTCCCCAACGAACAGCGAGTAACCCTCCCCGCGCCCCGCTCACCACGGCGCATCGAACCGTCCGTCATCTACCGGAGCGATGCCTTTATCCTTCATCCCCATGTCTCCTCCCATCTTCCTCTTCATCCGACTCTTCCTACCTCCCAGCGCCTTATAGCTCTCCCTCGCCGCCACCTTCCTCTCCGTCGGAGTCATCACCCCCGTCCCGTCACTGGCCCACTTTGCTGCGTTACCCGAACCCATCCCGGCGTAACCGTGCCCACCACCCAATGGCGTGGTCGTGCCTGATGACTGCAGACTTTCGATGCTGACGCGCAGCGGATCAATCTCGGGCTCTGCGTTCGGGTCGGACCGCTTGAGCGTCGTACGGAACGTCGATTTCCACTGTTTCTTCGATTCAGCCTTAGACCACTGAGGTGTCGTGCTTGTCGGCATGGGCGGGAGAGGGAGGGAAGAGATTCGCGGATCTTTGTCGTATGGGTCGAAAAAGTCGGGAGTGTCGTCGCCTGTTTTCCGGACCTTGCCATTGGCTCCTGGAAGGTCGGCCAGTCTCGGAAGGACCAAAGCGCGGTTTTGTAAGAACCATACTGCTATGAGTGACGGTCCGCTCGGGTCAGACTCACCATAGTTGAGAGTAGAAGACTTTCGCCATCGTTTGCAAACCCGGTCACACCGTGCGAGCGCCTTGACGTCGAGCTGAAGGAAGATGCGGACGGCGATATGGGTTGGCAACGTTCGCAACTGTCATTAGCTTTTTCCTTGACGCCGACGAAGACGCCGACGAAACGCTGCGTGAACACCTACCGGATCTTTCGCCTTGCTTCCCAGGAACGACAGCCTCTGCCCAAGTTGCATTCCCTTTTGCCCAGGAACAGGCGTTCCCGGCGCGGTGTCCTTGCCCACCTTTACCATGACCTCATCATCGTCGTCTTCCTCGCCACTGCTCACGGGCGGAGAGTCTCCTTGAGAGCCGCCATCACCTCGCGAAGAGGGAGCTCTCGGCGTATGTGATTGGTCTCGAGCTTGCTGCGAGACGTGCAGATTCTGCAGTGCAGTCTGGAGTAGAGATGTCGTTGACATGGTGGGAATGCGTCAGAAGTGTGACGGATCCTACTTTAGGTCTGTTTATGCTTAGAATCGATGCAGATGTCCGGTGAACACCTTCGAGGACGTAAATTTGTCGAGAGAGAGGCGCAACTATTGACGAGTCGGGTGAGATCACAATGCAAAGACAGCAACGGCAAGGCGAATCAGCCGGCAAGTGACCAAAAAGCAGCTCCGGCCAGTGACGTCACGTTGTGATAATCTTGCCACCCATGTTAAGTCACGGCTGCATAAACGACGCGACTACCAAACATATCTAACACTTCTCATCCCTTTCCACCGATTAAGCGTTGTAGGTGGAAGAAGAGACGTTACCAGATCGCGAGGTCCACTTGACGTGGATGTCCTCACCGGCCTTGAGGCCCTCGTTCTCCTGTCCAGGTCGGACTCGGAAGGTGTGGGCTGTAAATTAGCGCAGTCTCACGTTATAAAGCAAACTACTCACCACCGAAGAAGTCTCGTTGAGCCTGGATAAGGTTGGCGGGGAGGGTCTCGGTTCGGTAACCGTCGAAGAAGGAAAGGGCGGTGGTGAACGCCGGGATGGGGATACCCCAGAGGGTAGACTGAGCAATGACTCGCCTCCAACCTGGCTGGGCGGTGGCAATAGCCTTGAGGAAGAAGGGGGAAACGAGCAAGTTCTCGAGTTGGTCGTTCTCTCGGTAGGCGGCGGTGATGTCGGAAAGGAAGACCGACTTGATGATACAACCACCTCGCCACATGGCAGCGATACCGGCGTTGTTAAGGGTCCACTCGTTGACCTTGGCGGCCTCACGCATGAGCATGAATCCCTGGGCGTACGAGATGATCTTGGAAGCGTAAAGAGCTTGCTCAAGGTCGTCAATGAACTGCTGCTTGTCGCCCTGGAAGGCGTCACGGGCAGGGGCGGCAATGATCTTGCTGGCCCTGACTCGCTCGTCCTTGAGGGAAGAGAGGCATCGGGCGAAGACGGCCTCACCGATGAGGGTGACGGGCATACCCTTGTCAAGGGCGTCGATGGCGGTCCACTTTCCGGTACCCTTTTGTCCGGCAGAGTCGAGGATCTTCTCGACCATTGGTCGGCCGTCGGTGTCGTTGAATCGGAGAATGTCACGGGTGATCTCGATCAAGAACGAGTTGAGGACACCATCCTGCCACTTGGCGAAGATCTCGGCGATCTCCTTCTCCTCGAGGCCAAGACCTCGCTTGAGGATGTCGTAGGCCTCGGCAATGAGCTGCATGTCTCCGTACTCGATACCGTTGTGGACCATCTTGACGTAGTGGCCGGAACCTGCTGTCAGGGGGATCCCAGCTTGTCTCGCCCTTGTGACTTACCGGTCTGACCGACCCAGTCGCAGCATGGCTCGCCCTCAGCTTGAGCGGCGGTCTTCTGGAAGATCTCCTTGATGTGGGGCCAAGCGGCGTCGGATCCACCGGGCATGAGGGAAGGACCGTTTCGGGCACCCTCCTCACCACCAGAGACACCGGAACCGACGAACAGGAGACCCTTGGCCTCGAGCTCGTGGGTTCGTCGGATAGAGTCCGGGTAGTGCGAGTTACCACCGTCAATGATGATGTCACCCTTCTCAAGGTGGGGCTCGAGCTGAGCGATGAAGTCATCGACGGCCTGACCGGCCTTGACAAGGAGGATGATTCGTCGCGGGGTCTTGAGCTTGGAGCAGAGCTCCTCGACGGAGTGGGCACCGACAACGTTGGTTCCCTTGGCCTCGTTCTCGAGGAAGTGGTCGACCTTGGAGGTGGTTCTGCGGGGTTAGGGGGGTTGCAGCGATCGCGATCTCGACTTACCGGTTGTAGGCGACGACCTTGAATCCCTTGTCGTTCATGTTGAGGATCAAGTTTTGACCCTGAGGTGGTCAGCGCGCGATCGGCAGGAAGCGCTTCGCTATGGTGGACCAAGGTTGCAACTTACCATAACGGCCAGACCGATAAGTCCGACATCACCACTGAAATCAGCACTGTCCAAAGCTGACTGTGCAAAACAAGCTCGTAGAACGTGGTGGACGTTTTGACCGTCGACGAACACGTCACCGTGTAAAGCGTCGTCGCTAGGCAGGATGAAGACTTACAGTTGTTCAGAAGCCATTTTGTATAAGTAGTCTATAACTTTTTGTTAAGGTATAGAAGAGAAAGTTGGAGAGATGAAGTACAAGTAAAGAAGGAGGTGGGAAATGGGGAGGACGGGCCGACGTGGTGGATGACAGGCGGGTGTACGGTGTGCCCTTCAGGGTCTGGAAAATGTCCAATCAAGCGTCATTCCACATTCCCACCTATCACCGCCCAATATTCCAGTGGCACTCGCCCTTTTAACCGACAACTACAACTACAACGAATCCTCGGCTGTTCATGCATCAGTCAGCACTGGGATCTGGAACAGCGACGATGGCGACAAACACGGAGCGTTCTCATGCATGCATCGAGCTGAATTGAACCACCTCACACCTTGACACCCGGCTTGACCAAACCTATGGGGCGTAGTCAAAACCGGCGGTGAATATCTCCGGTCCCGCGGTCCGGCTCTCCGGACCTCGCCATCTTGTCCGACTGAAGTCCGTTTCATGTTTTCTACGAATTCGACGAATCTTCCATAGGCGTGATCGCACACATAGGCGCACTCGTCGGATTTGACCAGCCACGTGGTGATGCAATCAACATACGCAAGAGCGGCACCGGTAACCGACGGGCTGTATGAGCTTCCGACCGGATCGTACCCGTTCGCCATACGGTGTTGGAGACACTCTGGGACTAGCTGATTGCTGCATGCCAACGAGTATTCACCTCTTTTTGTTACTCTCACATCGGTCGCGTCTGTCACTCCACATGCAAATCCGGCATTTCGAAGTGGGGCTCTGCACGTACTTGACGGCCAGTAGCCGATGGCCTTACCTGTACCTTTCATGTGCAGACTGACTGCTGAAGGTTGCGGCGAGAGGTACAACGCGGTGCGGCTCTATCCCTGCTCCCTGCCATCCGGTATGACACGCCACGACCTGCCAACGACCTCATTCCGTCCGTCCACAATGCCCGCTCGCACTCGTGATGTATACATGCTCTTCTCGTCAATGCCATGCTCGATATCATACAGTTCGAATGATCAGGTCGACTGTTCTCCAGCCTGCGACCGCTCCGACTTCCTCCAGCCCGCTCA
>Ga0308160_10002572_pt1 | contig 21666 bp, 21 predicted proteins | sample PhyFR1_FD_201036 | JGI IMG/M metagenome (GOLD analysis project Ga0308160, IMG submission 201036) | Phyllosphere microbial communities from UC Gill Tract Community Farm, Albany, California, United States - DLSLF.R1 | ecosystem: Host-associated > Plants > Phyllosphere > Unclassified | place: USA...
TCCATCGAGGCGGCCGTCTCTTCCAGGCTGGCGGCCTGTTGTTCCGTGCGGCGCGACAGGTCGTCGTTGCCGGCGGCGATCTCGGTGGCCGCGGCGTTGATCGACACCGCCGAATGCTTGATCCGGCTGACGATTTCGGACAACTGCTCGGCGGTGGCGTTGGCGTCGTCGCGCATCTGCGCGAACACGCCCTTGAACTCGCCGTGCATGCGCGCGGTCAGGTCGCCGGCGGCGATGGATTGCAGCAGGGCCGACAAGGACTGCAGATTGCCGTCGGCGGTGGTCATCAGCTGATTGAGGCTTTCGACCATGACCCGGAAATCGAACTGGAAGCTGGCCGCATCGCCGCGGGCGCTGAAATCGCCATCGGCGGCGGATTGCGCCAGTTGCCGAATCTGGCTGTTCATGGCCGACAGGTTGGTCTTCACCTCGTCCATGGTCTGGGTAAACGTCGCCTTCTCGCCGGGCAGGCGTTCCATGTCATGGCTGAGGTCGCCGACCGCATAGTGGCCCATGATCCGCGCCAGCTGCAGCTGCACTTCGACATGCGAGCCGACCACGGCATTGGTTTCCGCCGCCATGCGCCCGTAATCGCCGGGGAAGGCGGCCGCGTCCATGCGATAGCTGATCTGGCCCGCCTCGTGGCGCTTGGCCATGTCCATCTGCGCGGCGATCAGGCTGCGCATCTGCTGTTGCATGCCATGCATCGCGCCGAGCAGGCGGCCGGTCTCGTCGGTGGCCTGAGTCTGCACATCGTTGTCCAGCTTGCCGCCGGCGATGGCCTCGGCAGCGCGAGTGGCTTGGTTCAGCGGCAACACGAGGCTGCGGGTGATCAGCAGCGCCAGCGCAATGCTGACCAGCACCACCGCGAGGCCACCGGCGATCAGCAGCGCACGGCCGCGGTCCATTGCCGTATTCGCTTCGGCATAGGCCGTGGCAGCGAGCGCGCGCTGCCGATCTGAAAACGTGGTGAGGGCTTCTTGCCACTTCTGGGTCGCCGGAGCGGCGCGCTTCATCAGTGCAGACAGCGCCTCGTCGGGCTTGCCGTTCATCCCCAGGTCGAACACTTCCTGGTTGGCCGCGCGCGATTGCGCGTAGTCGAGATCGATCTGCTTGCGCATTTCTTTGCCAATGCGGTTGGTGGCCGGAATCGCATAGAGCCGATCGTGGACTTCGTCGTAATGCTTCAGTTGCTGCTCGACGACCTTGGCGAACTGGATGTTCTGCTCCTGCGTGGTCGGCAGCACGATGTTGCGCAGGTTGACGGCGATGACCGAACTGGCCTGCAGCATGTCGCTGGTGTATTGAAGGATGGTGATGTTGCGATTGGCGATGCTGTCCAGGCGCTCGCGCGCTTGCGACAGGGTCACCAGACCGGCAACGACGAGTGCGCAGGAAAGCAGGATGAGCAGGCCGAAGGCAGAGGAAAGGCGCGTGCCGACGTTGTAGCGCTGGAGGAGTCCGTTCATTGTGGTTCCCAAAAAAGTGGGGTGAGGTGAGGTGTGCGCGGCGGCCCGGAAGCCGCGTAGGCCGAGCTCGGAAATAGCGGGCGACGGCGGGTACATAGACTCGCAGCGGCGGCATTGCAGCGACTGGCAAGGCCAAGTCTCGCTGCACACCGCGTCTCGCCGACGCTTATGCAAGATAGCGGCGACCGTGTTCGATTCTTAATGGGTAAGTTTTTCGACATCTTCGCTGGGCGACATTGCGCACTCGTCTGTGCGTTGTCAGGAACGCTGCGGCCATGGTCGAAATGCGACGGAATCAAGGGGAATTCCGGCACACAGAAGATTGGCCATACTGTCGCGTACTGCGGCATTGGCGTTGATGCTGCCTGTGATACCGACGTCAAGCTCGCTTCTGCGAGCAGTAGAAGAAGACGCGCCTCGCGCCGAACGCACGCCTCCATGCATCGTCGCGTTGCTTGCGCGTCGGCGATGAATGTCTGTTCATGCCCGCCAGCGCCGCGTGAGGACGCAAGCGTTTCGGCTCACGTGCACTTTATGCCCCGGCGTCCAGCATCCCTCCCACGACGCAACGCGGCAAGACTCTTCATACCGCGGCCGAGCGAAATCCAGGGAACACGACCCGACGTGCCCGTTGCGCGATGTTCGCCGGCCCATTGCAGAAGGAGTTCCACCCATGAGCATTCAGAGCAAGACCACCCACAGCCTCAACGACCTCATCGCCATCTCCCGCGACGGCAAGGAGTTCTACGAGGAAGCGGCGCAGAAGGTCGGCGATACCGAGCTGTCCGCGCTGTTCCTGCGCATTGCCGGGGTCAAGTCCGACATCGTCAGCAGCCTGAGCGCGGTGGTCCAGGCGGTCGGCGGCAAGCCCGACGAGCACGGCACGCTGGTCGGCAGCATGCAGCAGATGTACGGCAAGGTGCGTGCGACGCTGGGCGACACCAAGTACGGCTACGTGGCCGAACTGGAAGAGTCCGAGGATCGCCTGTTGAAGGCGTTCAACGAGACCATCGCCGACAGCGACACCCCGGTCGCCGCACGCGATGCCGCCACCAAGCTGCTGCCGGAAGTGCGCGCCTGTCACGACGTGATGCGCAACCGCAAGCTTGCGATGAAGAACGCGGCGTAAGCTGCAATCCGGGTTCGCGCCCGCTCCGTCATCGACGGCGAGGCACGTTGCGATCCGCGCGGATCGCAACGTGTCGATGCAGAAAAAACGCAGAGGCCGCCCGGATTCCGTCCGGGCGGCCTTTTGCGTTGTCGAAGCGAGCGGCCGCACGCCGGGCGCAACGCGCTTGCTACCATGACGGCCCTTGTCCCGTCGCCGCAGCGTCCGCGGCTTTCGCCCCCTGCCGATGGCCCACGATCCTTCTTCCGCAAACGCGCAGTTCTCGCTCGGCTTCGCTGCGCCGGCGCCGCGCGAGAGCCTGTTCTTCGCCGTGCTGCCGGACCCGGCCACCGCGCAGCACGCCTTCGCAGTAGGCGAGCGCCTGCGTACCGAGCATGGCCTGCGCGGTCGCGCGCTGCCGGTGGAACGCCTGCATCTGACCCTGCACTACCTCGGCGAATACGCCGGCATTCCGCCACGCTTGCTGCAGCAGGCGCATGCCGCCGGACAGGCACTGGCGGCGGCGCCGTTCGAGCTGTGTTTCGATCGGGTCGCCAGCTTCGGCGGCCGCTCCCGCACACGGCCGCTGGTGTTGCTTGGCGACGGCGAGCCGCCCGCGCTGCGCCGCCTGCGCGAGGCGCTGCAGCAGCAACTCGGGCGCCAGGGCGTGGCCACGCGTGCCGACCCGGCCTATGTCCCGCATATCACCCTGAGCTACGACGAGCAGACAGTGCCGCCGCAAGCCGTGCCGGAACTGCGCTGCACGGTCGCCACGCTGAGCCTGATCCGCAGCGTGCAAGGGCAGGGGCGCTATGTGCACGAGGCGACCTGGCCGCTGTCGGCGGATGCGGCCGGGCCTGCGTCTGCCGGCGGCGAGGCGGTCCGATGAACGAACCGGCGCCGCCGCTGACCCTGCCTGCTGCGCAGTGGGAGCAGTTGCAGGCGGCCTATGCCACGCCGCCGCGCGCCTATCACCACTTCGGCCACGTGCAGGCGGTGCTGGGCCACTATGCCGAGGTCGCCGCGGCCCTGGGCTGGCGGCAACCGCGCGAGGTCTACCTTGCCGTGCTCTATCACGATGCGGTGTATCAGGCTGGGCTTAGCGACAACGAGGCGCAGTCGGCGCGCATGGCGCAGGCGGCGATCGCGCAGTGGCTGCCAGCTGCCGGGCTGGACGCGGCGCGCGTCGCCGCGCTGATCGAGCTGACGGCGCGTCATGGGCAACTGTCCGCCGCGGCGGTGGATGCCGAGGCGGCGCTGTTCCTGGATTGCGACATGGCCATCCTCGGCGCCGATCCCGCCGGGTTCGCCGCCTACGATCGCGCCATCGCCGAGGAATACCGCGGCGTGGTGCCGGGCTGGCTGTACCGGCGCAAGCGCCGCGCGTTCCTGAAAACGGTGCTGGCGCAGCCGCGTATCTTCCTCAGCGACTGGTTCCATGCGCGCTACGACGCGGCGGCGCGCGCCAACCTGCGCCAGGCGATCGGCTGAGCAGGCTGCGGCGGCGTTCTACAATGGGCACCTGTTCACGCCGCTGGCGTGCCACCCGCCGCGCACCGTGATGTCCGATCCCGATCCCGCCACTGCCGATCCGTGCCCGCAAGCGCCGCAGCCGCCGCTGCCCAGCGATTGCTGCAACAGCGGCTGTCCGCTGTGCGTCCACGACCTGTACAACGACGAAGTGGCGCGCTATCGGCAGGCGCTGGCGGCGTGGCGGCTGCGCCATCCCGAGGCCGACCAGGGCGCGTGAGCGCCCGCCGTACATTGCTGCAGCCCGCGCCGGCGTGGGCGCCAGGAGACGGCAGCGGCGGCGCACTGGCACGCTTGCGGCGTACCCCGCATGAACCGAAGCCCGCGCCGCGCTTCGCGCCGCGGCCGTTCGGGATTATCTTTGCATGCTGTTTCAGGGTTGGCCTTTTCAGGATTGCCGGATGATGCAAATGCGTGGCGGATGGATGTGGGGATGTGCGTTGGCCGGCCTGGCCGCCGCGGCGGCCGCCTCGGCGGCGCCTGCGACGACGGCCGCAGCGCCAGCGTCAGCGGCGCCAGCGGCCGCGGTCCCGGAGAAACTCAGCCACGGCCGCTTCGAACAGGTCCCGGTGCTGCTGCCGCGCGGCGAGGCGCAGCGCGTGGTGCTGTGGTTCGCCGGCGGCAAGCGTGGCGCAGCGGCGCGCATGCGCCAGATCGAGGCGCTGCGCGACGACGGCGCGATGGTGGTGGTGATCGACGGCGCGCACCTGCAGGCGGTGCTGGCCAAGATCCCCGGCACCTGCGGCTTCTCCGCTGGCGACGTGGAGAACTTCTCGCGCTACGTGCAGGCCTACTACCACGTGCCGACCTACCGCCTGCCGCTGCTGGTCGGCGACGGCGACGGCGCCGCGCTGGCCTATGCGGTCGCGGCGCAGGCGCCCAAGCACCTGCTGGCCGGCCTGGTCACCGAGGATTTCTGCCCGGTGCAGGTGCTGGACGACGAGATCTGCGGCGCCGGCATCACCGCGCCGGCACGCGCGCTGCAGCCGACGACGCTGCCGCTGCCGTGGCTGGCGGCGATCGATGCGCCGGGCAAGGGCCGCTGCACCCAGCAGAGCGACGCGTTCGTGCAGAAGGTGCCGCAGGCGCAGCAGTTCCGCCGCAGCGCGAGCGGCGATCCGCTGCCCGGACTACGCGCGGCGGTGCGCTCGCTGGGCGCGCAGCGCGGGGTCAGCCTGCCGCCGACGCCGGTCGACCTGGCCGGGCTGCCGGTGGTCGAGGTGCCTGCAGTCGATGCGCCGGCCGCGGCCGGCGCCGCGGCCACCGGCAACGGCAACGACCAGGTGTTCGCGATCTTCGTCTCCGGCGACGGCGGCTGGGCCGGACTCGACCAGCAGGTGGCCGGCGCGCTGGCCCAGGCCGGCATCCCGGTGGTCGGCGTGGACTCGCTGCGCTACTTCTGGAGCGAGCGCACCCCGCAGGGTTTCGCCACCGACTTGGACCGGATCTACCGCCACTACAGCCACCTGTGGCAGCGCGGGCGGGTGGTGCTGATCGGCTTCTCGCAGGGCGCCGACGTGCTGCCGGCGGCGTACAACCAACTGCCGCCAGCGATGCGCGAGCAGGTGCAGGCCACCGCGCTGCTGTCGCTGGGCAAGACCGCCGACTACGAATTCCACGTCTCCAACTGGATCAGCTCCGGCGACGACGGCCTGCCGATCGCCCCGGAAGTGGCGAAGATGCCGGGCGCGCACACCCTGTGCATCTACGGCGAAGACGACGACGACACGCTGTGCCCGGACCTGCCGCACGGGGGCGCGCAACTGGTGAAGCTGCCCGGCGACCATCACTTCAAGGGCGACTACGCGGAACTGGCCAAGCAGATTCTGCAGCGGATTGATTGAAGGCCGGGATTCGGGATTGGGGATTTGGGATTCGCAAAAGCGGCATTTGTGGGGCTTCAGCCCCGACGCACTGCCGCTAAAGCGTCGGGGCTGAAGCCCCTCCCACAACCCGGCAGTTGCCGCGGAGACGCCATCCAAGGTCTCCGAATCCCTGCGTCCGCAGCCGATTGGCTACCAATCCCCAATCCCGAATCCCCAATCCCGGCCGTCAGTCAGGCTTGCGCGGATCCAGAGAGATCAGCCGCGTCACGTCCAGCAGCGCCGCCGGCAGATGCATGCCGCCGGGTGCGGCCAGGTAGCGGGTGCGCCAGGCCGGGGCGAACTTGGACTTGAAGCGGCGCAGGCCGGTGAAGCCGTAGAAGCGCTCGCCGTGGCGCACGATCAGGTTGCCGAAGCGGTTCCAGCGTCCGGCCAGGCGGTGCTGGGCCAGGCCCGACAGCGGCGCCATGCCCAGCGAGAAGCGCTTGTAGCCCTGTTCGCGGCCCCACAGGAACAGCTCGATGAACAGGAAATCCATGGTGCCCTTCGGCGCATCGGCGATGTGCCGCATCAGGTCCACCGACAGTTCGTGTCCGGCCGGCGCCTGCCACAGGTTGGCGAAGGCCACGACCTTGCCCTCGGCCTCGACCACCGCGATCGGGAAGCGGCGCAGATAGGCCGGGTCGAAGCTGCCCAGCGAGAAGCCTTTCTCTTCGCCGGCCTTTTCCTCCAGCCACTGCTGCGAAACGTCGGCCAGCACCGGCATCAGCGCGTCGATGTCCTCCAGCGGCACGATGCGGAAGCTCAGCCCGCTGCGCTTGCCGCGGTTCCAGGCTTGGCGCAGGTCGGCGCGGTCGCGGCCTTCCAGGTGGAAGTCTTCCAGCGACACCATCGCTTCCTCGCCGAGCTTGACCAGGGTCAGGCCCAGGTCGAGGTAGGTCTGCCAGTGCTGTTCGCCGACCTGGTAGAACACCGGGCGCAGGCCCATGCGGTCGGCTTCCTCGCGGAAGCGCCAGATCAGCGCCCGCGCGACCTCCGGCGGTCCCACCGGGTCGCCCATCGCCACCAGCGAGCCGCCGTAGCGCTGCATCATCACGAAACCCTGGCCGCCCTCGTCGGGCAGCAGCGCCTTGTCGCCGGTCAGCACCAGGCAGGCCTGGGTGTCGGTGGCCACGGCCAGCACCGGCGCCAGCCCATCCAACTGCGCCGCGTCGGCGGCCGGCAGCGGCGAGCGCGTGCTGTGCAGCAAGCGCGCCAGCCCGAACACCACCACCGCCACACTGACCAGCAGCACCGCGCGCAGCGCGCGCGGCGCATTGGCCGAGGTGGCGAACTGCCACCACAGTTCGTTCTGGTATTCGACGTGGCTGTAGACGAAGAACAGTAGCCACACCGTGGCGATCAGCACCAGGCCCAGGTTGCGGATCCACGGCCACGACCAGGCCTCGTCGAGCAGCGCGCCCTGCCGGTAGAACTCGCGCCGCGCGCCCCACAGTCCGGCCGCCACCACCAGCGAGGACAGCGCCACCGAGGCGTGGCCGCCGCGCAGCCAGGCTGGCAGCGGCAGCAGCACGCAGATGCCGATCGCCAGCATCCAGGCCGCATGGCTGCGCCGTTGCAGGCCCTGGCCGATCAGCAGCAGCACCACGCCGCCGAGGCTGGCCAGCAGGTGCGAGGTCTCCACGATCGACAGCGGCGCCATGCCCAGGCGCCGCTTCGGCGTCGGCAGGGTGCCGTCGATGACCAGCGCCGCGCCGACCGCGAACACCGCCATGGCGATGATCTGCGGCAGCCACGGGCGCAGCGTGCCCCAGGCCACGCGCACCCCGCCGGCGCTGGCCGCCAGCGGCCGGCGCAGGCCCGAGGTCGCGGCCATCAGCACCGACAGCAGCAGCGGCACCACGTAGTAGGTGATGCGGTAGATCAGCGCCGCGGCCAGCACCGCGGCCGGGGCCACGCCGGGCAGCAGCTTGAGCAGGCTCCACTCGAACACGCCCAGCCCGGCCGGCACGGTGGACATCAATCCGGCCACCACCGCGACCAGGTACAGGCCGACGAAGCCGACGAACTCGATGCCCGATTCGTTCGGCAGCAGCACGTAGAACGCGGCGCTGGCCAGGCCCAGTTCGACCACGCTGAGCGCGGTCACGCCGAGCGCGGTGCGCCGGTCCGGCAGCCACAGTTCGTGGGTGCGCCAGCGCAGGGTGCGGCCTTCGCGCCCGGCCAGCAGCAGCATCAGGCCGAAGCCGGCCAGCAGCGCGATGCCGAACGCGCGCACCGCCGAAGCGCCGAGCGGCAGCGCCAGCGCCGCCGAGGCCGGTTCCAGGGTCAGCGCCAACGCCAGCAGCAGCCAGGCGCCGAACACGAAGCCGAGCGTGCTCATCAGCACCACCTGGCCGATCTCGGCCAGGCTCAGCCCGACCCGGCCGTAGCCGCGCAGGCGCACCGCGCCGCCGGTGAGCGCGGCGAAGCCCAGGGTCTGCCCGACCGCATGCGCCAGGAACGCGGTGACGCCGATGCGCATCGGATGCAGCTTGCGCCCGCTGCGGTGCAGGCCGACCGCGTCGAAGCCGATCAGGCAGGCATAGCTGCTCAGCCCCAGCAGCAGGGTCAGCGCGATCTGGCCGACGCCGAGCTGGTTGAAGGCGTGGCGGATCGCGGCGTAGCCGTGGGTGCTGAACTCGGTGGCCAGCGCGCGCAGCGCCAGCGCCAGGATCGCCAGGCTGAACACCACCGGCAGCGCACGGCGCCAGCCAGCGGCGGAGGGGAACGGGGAAACGGGGGGCGCGGCGTCGGTCATTGCAGGGGAGCGTAAGCGAAGGAGAGAGGGAACTGTGCGCAGGTGCCGGCGGCGTCGCGCAGGCGCGTGGCGTTGGCGGTGCAGGCCATCGCGATGGCGCGCCTGCAGGCGGAAAGGGGCTGGTACATCGCGATATCGGCTGGCCTGGGGCTGTACCGGCGACACCGGCGACGCGCATCATAGTGGAATCGCACGTCGGCACCGCGTCGGTGTGCGCGGAGGGTGCGGGCGCGCATGCGTCGCGCATCGCGTTCCCCGCTACGACCCGGAGCCGATTCCATGCCCACGCCCCTGGCTCTCGCCTCCGCGCCGCCGCATTGGCCGCGCGCCGCCGGCGCCCTCGCCACGCTGCTGTGCCTGCTGTTCCTCGGCGTAGCGCTGGCGCTGCAGTTGCTGCGCGCCGACCTGCACTGGCAGCAGGCGACGCTGAGCCTGTACCTGCACGGCCCCGGCGGGCTGCTGCTGCGGATTGTCTACGTACTGCTGGCGGCGGGCATCGTCGCGCTGGCCGCCGGCCTGTATGCGCAGGCCCCGCCGTCGGCACGCAGCGCCGCACCGCTGCTGCTGTTCGCGGTCGCCGCACTAGGCCTGTGCGGGGTGGCGATCGGCGACAGCTACCTGCCGCAGCGCGTACCGTTGCTGGCGCCGTTGTTGCACGGGCTGTTCGCGCAGACCGCGTTCCTGTGCGCGACCAGCGCGATGCTGCTGCAGAGCGCCTGGCTGCGCCGGCAAGCGCGGTGGCAGGGCCGTGCCGGCACGCTGTTGGCCCTGGCGGTGGCGGCGTTCGTGGCGCTGTGGGTGCACGTGCTGTGGCGCGCGCCGCCGCGCGGGCTGACCCAGAAGCTGGCGATCGTGCTGATCCTGGCCTGGCTGCTGCTGGTCGCCTACCGGCTGTGGCGGCCTGCAGGCGAGGCGCAATCGCGCGACAATGCGCGGGTTTCCCCTCTTCAGGACACCGCCTCATGATCCAGCGATTCGATACCGGCCCGCGCATGTCGGAAATGACCGTGCACAACGGCGTGGCCTACCTGGCCGGGCAGATCGCCGACGACACCAGTGCGGACATCGCCGGCCAGACCCGTCAGGTCCTGGCGGCGATCGACGAACTGCTGGGGCGCGCCGCCAGCGACAAGAGCAAGGTGCTGCGCGCGGAGATCTACATGACCGACCTGGCCGAGTTCGCCGAGATGAACAAGGTCTGGGAAAGCTGGGTCTGCCCGGGCAACACCCCGGCGCGCGCCACCGTGCAGGCCAAGCTGGCCAACCCTGAGTGGAAGATCGAGATCGTGATCACCGCTGCCGTGTGATTTTAAGGCCGGGATTGGGGATTCGGGATTCGGGATTCGATCCTCCCTTCCGGCTGCTTGACCATGCGATCGGTCCAATGGCCGATCCGCATCACGTCGCGCTTCAGAGTACGCAGCCCCGCTTTTGCCAATCCCGAATCCCCAATCCCGAATCCCGGCGCTTCAGCGCCTCACGAACCGGTAATGCGCCACGCCCCACTGCTGGCCTTGTTCGTAGCCGAACAGTTCCGCGCAGGCCATCCAGAACATGCGCCAGCGCTGCCACCAGATCTTCGCGTCGCCGCCGTAGGTGGCCTGCAGCACAGGCATCAGTTCGGCGCGATGCCGGTCCTGGTTGCGTAGCCAGGCGTTGGCGGTTTTCTCGTAGTGTTCGCCGGACAGCAGCCAGCGCCGTTCCAGCGCCAGGTCGTCCTGGAACTGCAGCAGGGTGTCGGCGGCCGGCATCAGCCCGCCGGTGAAGAAATGCCGGCCCATCCAGTTGTCCTCGCCCTGCACCTCGAACGGGTAGGCCAGGTCGCGGTGGCAGAAGATGTGCACGAACAGCCGGCCGCCCGGCACCAGCCATTGGCCGATCCGCGCCAGCAGTTCGCGGTAGTTGCGCATGTGCTCGAACATCTCGATCGACACCACGCGGTCGAAGCTCGCATGCGGCAGGGTCAGGGTATTGGCGTCGTGGGTGATCACCTCCACGTTGCGCAACCCGCGCGCGCGGCACTGCGCCTCGATGTGTTCGCGCTGCGGCCGCGAGTTGGACACCGCGGTGATGCGCGCGCCGGGATAGTGCTCGGCCATCCACAGGGTCAGCGAACCCCAGCCGCAGCCCAGTTCGAGGATGCGTTGGCGGTCACGCAGCTGCGCGCGTTCGGCGTACAGGTGCAGCATGCGTTCCTCGGCCGCGTCGAGGTCCTTGGTGCCGGCATCCCAGTAGCAGCTGCTGTACTTCAGGCGCTTGCCCAGGCACAGCTCGAAGAAGCGCGGCGGCAGTTCGTAGTGCTGGCGGTTGGCGGCATCGGTTTCGATCGCGATGGCGCTGCCGCGCAAGGCCTCGACGAAGGCGCGCTGGCGTTCCCAGGCCGCGTCGGCGCCGCCGCTGCGCTCATCGCGCAGGCGCTGCGTGCACAGCTTGCGCATCGCCGCGCGCAGCAGCGCATCGGGCAGCAGGCCGGATTCGGCCACGCGGGTGGCCAGCGGTTCGGCCGGCAATGCGGACGCAGGCGAAGGGGCGAGGGTGCTGGACATCGGCGAATCTCCTGGAAGCGGGGTCATTGCCGCGGCGGCAACGGAAAGAAGGCGCTGGTGCTGCGCTGGTAGTCGGCGTAGTCCTGGCCGCGCGAGCGCAGCGCCTGTTGTTCGGTGTAGGGAATGCCGGTGACCCGGTACAGGAACGCGAACATCAGCAGCGGCCCCAGCGCGGCGATGCCGACCCACAGCGCGCCGCTGCCCACCGCCAGGAACACGTAGGCGAACCAATGCACGAATTCGAAGAAATAGTTCGGATGCCGCGAGTAGCGCCACAGGCCGCGGCGGCAGGTCTTGCCCTTGTTGCCCGGATCGGCGCGGAACGCGGCCAGCTGGCGGTCGGCCAGGCTTTCCCCGCCCACCGCCAGCAGCCAGGTCGCCAGCGCCAGCGTGGTCCACACGCTCCACTGCGGCAGCGGCGTGTGCGCGGCGATCGACAGCGGCACCGCGAACAGCACCACCACCAGCGCCTGGCCGAGGAAGAACAGCAGGAAGCGGCGCTGGTCGCCGTGCCAGTGCTCGCGCAGCGCGCGATAGCGGCCGTCCTCGTGCGCATCGCCGAACACGCGCACGCCCAGGTGCCAGGCCAGGCGCGCGCCCCACAGCCCGCCCATCGCCGCGGTCAGCACGCGCGGCAGCGTCGCGCCGTCGGCACGCCAGGCGCAGTACACCGCGGCCAGCGCCATGCACGCCGCCCACAGCACATCGACCACGCCGGCGTTGCGGCTGTGCCGCTGCCAGGCCCAGCCGGCGAGCATCGCCAGCGCGGTGAACGCACCCACATGCAGCAGCGGCCAGGCGTTCATGGCGCGACGCCTGCGATGCGGGGCGCGGGCTGCGCCGTCGCGGACAGGCGCCGCGTCGCCACGCTCAGCACGGCCAGCGCCGCGGCCCAGGCCAGCGCCAGCGCGAGCACCGCGTGCAGCAGCGGCGCGCCCAGCGTCACCGCCTGCCAGCCGCGCGCGGCCAGCACATAGCCCAACGGGCCGAACACCGCGCCGAACAGCGCCGCGCGCCACGGGTGTTGCATGACCCAGGCCAACGAGTGGTTGAAGGTCAGCGCGAAGCCGGCCCACAGCGCCAGGATCCACAACGGCGCCCACGGCGCCGGCGGCAGCGTCGCGGCGTAGCGTACCCAGCCGCCTGCGGCCAGCGCTGTATCGACGCCGGCACCGAGCAGCAGCGCCAGCGCCATCAGCACGACGTCGCCGCGCGCGCGGCGGCGCGGCTGCAACTGGTACAGCGCGAACAGCGCCAACGCCGCCGGACCGGCCCAGGCCAGCCCGTGCCCGGCGCCCATCACCGCCGCCAGCCACAGCAGCTGCAACGCGACGTAGTTGACGAGGTTGCTCATGCGTCGTGCGCCAACGCCGGCGCGAACTGCGCCGGGCGCGCGCCCGGCTTGCTCAGCCACAGGTGCACGTCGCCGATCGAGCGTTCCAGGAAGCCGCCTTCGCAATAAGCCAGGTAGAACTCCCACATGCGGATGAAGCGTTCGTCGTAGCCCAGCGCGCGCACCTGCGGCAACTTGGCCATGAAACGCTGGCGCCAGGCGCGCAGGGTCAGCGCATAGCTGGGGCCGATGTCTTCCAGGTTGAACAGGCGCAGGTCGCTGGCGCGCGCGATCGCGCCGGTCATCGCCGCTACCGAGGGAATGAAGCTGCCGGGGAAGATATGGCGCTTGATGAAGTCCACCGATTTCAGCGCCTGCGCGTAGCGGTGGTCCTCGATGGTGATGGCCTGGATCAACGCCTGGCCGTCGTCCTTGAGCAGGCTGCCGACCTTGCCGAAATAGGTATCCAGGTACTGGTGGCCGATCGCTTCGATCATCTCGATCGAGACCAGCCGGTCGTAGCGGCCGTCGAGGTCGCGGTAGTCGCGCAACAGCACCTCGACGCGCCCGGACAGGCCGGCCGCATCCACGCGCTGGCGCGCCAACTCGTATTGCTCGCGCGAGATGGTCACTGTGGTGACGCGGCAGCCATGATGCCTGGCCGCATGCAGCGCGAAACCGCCCCAGCCGCTGCCGATCTCGACCACATGGTGGTGCGGTTGCAAGTCGAGCTTGGCGCAGATGCGCTGCAGCTTGCGCTCGGCGGCGCGTTCCAGCGCGGCATCGCCGAGCGCGGCGTCTTCGTCGCGGAAGATCGCCGAGGAATACATCAGGTTGCGGTCCAGGAACAGCTCGAACAGCGGGTTGCCCAGGTCGTAGTGCGCGGCGATGTTGCGGCGGCTGCCAGCGCGGGTGTTGCGCGCCAGCGCGTGCAGGCCGCGCATCGCCATGCCGCCGAGACGGGCCAGGCCGGTCTCCATCGCGTCCAGGCGCTCGCGGTTGCGCACCAGCAGGCGTACCAGCGCGACCAGGTCGTCGCATTCCCAAAGTCCGTCCATGTACGCCTCGCCGACGCCGACGCTGCCGTTCAGCGCGGCTTGGCGGTAGAAGCGCGGATCGCGGATGCGCAGGTGCGCGTGCAGTGCGCTATCGGCCTGCGCGGCGCTGCCCAGGGTGGCGCTCCCCAACGTGGTGACAGCGTTTGCTTCCTCGATCTGCAACTGGCCGTCGCGCAAGCCGTCGAGCGTGGCGAACAGGCGTTGCCGCAGTAGGCGGTCGAGGCCGCGCAGCGGTGGCGCGGCCGGAGTCAGCGCGACGGAAGCGGAGGAGGGCGCGTGCGGAGCGTTCATCGGCGTTCTCGCGGAAGGGAATGGTCGGGATGGTCGTGCACCGGATTGCCGCGCAGCCACAGGCGCAACGCCTGCCAGTGGATCTTGGCCACGACCTGCAGGGTCATCGCCGGATAGCGCAGCAGCGCGTGCGCCAGGCTGGCGCCGGAGATCTCGCGCCGCTGCAGCACCAGCGTGGCGTCGAAGCGCCTGGCGGCCGGCTGCGGATCCAGCACCTCCATGTGCACGCGCAATTGCGCGCCCGGTTCGCTGCAGCGCCATGCATAGGCGTGCTCCATCGCCATGAACGGCGAGACGTGGAAGCGCTTGTCGAAGCGCCAGGCGTGCACGCTGCCGTGGCTGCGTGCGGCGGCCACCGGCAGCACGTAGGCGTGGCGCTGCTTCCACGGCGTGTTGGTGATCTCGGCGACGATGCTGTGCAGGCGCTGCTGCGCGTCGTGGCAGTAGTAGAACGTGACCGGGTTGAAGCAGTGGCCGAAGTAGCGCAGGTGGGTGAGCATGCGCACCGCGCCCAGCGGGCGTTCGCCGCAGTGCTGCTGTACGCGGTCGCGCACGGCTTCGTCCAGCGCTTGCGCCGGATCGCCCAGGTAGTCGCTGCGGCGGAATTCGACCAGGTTGCGGCGGCCAATCGACCACAACCAGCGCCGCGCGAACACCTGCTCCAGTTCGGCCAGATCCAGGTACATCAGGAACAGCGGATAGCGGAACGCCAGCGCTTTCGGCGCGTAGCGGCGATGCCGGACCCAGCCGCTGTAGAGTGCGCTGTGCAGTGCCTGCGTGGTCGTGCCCGCCGCCGCCGGCGTTGTCGAGACGGCGCCAGCCGGCGGGGCGGACACGGTAGCGCTGCGCAGCAGATTCATGGCCAGGGTACCCCTAGCCCGGCGGCGACGTCGACCGCGCTGCGCAGGCCGTCCTCGTGGAAGCCGAAGCCCCAACCGGCGCCGGCGAACCAGGTGCCGCGCTGGCCCTGGATCTCGCCCTTGCGCGCCTGCGCGGCCACCGCGGCGTGGGTTTGCAGCGGATGCCGGTAGCGCATGCGCCGCAGCACCTTGGCCGGATCGATGTCGTCGCTGCGGTTGAGGCTAACGATGAACGGCTGCGGCGAGACGATCGACTGCAGCGCGTTCATCCAGTAGCTGACCGTGCACGGCGCGTCCGGATCGGCCGGCACGTGCGCGTTCCAGGCCGCCCAGGCGCGGCGATTGCGCGGCAGCACGCGCGCATCGGTGTGCAGCACGGTGTCGTTGTCCTGGTAGGCGATCGCGCCGAGGATCTCGCGCTCGGCGGCGCTGGCGTCGTTGAGCAGGCGCAAGGCGTCGTCGGCGTGGCAGGCCAGCACCACGTGGTCGTAGTGCTGGGCGTCGGCATCGGTGTCGGCATCGGTCAGCACCGACACGCCCTGCGACAACCGCTGCACCGAGCGCACCGGCGTGCCGATACGTTCTTGCACCCGCCAGCGGCTGCGCAGCGCGCGCACGTAGCTGTTGGAGCCGCCGCGGACCACCTGCCATTGCGGCCGTCCGCTGATCTGCAGCATGTGATGGTTGGCCATGAAGCCGATCAGCTGGCGCATCGGAAACTGCAGGATCTGCTGCGACGGCGAGGACCACAGCGCCGACGCCATCGGCACCAGATGCGCGTCGCGAAACACGTCCGAATAGCGGTGTCGCTGCAGGAATTCGCCCAGCGTCAGCTGCGCCTGTGCGGCATCGGCCAGCACCTGCGGCGCCTGCCGGTAGAAACGGCGCAGATCGCCCAGCATGCGCCAGAAGCGCGGGCTGGCCAGGTTGCCGGGCTGGCAGAACAGGCCGCCGAGGCTGCCGGCGTTGTATTCCAGGCCGCTGTGCGCCTCGTGCACCGAAAAACTCATCGTGGTCGGCTGCGCGGCTACGCCGAGCTGCGCGAACAGTTTGCTCAGCAGCGGATAGTGCTGCGGGTTGAACACGATGAAGCCGCTGTCCACCGCGTACTCCACGCCGCCCAGTTCGATCGCATGGGTATGGGTGTGCCCGCCAAGGTAATTGGCGGCCTCGTACAGGGTGACATCGTGCCGTTGCGACAGCAGCCATGCCGAACCCAGCCCGGCGATGCCCGAGCCCACCACCGCGATGCGGCTCATCGTGCGCGCACCTGCGCCCGCACCAGCCCCGCCGGCACCGGCCGCAGTTGGCGGATCAGGCCGGTCCACGACAGCGCCTTCAGGCCATACCAGGTCAGGTCGATTTCCCACCAGCGGAAGCCTTGCCGCGCCGCGCCCGGGAAGAAGTGGTGATTGTTGTGCCAGCCTTCGCCGAAGGTGAGCAGCGCCAGCCACGCGTTGTTGCGGCTGTCGTCGCGGGTGGCGAAACGGCGGCTGCCGAAGCGGTGCGCCAGCGAGTTGATGGTGAAGGTGGCATGGAACAGCGCCACGGTGGAGACGAAGAAACCCCACACCAGCAGTTGCGGCCCATCGGTGCCGAGCTGCGGATGGTGGCGTTGCAGCCAGCCGCCGAGCAGGAACAGCGCCAGCGCCAGCAGCACCGGCAGCAGCAGATCGAAGCGGTCGAGGAAGCGCAGTTCCGGGAAGCGGCGCAGATCCGGGATGGCCTCCCAGTCGGTGCGGAAGCCGCGCGGGGTCAGGAACCAGCCGCTATGGCTCCACCAGAAACCATGTTGCCGCGGCGAATGCGGATCGGCCGGAGTATCGGTGTGGCGGTGATGGTTGCGGTGGTGCGCGGCCCACCACAACGGCCCGCGCTGCACGCAGGTCGCGCCGAGCGCGGCGAACAGGAACTGCACCACGCGCGAGGTCTTGAATGCGCGGTGGGCGAAGTAGCGGTGGTAGAAGCCGGTGAGCGCGAACATGCGCACCGCGTACATCGCCACCGCAATGCCCGCCGCGAACCACGACGCGCCGACCCAGAACACGCCCAGGCAGGCCAGGTGCAGGGCGAAATAGGGCGCGGCGCGCAGCCAGTCGATGCGATCGGCGCGGGCCTCGTCCAGTTCGATCTCCGCGCCGGTGTCGAACCAGCGCCGCAACGTGCGCGCCACGCCTCCGCGGCGCGCGGGCGTCTCGGCAGACGCAACGGTGGGTTCACGGGAATGGTCCGGAACGGGGCTTGGCACAAGCGCATCTCGTGGGGATTCGGATAGCGATACGGACAAAGCCGGAAGACGGATGCACTCGCGTCGCGGCGTCTGTGCGCAATGCGGCGGACGTGGATGGCCGGCCACGGCAGCGCATGCGGTCGCCGCTCGAAGCGGCGTCCACGCAGGTCGGAATCGTCGGAGGATCAGGCTGCCCGGCGCATGCGCGACGGCTGCAGCGATGCTGCCTGCGCGCGAGTGGTGGCCGGGTGAATGTGCGGGTTTGTGGTGCGCTTAAGCCCCTCTCCCGCCGGGAGAGGGGTTGGGGTGAGGGTGCGTCGGCACGGACAGGCTGGCGTGCCTGGATGTGCGAGGCTTCGCCCGTACCCTCATCCGCCCCTTTGGGGCACCTTCTCCCGATGGGAGAAGGAACAGCTGGCACCGCGGCGGCCTGCCTACGGCGCCAGGCGCAGTGTGCTGATGCCGCCCTTGGCCACGATCGGGCCGGTGGCGACGCCGCCTGGCGCGCCGCCGGGGGGTTCCATCGTCACCGCCAGCAGGGCGCCGTCGCTGAGCAACGGCATCAGCGCGTCGGGAATGCGCGCCGCGCGCGCCTGCGCGTCGTCGAACACGCCCATCGAGCGCGCCTTGCCGTCGGCCGGGATCAGCCACAGCTCCGGCACGCGCGCGGCGTCGCGGCTGCCGGCCAGCGGGGTCAGGGTGATGCGCTTCTTGTCGGCGTCCATCAGCACCACGTAGCCGGGCTTGCCGTCGTCCTGCATCAGCGTCGAGGTCATCGCGATGCCGGTCTCCGCTGGCGCTGTCGGCGGCGTGGGCGTTTGCGGCGGCAGCGGCTGCCGCGCAACCATCAGCGTGAGCATGCAGGCCGCTGCGGTGGCGAAGCCGCCGGCGCTCAGCCAACGCCAGGTGCGCACGCTTTCCCAGAAGCCGGGCGCTGCCGTCGGCGCGCGCGGCGACGGCGCATCCAGGCCCAGCGATGCGCGGATGCGCACCCACACGCGTTCCGGCACCGCGACCGGCGCGATCTCGTCGGCCAGCGGCATCAGGTGTTGCTGCCATTGCGTCACCGCCGCGGCGAACTCGGCGTCGGCGTCGATGCGTTGTTCGGCGGCGCGGCGTTCAGGCGCATCGAGCACGCCAAGCACGTATTCGCCGGCCAGCACGTCGCGCGGCGGCAGGGTTTCCTGCGGATCGGGCACGGATGCGTTCATCGTTCCAGGCACGCCTTCAGCTTGGCCAAGCCGCGCCGGATCCAGCTCTTGACCGTGCCTAGCGGCGTTCCGCTGCGGTTGGCCAGTTCCTCGTAGGTGATGCCCTCGAAGAACGCGGTGCGGATCAGGTCGCCGCGCGGCGGTTCCAGTTCGCCCATGCACACGTCCAGGCGCCGCCCGGCGACGCGCCATTCGGTCTCGGCCAGCGGATCGCGGCCGTCGTCGTGCAGTTCGCCGGCGTCGTCGAGCGCCACCGATTGCCGCGCCGGCGCCCGCGCGCGCAGGTAGTCGATGGCCTTGTTGCGCGCGATCATGGTCAGCCAGGTCAGGCCGCGCGCGCGCTGCGGATCGAACTGCGCTGCCTTGCGCCAGACCGAGGTGAACACTTCCTGCAGCACGTCTTCGGCTTCGCCGCGCTGCGGCACGATGCGCAGGCACACGCCGAACAGGCGCGGCGAGGTGGTGCGGTACAGGCGTTCGAACGCGGCGCTGTCGCCGGCCGCAGTGGCGACCAGCAATTGGCCTGCTTCGTCGTGATCGGGCGTCTCGGTCATGCCGGGGAGCGGTGGCGAAGGTGGCAGCGATGCTACAGGCTTTCGGCGCGCGCGTCGCTCAACGACGCTGCCCGCGCCAGAGCGCGAGCGCGGCCAGCAGCAGCGCGATTTCGAATACGGCCAGGCCGGTGGTGGTCGGTCCGACCGGCCACAGCCGCAGCAGGCTGGCGCTGCGGTAGAGCACGATCGGGACGTAGAAGGCGAGCGCCAGCAGCAGCCCGGTACGGATCTGCCCGCTGCGGGCGAAATAGCCGAACAGGAACGCCATGCCCAATTGCAGGCCGCCGTAGATGACCAGGTATTCGGACTGCCCGGAGCGGTCCAGGCCGATGTAGCCGACCGCAGCAGCGGTCTGCGCCGGCAAGAGCGTGCACCACAGCGCCAGGATCGCGTACAGCGCAGCGTTGAACCATAGATAGGCCTTGGCCATGGATGTTCCTTGTCGGGAGATGGGCGATGCGGTTGCATGGGTGTAGCGGCCGCGAGGGAGGCTGGCGTGAAGACGGTGCCGGCGCGCTTCAGCGCGCAGCGCATTGCGCGACCAGCGGTTGCTGCAGCGCCTGGTTCCATGCGGCGGCGTCGGCCTGGCCGCGCAGCCGCTCGGGAAACTCGATACGCACCTGCGCGTAGCGGCCGCGCGCGTCGCGGACGTTGCCGATGCCGCGGAACTCGAGCAGGTGGCGATCGTCGCGCGTGTAGGCGACCGCGATATTCGGCAGCACGCCGCCGTACCAGGCGTCCACCGACAGGGTGTAGCGCTGCACGCCGGCGTCGGCTGTCGCGGGCTTGATCTGGAATTCCAGGGTGCGCAAGGCGCTGGGCAACACGAAGGCGACGCGTTGTGGCGTGCCCTGGCTCAGCGCGTCCCAATGCAGGCGCAGAAAGGCATCGAACCCGGCATCGATCACCTGCGGCGCCGCGCTCGCCGGCAGCGGCGCGCTGCGTTCCGGCTCGCCGTCGCGCTGGCTGAACATCACCCGGCCGCCGCCGGCACGGCGCACGCCTTCGCGGTAGCCGCTGCGCGCGTCGACCAGTTCGAAATCCGGGGCGATGCCGCCGTCGGCGATGCGCTTGCGCGCGAACGGCGTTCCGTCGGCGCAGCGGTACAGCACCAGCCGCGCGCCGTCGTCGCGCACCCAGTGGCTCTCGCGGTACAGCAGTTGCTGGCCGTTCGGCGCATAGGCCAGGCCGTCGTAGTGCAGCATCGCCCGCGCCGGGGCGACGACGCCCAGCGTGGCCAGGCACACAGCGGCGGCCAGCGGCAGGCGCGCGCGGACGAGGGGAGACGTGGCGATCGGCATGGGCATGCGTGGCGCTTCCGCGAGACGGTGACAGCTGTCAATACGCAGCGGGCGCCGATCCGGATGCGCTGACGGCCGGGCCGATGTCGGGCGCCAGGGCGCGTCGCCCATTCTAGGCAGGCCGCGTCAGGTCGCGCGGCGCGAGCAGGCGACTGGCACGGCAAGGTCGGCCCAGGCGCGCTGGCGCGGCCGCACGGTGCTGCCGCATCTCGCGGGCGTGGACACGTGTTCATCCCACTTGCTTGCACCATGCACGCGCAAGCGCGGCGCGATCTACGCGGGGGCGCTGGCGCGCTAGACCGGGCGCAGCTCGATGCAGTCCACCGGGCAGGCCGGCACGCACAACTCGCAGCCGGTGCACAGCGGCGCCAGCACCGTGTGCATGTGCTTGGCGCCGCCGACGATGGCGTCCACCGGGCAGGCCTGGATGCACTTGGTGCAGCCGATGCAGTCTGCCTCGATCACCCACGCCACCTGCGGCGGCTTGTGCGTGCCGCGGCTGCGGTCGTAGGGCAGTGGCGTGCTGCCGAGCACGCGCGCCAGCGCCCGCGCGCCGGCATCGCCGCCGGGCGGGCAGCGGTCCACCTGCGCCGCGCCGCGCGCCATCGCCTCGGCGTACGGGCGGCAGCCATCGAAGCCGCACTGGCCGCATTGGGTCTGCGGCAGCAGGCGATCGAGGCGTTCCAGCAGCTTGTCTTGGGCGGGCTTCATGGCAGATTCGGCGCGTCGGATGCGGCGCGCTGCAGGGCGAGGGTCAGGCGATGCGGCGACCGCCGTACCAGCGCTCGTGGGCCAGCGCCAGCATCGGCCGGTCTTCGCGGCTGTCGCCGTAGGCGTAGACGCGCGGATAGGCGGCCACATCGTAGCGCGCGCGGATCAGGCGCGCTTTGTGCGGACCGCAATCGCCATCGGCATAGCGCCCGGTCAGCCGGCCGTCGCGCGCTTCCAGGCGGTTGCAGATCAGCTCCAGCCCGTGCTGCTCGCACCACGGTTGCAGATACAGGTCCAGCGACCCGGACACCAGCACCACGCTGTCGCCCTGCGCCTGATGCCAGGCGATGCGCTGCATCATCTCCGGCCGCAGCAGCGTGGGCAGCACCTCGCGCGCATACGCCTGGGCGTGCGTGGCGATCTCCTCTGCGGCCCGGCCGGCGAACACGATTCGGGTGACCCGCCTGCGGATCGCCTGCGCCGACACCAGGCCCAGCCGATACCCGGCCAACCACGGCCCCACCGACCATTTCGCCCGCGCCAGCTGCCGCGGCGTGGCGACGCGGCGCAGGAACCGCGAATAGGTATCGGTGGTGGTGACCGTGTGGTCGAAGTCGAACAGGGCCAGGGAGCCGGGATTGAGCATTGGAGATTGGGGATTCGCAAAGGCAGCTTATAGAGCGGATCGAGCTTCAACGAATCCCCAATCCCCACTCCCGAATCCCAGCCTTCAACGCACCGGCATCCCCGGCTGCGCGCCGCTGTCGGCGTCGAGCAGCGCCAGCGCGCCGCCGTCGAAGCCGGCCGACAGGATCATGCCTTCGCTCAGGCCGAAGCGCAT
>Ga0308160_10002573_pt1 | contig 21636 bp, 23 predicted proteins | sample PhyFR1_FD_201036 | JGI IMG/M metagenome (GOLD analysis project Ga0308160, IMG submission 201036) | Phyllosphere microbial communities from UC Gill Tract Community Farm, Albany, California, United States - DLSLF.R1 | ecosystem: Host-associated > Plants > Phyllosphere > Unclassified | place: USA...
GTGCACTCTTGTCGATCCGATGAAAGGTCAAGGCTGGGTAAGGGGTCTGGAATGAACGGGACTAAAACGCCACCGCCTTTTCCTTGGTGGTCTAGATTGAGCCTTTGCCCCTTTGGTTGAGTTGATGATCAATAGATGTAGGGGCAGGTCTGATAGTTGTATAGCAGCAGCATACATCGTCCTTGAGAGCATATCACACGACCATCTTGCTTGTCTACCACTACGACTTCCAAAATAATCACTCTACTGGCCTACCGAGATCCTAACTTAGTGAATTCCAGGCGACGCGTCCCTTGTAATTACCAAAGATCGAGTGGCTTGGCAATTTGAATCCAGCCACCTAAGTTACCAGGAAGGGCACAGCTACCAACTATCCACCGCTTGCGACATTTCCGAGACATTCCCGTCTTTGATACAGATCCTTCATATTCAACATCGTCATTGTTGATACTCTACATCAAACCACCCGACACCGCCCCAGTAGCGACTGAAGTGATACCATAATCAATACTTGGCTGGTAGTAGTGGCACCTTTCCACCCAACCCAACAAACCTTTTTTCTTCGGTCTGAATTTGAACATCTTCCACCGGCTCTCGCCGTCGCTATAATCGAAATCGAGGCGCGTTGTGTATGCAATAGCTTGGGACCCCTCGATTGCCCCTTTTTGAAAATCAGGACACGGGGAAGGAATTGCAAAGGAGGGAGGGAGTTCAGACAGTCCGAGCGTTATATTCGTTGGTCCAAGGGATAGTCGCCAATCACCGTGGTACACCATACAAACATTCAGCGACAGCGAAGGATAAATCATTGTGCAGGTATATAGGATCTATACATCATGTCTGGTGAGTAATGAGGATCTCTACACTTTCTATATCACTCAACCTACCCTGATATCGACTACGGAATGAGGATGGATGCTAATATACATCTTCCTTCTATACTTCACCACCTTTACTATACCTTTACTCTACTCTATCGCACGACTACCCTGTACACTCCTATCGACCCTCTCTTGATACGACATGTCCAATAATGCAGCCATATATACTGTGTAAGTTAGTTCATTCCCCGGTGTTGGACCGTGCTGATTGTAAACAGCTTTACATCACCGCATCATGCGCCCATGCCAAATCATCTACCTACATTGATCGTCACTCCTCATGGTCAGTGCTATCTCTACTTGAGCTGCATACATACTGACTGGTGCAGGTCAGCCAAATCAAATCCTGTACACGTACCTGTAAGTCTCCCTTATCTCCTTTGCGCTATTTATCAACAACTGATCAACAGGCATACGGAGGAAGTGAGACCATCCCCTTCCCACTAGAAGCGATCACTGACGACCAGAACCGCGTGAACTACCTCCTCACCCCATCGCCACAAGGTGACCTCTGCGTCGCCAAGCTATTCCCACCCGATAAACCCAACCCAAACTCGTCATCATCCGTACCCACCATGAAATCAAATCAAGGCAAGAGCAATGTCGTGCGCTGTGAAGCTAGTAGGGATCTACGCTGGACGATTGAGAATACTGGAGTCATGAGCCCGATTTACAAGATTGTCAATCAGGATGAAACACCGCTATATCAGATTTCGAAACCGAATCCTAATGCCGATTTCTGGACAATGTTTTATTTCAAATACGCTGGACATCAGATTCCACCAAAGCGTGTAGAGGTATGTCATTCGGATATATGTGACTGCTTCATGCTGACGAGGTAGTTTGGCAAGATTGCAAAGAACCCGGTGGAAAAGGGAGGTGGAACGAGGATCACCATTACTGGAAGGACAGACGATGAGAAGCAGGTCTGGCAGACTTTGGGAACAGGGAACGAGGACTGTGTCGAGTGGGTCGTATGCTGTGCATGCTTGAACCTTCTAGAGTGAGCTGCCATCACCTCGTTCTGCGAGTCTGTAGCTGATATAATAGCGACCAAATCCTCCAAGCAGCCGAGAAGAAGGCAGCTGCCAACATGCCTCCCGCTTCCACATCGGCCGGACCAGCATCATCCAGACCCGTTGCCGCTCCACTACAACGACCGGGCGCTACATCCGCTAATCGGCCAATAGGTCCCGGAATCGCCTCGACCGCACCTGCTCGTGGAGCCGCATCAGCAGGAAACCTCGCACAAGCATATCGTCAAGGACCCGCTTCCTCCATGCGTTCTCCCGCCCCACTCCAAGGTCCACCACCTGGATCGTTCCGTCAAGACCCACGAGGACCACCTCCTCGTCCACAGCCTAATGGCCAGCCACCCATGAACCGTCCACCACCAAATGGTTATGATCCGAGAGATCCAAGAGATCCGAGGAATGCAAGGAGCGCACCTGGTGCACCGGGTCCGGCTCGTGGGCCACCGCCACCTCATTCTGGGAGAAGATTCTGACCGAGGGATGGCAAGTAGGAATGTTGCAAAGGACACGGGGATGGTGCCGAGCAATTTGGGAAGCGATCCTTTGTGAATATTGGGTCTGCGGGACGTCTTGAAGACGTGCGCGATCCCGCGTGCAGATCTTGCGGGAAGGGTTTCTCTGTCATCTAGTACATCTGCATGCAATCATTCGGTAAAAGCATTGTACAAGCATGGCAAGTAGTCTCCCCAATCATATTGGCATCTTCTTGGCTAAATAAACCTTGACGATCTCACGAGGTGTTCATGACTACCGCTGAGAAATCCTCGCCCACCCCCCACAACTCCATTAACCGCTTGACCTCTCCCATTTCGCCTCTGTGATTGTATTGCCCGTATTTTGGGATCTGATCCGTGATATCCACTATATCTTTAAAACGTCTTTGATCCTGTTCTAATGGTCTTCTCAGACGTTCCGTCACCTAATGAGTTAGGGTGTTATTTTGATCAGGACAGTGGACTTGCCTTTTTCTGAAACGGTGGAATGTCGGACCAGCTTTCTGATTTGATTCGGGACATGTATCTGTCTACTTCTCTCCCACAGCCCTCTACACACAGTAAGCCAGGTTTGCCTGCTGGTCAGCGCTGGTCATATTGGAAGTGTGTGGTGTCACTGACCAGCTAGCAAGAAACCCGTTAGGAGATGTTCTTCGGCGAATGTGATCAGATCTCTACGTTTCTCCTTTGACGATAAAGATGGGAACCAGAACCATACTCTCTGTAGACAGCTCTTGGCCTTGCTTGTAGATGGACTACCGATATCGATGACCGGTTTCGTGTCTTCCTCCGCAGCCTGATACTTGGCCAATCCGCTCACGCGATGACGAATCAGGTCCATCGTCTCTAGCAGGTACTCAACCACCAGATCGTCCTCTGCTGATGGAGGTATCGCTCTGACTTGCTCCCATTCGGCTCGAGTAAGCCAGGGGGGTTGTCGCATATTCATCTCGACCCTCGATCGGACTAGCGGTAAGATGATAACCAAGTCTATATCCCCTTGATCGATCGTTGTTGTATGCAGGAATTCTAGTTGGTCTGAAGCGATTGATGCTACTGGATTGTCTTGCAGTGCTTCGAATGCAGGTAGGCAGTGGGGTGCTATCGATAGTTCGGAAGGGTCGGGGTACATCGATTCGAGGAGGGATATATTGGAGAGTTGGTACTCGACCACATCGCCTTTGAACTTCATATTAGCTTCTGGCTGGTCTAGCGTACGTCGAAAGATCTGGCGGTATAGAGATATCGGCCAGCTTTGAAGTAGACCCAAGAGGTGTATAGGCCAATCAATCACCGAATGTACAGGAGAGTATCAACAGGGTATGGGCAGTCGTAATCTGATAAGCCAAATTCAGTTTATTCGGATTTACCGGTAAATCAGCCCGAACAGGGGTCTGTCCACTCTGTCCACTACACACCCTACCATGTAACATGTCTATGCGCATATACTGGCCAAAGACAGGTATCAAAACGGATCATGGACTTGTACTAGGTCTGACGATTCGAGATGTGATTGTCGTCGTGGGGATTGTGGAAGATTGGGTGAGTCAATAACAGGCGGTGGATGAGGAGGGCTGATGGCAGATGAATGAGAGGGCATGTCAATACCCTAACTTGTCGGTAGTGGGGACCGCTGTGCCCTCATCTTCGGCTCTTGCTCCAGCTCAGTCACTTCAGTTCGAGCTGAAGATGGGTATACCAATCAAGACATCGTAAGTGGAAGCAGGACAAAACCGGGATTCTGAGCTCATCCCAGTCCTCCGACACAGATAATACTGTTCGACCCGCCAGATTCTCGCCGGCTCAGGTACTTGAGCACAAGCTCATATGTGGTCGGAAAGGCGGATGACTCGTCGTATTTGGCGGGACAGGATGGATACGGAATAGGGTCTAGAAGGAAACAAGCAGTGGGCCTGGAGTTTATTGTCCCAATTGTGAGCCGTCATCCAGCTCCAAGACTCATGACGCAAACTTATATGACAGCTGAATGATGTGAGGCGTATCCAGAGAAGACTAGACAGTGTACAAGGAGGCGGACAAGCAAGTCCACCAAGCATCGACGCAATGGATCTCGCTCGCTTCGCGACAATTCTCGCTCCATTGACTTACCTGCTTCAGTTCCTGGCGTGGAGTGCACACGCAGTCCTACCGGGAACTATAGAATCAACTGTAAGGCAATACAGCTCGACGAGTGAGTGATTGACCGATCAGACCATCATGTGTGGCTGACAAACAGTCAACCAGCTTGGTCTTCGATCTCGGCAGATCATGAGTGGTCCAAGAGATTTCCAGGAAACGTTACACAACCCATCGATACACCTACAAGCGAGAAGTAAACGATACATCCGATTTTGGAATACTGTCTGGCTCATTCTGGTATGTCAAGACTGAGAGCATGTCACTGATAGCAGAATGATCTGGTTCTTGGATACGTGGCTGGAGAGCTGCTTCGACAGCTTGGGCCGATGCTATGCTCATACCTTCCTCGTGTATTTCAGGTCAGTCATCTAAGCCAATCAAGCATGAACTTTTTGAAGCTGAACGAGATACCAGATACATGGTGTCGATCAGGTGACCTCTGCCCTCGCATGGCTGGATGATTGGCCAGTCGGCTTGAAACTCAATACCCCGCTCAGTCGGTTCTTTCGAATCGCATTCTCGGCAATCGTAGCATGGTGGGGAGGTGAGTTGCTCTTCCCCTGTAATTACCAAGTTCTGACCTTCAGACACCATTCACCCATTCTTACAAACACATTTGTCAACATGGCTTCAAATTATCGCTTGGAGCGGGTATGGAGGCCTCACCCTTTTCCTCGCCTTGACTAGGGATACCCTCGCCTTGATGACATTACACCTTCGAATATGTCATGAGATCACCTCTCTATTGGTGAGGTGGCAGATGAGTAGTCTGGGCGGATTGTGGAACCTATTTAGAGGTAAGCCTGATTGGGAGGTCTGGCTAGAAGACTGACAGACCCAGGCAGAAAGTGGAATGTTTTACGGCAACGAACCGATTCATACGCCTACGATGTTGATCAGCTCTTTTTGGGTACTTTGCTATTCACCGTCTCCGCCTTCCTCCTTCCCACTGTTTTGACCTATGCTGCCCTCTTCGCCTCGGTAAGCTAGACTTCTCTAATCCTCGAAGGCCCCAGCTTAATGGCAGATACGAGCAGGTTTATGGATGGCGGACAAGGTATTGGAGGTGATTACGAACGGGCTGAATGCGTTTCCCTTGTTTGAGGTGCTTTTGCGGATCAAGGAACCTTCTAGACTACCTCGTACGTCCGCTCCACTCTCAGAGGCAGTGGAGTCAACAAGTCTGACAGGCAGACGGGGTAGTATTGAAGCTGAGACCGATGTATGGCGGTACTTCGGTATTGGAGCTACAGGCAAGTCCCTCAACGTCACTGAGCTGATGATAGAACGCCCCGAAACCTTTGTCATCTATACTCGGATTCAATCGTTTAAAGAAGAACGAATGGTAACCTGGCCAATGCAGACAGATTGGACGATACACAATACATCTCGATTCCTTCCCTATTCCTACTCTCTACTACTGGTGCTCTTACTGAAACTGATAACAATCAAGCTGTTTTACGAACGATCGATGAATTGGCTTGAAGGTCGAGGGGGCGTTTAGCACTGGCAGCCGGAGCCGCATGAGCAGCTATATCATCAGCATTTATTCAGGTATCCGGAACGTGAAGAGACGAGATGTGGATAGGATAACAGGACTTACCCGCTGGCTCCACAGCTGGAACAAGAACCGCCGGCACCGCCGTTGTTGCATTCGTTAACAAGGGTCTGGATGATCAGCGAAGCTCATCGACAATCAAGCGAGAGAGGGGACATACCATGGTAGTGGAAGACATTGTGTATTGGTTTGGTTTTGACTCGAAAGTAAAAGTGAAGTAAGTGGTTTAATTAATGTTGTGAAATGAAGTGGTAAAGATGTTGATGGTAGAAAGAGGAATCGACGTCAACTGGCGAAGGTTATATACCTTTCAACCCAATCCTCGACCTCGCCTTCCCCCACTCTTAATCACGTCGACCCGGTCAAGCTCTCGCTTGGCATACACACTAGAAGCAAAGAAGTTGAGAAGACTTGGTGGGAAAGACCCCGGAAATGGCTTCTCTTCCCGTACCTTAACTTATGTTACTGCGCCTTGTGTGTGTGTTTGGTCGGTAAGGTCTGCTTATTGACACCGGAACGTTGTCACAGGTAACCTTGTGTTGTTAACCCAGAACGGTATCGGTAGAGCCGTTGTCACGAGCAAGCAGCGAGACTCGAAATAGCCGAGTATCGCCGGATAAGTGTAAAGTACGAGGACTCGACAGCCGCGATGGCAGCGCTTGAGAAGCGTACGAGACCCATACTCAGTGAAACCAATGTCATGTGACCCAGTTTTGATGCCAAGATAGTAACGAGTAAAGATGCATGGCAGAACCTCTAAATACATCCTTCTAAATGGCCTGAACCGAAGTGACAGAAAAGCAAATGGTGTGGAGGAAAGGGAGAAAAAGGTTGAAGTTCCGACCGACGAGCCGTCCCAGAAGATAGTTTATCTAACAACTGCAAGAACAGCTATTTGTCAGCTCGTAATCCGAGGAAGTGGGAGGAGAGACTTACCCGTTATGTCCGCAGGAGCTGCATGCACCGCCATTTCCAGAGGCGTCACAGGCGTTGACAAGGGTCTGATATGTCAGCTGAGACAGAGGAAGAATGTAGTGAGGGACTCACGATGGAGTTGTTGGACATGTTGTTGAAGTTGAGTTGAATGTTGGTGGTGGTAGTCGGTTGAAGTTGGGTGTTAAGTTGTTGAGATTGAAGTGTGAGAGTGTTGACGAGGATCACCGAAGAGAAATGCCAGCTCATATATGTGATCCCAGCCAGTTGACTGCCCCCGCCGGCGAGAAGTTCACAACACGAGGCATAATGCCGTTAGCGATTCACAAAAGGCGATCATCCCGACCATGATTTCGGGGGTGTTCACACAACATGCTTCTCGCGTCTGACATAATCCCCTCGAATTCTTCCACTAGCTCCACCTCTCCCTCCTTTGGTACATCGGCTGTGAGTCTCCCAGACGTCATTCACCCAACGGTCCTTTTACCTGAACACCAACTATGCCCTGATGTACCAAAGGAAGTATCGGCGCCAATATAGGCGTTCTTTCGGAGCTCGAATAGGGATCCACTGGGATTCTATCCGGTCCTTCGGTTGATCCTCTTTCCCTATTTGTCTATCCTGTGTATAAACGTCAGTCGGTTCTTTCCCATTTGAAGGCTCTCCTTCCCTCCGACCGCCAATCCAGAAAGTTTGCTTCGATGGTCGACCCAGAAGTTCGACCTAGAACCATGTCCATCGGGAATTCTCTTACTTCCATATCTTCCTTGACTACTCTTCCTCCTTCTCCCGTTGCGCAGTCCCGATCAGCCCACGTACCTCACCTTTCGGGAAACAAGCCGACGGACACCAACGTCGACCCCCTCGGCCTCACATACGGTCCAGAACCCGTCAATGTCGATGAAAGACCATTATCTCCACCTGGCTCCGTCCCGTCTCCGAAACCTAGATTCGCTCATCTTCATTCTTCTGCACCTTCTCGTCCTCGTCTTCCTAGAGCTCCTTCTTATAAACGTACTAGAATCCCTTCACCTCTCAATCCAGCTTCTCAACACTTGAAACCTAGTCCTTCAACAGTGTTCAACCCAAAGCCAATCGATGGTTCGGTACCCAATCCGAAACCTAACCGGCTATTCACTTCGATGTTCTATCAGCCTCTGACGGCACCGAATACAACAGAACCTAACCTTCCTTATGATCAAGAACCGATCAAGCGGTGTCCGCCGAGATTGAGGAACGGCCAGAAAGGATCGGCACCGAGAAAGATCTCGCCGAGCGGATCCAATACAGCCAACTCTTACACTTCTGTACCAGCTTCACTACCCGTTCCAGGTAACAAGTCAGGCGAACCTCAGGAAGACAAGGTGTCGGAGGATTCAATCGAGAAAGCACCGAGTAGCTTTTCGACTTTCGTGGCGAGCATGGAGTCTTTGAGGTAAGTCCTGCGTCTCGTCCAGACTGACATTCTAGGCGCGACTCACTTTTACCTTGTTCAAGCGAGAATTTACAGTCTGAATCGAAAATACTGGGTAATGACGTGGATGAGGATGATTTCGACAAAAAGCGAGTGCGATTCTCGCAACATACTTACGCGCACGAGTAGAGGACCCGCGATCGTGAGTGATGACATAAGTACGATAGAACAGTGTGCCTTTAAGGGAAAAAAAAAAGAAAACTCGATTATACCATTGTATTCTGTCCAGAATTCCAATATCTCATCGCGTCCTCTAGAAAGAGAGTGTGAGGGACAGTGGATAATGGTATAATCCTGCTGCACATATGCATGTGATCACCCTATATCTCGTTTCTAGAATTCAGTTTCATGACCAGTTTGTTTCCAACCACACTGACCTATCTGTTTACGTCTTGGTCATGGCCTCCTTGATCCTCAAACAACACTCCAACAGCTGTAGCTCCTCGTCGCCTCCTTCACATAACGCCTTGTCACATTCGGCAATAGCTAACGCAGCGTAAGCCTTGGGCATAGCCGGTATCGTAGCCATCGGTATCAGAGTATCGTGTATCTGACAGTCAGATGAAATCGTCGAAGCGGACTAAGGCAGACTCACCTGCTCCAATATCTGCCCTGCGCTCCATCCTTCACGTCCTACACCCTTGACTGCTTTTCTGACTGCTTCAAATCCACCCTTCGCTAGGGAGGGGTTCAATCCATTCTCGTCGACCCCGACTACAGCCAAGAGGCTCGTTATCGTTTCTCCTGGAACGACTCCTGAAATCTCGTGGACTACACTGTCAGCTCGCTGTCAAACAATACCGGAACAAACAGCTTACTCGATAATGTCGTAATGGGCGAAGGTGGATTTGTAGCTCCGTGTAACCTCTGTGCCGTTTGTAGATATGTGATGGCCTTTCTCAGATCTCCATTAGCCAGCTCCAGAATGAGCTGCAATACCTGCTTGATCAGCTCTTCGACCTGCGGCGTGGGTCGCTGCTAGCTCACCCCTTGATCCGCCTGAACACCCTCTGCATCCGCAATCATCTGTATTCGAGCCTCACTGCTTCCCTGGGCTAACGGTCTGAATCGGAATTTCGAGCATCGAGAAGCTAACGGCTCAATAATCCTGATCATCAGCCTCCATTGAAAAGGTGAATGAGTTGCTGACCTGGTGACATAATTACAAACGAGGCAAAATCGGGTGATTCTCGAATACGTCTCCATAATTCGTCGTAATGCAGATTGAGCATCTTGTGTCATTGAATCCGCTTCATCAAGAATGATGAGCTTATATGGGGGACAGGGATATTCTTTGCCGTCGCTGAATCGTCAGCTTCACATAGTAAGTGGGAGAAGGAAGGGAAGGCGTACGAAGAGATGGCAGCATGTCTAGGTGTTTCTCTGGCAAAAGTCTTGATTTTCTCCCTTACTACCGAGATACCTCGTTCGTCCGATGCGTTGAGCTCTAGCACTCGTGCTCGAAATAGGTCTGGTCTAATTCATTAGGTCTCACATAATCATCATATATGGCTGGCTAGCTTACCCGTAAAGTTGACGAGCGAGGGCAAGGATGGTACTAGTCTTCCCCGTACCAGGAGGACCGTAGAACAGCATATGAGGAAGCTACAACGTCAGCTTGCGTACCAGTGGTGCAGGTAGGAAAGCTTACATTGGTGGAGACAAGGGCTTTACGTAGGACATCAACGGTGTTCTCCTGTGAGGAGACTTCATCGATCGTCTTGGGTCGGCTGAGGTGTCAGCGGGTCGTGCAACGAATCAAACGAATCACCTGGGCACTTACTATTTCTCGACCCATGGCTGTAGCTTTGGATCAATGGGATTTGTGACTGGCTTTGCTCCGAATGTAGCCATTGTGCAGGTAAGAGAGGGAGGTGTATAGACAGAGACAGCAACATGAGTTCGACGCGTCGCTTGATCTTTGACTCTTTGGTTGATTCCGTTCTATGCTATACATTCTTCATTTCTATCCTCATACAACAGTGAAAACGCCAAGAAGTCGTAAAAAGACTGTACAAACATAGTCGTATTCGACAGCTACAACTTCACACCACGGTGCTATCTCATTTCAAAAGTCGACAAGCTGCGGGTCGGGACGTGTGTGAGAAACAATTCCTGGAATGGCTCTTGATTGAGCGAGTGGAAATAGTACTATCCGGTCAGCTTTGAGAGCATGAAACTTGTTGCCGCTCAACTCACTCCTCTCATGGTCGCTTCGCTGGTCGATGGTGATGCGTCTTGGGGTCCAGGTGATTTAGCATGCGGGGCCTGCCCCGTCCTGGTCTCGTGCATCGATTGTCGGCGGTACGAGGGTCCCTGATATCCTCCACCCGTTGATGTTCTACGACGACCAGCGATTGGCGGGGAAAGTGGTGCGGGTCGAGGTGAAGTTGGTGATGCCAGTGGAATATCTGGTTCATGCTCTTGACGTACACCTGGCGAGAAATCGATCATCGCATAGTAGAAGCCTAATCGTCAGTCCTCGCCAATGTGCCATGCCGCTCAACTCACCCGCAAAGCTCGCTCCAGAGATATCCCTGACTCGATGATCTGGTACGAGAAACCTCTCTTTGATCCTGAGAAACATAAAATCTCTATCCTTCGCCCTGGTTTCTCCTTGACTCCTATCGGGCTGAGGATCTCGCAAGAATAGTTCAGGCCGGACCATATCGCCCCTTGTGGCCGGACGGCGGAATTGTTCAAATCGACCCCAATGCCTCATGTCGTCATTCTCGCTCGCACCGAACCGGGGACCGGTGATGAATCCATGTTCGGTACCTATGATCTCGCCGGTAAAGAAGGTGGTCAATGATGGGTGGGCATCGGTTAGATGCTGAATCGATAGGTAGCCTGAGCAGGTCGATTCTGGTATATTGACGTCCTGTACGTCAGCTCACATTCATTTGGCAAAAGGGCGGACATACGGCGATCTTGACCTCGACTTCGTATGCACTACGACCACTTGTCTGTGTCCCTTTGAAGATGGATCCCGGATATAGTGCGCCTTTACCTCTGTTATCCATCCTCGATTTACAGACTTCTAATATTCGTATCGGTATAGAATCGTCCTGCTTCTCCACCGGTCCGCGTTCAGGAGCTCTCATAGGCTGAGGCGAGTCTGACGTCCACGCCGGAATAGGCTCAACAGCTGAAGCTGGATCATCTGACAAAGGGCGTGGTGCCGGTTCGGCCGGGATTGAAGGTTCCTCCATCACAGCGTCTTCCCCCGAAGATAGCCCATCGCCCGTATGTATCGATGATCCAGCGCTATCGCTGCTCAGCCTGACATTCCTGAGTCCTAGTCCAAGAGCCAATTGATCCCCTTCTTCAGCTACTGCTTCCTCCATACTGCGTCTGATATCCTGTGCCCTTACACATCCACCACATAGACGCTCGATCGGGTCGTTGAGTAGGACCACTCCTTGATTATCGCGCTGAGGAGAAGAAGAGGACGAGGCAAAGCCACTGACTCCACAGAGAGCGCATTTGAGGATGGCAGGGCTGGTCGATGGGAAGTCGAAGTTTGTTGATTGAGAAGGTGGGGTGGGTGGAGGTACGACAGATTCGGTAGGCATGATAAGATCGTTGTGCGGTACCCCTGCTACCTGAGATCTGTCACGAGTGACTGAGATCCAGCTGCTGCTATGCTCGATCTGCTACGGGGGTCCTGAGTGTTTCAAAAGAGGTTGTGACCAAGTATAAAGGAGGACAAGTAGTGTGAATAGAGATGGCGAGTCGAGATCTGTTGATGCTAGATGACGTACTCTTATCTGGTTCAGGCTCGACATCTTCAGTCACATGACCATATGTATGCACAGTGCTCAGCCTTCAGCTCTGTCTAAGCCACATCAGCGGCACTGCGATCCACCGCTTGCATACATACATACGCATGCATCAACGGTTAGTCACCAAGTAAGGGTGCCGAGATGACCCTTCCCGCCTGATTGCCACCGGGAATAAATATAGGCGATCAAATCTACTCGTGGTTCCCTCTCTTTCTTTTCATACCATGACCCAGACACTAGACAAGATCAAACCCACACACAACGCACACAAAGGAGATGAGGCCCCGAGTGCAATCCCGCCCATCCTGCGCTTACCGCCCGAATTGTTCGATACATTGCTCCATCATGTAAATCCCGAAGACCTTCAATCGACGGCGCTTGCCCTCTCGAGGGTATTTCCCGATCACCCTATCTCTCGGACTCACCTGTGGAGACATGTCGTAGCTCGTAATAAGGCTCAGATGATTCCTATGTGGAAAAAGATGAAGGCGATGCAGGGTAAAGGCAGGGAAGGTGGGCCAGATGCGACTCGGACGTTCAGTATGGTATGTCACCCTTTTTTATCGGTCATGCGACATGGCTGACATCGTAGGAAACATGGAAAGGTGATGCGGACATCTTGAACAAGTGAGATATAATCAGCTAGATCACCAAAGGAGCCAAGCTGATATCCCAGTGTCCTTCGCTGCTTGCCCGATCTGCGTGTATTGATGCTGAATGTCGGAACGAATTTCTCGCCTGAACACCTTGTAGAGATGTTTGAGGACCCACGGATGGGTATCAAGCGTATGGAGATGCGTTTCAGACCATACGTGGAGCAGGCAACGTATTATCAATTCCTCAAAGGTGAGTAAATGTACTCATAGAATATAGCTGACAAAGCAGGTTCATACTTTGACACGGCGATCGAGACACTTTACCGTCGCTGGCCAGCCGTCGCTTCGTTCACCCAATTCTCCATCGTCCAGGATCCTCCACCTCGAATAAGTGCTCCACCCACCGTCGTCCCAAGCCAGGCGACCACAGCTGCAAATAGCCAAATGACGAGTCTCAACAGTAGCATGACCGATCTTACCCTCGCTTCAGACGAAAACCCAGTCAAGCCAGAACACGCCCTTGAAAACTCGACACCGCCGACATCTGCAGATGAATCCGTTGAAAAAGGATACACGGGACACGGACCGTTCCCATATCTATCCAGTCGATTGGGATATGCGAAACCAAAGACATTCGCCCAACCAATCGTCTTTTTCAACATCAAGTGTATCGCCAGATTTGGAGCTTCACCTGTCGCTTCCACCTTGACTCATTTACGGTTCAGGGTACCCAGCCGGGACATTGCCCATGTGCTCCTTGGTCCTAATGGGACGGGTGGATTGTTCCCATCTCTTCGATACCTTGATATCTCGACGACGAATCTAAGGCTCGATGGGGTATTTACGTCATTGCTCAAGGTCAACGTCAACCTGGAACACCTGGTACTGGACCGAGTCAATCTATTCGGGTTCAAGGCCAAAGATGGAGGGGAGGAGCTGTGTAGAGAGCTTGGAGGGATGTGTGTTTCTGCCGGGTTGGCGAGAGGGAAGGACAGGGAGCGGAGAATTGCAGCTTGGGAAGTGGGAGAGAGAACGCGGAAGGCTCAAGCCGAGGCGGACAGACGTGCTGCTATCAGTGTCAGTGGTCCAGGCCAACCTTCCGACGATAGTGACGATAGCAGCGGGGAAGAGGAGGCTCCGCCGGATCCTGTAGCCGTCGAAGCTGCAGCAAGGGCAGAAGAGCGTGAACGCCAGATCGCAATCGCTCGCGCTAGACGTGGTCATCGATCAGCCGGTCATTCTACCTTTTCGTTACGTGATCGACCTCTTCGAGCTGGACGAGGCGCACCGGCAGCAACTTTGCAACCTTCCATCCCTCTACCGCCTCAAGATATCCTTTATCTCGTCTTGCCGCCTCTACCGACACTCAAGACAATCTGCATTGGAGGGGAAGCCTACGGAGTGTCCAGCAAGAGACTACCCCATTGGGACGACGAGTTTCATATCGGTTGGAGGGACGGTCTAGCCAAAGTCTTGGGATGGGCAGGACACGTTGCAGATCGATACGAGCGTGCTTTGCGTAAAGCAGAAGAATGGCGGATCCAAGAAATCCAAGGCCATCCAAAACCGTCAACAAAGGGAAAGACTAAAGCAGGACCTGCACCAGTCAAGACTCGCCCACCCCTCGATATCCGCCTACTTCGCTTCCCGTACAGAGACGAGGTCGTACCACAAGACCCATCGGACCCTATCAGCGGTCTGGTCGAAATCGAGCCGATGGAACCTCGGGATTATATGGCCCCATATCACCAGGCGGTAGCCGAGGCAGAGTCTTATGCGAATGATCGTAGTCGACCAGCTCCATGTGTGCTGTGTACAGTACCCGACTGCGAGGGGCCGTCTAGGCGTGGTGCGGAACCAGGAGAGAGGGTGGACGGACGAGGTGGGATGGATGGTTCTCATCGTCCAGGTTGTGGTCATGCCATTGGGAGGTCTATCTGGGGATGGGAGGGTGTGGAGCCGTAATGGGCTCCGGCTGCAGTAGCATCGTGTGTAGTAGTCCAAAAGTATAGTTCACATGTAGCCCTATCTTGCATAATGTTGTATCTCTTAACCAATCTCCCTCATGAAGATGATATAGCGATGTTCGAAGCAGACCAAGCTATATAGCACCAACATGTGCACCCACGTCCATTATACGTTTCCTGACATCGCCAGTAAAGAGAGACTTCCACATCTCGCTCCTAGCTTCGGGCATAGTCAACAACGTGCGCGTTTCTGCAATCAGCACAATACCCTTAATGATGGTGTGTAGTGAACATACTAGAATCGCGATGACCGATATCGAGCAAGATCATCGTTTCCTTCGTCAATTTTAGCGCGTCTAGACGTCAGCGCTTGATCGTTGTTTGAGACGAGATGGACACTGACCTTCAGAAATCAGCTTGGCTATTCTTGCTGGTGTGCCGACTGCGATTGATGTTTTCGTCATTTGTAAATAGTTGATCTGTTCGGGGACTTTCATGTGTTTTGCAAATAGCTATGAGCAGTCAGCTCTATTTCTTCTCCATTATGTTCGGATAACAAACTCACCTTTGCGACCTCCCCTTTCCCCTTGATACTCCTCATATCCCTGACCACGTCCGCGCATCTCAATCCCGACAAACACAGGACAATGACTCTAGGTGTCCCATTCCCATTGTTCTTTGAACTCTTGACCAGACCCTCTATACGTTTCTTACCCGCTGCAGCTACTGCCTCCACGTCGTTGATATCCGGAGCAGCAAATTGCGGTGCGCCCAGTAAAAGTTCTTGAGGGAGAAGCATATCGTCTATTTCCATTGGAGTTGCACTTGGGAAAGTCTCTCTAATGGATGTGAGGAGGAGGGAAGTGAGTTGAGCGGGGGTGAGGTGAGTTGCTGGAGTTGTGATTCTCTTGGAATCGATCTGCTCGAGATTTCCATTCCTCTGAACAAGTCAGTCCAAATCATGGTATAGTATCTTGAACGCCATCACGAACCTTGGCTTTTCTCTCCTTGAACTTCTCCCTCTTGCGTCTACGTTTCTCAGCAGCAGCCGAATCCTCATCCTCATCCCCAACATCCCTCTTCCTCTTTTCACCCACATCCACCCCTTCATCTTGCTCCTCATCATCTTCATCAACAGCCGCACGAGTCTCTTCATCTCCTATATCCGCATCACTTCCTACTTCACTGCCTTCATCTTCGTTATCGGATGAAGCTAGAAGTCCGGGATCGAGTTCGAGTCCATCGTCTAGGTCATCTCCGCCTGTCTTGGCTGTTTTTGCTGGGGTCTGTGCCATGTTGTCTGTCTTGAGAGTAAGTAGGTAGATTGACGCAACCTATAAATCTCAAAAATCCGCCGGCTAAATCGCTTAAATGGTGCCCCACTTCTTTCTACAAATTCCAGCTAGAATCCATCGCAAATGCCCACTGGTGAACCATGACCCATAGGCAAGACTCTATCATGCACTAATGACTATCAACCGCAGACATCAAGCAGCTATGAGCACCAATGATACGCAGAGTATTCCAGGGAGATCTACATCGGAACGTACGGCTCTGCTTGACGTAGGGCAGGACAAGCCGAGGTTGCTTTCCTACGAGGATTCATTGCGGCTACTTCCTTGGCAGACGGACAATGAGTATGTGAGGAGTGGGTACCGTAGCCAACTTGGGAGTGTGAAGGCATGCTTGTGGAGTACCGTTGCTTGTGCGTATGCCATGTCACCTTTGCCCTAGCTAATGGGCTAGACGTGCATAATGAGACCGGTACGACACTAAATCCCAGAGATGAGCTAACAAGAAAGTCAACATACACACCCATTCTTTAGGGGCTTTATTCTACCTGATCCTTCTACCTCTCCATCTCCTTCCGACCCACTTTCCATCCTTTCACACCCACCCCGACCCACTCCCCACTCCACCTACTACTCCCGACAAGATTGCATTGACGGTCTACCTCCTCTGTGCCGTTGGCTGTCTGAGTCTGAGTAGTTGGTTCCATACCGTTCAATGTCATTCGAAAGAGATTTGCGACTCCGCTCATCGCGGTGACTATGTACGTCCCTCTCTGCGCGGTAATTACAACTGCCGTGGCTGATGTGTAGATCGGGATAGTGATCCTGATTGTGGGCAGTATCCTGCCCAGCTTGTACTACGGTTTCCAACAGGACCTACCCTGGATGATAAGCTACATGGGTGAGCCTAGGCACATGATCCGTCGCAGGCAACGCTGACCTCGTCAGTCATAATCAGTATAGCAGGCCTAGCAGCTTCTTACGTCGTCCTATCACCCCGAGGCAGAAACCACCGGTGGACACGTACGCTCACATTCATCGCCTTGGGCCTATCATCAGTCATTCCCGTCATTCACATCATCGCACTATACGGATTCCAGCACGCTCGCCAAAAGTTCAGTTTGGATCTCTTGATCGCCGGTGGGGCTTCTTATATCGTCGGAGCTGTTTTATAGTGAGCTGCCACAAACTGTTGACAGGGATCAGCTGACCTATCAGTGCTGCTCGGATCCCCGAGTCACTCTCACCTGGCACATTCGATTTCTTTGGTTCTTCTCATCAGATCTTCCATGTGTTCGTATTGGTCGGAGCTTGGAGTCAGTACTGCGCATTGAGGGGTATGGTTTGGAGCAGGCATGAAGCAGTGGGCGCATAGTCAGAGGTGATTATGACGTTTGAGATCATCGATTTAGGCGACCTCTATTGCATGCATTGTTGTGATCGCTATGAGTCGGGCAGAATCAAGATGGATGACTCGCTAGGAATGATGTGTCAAGCACTCGTACATTAGGTGTCACTCGCTGCTCTCTCCCCTACCTTGGATGGACGCGCCTCCGCCACAATCCTTTGTTGATCCAGCGAGATTCAGAAAAAGTTGTCACATCCTTCTACCTCTTATCATCCACATTCCAATACTATCAATCCTCTCAATATGACCCGTGAGTAGCAGTCGGCCTTGAGAGAGCATGACGAATAGTACTGAATGAACAGGTGGTAATCAACGAGAACGTGATCGAGCAAAGCAGGCCGCTGCTGCGTATGTTCCTCACCTTGTCTCACTTTCCGTCGTTTGCTGATGAAGGCAGGGGAGGACCCAAGAAACAGACCGGAGATCCGTTAAAGAGGAGAGAAGCGTATGTCCCTTTTGCCCATCAACAACGTCAGCTATGTTGGGCAGACGCTGATGATATAGCGATGCAAAGGCATTACAGGAAAAGTGAGTCTTGGGTTTACCTTGTCGTTGATCAAATTATGCTAATGTTCAGGATTGCCGTATGTCGCTCGCTGCAAACAAGCCGGCCGTGTTGGTGGATGGGAAGCTGACTTTGTAGGCTAAACAAGCTGCCAAAGAGGCCGAGGCCAATGGGACCGCCAACACAGCTACGAAAGGAAAAGGCAAATAAGCCTTATTTCTTCACACCCGAAGCAGACTACATCACTTCGAGCAGCTATAGAGCTTGATGGATGTAGGATGTGAATCCTAGGAGAGATACGGATGGGGAGGAATGTCGATCGAGGCGGTAGTCATCATGTTGTTGAGTAAGCGGTCTTTCCGAAATGCATTTATAAAACCGTCTTCCGTCTTCAAGGATCATGACACTTGGACGAACGTGGTCGTGGGACATGCATATGTGGATGATACATGGATCAATGCTGATGAACATGTCTATGCTGATATACGACGATCTACGCCATTCGCCCAGCTCAGCCCCGTTCGACAGGCTACTTCCTCTCTATATCGATCTAGGCAACTGCCTTGAGCTCAGCCCGGAGTTGGGCTTCACCTTCGATCTTTTGCAATTGAGTCTTCTCCAATGTCTCGCCTTTGGCCACTCGGGCTTTGAGTTCCTCAATGCTTTTGAGCTACTCTGTCAGCATTCAAACTTCTCTCACGCATGCGAGCACTTACTTTTTTCTCAAGATTCCTGACCTTTTTAGCAATAGCATCATCCGTGGCTGGGGCCTCGCTAGCTGCCGGACTATCGATGCTAGCCTTTTCCATCTCCTCCACTGGGAGCACAACACCAGGTTCAGCCTTCTTCTTGTTCTTTTTCTTCTTGTTGCCGTCCGCCTGATGCTTTGGAGCGGGGGCTCCTGGGATAGAACCGGGAATATATCGCTGCGAAGGTTTACCTCCTTTGAACATGGGTGTATCGTCAGAGTCGTCTCGACGGTAAACGTCAGAGGCGGGCGCTCCTCGAGCCCCAGGTGGTCGATACGCTCCGGCAGGTTTTGTCTCGGCTGCCAAGTCAGCATGGGATGACATGAAAAAAAAGTCACACGTACGACCGTTGTTAGACTCGCCCTTCGATCGGTTCAAGGCGACACTGGGGTTCGGTTCCGGTGCAGCGGGCAACACTGATGGGAAGGCAGGTGTGTCTTGGATCAGAGATGGCTGGAACGTGACCGAGTACAGCTCTTCCTGAAGGTGGATATGTAGGAGTTGACCACCACACCACCATATCTTGACACCATTATCGACTCGCAAACGAGGTGAAAGGGTGGCAGTCATGATGTACTTTCCGTCCGGTGACCATTCACAGTGCGATGAGTTTGGTGCTCTGAGGACGTCAGTTACAAGGGTGACGAGAAAAAGTGAGTGACATACTTGAACTCGGCGACCTTCTTTCGTGTGCTCACTTCCCAGATATCAATTCCTCCTGCCAAATTACCAAAACCCGCACTAAGCAGTAGTCGGCCTTGAGGCTGGTAGCTAAGGAAATTTCGGTGGTTGGGGCCGAAGGAGTGGACTGGCTTTGCTCTCGCGTCGAACACCTTGACCTGAGCAGGCATGTCTTCCCATCAGCTCATGCAAAACTTATCTTTGGAGCGACTCACATCCATAGCACACGGTAAACTCCCGAGACGTCGGGCTCCAGACGAAATCACCAATCGGTCCCTCCTTGTCCAATTCGACCAATCCATCAAACGATCCATCCAGACTGACGAGGTAGAGATTCGTTTCACCATAATACGACTTTCCAGTGTTGTCAACATCGGACTGTGTCAAGAACAAGGCCTATTCATCAGCGGTCGTTTCTATTGTAAACAACTAACGCACCATGGTACCGGCGTTATTCCACTTGACTGTCAACTTGTCCGCCTTGTAGAAAGCTTTACGGGCAGTGGTAGTTGGCATATCCCTCGTCTCGGTTTTATCCGTGTCCGCAGCTGTCTGTCCCAAAAGCGTAGATATAGGATACAACGAGACAATTGCTGGTGCTCCCTTTTTCTCTCCAATCCAGACCGCAATAGCAGGTTCGGGATGCGGGGCGAGTGGTCGACTGGACGTTGTTCCCTCAGGTAATGCACTGGGATTTGACAAGAACAATCCCTTGATCTGTCCATCGACCTTCAGACGCAGAGACGGACGAGGGGCGAGCGCGGGTGTGAAGACCAAGAGGTCTGAGCTAGTTGGTCGGAATAAGTGGCTCTCGTCTGCAGTGATGACTGGGATCCTGTATGATTAGTTCCCTTCCTCGCTGGGGCGACAATGACATACCAATCATTCAAGCTCTTTTGATGCCATCCTCCCACTTCCTCTCCTGACTCAACGGACCAAGCTTTGACATTCTTGTGCACGTCCGTCTCGGATTTGACCGGTCGTTCGAAAGTGAACAACGTACTGGATAAAGGCGAGAATGAGATGGCAACCACTCCAGCCTGGGTGATCTCACGAGCAGCCTGAGTCGAGGTTGAAGCGGAGGGTAAGAGGTGCACGCTACTGACGTCAGCGGGCGTCTGTGGCTCGAATTGGGAATGACTGACCTGGAAGCTGAAGCGTAGGCGTACCACTGTCCGTTAGGAGAGTATTCTTGACATCGGACTGCTGCAGTGTTTCTGACAGGTTAGCCTCAGTTCATGGCAAGTATTCGAGGTGGACTCACGCTGGCAGTTGCGAGGTCACGTCAAACGATGGGCTTTCTGCCAAACCTATCGCTTTTTGCGCTCTGACTGCTCTGTCAGCTACTTCATCTCTGGTTACAACAGCTGACTTACATGCGTACTGGGCAGACATGGCTGATGACTGGCTGACTGACTAGGAGATGAGCAGTAAAGAGAGAGAGAGAGAGCGTCGCGTATCTATCTACTCTAGCCACTTTTGATAGAGTGATAAGGATAGCCACGTGTACATACCAATGCCACGTCATTCCCATTTTGATATCGGCTTTATCTCTTTGGCCTGAATTCTTATCCGTCATTCATTCACCTGTGCATGCTTTGTAGCAGCAAGTATACAACCTCACTCTACCGCACCATACACCATAGTCAATGGCCAAGATATAGCATAGGGATATCACCACGCGCCCAAATTCAAATCAGGACCGGTTCACACCCAGAAAAGGAACGTAGAATAACGTACAAGACGCGAATTCACCTCCGTTAGCCAATACTCAGGATGCATCAGACTGGAAACTCTATCAAGCTGCTCACGGGTATGTCTACCCTCTTGTTGGTCTACCACGAATCAGCTTGGACTCATGCTATCAGGCAACTCCCACCCAAAGCTCGCAGAAGCTGTCGCTGGTCGGTATGTCCATTTCTGCTTCATGAACCCCGTTCCGTGCCTTCTGTCCGCAAACCCTCTTTTTCCGTGAACCCTCCTTTGGAATCAAACTCCAACACACGTTCTCTGCGAACACGTTCCATCATCTTGCAAAGCCTTCTTGCGACTTTCGCCCGTGCTGGGATGAAGGCTGATCAACAGACTCGGTATCACCCTTACCCCATGCTCCGTCTCGAAGTTCCTCTCACTCGAGACT
>Ga0308160_10002574_pt1 | contig 21628 bp, 24 predicted proteins | sample PhyFR1_FD_201036 | JGI IMG/M metagenome (GOLD analysis project Ga0308160, IMG submission 201036) | Phyllosphere microbial communities from UC Gill Tract Community Farm, Albany, California, United States - DLSLF.R1 | ecosystem: Host-associated > Plants > Phyllosphere > Unclassified | place: USA...
CCGCCGGTGGGTCACGGCGGGATCGCGGCGACCTGCCAGGGCGGTTTGATGTTGTCGGCACACACGCCCGTTATGGTTTCCGGGTGACGAACGAGCCCGAGCAGACGACCGGTCGTGGCCGCCGCGGCTTCACGCCACCGCGGCACGGCCGCCAGAAGCGACGTGGCGGGGTGGTCCTGCCCGCCGTCGCGGGCGTGCTCACGATGGCGCTCCTGCTCGGCGGCGGCTACGCCGCGTACGCCTACGGGTCGCTGTCGAACGGCGTCACCAAGATCAACGCGATCACCGGGAGCACCGCGACGAAGGACGACGTCGACGGCCAGGCGCAGAACATCCTGCTGGTCGGCGACGACCACCGCCCGGACAACGCGACGCCGGAGGAGATGGCGGAGCTCAGCACCGAGTCGGACGGCGGTGCGACGAACACCGACACGATGATCGTCCTGCACATCAACGAGGACGGCTCGCAGGCGACGATGATCTCGTTCCCGCGCGACTCGTACGTCGACATCCCGGGAGTCGGCAAGGGCAAGCTCAACAGCGCGTTCTACTTCGGCACCCTCAACGGCGGCGGGGACACCGGGGGCGCGAAGCTGCTCATCAAGACGATCCAGAACCTCAGCGGCCTGACGATCGACCACTACGTGCGCGTCTCCCTGCTCGGCTTCTACCAGGTGGTCAAGGAGCTCGGGCCGGTCGACGTCTGCCTCAACAACGCCGTCAACGACCCGTACTCGGGCGTGAACCTGCCGAAGGGCAAGTCCACCCTCGACGCGAAGCAGGCGCTGTCCTTCGTCCGACAGCGGCACGGGCTGCCCAACGGGGACCTCGACCGCAACGTCCGGCAGCAGTACTTCCTCTCGCAGGAGGCCCGCAAGGTGCTCTCCGCGGGAACGCTGCTCAACCCGATCAAGATGGGCAACATCCTCAAGGCGGTCGGCGGCTCGATCCAGACCGACACCGACCTGGTCAACCTGGCGACCCAGATGCGGAACCTTCGACCAGGCAACATCCAGTCCGCCACCATCCCGACGCTCGGCACTCCGACGATCACGGTGAACGGAGCGCCGCTCTCGATCGTGCAGGTCGACGAGGTGGGGCTGCCCGCGTTCGTGCAGGGGCTGGTCGGTGAGCCCGCGGAGTACAGCAAGGCCGGGCGCGCCCAGCCGGCGAGCACCTCGGTCACCGTGCTGAACGGCAGCGGCGTGACCGGTGCGGCGGGCGCCGCCGGGACCGTCCTCACCGCGCGCGGCTTCCAGGTCGGTGCGCCCGGGTCTTCCGACCTGACGAAGACGACCCAGGTGCAGTACCCGGCCGGCATGGAGAAGCAGGCGAAGGCGGTCGCGGCCGTCGTGCCCGGTGCCGTCGCGGTGCGGACGAACGCGGTCACCGGCGTGACGCTGGTGCTCGGGTCGGACGGCAAGACGGTGACCCCGGTCGCCGCTGCCGGTGGTGCCGCCTCGAGCCCCGCTGCCGGCTCCGGTTCGTCCGATGCCGGTTCGACCGGATCCGGCGCTGCGGCGTCGAAGCCCGCGGCCTCGAAGCCCGCCGCGCCCGAGCCGAAGCCGTCGTCGACCGACGTGAAGAGCTACGGCAAGGCAGGCGTCTGCATCAACTGACGCCGGAGCCGGTCGCGTGCCGGCGGATGGTCGTGATCGCGGTGTCGAGCCCGATCGCGAGCGGGCGGACGTCCCGCTGGACCTGCGCCAGGAGCAGCCCGCCCTGCAGCGCCACCATCACGGTCGTCGCCAGCGCGGCGGGGTCGGCGTCCGGTCCGAGCAGCCCGCGTTCGCGCATCGTGCGGATGCCGTCGTGGAACCCCTGCTCCCAGCGGGCGAAGCCGGCGGCGACGAGGTCGCGGGTGTCGGCGTCGCGCTCGGCGACCTCGGTCCCGAGGGACCCGAGCGGACAGCCGCCCACGCAGCCGCCGGCCTCGGCGTCGGCGACCGTCCGGTCCCGCCACCGCTGCCAGGCGTCCCACGTGGTGAGGTCGCCGTAGTCCGGCCCCTGGTGTGCGATGATCGCGTCGGTCTGCTGCCGGACGACATCGCGCACGAGCTCCTGCTTGTCGGCGAAGTAGTGGTACATCTGCGACCGTCCGACCGTGGCGGCGGCGCCGATGTCGTCGAGCGTCGTCCCCGAGATGCCGCGCGTCAGCATCAGGTCGGCCGCGGCGGCGACGATCCGGCTCCGGGTCGCCAGTCCTTTCGACGTCGTGCGTCGAAGGGTCTTCGGGGTGTGTTCGGGGCGCATGCTCAGAGTGTACTTGCGAGTACATTTGCAGTATGTGACATTCGAGTCGTGAACGACGAACTCCTCGCCAAGCGCGACGAAGAACGCATGCTCCTCCTCGCGGTGGCCGCCGGTGACCGGGCCGCCTTCACCCGGCTGCACGACCGCTTCCGACCGCTCGTCGAGCGGTACGTCCGCCACCAGCTCGTCGATGCGTGGCAGGCGGAAGAGGTCGTGCAGGACGTCTTCCTCGAGATCTGGCAGATCGCCGACCGGTTCGACCCGGCGCACTCGGCAATCGCGTGGATCCGCACGATCGCGCAGCGCCGGGCGATCGACCGGGTCCGGAAGAGTCGGGCGGACCGAGACCGCGACCTGCGGATCGGTACCAGGGACGCCGACCTCGTGGACCACTCGAGCGTGGAACGGGCCGAGAGCGTCCTCGACCGTGCCGAGCTCCGCCGCGCCGTCGCCGCGCTCCCCGGGCGCCAGCGCGATGCCGTCGTCCTGCGGCACCTGGTGGGGATGACCGGGCCCGAGGTCGCCGCGCGGCTCGGGGTCCCGGTCGGCACCGCCAAGACCCGGGCGCGCGACGGGGTCATCGCACTGCGGCGGGTCATGGTGCCCTGAGCGTGCCCGTCGGTAGGTTCGACGGGTGAGCAACGCAGCGCGTCCGATCACCCTGATGACCTACAACGTCAAGAACCCGGATCCGGCCCACGACTGGCCCGCCCGGTTGCCGGTACTGCTCGACGTGGTCCGGCGGCACGACCCCGACCTCGTGTGTGTCCAGGAGGCCTTCGCGCACCAGCTGGACGACCTCCGCGCCGGTCTGCCCGACCACGGCGACGTCGGCCAGGGGCGCGAGGGCGGCACGGCCGGTGAGCACGCGGCCGTCTTCTTCCGTCGCAGCCGACTCCGGCCGATCGACGAGGGCGCCTTCTGGCTCTCGGACACCCCGGACGAGCCCGTGTCGAACACCTGGGGGAGCCTGTTCCCCCGAGTGGCGAACCACGCGCGGTTCCTCGACGCCGAGGGCGAGGCGTTCACGCTCCTGACGACGCACCTCGACCACGAGGTCGGACCGCACGGGGACGACGTCCGGGCGCGGAGCGCGGCGCTCATCGTCGAACGCCTGAGCACGGCGGACGGCCCGGTCATCGTGGCGGGGGACTGCAACGAGCCGGCCGGAGCGGGACCTGCGTCGCGGGTGCTCGTCGAGGCCGGGTTCGAGGACGCCTGGCTGGTCGGTGGCGACCCGGCGGACCGGACGGCGACCTTCAACGACTGGCAGCCGCCGGTCGACTCCGGGGAGCGCATCGACTGGGTGTTCACCCGGGGGATCGTCGGCGTCGACCGGGTCGTCATCGACCACGACGGCCCGGAGACGTGGTTCGCGAGCGATCACTTCCCGGTGGTGGCGACGCTGCGGGTCTGACCGGGGCCGGTCAGCAGGTGCGCTTGGCGTGCACCGGCATCGGCGACCCGAGCACCGTGACCGTGGTGTCGTCGGTCAGGGCGGAGACGCCGTTCGTCCCGAGGTCGGCGGCAGCGTCCGTGTCGGACGGCGTGCTCGTGTCCGTCTCGGTGCCCGTGCCGCGACTGTCGGGCGGGCTCGCGGTGTCGTGCTGCGGCGCCCACCCGGGCTCGAGCAGGAGCTGGAACGCGCGGGCGTCCGCGGAGCCGAACGACATCCGGTCGGACTTCGGGGCGTCCCGGATCGCCGTGCGGATGTCGTCGCCCACCTGGACACCGTCGGGTCCGGTCAGTTCGACGTCGCCGCCGAAGCGGGACCGCACCGTCTCGCGCAGGACGCGGATCTCCACCGCGTTGCCGGCAGCGGCCGGGGACGTCAGGGCAGCCACGCGGACCGCCCCGCCCCACGTGTAGGTCGTCCCGGCGGGCAAGCACGCGCCGCCGTCCCCCTCGGCCGTCTGCGTGCGCGACGCGGTGCCGAGCAGGCGGTTCAGCAGGCTGACCGTCGTGCGGGAGTCGCGCATCGACGCCTCGGTCACGGTCTTGTCGCCGCGCCGGAACACGAGCGATTCGGCGTCGAGCTCGATCGAGTCGACCCGCTTGAGCTTCGCGTTCGTGACCCGGACGGGCTCGTGGTGCACCGGGTCCGGTCCGAGCTCGGCCGCACTCGCGGGGGTCGCCGCGACCCCGGTCCCGACCGTGCCGTCGACGGCGACCGTGCCGGCCGAGAAGGCGAGCACGGCGGCGCTCAACGCCAGCACGGTCCGGAAGGTCACCACTCGACGGTACGACGCCCGACCCGTCTGGACGACGGGTGTTACCGAATCGGAGCCTGGTCGTCACCGGACCGTGACATTCGTCGGTGACGCGTCACATGCCCTCGGCAAGCCCCGCCGACGGGGGCCTGTCGGCCGAACGGGGGACAGCCTCCTGGACGGTGCGGGGGCACCGCGTGCGTACCGTCGGCGGCATGACGGACCAGCAGATCGACCAGTACAGCATGCAGGACCCGACGAAGATGTACGCCGACAAGAAGCCCGACGAGCAGTACCTCGAGGGTGCCGGCACGGACGAGGAGATGGCGGAGAACGTCCCGGCCGACCACGGCGAGGACACCTACCGCGGCTCCGGTCGACTCACCGGCCGCAAGGCGCTCATCACCGTCGGTGACTCGGGCATCGGGGCCGCCGTCGCGATCGCCTACGCACGAGAGGGTGCCGACGTCGCGATCTCGTACCTCCCCGAGGAGCAGGAGGACGCCGACCGCATCATCGCCCTCGTCGAGGCCGCCGGTCGCAAGGCCGTCGCCCTGCCCGGTGACATCACCTCGCTCGCGACCTGCGAACAGCTCGTGGCGGACGCCGTCGAGCAGCTCGGCGGGCTCGACATCCTCGTGAACAACGCGGGCAAGCAGCAGAACGTGTCCTCGATCGAGGACATCTCGGACGAGGAGTTCGACGAGACGTTCAAGACCAACGTCTACGCGACGTTCCGGATCACGAAGGCGGCCGTGCCGCACCTGCAGCCGGGATCGACCATCATCAACACGACCTCGATCCAGGCGTACGCGCCGTCGCCGCACCTGGTGCACTACGCGGCGACGAAGTCGACCGTGAACAACCTCGCGAAGGGCCTCGCCGCGCAGCTCGCGCCGAAGGGCATCCGCGTGAACGCCGTCGCACCGGGGCCGATCTGGACCCCGCTCCAGCCCGCCGGTGGTCAGCCGCCGGAGGCCCTGCCGTCCGCCGGTGAGCAGACCTACCTCGGCCGCTGGGGTCAGCCGGCCGAGCTCGCGCCGGCGTACGTCTTCCTGGCGAGCGGCGAGTCGTCGTACGTCGTGGGTGAGACGCTCCACGTCGACGGGGGCATGCCGACGCCGTAGTCGCGACCCGGCGACGGACGGGAGGGACGGTGCCAGCTGGCACCGTCCCTCCCGTCAATCGGTCGTCAGCAGGGCGCGGTGCAGGTGCGCGCCAGGCGCTCGAGCAGTTCGCGCGCGGACAGCGCCGCGGCCAGCTCGACCTCGACCGGGTTGATGCCGACGGCCCGTTCGAACGCGCGGCGCCGGGCCTGGTCGGCGATCGGGACCTCGGGGCGCTGCGGGAGCGCGGCGATCGCCCGGGCCGCGGCGTCGAACGCGCCGGTCGGCCGCCCGAGTTGCTCCCACATGGTCCGGACGTCGTGGGCGACCTGATCCGGGTCGCCGCCGAACTCGAAGCCGGCCGAGGCCATGGTCGCCAGTCCCTGCGCGGTGGGGTCGTTCGGGGTCATGACGGCATCGTCACACGGATGACCGCGAACGCGCTGCGAACCGCATCGCTTGTCCCCCGACATGCCGACACCCGGACCGGGGATTCTGGTGTCCCCCGATCTCCGTTTGGATGGACCTGCCCCCAGGGGCGACGCGGACAGGACGTCCGGGGACCGACGGAGGGCACGATGCTCGAACACACCAGCGCGGACACGCAGGCGGCAGCCGCCGCGGCCGCGACCCTGCACCTGCGGATCACGATCGTGGGGGCGACCGTCGACCTGCTGCGGGACGTGCCCTTCCACGAGGCCGATGCGGGACTCGTCGCCCAGCGGCTGGGGATCACCGTCGAGGAGCTCCGGCAGCACTTCCCCTCGTGGGACGGACTCGTGCTCGCCGCCGTCGACCGGTGGAACGGCGGCCGCATGGACGATGTCGCGCGCGAGGTCGGGGACGGCTCGACCGTCCAGCTCCTGCGCGGGATCGTCGCGTCGAACGCCGAGGACCCGGCGCTCATGCGGCTCCTCGTGGCGCTGCTCTCGGTCGCGGGCAACCCGGCGCACCCCATGGCGTCGTACCTCCGGTCGCGCTACCAGCTCTTCTACGCGCAGATCAAGCGCGGCCTCGAGCACGACATCGCGGTCGGTCGGGCGCCGCACACGATGGACCCGCGCCGAGGGGCCGAGCAGCTCATCGCGCTGTACGAGGGACTGCAGCTGCAGGCGTTGCTGCGGTCGGACCTCGACCTCGTGCCGGCGTTCGACCGGGCCGTCGCGCGGCTCGAGCGGGGCTGGATGGAGCGGTACGAGCCGCAGGCGGCCCGGCGGCTCTCGACGTGGAGCGACGGCGGCTGGGAGCTCTGACGCCGCGCGGCGGCGCGCGTCAGCGTGGGCGCGGCCCCCGCGGCACCGAGCCGTTGCCGGGGTCGTAGCCCGAGTCGCGGATGACCTTGATCGCCGTCGTGTCGTTGTGCACCGAGTGCACGACCACCCGCCGGGACCGCCGGAGCGCCCGCCGTGCCCCCGGCGTCGCCACGAGGCCGCCGAGGACCAGCCCCGCCCCGATCGCCAGCGCGACCGAGACCGCCGCGACGAAGTCCAGCGCGGCACTCGACGACCCGGACATGAAGTTGAGCAGCGCGTTCGACACCGCGACACCGGGCAGCAGGGCGCCGCAGAACGCCGGCACGGAGATCGCCGCCACCGCCGTCCGCATCCGCGCGGCCGCGATCGTCGCGAGGACGCCCAGCAGCACGGCGGCGAGGAACGTCGCCCCGAGCAACGGGATGCCGAGCTCCCGGAGGCCCCGCAGCGCGGCACCGGCGGCGACCGAGAAGACCACCGCGACCGGGATCACCCGCGCGCTGGCCTGCTGCACGAAGCAGTTCGCCGCGGCCGACACCACGGTGAGCAGCAGTGACGCCCACAGCGGCAGCGTCTGCGTGACGATGCCGGACGGGTCGACCTCGATCCGGAGCCACTTCGTCACGGCGATGCCCGCGGGGACCCCGACCACGATCGCGGCGATGACGAGCCCGATGTAGAACGCCCGGGCCACCGCCATCGCCCGGAACCCCGAGATCGCGTCCTGCGCCCAGGTGACGAGCGACGGGTGCGGGAGCAGGAGCACCACGAGCGCGGCCACCATCGTCGCCGCCTGCCCCGGGTGCAGCACACCCGCCCAGATCGCGAGTGTGCCGATCGCCGACGCCACCGCACCCTGCGCACCGGAGACGAAGAACTGCGGGAAGCCCCGACCGGTCAGCCACCGGCCCGAGACGATGATCCCGAGCATGAGCACGAAGGCGCCGAGTCCGGCACGCCAGCCACCGCCGGCCTGCATCGCGATCGAGATGCCGAGGATCGACAGCCCCACGTCGGCCGTCCACCGCGGCCAGCGCGGCGGGAGCCGGAGCACCGCGACCAGGGCGCTCACGGCAGAGGTCATGTCGCGCTCGTCGTGGACGAGGTCGTCGACGATCTGGTTCGCCCGCGCCAGGCGGTCGAGGTCGGATCCGTCGGACTGCACCGTGCGGACCTTCACGAGCGGCGGGTGGTCGGCCGGTGCGTACTGGATCGTCACCGAGCTGCCGGAGAAGTCGAGGTCGAGCGGTGCCAGGTTCCACTTCGTCGACACCGCGACGACGGCCGTCTCGACGCTGCGGGTGTCCGCACCGGACGCGAGCATCACCTCGGCGAGGTCGAGGCAGAAGTCCACGATCTGCACCGGCGAGTACTGCTCGAGCGGTCGGGTGTCGGGGACGACCTCTTCGTAGATGGTGCCGCGCAGGCGTGCCCGTGCGTCGCGGATGTCGTGCTGCGCGAGGCTCCGCACGCGTGGCCGTGGTGGACGCCCGGGTCTGGCTCCGGGGAGGGACTGCTCGGCCATCACGCCATCGTGCCAGGCGCGCTCCGCCGTGTCCGGACGCGCGCTGAACGCCTCAGCGCGGGCGGTGGACGCTCAGCCGGCCGGCGGCGAACGCGGCGACCACGGCGCCCACGACGACGAGCAGCTGCCCGACGACCCGCTGCCACGAGCTGGTCCCCGCGACGAAGGCGTAGTCCGACAGTGGGGCATACGCGAACCACCCGAACGCGGCCGGCGGCGCGGTGGCCGCGACCACGAGCCCCGCGACCACCGCGACGAGTCCCGCCCAGAACGCGATGCCGGTCGGGGTGGCGAAGAGACGTCGGATCACGTCGGCCAGCGTACGTGGTGACGGACGGGAGGCGCGGTGCCAGCCGGCACTCCTCCCTCGCAGGCTCGGTCGGCGCGCCCCGCGCAACGCTTCGCGTTGCCGCTGAGCGGGGCGCGCTCCCGTCCGTCACTGGGTGACGGCTCCCGCGTCGCTCGCCTACTGCTCGAACGTCGCGTGCAGCGTGATGTCGACGCCGGTGAGTGCCTTGCTGACGGGGCAGGTGGCCTTGGCGTCCTCGGCGGCCTTGAGGAAGGCCGCCTCGTCGATGCCGGAGACCTCGCCGTTCACGGTGAGGACGATGCCGGTGAGCTTGAACCCGCCCGCGCTGTCCGGGCCGAGCGAGACGTCGGCCTTGACGTCGAGTGCCTCGACCGTGCCGCCGGCCTCACCGAGGACGGCGGAGAACTGCATGGCGTAGCACGCGGAGTGCGCGGCGGCGATGAGCTCCTCGGGGCTGGTGGTGCCGTCGGCGTCCTCGGCGGCGCGCTTCGGGAACGAGACGTCGTACGTGCCGACCTTCGAGCTGGAGAGCTCGACCTGGCCGGTGCCGTCCTCGAGGCCGCCGTTCCAAGCAGTGCGTGCGGTGCGCGTGGGCATGGCCGCTCCTTTCGTGTGGGGGATCGGTCCCGATCGGGACCGCCGACGCCGAGTCAATCAGAGAACGACCGTTCTCGCATCGGCTCTCGGGGAAGACGCAGGTCTGCCCGACGATCGGGCGCATGGGGGACAGTGTGGTCGGCCGACCGCGTCCGGGCGGGGCCCGCTTCGACCGCGGGCTCTTCGCCGGTCGTGCGGCGGTCCGGCCGGATGCGCAACACGTGTCGCCCTGAACGACGGGTGTAATCTGGAGGGCGTTCAAAGGAGACCCACCATGCGCGCCGTCGTGTTCGAACAGTTCCAGACGTTCCCGTCCCTCACGGACGTCCCGAAGCCCACCCCGGGTCCGGGGGAGGTGCTCCTCAAGGTCGCCGGTGCCGGTGCGTGCCACTCGGACGTCGCCGTCTACCGCGAGTTCCAGGCGGGTCAGCCGGGCGCGCAGCAGCCCCCGTTCGTCCTCGGGCACGAGAACTCCGGTTGGGTCGAGGAACTCGGCGACGGCGTCTCCGGCTTCACGGTGGGCGACGCCTACCTCGTCTACGGCCCGGTCGGCTGCGGGCATTGCTCGTACTGCTCGAAGGGGCAGGACACCTACTGCGAGAACGCTGCCACGAACCCGTACATGGGCATCGGCCTCGGGCGCGACGGCGGCATGGCGGAGTACGTCACCGTGCCGGCGCGCAACCTCGTGCCGCTCGGCGACGCCGACCCGGTCGCCGCCGCCCCGCTCAGCGACGCGGCCCTCACGCCGTACCACGCGATCAAGAACTCCCTGCCGAACCTGGCCGGCGGCGGCAAGTACGCCCTCGTCGTCGGACTCGGCGGCCTCGGGCAGATCGCCGTGCAGATCCTCACGGCGCTCACCGGTGCGACCGTCATCGCGACGGACATGAAGCAGGACGCCATGGACCGCGCCGCTGCTCGTGGGGCGATCACGGTGCCGGGCGGCCCGGACCAGGCCGCTGCGATCCGCGAGATCACCGGCGGCCGCGGTGTGGACGCCGCGTTCGACTTCGTCGGGGCGACGCCGACGATCACGGTCGCCCAGGCGTCCATGGCCATCGGCGGCCGGTTCACCGTCGTCGGGATCGCCGGTGGCACCACCGAGTGGAACTTCTTCCGGACGCCGTACGAGTCGACCATCACGAACACGTACTGGGGCACCGTCGCGGACCTGCACGAGGTCGTCGCGATGTACCGTGCGGGGCAGATCGTCCCCGACGTCGAGCGCTACGCCCTGTCCGACGCGCTCGAGGCGTACCGGAGGCTCGAGGCCGGCGAGCTCTCGGGCCGCGCGGTGGTCGTCCCGACGCGCTGACCCACTCGCCTCGGGGCGGTCAGCGTCCGGCGGCGTAGCCCTGCGCGCCCCGCGAGTTCGCCGCAGCGCCGAGCACGCCGGTCGCGGGGTCCCGCGTCACGCAGGACAGTCGACCGAGCGCCCAGTCGCCCGCCCGGGTGACGACGTGCCCGCGGGCCTCGAGGCCGGCGATCACGTCGTCCCCGAGGCGGTCCTCGACCACGAGCCCCGCCGGCTCCCACGTGCGCGGCCAGAACGACCCCGGGAACGAGGTGGTGTGCAGCGCGGGGGCGTCGATCGCCTGCTGCGGGGAGTACCCGCCGACGATCCACCGCAGCAGGAACAGCAGCTGCCACTGGTCCTGCTGGTCGCCGCCGGGTGAGCCGAGCGCGGCGACCGGTTCGCCGTCGCGGAGCACCAGGGTCGGGGTGAGTGTGGTGCGCGGGCGCTCGCCGGGGCGCAGCGTCGACGCCGTGCCCGGTTCGAGCCAGGTCATCTGCAACCGGGTGCCGAGGCAGAAGCCGAGCTCGGGGATCGTCGGGGACGACTGCAGCCAGCCACCGGACGGGGTCGCGCTGACGATGTTGCCCCAGCGGTCGACGACGTCGATGTGGCACGTGTCGCCGCGGGTCTCGCCGTCCGGTGCGACGAACGGCTCGCCGCGGTCCTCGACGGGAGCGGCGGGAGCAGCAGGCGCGGCGGGCGCGGCAGCCGCGGCTGGGGTCCGGTCCCGAGCGACCTGCACGGTCGGTTCGCCGAGCCCCGCCGTGGCACCGGTCGCGTACGACGTCCGGACCGGCGGCATGGCGTGCACGACCCCGTCGACCGTCCCCGGACGCAGTTCCGCCGACGCACGCTCGCCGATCAGTGCCCGGCGCGCGTCGGTGTAGGCGTCCGAGAGCAGCACGTCGAGGGGGACGTCGCCGTCGCCGTAGAACGCCTCGCGGTCGGCCAGCGCGAGCTTCAGGGCCTCGGCGATCGTGTGCGCGCCGAGCTCGGTCGAGGGGTCGAGCCGGGCGTCGTCGAGCGGTTCGAGCAGCCGGAGGGTCTGCAGGAGCGCCGGGCCCTGACCCCACGGGCCGGTCTTCGCGATCGTGCAGCCGCGGAACTCCGCCGTCGTCGCGGGTTCGTAGGACGCCCGGAACGCCGCGAGGTCCGACGCCCGGATCACCCCGGCGTGGTCGGTCCCGGACGCGTGCCGGTGCGGCTCGCGGACGAACCGGTCGATCGCCTCGGCGACGAAGCCCTCGGCCCACTCGCCGCGGGCGGCGTCGACGCGGGCGGTCCGGGTGTCGGCGTCGGCACCGGCGGCGACGAGCCGCTCGAACACCGAGGCGAGCGCCTCGTTGCGCACCAGTTCCCCGGGGACGGGCACCGCGCCTCCTGGCATCCACTGCGCTGCGGAGGTGGGCCAGTGCTGCCGGAACAGGTCCTGCACGGCGGTGATCGTCCGGACCACCGCGGGTGTGACGGGGTGGCCGTCGCGTGCGTAGCCGACCGCCGGTGCGAGCACGTCCGCGAGCTCCCACGTGCCGTGATCGCGGAGCAGCAGGAGCCAGGCGTCGACGGCGCCGGGGACGGTGGCGGCGAGGGCACCGGAACCGGGGACGAGGTCGAGGCCCTCGGCGCGGTAGTGCTCCGGCGTCGCGCCGGCCGGGGCCGGACCCTGCCCGACGAGCACCGTCGGCGTCGGGTCCGTGGCGGTGGCGAACACCGCGGTGAGGTCGCCTCCGGGGCCGTTCAGGTGCGGTTCGACGACCTGCAGGACGAACGCCCCCGCGACCGCTGCGTCGAAGGCATTCCCGCCGCGCTCGAGGACGGACTGCGCCGTGGCGGTCGCGATCCAGTGCGTGGCCGCCGCCGTGCCGAACGTGCCGCGGATGTCCGGGCGGGTGGGGTGTGCGGTGGGCGGCGTGAACGCGGGGTTCGGCATGCGTCCATCTTCCCCTTGCGCCGATGTGGGCGTGCGTCCATACTGAACCCAACGGTTAATTAACCGCAGGGTTCACCGAGGAGGCGACGATGGAGACCGACCGCACCGACGCCGTCCTGTCGGCGCTCGCCGACCCCATCCGTCGCCGCATCGTCGAACGACTCGGCAGGGGCGAAGCCACCGTCACCGACCTCTCGGCACCGTTCGACGTCAGTGCGCCGGCGATCTCCCGGCACCTCGGCATCCTCGAACGCGCCGGCCTCATCACCCGCGAACGGCACGGCACCTGGCGCACGTGCCGCCTCCGGAAGGAAGCCGTCGACGAGCTCGGCACCTGGGTGGGCCGGTTGCGGCCCGACTGGGACCGCCGGTTCGACAGCCTGGAGGCGCTGCTCGCCTCCCAGCGACCGCCCGCCCCGGTGGGTGGCGCGTCCACCGCACCGACCGTCACGTCCGTCGACCACCAGGAGCAGTCATGACCGAACAGTTCACCGCCCACGCCACGCACCGGTTCGCGTACCCCGTCGCGGACGTCTACCGCGCCTTCGTCGACCCCACCCTGCTCGCGCTGTGGTTCGGGCCGCTCGGCTTCCACGTCCCGGCAGCCACCGTCGAGGTCGACGCCCGGGCCGGCGGGGCGTGGAACCTGACGATGGTGAGCAACGACAACCCCGAGTGGACGTCGCCCGTGACCTCGGTGCTCGAGCAGATCGAGGAGAACCGGATCATCGTCGGTACCTCGACCGCCCAGGGGATCCCCGGGATCGAGGACGGGACGCCGCTGTCCCTCACGCTCGAGTTCGCCGAGGACGGCGACGGCACGATCGTCACGCTCACCCAGGGCCCCTTCCCCGAGGTCATGCGCGACATGAACATCGCCGGTTGGACGCAGTCGTTCCACAAGCTGGAGGCGCTTCTGGGGTCGCCGAAGGAGTTCCTCCAGGCCCCGTGACGACGGTCGTTGCCCCCGGAACTGGGGTTGTCCGGTCCGGGCAACGGGGTTGTGGACTCGTCACGAAAAGGTGACCATCGTTCGGCGGCGTGTCGAGAGCACGTCGCCGAACGGCCGCGCAGGGGCTCGGCCGGTTCCAGATCAGGGGTTCCATGACCAGCACACCGTCCTCCGTCGCGCACGCACGCCGACTCCCTCGACTCGCCGCCGCGGTCGTGGCCATCGTCGTCGTCGCCGGCGGTGTCGTCGGGATCGCCGAACCGGCGTCCGCCGCCGTCGTCCACAAGGGCTCCGTCCCCGCCGGCACGACCCTCCAGCCCGGCGACTCGGTGACCTCGCCGAACGGGCAGTTCCGGCTGATCCTGCAGGGCGACGGCAACCTCGTCGAGTACGGCGTCGGGAACCAGGTGCTCTGGGCATCGAACACCTCGAACCAGCCCGGCGCGATCGTGACGATCGGCCGCAACCGAGCCGTCGACCTGCTGCGGGGCGGGAAGCGGATCGTCCGCTGGGCCTCGGCCGGCACCGCGCAGTCCACGTCGTTCGCCGTCCGCGCCGACGGCACGATGGGGCTCTACTCCGGCAAGACCGCGATCGTGAACTGGACGAGCCAGCAGGGCACGGTCCCCGCCGGCAACTCGATCTACTCCGGCACCGTGCTCAGCTCCGACACCAGCGGTGCCCGTCGCCTCTCCATGCAGGCCGACGGCAACCTCGTGCAGACCGTGAACCGCAAGGTCGTCTGGCAGTCCGGCACCGCCGGCCACAAGGGCGCGTGGGCCGAGCTGCGCAAGGACGGCAACTTCGCCGTCGTCGGTCGCGACGCCGCGCAGAAGAAGGTCACGCTCTGGAACTCGCGGACCGGCACGGCGGGCGCCGGCACGCTCATGGTGCAGGTGGACGGCAACGTCGTGCTCTACGGCGGCAAGGACACCCGGGTGTGGTCGACGAAGCCCGTCACCGGCATGATGTGGCCGGTCGCGAGCACGAAGATCTCCGGGCGCTACGGCGACGACCGCGGGGCCGGACACGTCCCGCGCTACCACCAGGGTGCCGATGCCCCGGTCGCGGTGGGCACGCCCGTGTACGCCTCCGGGACCGGCACCGTGACGAGCACCGTCGCGAACAACGCCTCGTACGGCAACTACATCGTCGTGACCTACGGCAACGTCACCGTGCTCACGGCGCACCTCAGCAAGATCGAGGTCAAGCAGGGGCAGATCGTGTCCGTGCGGAGCGAGATCGGGCGGTCCGGGAACACCGGGCAGTCGACGGGGCCGCACGTGCACGTGGAGACGCGGCGGGCGGGGTCGCTCTTCGACCCGTTGACGCTGCTGCACTTCCGCTGACGCAAGCCGCTGGTGTCGTCTAACGCGCTTGACTTGATGCGTCAAGGGCGTTAGACATACGCTGTGAAGCGTCAGGCGGTCCTCAAACGAATCAAGATCGCCGCGCGCAGAGCAGGCCTGGATCATCGCGAGATCGAGTTGACCAACCACACGGGTGTGATCGTCGGGAGTACTCGGAGCACGATCGGGCGGCACACCGAGATCGCAGACGGCACTGCGCGAGCGTTCTTCAAGCAGTTCGAGCAGGAGCTCGGAAAGGGGTGGTGGCGATGACCTACACGTCACACGCGCACCGAGACGGCGGTTGGTGGGTCGTGCAGAACGACCAGCACCCGGGCGCCATCTCGCAGGTCAAGCGACTCGACCTCGCCGCCGCAGCGCAGCGCGAGGCGATCGCGTTCGTGGCGGACGTCGACCAGACGGACGTCGTGGTCGTCATCCGCGCTGAGCTCGAGCCGGCCCTCGCCCGATCCCTCGAAGAAGCGACCGCGCTCCGGGCAGAGGCCGAAGCCAAGGAAGCGCGTGCGCTCTCCCTCCGCCGGGCGATCGCCGTGGCGTTGCAGGGTGACGGCATGACATTGCGCGACATCGCGGTCGTGCTCGGCGTCTCGTACCAGCGCGTGCACCAGCTGGTGCACGAGGACGACTCTGCGGTGGCGGTCGCCTCCTGACGGCCGAGCCGTTCCTCCAGCGCCGTAGGGTTGTCGGGATGGAGAAGCGCGGCGGCCGGGTGCTCGTGTTGGTGGCGATCGGGGTGGTCGCGGGGGTGCTCTCCGGCCTGTTCGGCGTCGGCGGCGGGGTCATCGTCGTGCCGGCGCTGATGGCCTTCCTCCACCTCGACCAACGTCGGGCATCGGCGACGTCCCTCGTGGCGATCGCCCCCGCGGCCGTCGTCGGTGCGATCACCTACGCCGTGCAGGGCGAGGTGCACTGGCTCGCGGCCCTGACCCTGGCGGTCGGCAGCGTCATCGGGGCCCCGATCGGCGCGCGGCTCCTCCGGGCGCTCCCGCTGCAGGTCCTGCCGTGGATCTTCGTCGGGTTCATCGCGGTCGTGCTCGTCTCGCTGTTCACGACGGTGCCGACGCGTGGGGGCGACGTGCACTTCGGGGTCGTCGAGGCGATCGTGCTCCTGCTGCTCGGGCTGCTCTCGGGCGTGCTGTCGGGGCTCGTCGGGGTCGGCGGCGGGGTCGTCATCGTGCCGGGGCTCGAGGTCGTCCTCGGCGCGGGCGACCTGCTGGCGAAGGGCACCTCGCTGCTCACGATGGTGCCGACGTCGGTCTCCGGCACGGTGGCGAACCTCCGGCGCCGCGCGGTGGAGCTGCGCGTCGGCCTCACGATCGGCATCACGGCCGCGATCTGCTCTCCAGGAGGCGCGTGGATCGCCCGCCTCGTCGATCCGCAGGTGGGCACCTGGCTCTTCGCCGCGTTCCTCGTGGTGGTCGCGGTGATCGTCCTGCGCCGTGGTCGCCGGGCCGTGCCGCGGAACGAGGCGACGGACGGGGAGGTCGCGTGACGCGCCTCCAGGCCGGTGGTGGACGGAACCCGGCGGATGCGGAGGCCGTGCTCGCGGCGTTCGCACGGACGACCGGTGACGTGCCGGCGGCGCGACGCGTCGCGCGGCAGTTCGCCGACCTCGACGAGGGCGAGCGGTCCGCGCTGCTCTGGAGCGAGGACGCGGGGGCACGGCTCGTCGCGGTGCTCCTGATGGTGCAGGCGATGCGGGAGCACCCGGACCCCGAGCTGACCGACGAGTACCTGTCGGCGGCGAGGGCGGAGCGCTTCGACGACACGGTGCTGGTGGACCTCGCGGCGGAGGAGCTCGTGGGCGCCCCGCTCGTCGGCGGCTCGACCGGACCGCTGTTCGCGCTCGTGAAGTCCGACGTGGCGATGGTCCGGCGGATCGCTCTGGTCGCGACCCTGGCGTTCGTGAAGCAGGGCGACGCCGAGGTGCCGCTCGCCATCGCGGGGCGACTCGTGCGGGAGCGGAGCGACACGGTGCAGTCGGCACTCGGGTGGGTGCTGCGCGAGACCGGCAAGCGGGCGTCGGAGGACGCGCTCGTGGCGTTCCTCGAGCGGCAGGGGCGGTTCCTCAGCCCGGCGGCACGGGCGACGGCGACGGAGCACCTGCCGGCTGCCGAACGCGACCGGTTGCGCGGCTGACGCGACCGGCTGCGCGGCTAGCGCGATCGTCGGCCGTCGCGTCGGACGCGGCGAGTGCCCTCAGTCGGACGCCGCAAGTGTCCTCAGTCGGACTCGGTGGGCTCCGCGAAGAACGTCGTGAGCGACACGACGACACCGTCGCGGACCTCGACGACGTCGATCCCGCGCACGGCGGGCGCCCCGACCGGGCCGAAGCCCCACGCGAGTGCGCCGTGCGTCTCCGAGACGTAGCGACGCCCCTCCTCGACGAACTGGAAGGCGCCGGGCACGGTCTCGAGGAGTTCGGCGGCCTTCTGCTCGAGGGCGTCCCAGCCGACGGCGGTGCCCTCCGGGTCGGTGAAGGTCACGTCGGGGGAGTACGTCCGCTCGATCGCGGCACGGCGGGAGGCGGCGTCGCGGTTCCCGAAGACGTCGTGGAGGTTCGCGGTCAGCAGCTCGGACACGGTGGCCATGCCCGGAGCCTAGCCTGGGGGCATGCACACCGAGGTGCCCCGACCCCGCATCGATCCCGCACTCGTGGAACGGCTCGTGGCCGCGCAGTTCCCGCAGTGGTCCGGGCTGCCCGTGCGCGAGGTCGATCCGCAGGGGTGGGACAACCGCACCTACCGGCTCGGCGGCGAGCTCGCGGTCCGGCTGCCGAGCGCCGCCGGGTACGTGGCGGCGGTCGAGAAGGAGCAGCGGGTGCTGCCGTACCTCGCGTCGCGGCTCGACGTCCCGGTGCCGGAGCCCGTCGGCCTGGGCGTCCCCGCCGACGGGTACCCGTTCCCGTGGTCGGTCCGGCGCTGGATCGACGGCACGGTCGCGCTCCGGGCGACGGACCTCGACCGACGGGTCTTCGCCGCCGACGTCGGCGCGGTGCTCCGGCGGCTCCGGGCCGTGCCGGCCGGGGACGGGCCGGTCGCCGGGGCGCACTCGTTCCACCGGGGAGCGCACCCGTCGCACTACGCGGCCGAGGTGCTCGCGGCGCTCGACGCGCTCGGGGACGCCGTCGACCGCCGGGCCTGCGAAGCGGTCTGGGACGCTGCGACCGCCTCGGTCTGGGGCGGGCCTGCCGTCTGGTTCCACGGCGACGTCGCCCCGGGCAACCTGCTCGTCGGCGCGGACGGTCGGCTCTCCGCGGTGATCGACTTCGGTACGTGCGGCGTCGGCGACCCGGCGTGCGACCTCGTCCTCGCGTGGACGTTCCTCGACGGCGATGCCCGCCGGGACTTCCGTGACGCGGTGGGTCTCGACGGCGACACGTGGGCGCGTGCTCGGGGCTGGGCGCTCTGGAAGGCGCTCATCATGCTCGCGGGGAGCTCCGGGCCGGGGGACCGGAGTGAGCACGAGGCGGTGCTGCGGGCGGTCCTCGCCGATCCGGTCGCGGTCTGAGCTGCGCGTCACGCAGCCGGGCCGCCCCGCGCAGCCCGGCCTACCCGAGGAGCCGGACCGCCCGTCGGGGCCGGGGTCGGCGGGACTAGGGCGTCAGCACCGCGTCCAGCACGAGGTCGAGCGCCGCGAGCTGTCGCTCGGGCGTCCACCGCTCCGGGTCGCCCGCGGCCAACGCGGTGATCCCCTCGACGGTCGCGGCCAGGGCAGCCGCGCGGTCGTCACACACCGCACCCGCGAGGCCGGTCGCGAGCGCGAGCAGTCGAGCGAGTCGCTCGGCGAAGGCGCGGCTGTTCGTCACGTGCCGATCACGCAGCACCGGGTCGCCGAGCGCAGCGGCGAGGAACGCGACCCACGCCCGCGCCTCGGCGAGGCGTCCGGCATCGACCGCGAGCGCGCCGCCGGCCACGGCCCGCACTGCTGATGCCGCATCGGGGGCGTCCGCCTCGAGCGTGTCGGCACGGACCCTCGTGCGGTCGTGCAGGACGTCCCGGGCGTGCAGGAGGAGGGCGCGCTTGTCGGGGAACGTGTGGAGGACGAGCCCCGTCGTGCACCCGGCGCGTTCGGCGACCGCACGGAGCGTCAGGCCCGTCGGACCGAGGTCGGCGAGGGTGGTGAAGACGGCCTCGGACAGCCGGGTTCGCTGGGCGGCATCGTCTCGGGTCCGGGGCACGCCGAAAGCGTAACAGGTGTTACCGTAACGATTGTTACCGAAAGGATCGCCATGCGCTGGACCATCACGACCGTCCCGTTCGACCACCCGGACGCTGACCGGCTCCGCCGAGCGCAGCGGCAGGAGCTCGACGCGCGGTACGGAACGAGCGACCACGAGCCCGGCGTCCCGCCGACCGCGGCCGACGTTCCGGTGTTCGTCCTGGCCTGTGACGAGCACGGCTCCGCGATCGCCTGCGGCGGACTCCGGCCGCTCCCCGACCACGTCCTCGGTGCCGGGGTCGTGGAGATCAAGCGGATGTACACGGCGCCGTCCGCTCGGGGGACCGGTGTGGCGACGGCGGTGCTCCGGCGGCTCGAGCGGGAAGCGGTGCGGGCGGGCGCAGGCTCGGTGGTCCTCGAGACCGGCACGGCGCAGCCCGACGCGATCCGGTTCTACGAGCGCGAGGGGTACACGGCGATCCCGCTCTTCGGCGCCTACGCCGGGTCGACGAACTCGGTGTGCTTCGGTCGGCGACTCGACGCGGTCCCCGAGGTCAGCGCCGCGGACTGATGGGTGTCTCGGCCAGGACGACGTCCGGGTCCATCGGGATGCCTCCGAGGACCCGGGGTGTGCCCTCGTGCCAGGCGACCTCCACGCCGGCGGCCCGGAGTCCGGCGACGCTCAGGTCGATCCGGAGCAGTGGGATGGACAGGTCGGCGTAGCGCTCGGCCACGATCGCACCGACTTCCGCAGGGGTGGTCACACGGACGTGGTCGCCGGGTTCGAGCGGCACGTTCCGGGTCGCGACCTCGTACACGCCGAACCCGCGGCTCATCTCCCAGTCGTCGGCGATCGCCACGTGGCAGATCACGTCGTCCATTGCGCATCCTCTCGTAATGAAACGCCAACGTATCATTACCGGTACACTCGGACCATGGGCAAGCGAGGGCGACCGACCGCGGACGAGCGTGCTGCACGCGACGAACGGGTGCTCGACGTCGCGACCGACCTCTTCCTGGCGCACGGCTTCGCGGACGTCTCGCTCGACCGCGTCGCCGCAGCGGCCGAGGTCACGAAGCGGACGATCTACACGGCCTTCGGCGACAAGGCGGCCCTGCTCCGGGCGGTCGTCCAGCGGCACCACGGGTACAGCGACGACGCGCACCCCGACCTCGAGTCGACCGCGACCGCCGTGGTCGAGGCGTTGCTCTCGGACCGCGCGGTCGCGCTGCACCGGCTGGTCATCGCCACGGCCGTCAGCTCGCCTGAACTCGCACGGGGCTTCCACGAGGCCGGCCCGCTCACGGCGCAGGCCGCGCTCGTCCGCGCCGGCGCGGACCCGGGCGAGGCGGAGACGCTCTTCACGCTGCTCCTCGGGGAGCGACACCGTCGGCGACTGCTGGGGCTCGAACCCGCCCCGACCGCTGCCGAGGCCCGCGCCGCCGCCCGTCGCGCGCTGGCACTCGTCGGAGCAGGACCCGGGGTCCCGGCCACCCGGCATGACCCCGCCGACCCCGGTCCCGCGCGGGGTCCGCGGTCAGCGTGAGAACACGTCGTCCAACGTGTAGGTCCCGAGCCGACGCTGCCGGACGAGCGCGCTCAGCCGGGGGAGCGCGTCGATCGTCCCCGGGAAGTTCGCGTGCCCGATCACGATCCGGCCCGGCGTGAACCACTGGTCCGCGAACCCGACGATCTGCCCGGCACCGATGTCTCCGGAGTCCGCGAGCGTGCCGTACCAGAGCAACGGCGTGGTGTAGCCGACGCGTGCGGCCACCGCGTCGACCCGGGCGTCGTGGTACCCGAACGGTGGCCGGAAGTACGGGCGCGCGTCGACGCCGAACGTGCGCTCGATGAACTCGTGGTTGCGCGTCAGCTCGTCCTCGATGGCCTGGTCGCCGAGCTTCGTCAGCGCCGGGTGGTCCCAGGTGTGGTTGCCCATCTGCACCTGCCCCGACTCGACGAGGGGCCGGAGCACGTCGGCGTGCTCCGTCCAGGAGGGCCGCGCCCCGTTCACGAAGAACGTCAACCGAGTGCCGGTCGCGGCGGCGAAGCGGGCGTAGGCACCGACGACGTCGGAGGACGCTCCGTCGTCGACGGTCCACGCGATCCCGGGCGTCCCCGCCGGTAGTCCGGTCACGGTGCCGGCCGGGAGCGGCGTCCTCGAGATCGTCGGCTGCACCCACGTCGGTGTCGGCGTCGGAGTGGGCGTCGGCGTCGGGGAACGCGTCGGGGTCGGTGGGTGCGTCGCGACGGCCTCCCGTCGTGGTCCGGTCGGCGAGCAGGCCGAGAGCGCCCCGGCGGCGAGCAGGGCGCCCGCTCCGGCGAGCAGGGAGCGGCGGGTGGTGCGGTGGTCCATCGGCACCAGCTTCGGTCGACCGGCCGGTCGGGCGCATCGGCTGGCGGGACGATCCGGTTGGCCGGTCGGCCACCGGGGTCGCCGCGGGCGGGCCAGGAGGCGCGGCTCGCGTCCGCCACGGAACGCGCTGACCGGACGGGGCTGGGAACGCACCACGGGGCGGGCGGGTACCGACGTGGGGAGACGAGCCGCGCCTCCTGGCCGGCCCGAAGCGACCACGAGAGGAACGCGACGTGCGCGCACTGACCTGGCAGGGCACCGAGAAGGTGTCCGTCGAGACCGTCCCCGACCCGACCATCCAGGA
>Ga0308160_10002575_pt1 | contig 21624 bp, 36 predicted proteins | sample PhyFR1_FD_201036 | JGI IMG/M metagenome (GOLD analysis project Ga0308160, IMG submission 201036) | Phyllosphere microbial communities from UC Gill Tract Community Farm, Albany, California, United States - DLSLF.R1 | ecosystem: Host-associated > Plants > Phyllosphere > Unclassified | place: USA...
GACCCCCAACCCCAAGGCCTTCCCCCTCGCCGACGCGGCCCTCACCAACCAGGTGCGTCTCGGCTGGTTTCCTCCACGAAGGCCCGTCCTGCAGTATGGCTGATTCTGGACGGATTTGCTTCCCTCGCTTCAGATCCTCGACCTGGTCCAGCAGGCGTCGCACTTCAAGCAGCTCAAGAAGGGCGCCAACGAGTCGACCAAGACGCTCAACCGTGGTATCGTGCGTCTGCCTACCTGTTTCTGATCAGTGTTCTCGTGCGTGAGCGCTCATGCCTTCATCGCCTTGCGCCACAACCGTTCAGTGCGAGTTCATCATCATGACGGCCGACACGGAGCCGATTGAGATCCTCCTCCACCTGCCGCTCCTCTGCGAGGACAAGAACGTCCCCTACGTCTTCCTGCCGTCCAAGACGGCCCTCGGCCGGGCCTGCGGCGTCTCGCGGCCCGTCATCGCCGCCTCCGTCACGACCAACGAGGCGCGTGAGCTCAACGCTCAGATCACCTCGATCAAGGCCCAGATCGAGAAGGTCCGTCCTGCCGTGCTTTCAGACTCGCTTGTTCAGTAGACGCTGACCCTGGACCGACTTTGCCCTCAACAGCTCCTCATCTAAGTCGGCAGTCGCTTTCTGCAGCACGGGCCATCTTATCCGACCCAGCCTCCTCTTAACTGAGTGACGGCCGGACCTGCTCTCCCTCCGGGTCGTCTTGCACCGTGATCGCATGTAATTTCTCCCCCTAGACCCATTATTAGCATCGAAAGGGCGAATCAAATCAAAGCAGAAGAGAGCAGAGCTTGCGTGGGGTTACAGCGGCGATCCGGCGCCGAGGAAGAGTGTTCGTGCAGGCGAAACGGATGCAAGCGGGGGCGGGCGTGCGACAGAGATGGGTGCAGAGATGCGTTGAGAGAAGGAGTGAGATCAAAGAAAAGCTCAGGTGTTTTCGTTGTCGAGCGACACTGGTGCGGGAGCGCGCCGACTTTAAATGACGCGCTGGTAGAAGAGGAGGTAGGCCCGCGCGCGGAGGACCTCGTCGACCGAAACCTGCTTGACGATCGTGTCGGAGCAGTAGAACCAGACGCGCGGGTCCCCGCCGGCGGCCGACGATGAGACGGGCGTCTTGGTGCGCGAGACGCTCGTCGAACGTGCCGAGCCGAGGGACTCTTGCGAGACACTCGTCGACAGGCCGCGCATCGGGGCGGGCGCATCCACCTCGGATCCGGTTGGCTCGGACGGCGCGGAAGGCGGGACCGGCGAGCCCGAGTCGGCATGCGGCGGAGGAGGAGCGAGCGGCGACGACAGCACGTAAGAGACTGGCGGGGAGCAGCAAGAGGTCAGCGGGCCGAAGCGAGCGATCGGCTTGCGCGAGACGGGGCCGCGACGCACTGTAGTGACCGCCACCCATGCTGCCGAGGTGGACGACGATGGCCGAGAGCTCATAGTTGACCGAATCGGGGATGTCGGTCACGAGTTTTTTGGCCTTGGCCGACAGGTTGGTCGACGTCGCTGGCGCGCCGACCCGCGCGGGCGCAAAGAAGGGCGCGATGTCAACCGTGAGCGGGAACGAGACGTAGTTGTCAAGTTTCTTGAAGTCTGAGTGTTCAACGAACAGCCGGGCGGTCTGATCAGCAATGAGGAGGGCAGTAGAGCCCGGTCTCAGTCGTGACAAGACACACTCGTCGTAAAGCCGCCGAACGGCGAGAAGCCCTTGCCCCCAAAGATCTGCTCGAAGCGCTTCAGATGGAAGACAAGGATCGGTGGCGGGTTGACGATCAAATAGCGCTTGAAGGCCCGGCGCATGACGCTCTTAGGGCCCTTGGCTGGCGAGGCCTTGCTGCCGGGCGTTGTCGCCCCGCTCGCAGCAGTCGTCGCCTCGTCGTCAGTACCGCCGATCGAGGAGGCATCCGAGTTGTCTGAGTCCGAGTCCTCGACGACCTGGAACTCTGGGTTCGAGTGCTTCATGTACGACTTGCCGCGGCTCAAAGTCTTGGTCAGCTGGTGTGCCCGAGACGACCGCGGCGGTAGGTTGAGCGATGAGCCGTCCGCATTAGGGCGAGCAGCGACGGGGAGAACCGGCGCGGGTTTCTCCTCAACCGGTGAGAAGGGCGTCTCGATAATGGACGGGATCTCGTGTTGGTGCCCGTGCGGATGAGGTGGCCCGCCAAACGTCGCCGTCGGGACCGATTCATCCCTGAGGACGGCCTCAGCCGCCGCCGGCGACTCAAGCACCCGCGAAGGGAGACCGTCGATTTCGGCGAGCTTGCTGTCGAGCTTGACGAGGTCGGCCGCCGTCGGCTGCTCGTCGCCGTTCAGATGGAGGTCGGCGAGCGCTTGGATATCGGCCCCGCGGGCGTGTGCCGCCGCTTCGACGTCGTCGTCGACGTCCTGGATCGCCTCGAGGGGCTGGTCGCCGCCAGCAGTGCCCACGCCATCGACGGGGCCGTCGAGGCCAGATCCGACGCGTGCCGCCTCGTCCTGCTCGTCGTCGTCGTCCGAGTCATCGGGCCGCTCACCACCTCGTCGCCAGGGCTTGCCATCGCGACGAGGGTGGTCGAATCGCCAGCACTTCTTGCAGGCAAAGGCGTTGTCGCCGTCCAGCACCTCGACGCTGGTGAATTGCCGGAGCGCGTCCATCAGGCCGTTCTGGCCGGTCGACATGGGCGAGGACGTCGCTCCTAGCACCGGGCTGCTTGGCAGAGGCGGCAGGGCGCCGGATGCGCCATCAGACGAAGCCGGCGACGGCGGCGCCGGCATCGACATGCTGAGCGAGCGCAGATGCTGGACCGTGCTGGCGCTCAGCGAAGGGCCGCCGAGGATCTGCGAGATGTACTGAGCCTGGCTCTGCCGCAATTTGGGGAACTTGGCCTCGGGCGAGGTCGGATCCGGTTGGGCCAACAGCGCCGAGGTCGAGAATGGAGTCGCGGCTGGCGAAACAGGGAAGTCGCCATCCTCAGAGTGTCCGGGCGATGGCGGGCGGGAGGCGAGACTGACAGCCTCGGACTGAGCTGCCGACGAGCGGCGCGAGACGCTCTTTTTGCGACCGCCGCCGAAGGCCGAGAGGATCGAGTTGCGCCGGCCGAGATTGCTGCTAGAGGGAGGTCCAGATGCCTGGTCGACAGTCATGCGCCGACCGCCGGGCACTCGCTTGGGCCCCTCGTCCGTCGACGTCAAACGCCGGGCAGCCAACGAGCGAGCGTGATCGTCCGTCGGCGGGCCGTCGTCCTCGTCATCCGAAGCGACGGCCGACGAGTCGTTGTCAAAATTGTCCGGCCTCGACAGCTTGGCCCGGAGCTTGGACGCCATCGAGCGCAGCCGGTCGCGCTAGAGGAGTTATCGGGCGGTGGTCAGTCTAGTAGCGAGCCAGGGGCTATCGAACGACCCGCGGAGCTATGGCAATGCCCTTGCTCACCTTCTTCTCCTTGGGCGCCTCGCCGGGCATGCTCATGCTGAGGTCCATGAAGTCCTCGTACGTGTGGCTGACCGACTTGCAGGTGCCGCAGACGATCATGCTGGCAAGCCGGCCGCCAAACAGGAGGTCGACGAACGAGACGAGGTCGTCGCGCTCCTCGGCCGGCGTGTCGGCCGTCGGCGGCGGTTTCTGGGCTGGTGGCTCGAGGTGAGGCACAGGGATTGACGAGGCGGTCGAGGTGGCCTCGCTCACCGACGAGTTGACTGAGGCCGTCTCTGGGCTCGCTTCGGGCCGGTTGGCCTTAAGCCGCTTGATCACCTGACGACGAGTACGGCGAGCAGAAGCTGTCAGCGAGGTTCGCGTCCATCGAGATGGAGCGACAGGCCAGTGATCACGGACATCGACTTCCTCCATTCGGATGCTGTCGAGCATATGCCGGAGGAACTCGTGCGAGTCCTGCTGGTCGTACTGCGAGGGCGAAGCGGACAGGTCGTTAGTCGCTAGCGAACCGCTCGTGGCATAGGCGGCCGCTCGAACGTACGTCGCCGTACTGGTCGTGCTTCTTCGACATGTTGTAGAGAAACGTCCTAAGGCGTGCGGAGCAGGCCGTGGTCAGCTTTGGCCAGGCGCAAGGTGACAGCGGCGACAGCCTGGCAGGGCTCGACAGCTCGGCTTGCAGACCAGCCAAACGTACTTGAGGCCCTGGCCCTTGCGGTCGGTCACCTTCTCAAGACCCTTGAGCTCGGTACGCCAGCTCCGGCCGGCGGCCTCGACGAAGCTCGCCGCGAGGGGCATCAGGTCAAGATGCTCGTTTCGAAGAGACATGAGCGCGGGGCACCGCTGACGGTCGATCTCGAGCGTCTGGGCCGGCGAGAAGGGCAGCGTCTCGGCCTCGAGCATGTCGTTCGGCGTTAAGAGCGAGTTGAGCGGCGGCGTGTGGATGACCTGCAGGCGGGAGGAGCATGGACCGAGGAGTCAGTCGACGAGCGAAGTCCGCTCCGCCGGAGGTACGGTCGACGCCGTGACGCCGACCGAGAGTCCGACGAGTGCTGACACGCACCGACTGGAAGACGCTGTTGAGGAAGCAGGTGTTGCCATCTAGCTCGACGAGACCGCAGGTCGTCAGTCCTGCTTCCCGACTATGCAGCGACCGTAGCAACAGGTGGACGAGCGCTCACCATTGACGAGGCCGGTCGGGGCATGGAGCGTCTCGCCGAACCGGCGGCTCGTGGCAGGCGACGACGACCGACCGCCTGCCGAGGGGCTACCGGGCGGCAACGGCGGCGGAGGGCCCTCCTCGGCGATGGGCATCGGCGAGAGCGATGTCGACTTCTTGAGCGATTTTGATCGGCCGAGCATGCAGGAGGGTGAGATGTCGGTTGCGGGGTGCGGCGACGTGCAAGGCAGCAGACCGCCGGGCGCCGACGGTCGTCAAGGCGCGGCCCTCTCATGCAGGACAACCGGTTCGAGTTGGATCGGGAGGTTCGGCCTCGTTCCTGCCTGCTCGCTGCACGCCCTTCTCCCCGGCTGATACTGATGCCAGAGCTACAAGCTGCATACAAGGGCGACATGGAAGACAGCTGCCCCGGCCGAATCCCACCCCGTTCAATCACCAGATGGCCCGGAGTTCCTCGAGGTCGTCGGTGACGGCCTCGACGGTCGTCCCGATCTGGGCCGTAATCTCGCGCTGCTTGTCCAATGGCAGCGCCTCGAACGAATTGTACAGGAGGTCGCCGTCGAGCACGCCTCGGTTCAGCGGCCGGGCGGAGATGTCGTTCGGCACGGTTCTGAGGTTAGGAAGGTGACAGCACGGTCAGAGGCAGTCATCCGAAGCGAGGTTGGCGAGCGCGCAACAAGATAAGGAGACGCACCGGTACGCGCGGGGGTTGAGCCCCGAGAACTGCTGCATACTGCGCAGCAGCTGGCCCTGGAGCAGCGACAGCCGCTTGAAGATCGGTCCGGGGACGACGATCATCGTGCAGATGGAGCCGTCGTGGCCGGCTGCAATGGGATGATTCGAGGAATCGTCAGCTCCCCGCCATGCGCTTGGGGAAAAACGATGCGAAGCACCGGGCGCACCTAGCATCAGCTGCGACTGGGGCGCCGTCAACTCGCGCTCGGACGTCCGCCTCGCGAGCATGACGGTCGTCGAGAGCTCGGTTCCATGATAGTACTCGGCGGCATGCACTAGCCGCTGGCCGCCCTCGGCCTCGATGTGGGCCGGGTTGTACTCCAGCACGCGAAGATTGCCCTCGCGATCGGACGCGACAAAGGCAGCCTCGTCGCCGTCGATCAAGAAGTCGGCCGAAACGATGTGCTGCTGGCGGTAGTCGCGGCCGAGGGGAACGAGCTTGAAGGGGTCCTCCTGGAAGGCGAGGAGCGAGACGCTGCGGACGGCATCGCCCATCAGCAGCAGGTTTTTGACCGTCCGCAGCGTCGTCACGTAGATGTTGACCTCGAGGAAGGCGAGGCCGACGAGCCGGTCCTCAAAATCGAACGCGCGCACAAAGATCTGGGCGAGCGAAGTACGGGCGAGAGTCAGCGATAGGTTTTGCTTCTGTTCGTCGCCACCGTCGTCGCACGCACCTTTTGGCCCATCGACGACACGAGGTAGCCAGTCAGATCGGTCAGGGCAGTCACGGCACCTTTGCAGGCCTCGCGCGCCAGGAGCTTCAGGCCGAACCGGCATTGCGGCCGGGCCGGATCCGGAACGACCTCTGCGATCTCGAAGATGTAGGTCTGGATGGGTCAAGGACTCTCCGTCAGCGTGGGCAAAAAGTGCGGCGTCATTCGCAAGGATGACGAGCACTCACTGCACCGCGCTCTGAGAGGTCCTCGCCGCGCGAGATACCGGTGCCGACAGCGATGTAGTCCTTGAAGCCGAGTGGCGTCCGCTTCGTCTGAAGATTGACCGACGCGAGGGCGAGGACGACCTCGTTGTCGGCAAACTCGTAGCCGTCGATGATCTCGCACGTGTCGTAGTCGAGTAGCTCAAGCGACGAGCGTTCGTTGAGCGGCAGAACCTTGGGGTCGGGCTGCTTGACCTGGATGCGATTGTCGTCTTCGTCGAAGATGACGAAGGGGATGGCAAAGACGCCGGCGGCGACGAGATGGCGCGAGGGCGGGTCAAAGACGAGGTGCGAGTAGGTCCGGCTGGTCGGCACTCGCTTGGCCGGCAGCGGCTGGTTGAACGAGATGCTCGGCGGGACGGCGACGAGGTGGGTACCATCGCCGGTCGCCAGGATGTACTCCTCGCTCTGACCGTAGAAGGACGAGGGGGCAAAGGCGCGCACATCCTGCTCGTCGATCGAGTACATCTGGACCGGGGTCGCGTCTTCTCGCAGGATCCAGTGGGGAAGGGCGCCACCGAGAAAGACGCCCGTGAGGCCATGCAGGTTGCGGAAAGGCGAGAGCCGGGGCGCCGATGACGGAGTCGGCAGCGCGCCGTCTGCCAGCCGCATCGAACGGAAGCCGGTCTTGACGAAGCGGACCGCTAGCGAAGGGACGGGGGCGGTCGAGGAAGCTGGGGAGGAAGTGAAAGACGTGACGATCTCGTAGGTGACGAGGTCGCCGGCCGTCGTAAGGAGCTGTGCGGAGCAGCAGAATCGGTCGTCAGCTATAAAAGGATGCGCACAGGACAGAGGCGACGCACGAGAAGATGCGGCACGGGAGCATGTCGGCCGATCGGCGCGAGGAGCATCTGCTCAATTGTTACGCGGGCGGCCGGGTCTGGCGACGACAGACCTTCGTCTGGCGTCAGATCCCGCTCGTCCTCGAGGACGGCAGGCAGGCTTGTCAAGGAGCGTGCAGAGAAAACGAGCTCTCTAGTGACCGGCGACCGGATCTGTGGCACCGAAAGGTCAGCGCGCAGATCGCTATGGTTGCGGGTCGCAGCGTGGAACGACGGCGTCTGACTGACTTCGAAGCGGCCGTCGGCAAAGGTCAGGCAGAGCCACTGGCTGCTTTTTCCCACGTTGCTGAGACCATCCGCAGAAGCGGTAGGTCCCGTAGGCTGCGGCTTGGCGCCTGGTACCTTCTCATCGTCGTCACCGTACAGGGCGAGATCTTCCTCCTCGACCGTCATGGCCGTAGCTGCCGCCGCTGTCGACGGAGCCTTGATATCCGGCCGGAAGGCGAAGAGGCCCGACTGATCCTCGAAGACACTGCACTGTACGCACGGAGCCTGGACGAGAGAGACAGGTGGTCAGCACGCGAAGCAGGACTATGCAGTTTCTGGAAGAAGGAAAGCAGGCACCTGTCCATCGCCTGCAGACAGCATCTCCTCAACAAGCGTGCCCCGCGCCGCATCTCCCACAAAGAGGGTCGTCGTGCCGTCGCTTCGTTGCGCGACGACGTACGGATCCGACACGCTGGCGGAAACAAAGCGGGCCCCGTCTGGGGCCGGTATCGACTGGCGCGCGCGGCCATCTGTAGGGGGCGATAACGTCAGCTCGACAGGGCAGTGCAAAGAAGCTGAGGCCTGACAGCGACGCACCGGCTTCAAGGACGCTTACGTGCATCTTCGTCACGAGGGCGATGGCCGAACGATCAAATAGCTCACCCACTGCGATCGTGGCAGCTGGGATGCGGCGCACGACTTGGGGTTCCTGGGTCCGCGCGTTGAGGTTGAGCAGCTGGAAGCGTGGAGGCGAACTGCGTCAGATGATGACCTCGGCTTCCGACTCAAAAAAGAACGTCAGCGATCGTCCTAACCTTGGTGTGGCCGCTCTCAACATCCTCGTCGACGACAAGGACTGCGTCGCGCACAGCCTTGTCGGCAGAGCTGGATGCCGAAGAGCTGACCGACAGGGACCAGACGTTGCGGGCCGTACCGAGCACGTCGAGGCGACGGCGCTTGACAGAGGGCATATCGCGCTGGAGGACCGGTGGCAGATCAGCCCAATGGCCGGCAGTCTGTGAGGCAGAGAGTTTTTGAGAGACGCACGTAAAAGAAATTGATGGAGGACGATGCGCCGGCGCCACCGAGGGTGACGAGCTGCGGGTCGTTGATGCCCTGGCCAGACTCGCCAATGCCGAAGCAGAGGTCGACGGCGTTGCCATGGTCGCCGAGACGGTCGCAGACGTCGAGCCGAAGCTTGCCGGCGAGTGACGTCGACGCGGCCAGGAAAGAGGTCATGGACGAGAGGATCTGGTCGAGCGGCTTGTCGAGGCCTAGCGGTCCTCCCCCAGCCGCAGGCTCGGAGGGCGCGTAGAGGTCGTCGTCGACGTCCATTCCCGGACCCTCGGTCTTGACGGGAGGCGGTAGCAGTGACGGCACCACCGCCGTCTTTGGCCCGTTCCAAGCCTTGACGAGCGTGGCCTCGCCGACCTCGCTCCCGAGTAGCAGCATCGTGCCATCCTCCCCGCCCTCGCCGGTTGACCTCCAAGCCATAGCACCGACGCCGCTCGGTGCCGCACCCCTTGCCGTCTCTACGTCCGAGATTGTGATCGACTTAACCTGGCGCCCCTCCTTGGTGAAGCGGACTTGACGGATCGAGCCGTCGACAAGGAGCAGCAGCGCTTCGGGGTGTGCAGCGCCATGCTGGAGAAACACGAGCCGGGCGCCCTCGAGCCGGAGACCAAGATTGGGCTGGCCGCGGACCTCTAGTCCGGCCGGGACCTCGCTCCGGTGATAAAGGTTGACGGCGCACTCGACCGTGTTGCCCGATGGGTCGACGTGGATGAGCGCATTGGGCGTCAGGACAACCGTGCCGCCGAGTGAGACCGGGCACGGCACGAGGCCGGCAGCCGAGAAAGGCAGGAAGGTGTGCGAGATGAGCGTCGACGAAGACACGGGCGTCGGCGAGGTGACGTCGAGCGTGTAGAGTGAGATGGTCGCCGGCGGCTGCTCTTGGCCGAGCCTACTGGACCAAGTCTCGACCGTCGCGTAGAGGACGGCGATCGTCGTGCTGTTGAAGCCGGGCAGGAAGCAGACGTCCTTGACGTGCTGGATCCGCTTGTCGAGCTCGGGGAACTCGAGAATGAAGCTCGGCGTGTAGGGGACCTCTCTGCTCGTATGCCGAGGCGGGCGGTCTATCAGTCAGTCGGCAAGCCGAGGGGTGAGCCGGGGGACGCGCGAGACAGCCACTCACTTGCGGACCTTGCCGATGAGTTCCTCCTCGAAATCAGCGATATGCCCGCTGACGATCGGCAGGACGGCGATCGCATCGCCGGGCAGGGTCAGAAGGGCTGCTCGTGACTCTGGGTCGACGCGGAGCGCAGGCACGTAGACGTGGGCGTCTGCCTGCGCCTGCAGTCGAGCCGGTAAGCAGTGGGCGAGGAGGGCGTCGGTCAGCTGGCCGAGTCCGAATTGTGCGTCGGGGGAGATAGCACAGGACGTACGACACGCAGCGTCCGCTCGTACGTATGCAGCGAGACTGTAATGAGCGAGTGCGTCGGGTCCGACCATTCGAGGAGGGCCATCTGTGCGGCTAAGAGGTCAGCTCAGCTCCCGACGAGACCTTGTCTTGTCGCCGGCCGATTTGGGGTACGCACCTTTGCCTCCTCGTACGAGACGACGAGTCGCGAGAGCCCATCCTTCTTGGAGCCGAGCGTCCGGAGCGCGCCCAAGCCGGTGATGTTGCCGTGGACGGTCTGGCTGAGGACGTGCTGCAGCCGGACGGTTGTCGCTCCGACCGTGCTCGGCCCGCTGCTGGCCGCCGTCGGCGATGGCTCTTCGCGGACCTCAAAGACCCGAAGACGACGACCACGGGCGAGGACGAGGTTGGAGAGTACTCGGCCCCCAGGCGAAGGGCCGCCGGCGGCGAACGCTCGGACCGGCAGCGGGTGCTGCGTCGCCGGCGTAAGTGGCAGGAAGAGGGCGTGCGAGACGCCCGATGCCGGCACGAGCGTCGACACAAGCGCAGAGGGAGCCATCGTTCCAAACGCGGACGGAATTCGAGGGAGTCGCGCTAGGGACCAGCCTCTGGAATTTCGACGAAGCGGGAAGCCAGGGCCAGGATAGAAGGCTCTCGGGGCAGGCGAGCGAGCGAACGAGGAGGTTGACGGGGACGAGCTCGTCGAGGCTGCTCGCCGCTGCACTTGGCGCAGGTGCCGCTCGCGGCAGCCGTTGCGCGCAGTGCCATGGCGGAAGGCCAGGATTCTGACCAGACCCCGCCTGTCATCAGCTGTCGGAAATCACAGCTTATGGTCTGGCACAGGCAGAAGGTTCCTGCGCGTCCTCCCTCAGCTCGGGCGATTGTAGGAAGGAAGGAGGCCGAGCTGCAAGAGGCATCGCCGCAGGCGGGGCACTCTGGCCGCCAGCCGACGCGTCCAAAAGAGGGCCGGCTAGCACGTCGACCGTCCTGTCGCCTCCCTCGAGCCCACCAACCTTCACAGCACTCCTCCACGCCGAGACCCCCAGACGCCGCCCTGTGACAGACGACAGGCCATGTCCACCGGCCGGCTCCGCTTCGGCTCGTCAGAACCAGACAGCACTCTCATGAGGGCTGGCTCGACAGTCGGCGGTCTCGGTCGCTCGATCGGCCGCAGCGGAAGGAGTCGAGGGAGCTGGGCTCGGCTGAGCCGCTGGGCGCCTCTGCTCGCCGTCTTCCTCTGCGGCTACTTCATCGGCTGGCTCTCGTATGTTTGGTCGCGTGCTGGCGGCTTCTCGTCGCTTGGCGCGCTGACAGACGTGGCCACCTCTGACAGACCGCCATCGCTCACCGGCCCGGGCTTTGCGCCAGTGTCGTCGGCACCGGCACTCGTCTTCCCAGAGACGTTCGAGGAGACGCTGCTGAACCCCTCAAACCCTTGGACGCGGCCGGGCGTCATCCGCAATCGGCCGACTGTCCCCATCAAGTTCCCCGAGGGCGACGCCAGACCGGAGCTGTACAGCCGCGTCCGATGGGACACTATCCCATCGGACGGCATTCACCCAGACTACGGCCAGGGCGGCGCCGAGAGCCTGATGGAGCAACTGTCTGGCGCCGTGGAGGCTGGTATCCGACTGACCGGCTGGGAGTGGGCCGCCAACAAGACGATCCTCGGCGTCGGCGATTCGCTCATGCGCAACAACGTCATGTTCTTCACGGATCACGTCTCGCACGGCAAGGTGCGTCGGGGTCGGCCTCGTCACGGCTAGCGCCGAGGGTCACATCTGCCCATCTGACTGCTATCCCACGACATGTCTTACAGTTCAAGCGCAGACTCCTACCTTTGCAGAGCCCCGAAGGCGAAGCCTGGCAGCATGGCCAAGGGATGGGCGTCGTTGATGTACCTGATCTCGGCCTCAAGGTCGCCCAATGGTTCCATCAGGGCATGGTCAGTCACAGAGGCCAGCCGCTCCAACTTCAAATCCAATCCGACTGACCTTTGCAACCACTTGATCGCTCGACGCAGATCGAAGAGGAACTCGTGCGTCGTACAGTGTGGAGAGTTGGAGGCTCGGATGACCGTCAAGAGTGACTGCTGACGCTCGCGATCGTCATCCTGGCAGGCGGGATTTTACGCCGGCGAGAACCGCCCGCAGGATTTCGAGTCCAAGCTCGAGCACGTCTGGCTTGACACTCTGCATCATCCTGAAGGACTCGACGGCCGCATCCCTGACCTGATCATCTTTGAGAGGTGCGAAGCGCCGTCCAGGTTGCCCGCCTGCTCCCATGAGCTGACGCCCGCTTCGCCATGCCCGACCCTCTAGCCTCTCCTGGGATCTCGTCTTTTTCGCGACGCTTGCTCGGCAGAACGGCGACCAGCGCTTCGAAGGTCGGCCGCTCGACGAGATGGAGATTGACTGGATGCGCGGCCGCCAGCTCAATGCTCTGCGGCTCCTGCGCGAGACGTTCCCAACCAGCAAGGTGTGACCGGCCTCTACTTTTGGCCTAGCTCGCACGACGCCGCACTGATGCCCCTTTGCGGTCCTGCAGATCGTCGTGCAGACAGCTCACCTTGGCGCCAAGTCGCCCGAGCAACTGTTTGCGCCGATCCGCTGCTACCAGCAGGTGCGCATGCGCTCATTCCTGCTGCTCGCCCGAGCGGTCGCCAGGCTTCGGCTGACGTCTCTGCTCTCCCTCCCGTCATCTCTAGGCCGAGTACGTCGAGTCGGTCGCCCTCGAGGCCGGCCTGGAGCTCTTCGACTGGGGCCGAATCGTCAGCCCGCTCAGCAACGAGATGACGGACGGCCTTCACTTTGTCCCGGGCGTCGCCACCTGGCTCTGGGTGCGTTTCTTTTCGTGTTGCCAGGCCGTTCGATCGCACGAGCTGATTGTTCCGACGGCACTCTCTTGTCATCCAGGGCGAGATGGTCTGTCGCCATATCTCCTTCCGGTCAGGATGCGCGACCTCGGCTGACCGCGCTTGCTGCCTCGGCACCTTATCTCTCCAGGCTCTGTCATATCTGCGGCGGGCTCACTTTCACCCGGTCGACCCGCCGCCCGCGCCCGCGCTCAACGCCAAGCGGCTCACACAGAGGGAACTTGCCGAGTCGTACGCTGGTCTGGACCTCATCCAGTACTCTGAGCCCGGCATCAGCACCGGTTGAGCAGACGCACGATCGTCACAGCCGCCCGGCGTGTTCTTTTGCCGGTCTGGCTGTGTCGTTTGATCAGCTGGCCGCTTGACAGCGATGGGGAACGAGGGTGGGTAAGCGACGCCCTCGCACTGCGACGCACTGTCACCCGCGTTATCCCATCTGGCATTGGAGTTCCAGTATTGCGCATCCTGTTTAGCTTCGCCAGTGAAGACGCATCTTTGGCTTCAGCGAGTGCGTTTTCACGAAGCGGGCTCGTTGCGACTGACCCCTGACGCACTTACTTCCGCCCATCCGTCACATAGGCAGACCGCTTTGCAGGTCCACTTATCCTCTGATCGTTTCCAAGAGACCAAGACATGGACAGAAAGATGGGAGAGAAGATAGGAAGAGGGCCTTGGTGTTTCGCTCGAGTGAGTGCAGAGTCTGGAGTCGCTGCGCTCCACTACGCCGGCCGATTCGGATCGACCGCATTGGTCGCGAGCAGCGTCTCGATCAGGCTCCGGATGAAAGGGGCCGAGACGGTGATCGCGATCCCGTGGAAGGACCCTGGCATGTACATGCCAACCCGACCAGCCTTCCAGTCGTAGACCTTGTCGTGCCAGATCGGGTAGTAGCCGTGGTTGAGCGGCTCGGTGAGCTGCGGAGGGAAGCACGACGGTGGGGCGATCAGCCAGAGACGCCTAATGGTCGCGTCTTACAAAGACGCAGAGCCAAGGAAAGGTCGGGCGCACGACTTGGTAGTCCCTCGTGAAGCCGCCGGTATTCATGACTGGCGCGTTGAAAAGGGGGCCCGGGACTGGTCAGCAAGGAAGGACAGGCTCCGAGCAGAGCCGACGGCATGCGCACTCTCGATGACGGCACCGCCGGGCTTCAGCCAGAGCTCGTTCGTCAGGCCGTTGCCGTGGATGCCGAGGAGGATGTCGGCCTTGCTGACTAGCTCCATCTGCTCGCGAGGCGACATGAGCTCCATTTGCGGGACGTGCAGCTCGATCGAGTCCATTTCGCTCAGCGAGGCAACCAGTTGGTCGTGCGCCTCGGGCGTCAGACGGCGAGTGCGTGCGACTTGTCTGCGCCCCATAGGTCACTCCTGTCAGCATGCGACGGAAAGGACGGCCGAGAGCAGTGCAGCGCAAGACAGTAGACGCACCGGCTGATGTACACAACGACAGCCTTCTTCTTCGCGACGACTTCCTTGATGTCGAGGCTGAGCATCAGCCTCTGGCGGATTGGCGCCCACCAGTCGATCGGCGCGTCGATCTCGCGGAAGACATCTGCGCCGAAGGACAAGCACTCAGCATGTCAGCTCGCCGAGGAGGTCGAGTGGCGTCAGGCAGTCGACCGACGTACCGGCGTGAACCTTGTTCCAAGCCTTTGCGTCGCGCCCGTGCCGATGCGAGGCCCAGCGGTCGAGAACGAGGAGCTGGTCAAAGACGTAGAGGTTGCGCGAACGCGAGCGATCTGCGACAGGCAGGATGCAGGCTGCGAATCAGTCACTGCGCTAGGGCGGCCAAATGCGAAAGGACTGACCGGTCCACGCCGGCTTTTCCTCGATGGCCGCTGACGGGAAAACGGTCGCCAGAAACCAAGTGTTCAGGCCGCTGCGAGTTCGGAAGCGGGTCAACATGTTGAACTTTGACAATGGCAGAGATAGCGGGAGTCGCGACGCACGCGTGATCGCGCCAGTCGTTCGCATGGGCGAAAATCATCCGTCGAGGGAAGCTCATGCCGATCGCGCTGCCCTTGGCCATCAGCTCCGGAGCAGCGGCGAGCACTCGCCAGGCGCCGGCGAGCATCTCGGCGACGAAGTGAAAGTAGTGTCCTAGGAGAGACGCGGGCGCGGTCAGATGTCAGAGAGCCGAAGACAGCCTTCTTGAGCCTCGTTCGAAACCACTCACCGAGAAAGCTTTGGCCGGGTCCATCGCTGAAAAAGATTGTCGCGCCCTCCAGCTTGGACGCCTGCAAGCCGCCGCAGCGTGTGAGCGTGTCAACCGACAGCCTCCAGACACGCGTCCAGCCGTCGCACAGGGTGAGCACGAACCGCCGGGCGTTCAAAAACTCGCGCAGCCTGGCTGGGCGACAGCACGAGCCATAGCGACTCATCCGCGACGGGGTTTTGGCCGGCTTTCTTGCTCTTTGAAGCGTCCGACATGATTTCGGAGACCGGAGGCAGACTCGCAGGGTCCGACGTGACAGCGACTAGAACGACCGGAGGTAGATGTCGTCAGGGGCCAGGACGAGCGAGCGTGCGAGTCAACTGCAGCGTACGCACTGAGGACACCGTCCTTCGTGTAGATGTTCTGAAAGAGCGCTGCGAGACGACGGGGGCGTTGAGCTCGGGTTCAGCGCGGGGACGTCAGAGGGTGTCCGCGGGAGGGATCTTACAATAGCCGGCCACACCGCGCAGGAATCGCGTCTCTGGGCCGACGAAGCGTCCGTGGTCCATGACCGGCACGAGGACGTCTTCGAGCACCGGCGTCGTCTGGGCGTCTTTGCTGGCGCCAGCCATCGGACTGACAGAGGCCGACGACCAGCCGGCAGGCTCGGCACCGACCGAGCTCGGGTTCGGGCGGTAGGAGACGAGCAGGGCAACGAAAAGGGTTGCCAACAGCACGCCGCCGACGAGCCGGCTCTGGCGATGCGAGAGGAGGGCCATGAGTCCTTTGGGAGGAAGCTGGGGTGTCAGGCGCTCGTGAGAAAAGGAGCCCCGTTTCTCGGAGGGTAGGCGCGTCGAAAGGGAAGACGCGTTGATGGGGCGGCGCGTTGAGTTCAAATAGCGGACGGCGAGCGAGCGAAGAGCGACGTCCGAGCCGTGTCCAGAGAGCTCGCGAGCGAGCAGAGGGCTTAGACTCACGAAGGGAGAGCGGTTGAGCTGGTGGTTGGAAGATCAGGGCGTCGAGGGTGAGGTGAGGGTCATGGTAGAGGGAGGTCGCGAAAAGGCGTTGTCTGTTCGAGCTCGGGGCGGCGCGGCCTGGCGTATTCGCTCGCTGCTTGTGGCTTGTGCGCGGCGGGCGGCGGCGCGAGTCGTGGCCCCTGCGCCGCGCCAGCTAAAGCTCCGCGAGCGAGGCACTTATCTTGGTCACCCGATCCAGTGGCGACCTTATCTGACCGCCCTTTGCTTCGTGCAGACGCTCGCCACTGGCGGAACAGACAGTCCATAAGAGTATACCGACCAGATAGAGTAAAACAGAACGAGAGCAGGACGCGACAAACAGCGAGATAAAGAGAGAGGGACAAGCGAGAGGGGAGCAGACGTGACGAGAAGATTGAGATGAGTGAGGAGGGCCGGAGCCGAGCGTCATCAGAGCCCCCATCAGTTGTAGAGCCGGACGTAGTTGATCTCCCAGTAGGCCTCGCCAAAGTCGGCGCCGCGGTTCTTGACGTACGCTGGAGCCGGGTCGCGTCAGCGACAACCGATGATGAGGAGCAAAATTTAGGAGGCACGCACCCTGGCAGGTCGAGTAGCCGGTGAGCGCAGCGCACGACGCCGACTGCGAGCCCTGCGAGTTCCAGTCGTTGGCAGCCCAGTCACCGCCTAACGAGAGAGGGGAAGGACGCTTTGTGTCAGTTCGAGGACCTTCGGCGGCGGTTCCCACGGATGACGCACAGAAAGTTGTGTCAAAGATGCCCATGTGGTCCTGGAAATACTTGGAGAGAGGCCCGCACTGCGTGGCGGGCCATCTGCAGCGGCGAAGAAAACGCAGAGAAGTCTGTCAGCGATCCGAAGTACAGGGTGAGGCACGGCCGATTACAGAAGAGACGCACCTGGCAACGGGCTGACCCCAGCCTCCCGAGTCGGGCTTAGGCGCCTTGGCGCTGATGTCGGCCGGGATGGCGTTGCGCGGGAAGAAAAAGATTTCGATGTGGGCCTCGGTCCAGAGCATGGCGTACGCGCCGCCGCCGTTATTGTTGAAAGGCACGCCGTAGTTGTTGGGCTGGCTGCCGTCGATGCCGCAGCCGGTGTTGCCGGTCTGTCGTGAAGGTTGGAAGGGAGATGTCAGCAGCACGAGCAGGCGAGGGGAGAAAAGAGGGCACGCCGAAACTCACAGCGTACGAGTCGCAGTTGTTGGCCCCGACGAGGTCGCCGCTGCCGCCAAAGTTGTTCGGAATGCTGTATGACCGTGGGTAGGGCTGCCCGGTCAACATCCAAAGCTGAACACGCGCGTCTGCTCTCTGGTGGCAACGCACGAGCAACCTGGGCCGGTGTGAATGGACTGCAAGTTGTTCGTTCCGAAGTGGGTACCTGGTCGGAAAGCAAGCAGTCAGTCAGCCATGAAACGAATTGACCCAGCAAGAGGACAATAGGAGGGCGATGCACCCTCTAGCACGTCCACCTCTCCCGACCTTATATGAAAGCAAGAAAGTACGGCCGCGGATGTCAGCACGAGAGTCGTCTCAACACGTGCGACAGCAGACGTACAGGGGCCAGTAGGTCGAGGTGCCGAGCGTCCACCAGGCCGGCCAAGTGCCGCAGCCGACGGGCATGTGCGTCGCATCCATGATGAGGATCGAGCCGGCGTTGAAGCGCCAGCTGGTCGAGATGCGGATCGATTGGCGGCCGGCATCGCTGACGACGGGCGTGCCCTCGACCTTCATGACCGCGCGACCGGCCGAGTTGACGCTCTGCGATCGGCCAGACGAGAGGGTGAAGAAGGAGTTAAATCCACAGGTCGGCGACCGAAGTGAGACGAGTCACTTACCGCCAGGCCGGTGCCGAACGCTTCCGGCCAGTTCAGGTAGTCGACGAAACCCTGAGGACCAGCGAAGGGTTCGAGTCAGCTCCGAGGTCGAAGCGTCGTCCAGATCTCTGAGATCAGACGTACGTGCGTCGGGTCGGCATCCGAGTACCAGTCCCAGCCGTCAAAAAAGGTGCTGCCCTCATGACTCCGCGTGAGCGACCACGTCTTGAGCTTGGTCGACGTGTAGATCGACAGCCGCCAGCCGCCGCCGCACTTCTGCGACGCGTCGCCGTCGCACGGCTCGGAGCAGTCGGATGCCGGTGCGGCGCGGCCGTTGCCGTTGTCGAGGAAGCTGTAGACGGCGGCGCACGATGTTCAGTCGACCGGCGTTAGATGAAGAGGGAGTTGAAGGCGCGGGGGGGGGGAAAGGGGTTAGGGTTGGGAGGGCGACGCGACTCACTTTCCGCAATAGCATTCAGATCGGTACTCGGTTCCGGCCATGGCGAAGCCGCGAGCCTCGCACATGCTCTGGCAGAGGACGTTGGTCATGCCTTTCGAGCCGGCCGGGGCGAGGAGCGGGCCGGCACCGGTGAGCGCCCGACCGCCCTCTGGGGCCGCCGGGTTGTCAGTCGCGCAGTGCGAGAATGTCCACTGACCGGTGGGCGTCGCGATGGCCGCCGAAGAGGTAGAGGAGGTGCGGGAGGACGTGCTGCTCGACTTGGAAGAGATGCCCGGGGCAGACGCAGACTTGTAGAGCTGCAGGTACCAGCCCGCGCCGCACGTCTGCTTGGTGTCGCCCGGGCAGACGACGGCCTGACAGACTGAATCGGCGACCTTGGAGCCGACGCTGCCAGCGACGTTGAGCGTCGAGCCGCAGTAGCACTCTGGCAGGCGAAGAAACCGAGATTGAGAGTAGACGTCAGCTAAGCTTGGGCTGCAGGCTGGCGCATGGTCGAGACGTACCGCTACCGTACTCGACACCAGCATAGCTGAAGCCTGCAGCGACGCAAGCTGCGACGCAGGCCGCCGGCGTGTTCTTCGATCCCAAGCCGGGGCTGGAGCCGCTAAGGAGACGGGGCGTGCCGTCGGTGAAGCCTAAGGGGCGTGCATCAGAGGCGGCAGAAATGGTCAGCTCCGTAGATGACCGTTTACTTCTCGCGCAAGAACGTACAGCCCTGCGCCTGCCAGCCCGCCGGCAGAGCGGTCCCGGTGCTCGGAGCGGGAGCCGTGCTCGACTTGAAGAGCCGCATGCGCCAGGGGCCGCCGCACGCCTGCTTTGCGTCGCCTGGACAGGCGGCGGCCTGGCAGGCCGAGTCGGCATACGAGGCGCCGACGCTGCCAGAGGCGTTGAGCGTCGAGCCGCAGTAGCATTCTGCTCGAACGAAAGATGGCTCGGAAAGCTCGATCAGTAAGTGCGGCCTTCAAGATGCCGCTAGTGAAGCTGATTGGGCCGCACGGTCGCCATTCTGGATGCCAGCATAGCTGAAGCCGCCCGCCGCGCAGGCCGCAATACAGACCGCCGGAGTGTTGGTCGTCCTGAGGCTCGTGTACGATCCCGTCAGGAGACGGGCCTGGCCGTCGCCGACGCCTGCCAAGGTCCCGAGGGGGGGGGGGGGGGGAGCGCCTTCGACCCGTCAACGTCGCGCCCGGGACAGATCTGACACAAAAGGTCGTCATGAGTGGACGTACAGCCCTGCGACTGCCAGCCGGACGGGAGGGCCGTCCCCGTGCTGGAGGTAGCGGGCGCCGAGGTAGAGGATGAGGCGGTCGCTGCCTTGGTCGACTCAAAAAGCCGCAGAAGCCAGGAGCCACCGCACGCTTGCGTCCCGTCGCCCGGACAGGCGACGGCTTGGCAGGCTGAGTCGGGGGCAGATGAGCCGACGTTTCCTGAGGCGTTGAGCTTCGAGCCGCAGTAGCATTCTGTGCGAGGGGGTCGAGCGCGCACGTCAGCATTTGGGTTGGGGCCCGAAATGCCGTGGCTGAGGCGGGTCGGAACGCACGGTCGCCGTTCTCGAGACCGGCGTAGGTGAAGCCGCCAGCAGCACAAGCTGCGATGCAGGCCGCGGGCGAGTTGGTCGACCTGAGGCTCGCGTAGGACCCAGTGAGCAGCCGAGCCGAGCCGTCGACGACGCCTGCCAGCAGCGAGCGAACGAGGAGGGCCGCCGTCAGTCTCGAAGCGAACGGGGTCACGGCCGCTCGGAGCTCGCGAGCCCCTTCGGGGTTCGAGCAGGACGTACAGCCCTTTGCCTGCCAGCCCGAGGGCAGGCTGGCCGTCAGGCTCGGCACGCGCTTGAAGAGCCGGAGCCGACCGCCGTCGCCGCAGCCTTGCGAGCCGTCGCCCGAGCAAGCCATCGATCGGCAGACGGCGTCGGCCACCTTGGCGCCGACGCCGCTGGCCGAGGTGCTGAGCGACGCGCCGCAGTAGCATTCTGCCAACGAGGCAGGCCCGGCGGGTCAGGAAAGCCGGCAAAAGGGGGGCCGACACACGGTCAGGGGATCCGATGGGAGACGAAGGACGACGGACCGGTGCTGTACTCGACGCCGGCGAAGGGGAAGCCTCCGGCGGCGCAGGCGGCGATGCAGGCTGCGGGCGTGTTCTTGGCCCCGAGCCGCGGGCTCGAGCCCGTCAGGAGGCGGGCGGACGAGCTGTCGACGAAGCCTGCACGAACACGAGGGAGGTCGTGCCGCCGAATCAGCACGCAGCGGAACAGGCGTCGAGGGGGGAAGAGGGGGTGGGGGAGGGGGGACGGACAGCCCTGCTCCTCCCAGCCTGCGACGACGGCGGCGCTCGAGCCCGGGCCGGAAGAGGCAGCAGCGTCGGTCGCCCCTGGCGGCGCGGCGCGGATCGTCAGCTGCCGGGTCTGCGTCTCGGTCACGGTCGCCGTCTGCCAGACGGTCGTGTCAGCCGGTCCGCGTCGGGCCGGGTGGGGGTGGTTCGGCTGGCCGTCGGGCGAGTTGCTGGCGTCGACGACGACGACGGCTGCTGCTGCTGCTGCTGCTGCGACTGCTGGAGAAGCGTCGGCTAGGGCAAAGGACGACGACACGGACGACGACGACGACGACGAGGCCGCCAGCTTCTGCGCGAGCCGGTGGTGCTGCTGGCCCGCTCCTTGGCGCTCGTGGAGGCCGCCGCCGCGGCCGTGGGCGGCCGTTGTCGGCTGGACGAGACCGAGCGGGAGGGCGAGGAGGAGCAGCAGCGGGAGGAGGGTCGACGACGACGACGACGAGGAGAGCATCGTCGGCTGCTGGAAGAGGACGGCAGAGGGACGTCTAGAAGGGGTGAGGCCGGGGGCTAAGAGAGCGAGGGTGGCCGGAGGAAAGAGGGAGGCTGCTGCCTCGGAGGGGCTCTTGCTCCGGTCGGGGACGTGTTGGGGCGGAACGGCAACAGAGGACAACGAGGCCTGAGCGAGACCAGGAAGTAGTTGGTAGGCGGCCGTGACGGACAGAGCGAAAAGGGCTGTCGGTCGGAGCGGGACGAACAGGGCGGCGCGGGTGGGGTTGAGCGAGCGAACAAGCCCGCGACGCGTCGGCTCTCCTTTTCCCCTCGGCCTCCGCGGAGGCCGCGCCCAAACCCCGCCCGGCCGGCAGCCCGCCCGCCGATCGCGAGCGCTCGAGCCTAAAATCAGTCGCGTCCCCCGTTACGTCGGCCGGCCGCGCTGACTCGGACGCGTCGCGGCAGGGTCCCTGCCTCCCTCCCTCCCAGCGAGCGTCGACGACCTCGGCCCCCCTAAGCCAAGGGGACGGACCGGTCGGTGCGACAGGCCCTCGTCCGGTGTGAGGGCGAGGGACGGGCTGCCAGGATCACCCCTGCTTCCGAACGCGCCCCGACCGACCGAACGCAAGCCGACTGAGAACGGGCCGAGAGACGGAGGAACAAGGCGACATCTTCCACACACACCCCCTCCCCTCACCCCACGGAGGCTAGTCCCACGTGGCCGCATTAAGGAAACCGCAGGCGTCGCACGTCCTCTTCTCCTCGGAGGCCATCCAGCCCTGGACCGGGAAGGGGGGGGGCGGCAGCGGTGCGGCGAAGGGGTTGGGGAATGGAGAAAAGGCGAGCGAGCGGCGAGGGCG
>Ga0308160_10002576_pt1 | contig 21615 bp, 20 predicted proteins | sample PhyFR1_FD_201036 | JGI IMG/M metagenome (GOLD analysis project Ga0308160, IMG submission 201036) | Phyllosphere microbial communities from UC Gill Tract Community Farm, Albany, California, United States - DLSLF.R1 | ecosystem: Host-associated > Plants > Phyllosphere > Unclassified | place: USA...
TAAGCGTATGACAAATCAAGTGGATCTATTCAAGGCATTATCGAACGAGGTACGTCTTGATATCTTACGCTGGCTCAAGGATCCCGAGACTCATTTCAATAAGCCGACGGCCCATCTCGCGACGAATCTGTCGGACAAGGGAGGCATTTGCGTCGGAGATATCCAAGAGAAGGCGAACTTATCTCAATCGACCGTCTCCCAATATCTTGCGATGTTGCAAAAAGTCGGATTGCTCGAATCCGAACGTCACGGCAAATGGACGTATTACCGGCGAAATGAAGAAAAAATCCAGGAGCTCGCAGCGTACCTCAAAGGAGAACTTTGATCCGTTCTCCTCGTCTTACATATCGACATTTCTCGATATTTAGATTCGTGAAAGGATGAATTCTGTTGAAAATCGTGTATTACTTACTCGCGTTACTTGCGGGTATCGCACTCAGTGTCGAAGGGGCCATCTATGGTGAGCTCGGGAACTTCGTCGGAAAACTCGAAAGTAGCTTTTATAATTTCTTCGCCGGTACGATCATCATCGGACTGATCGTCCTCTTCTTCGGAAAAGGTTCACTCGGCTATACATTCCGCGCACCGAAATGGACCTTGCTCGGTGGTCTACTCGGTAGTATCTACTTGACGATCTTGATCATTAGCATCCCGCTCGTTGGTGTCGGTCTCGCCATGATCAGTGTCATCATCGGACAGATGATTGCCAGCATGGTCATTGAACATTACGGCTGGCTCGGTAGTCCGAAACGTCCAATCAATCGTGACAAGCTGACAGCTTCTGCTTTGATGCTCGTCGCTCTATTTCTTATCTTTTAAGGAGGTTCGCTCGTGAATATTCTATTACTCGGTTTTACATTACTCGGCGGCGTGATGCTGAGTGCGCAGTCATCGATCAACGGTGCCTTCAGTCAAAAGGCAGGGGCTCTAGAAAGCACGTTCCTGACATTCTTCACCGGGATGCTGATTCTCGCACTCGCCATCCTGTTCTTTGGTCAAGGAAATGTCTTGCTCTTGCTCGAAGCACCACGTTGGCAACTCAGTGCCGTCCTGTTTGGGGTCAGTTATCTATTCCTGACGATTCTTGCTGTTCCGCAAATCGGTGTCACGGCAGCTAGTATCGCGACTGTCATCGGTCAACTCGCAGCAGGGATGGTCATCGACCACATCGGTGCATTCGGTGGCGTCGTCGTGCCGCTCGACGGAAAACGTCTGCTCGGTCTGCTTGCGATGCTTGCTGCGCTTTACTTCGTCTATCGCGGGAACACACGCAAAGACGTGTCGGCTTCATCTGATTCGATGGCATCGTAACGATCCGTTGATGAACGTGCAAGACGAAGACTCCTGCGGGAAAAGCGGAATGGGTGAGACCCCGTAGGCGCGAATGCGGCAAGGAGGCTCGCCTTCCGCCCGCGGAAAGCGAAGTCTTGCACGAGAATCAACACTTGTGTTTTATAAATACCTTATTGCCCCAGCTGTTGTCTCTTAAGTAAGCGCAACGCTTCCGTCGCAAGACGATGATCTGCTTCCTGCGATAGACCGGAAACGGTAATCGTACCAACGACACCGACTCCTTCGATCCGGATCGGGAACGATCCGCCGGCATCGGCATAATCAGCTGGCGAGACCGCATACATCGAGTGGTACGAGCGATGTTTACTCTCATTATACCGACGCATGTAGAGCGAGCTATAGCCATGCCGTAAGACGACGTTCGATTTCCGGCGGATCCATTCTTCCTGATCCGGTGCCGTACCATCGAGCGCCGCGTAATATAAACGCTGTCCATTCCGTTTGATTTCAACGGCGATCGATAAGTTCTCTTTCATCGCCCGTCCGATCAATTCATGTCCCATCCCGATCGCTTCCGTATTCGTCAGGGACGTCAAGACGAGTTCGTCCTCTTCCGCTAGCAACACCTTCAATTCTTCCATGCATCCCATTCCTTTCGTAAGAGGCGTCGTCCTTCATCACTGCTGATGCGCACTGCTTCAATCAAACGCATCGTTTTTTCAGCGTCGCGTAAATCGACAGGTACTCGTCCCCCGCGAAGTCCTTCCGCCAACTGTTCATAAAACGTCGCATAACTGCCTGGAAGTGTCGCGAGACGCTCGACTGGCTGATCAGCGATTTGAAGGTAGCCGTAGGAATCTACTTCATCTTCACCGAGCTGTTCGTCCACCGGATGACCTTTCGCAAGCCGTCCTTCTTGCGGATCCATTCCATATTTGACGTAACTACCGCGTGTCGCATGAAACTCGAAACGAGGTGTTGGTCCTTGAATGAAGGACGTCGAACGGAGAATGACACGACGCGTACCGTAATGTAGCGTGACATGGAAACCATCGTCGACGACAGCACCGTCACGTTGCAGGTAGACGTCGCCCGTGAGTGCATCCGGTTCTCCGAACAAGGCAAGTGATTGATCGAGTAAGTGTGAGCCGAGATCAAACAGGATGCCGGCGCCACTTCCCGCTTGTTCCCGCCAGCGTTCCCGAACGACCGGACGATAGCGATCAAAGCGTGATTCGATGACTTGCCAGTCGCCGATCTCGTTCATTTCCATCAATTGTTCAAGTGTCAGGAAGTCCCCGTCGAAGCGACGGTTTTGATAGATGGCGACCTGCACCCCGTGTTGTTTCGCTAACGTTTGCAGCGCTAGTGCTTCTTCGATCGTCACGACGGCTGGCTTTTCGAGTAAGACGTGCTTCTTTGCTTCAATCGCTTGTTTTGCCATTTCGAAATGCAGTGCCGTTGGTGTCGTGATGATGACGAGTTCCGTGTTCTCATCCTGCAAGGCTTCAGCAAGTGTCGCGACGACAGCCGCATTACTGAAATGTTGTGCCACCTGCTCCGGTCGACTCGAGACGACTTGCGTCACTTCAAATGCCGGTAATGCCTGTAAGAACGGAACGTGGAACGTCACCGCTGAAAAACCGAATCCGACGAGCGTCGTTTGAATCGGGTTCATGTTGTTTCCTCCTCTGTCACGTCGAGATCGACATGATAATGATCTAGTCGCTCTTGCCACGTTGCATCTGGTACTTGATCCGTAACGAGCACATCGATTTGCTCCCAGTCACAGACCTTATGCAAAAAACGCTTATTGAATTTCGTATGGTCTGCGAGGACGATGACACGGGTCGCACTTCGAATCATCGCTTTCTTTACGACCGCTTCTTCGAGTTGTTCCGCAAAAAGTCCTTCTTCCGTCAATCCACATGCTCCAAGAAAAACACAATCGACTTGATAATTCAGGATGTCGTCTGCCGTCTTGATCCCACTCAAGCTTCGCGCATGCCGGTCGAAACGTCCTCCCGTGACGTACAGCTCAATATCCGTACGAGCTCCGACATAGTCTGCGATGTCGAGGGAGTTCGTGATGACTTGTAGTGGATAAGGCGGAAGTGCTCGTGCCATCTCAGATACCGTCGTCGCAGCGTCGAGCAATAAGCGATCGTTCGCTTGGACGTGACGCGCTGCACGTTGTCCGATCCGTCGTTTTTCCGGTTTCTCTGTCCGTTGCTCATACGCAAGTGTTCCGCCAGCACGGACTAATCCATTTTTAACGCGAATGATTTCCCCTTCTTGTTCGAGGACGATGACGTCACGACGTGCGGTATCTCGTGAAATCTGATACTCCTGCATCAGTTGATCCAGCGAAATTTCAGGACTCGTCTTGATCCATTCCCGCATCTGTTGCAGCCGTTCAATTTGCCCCATCGATTCCCGCCTCCTTTTTCTTTATATTAAGTTTTTTCATTACAATATGCAATTTTAATGCAAATAGTTCAACGGTAATTCGGGTAAATAATAGAAGACAACTACTTTCAGAACGGAGGAATTGATATGCAAACGATCTTGATCACGGGTGCTTCTTCCGGTATCGGTCTTGCGACGGCGCGGCGATTTGCAGAAGCCGGATGGTTCGTCTACGCTGGTGTCCGGAGTCCAGACGAAATGACCGTGTCGTTGCCGACGCTCACCTTCTTGCCGCTCGATGTCACGGATGAAACAAGCGTGAAAGCAGCCGTTCGTCAAATTGAACAGGAGGTCGATCATCTCGACGTCGTGTTCTGCAATGCCGGTCATGGTTTACTGCGCGCACTCGGTCAAGCGACGAGTTATGAAATCAAGCAACTCTTCGAAACGAACGTCTTCGGTGTCATCCGGACGATCGAAGCCTGCCTTCCCCTACTCAAACAAACACCGGATGGTAGTCACTTACTCGCGACTTCAAGCGTCAGTGGTCTCGTCGGTCAACCGATGAATGAACTGTATTGTGCCAGTAAGTTCGCGATCGAAGGGCTGTTCGAAAGTCTTGCGACCTACTATAAACCATACTTCAACATCGACGTCACCCTGATTGAACCAGCCGCCGTCGAGACGAACTTTACCGCAAATGTTCTCGATCAACTTGAACGGACGGGTGGCTTACACGAAGACGACTTCAAACCGATCATCACGGCTTATTTGCAGACGTATCGGACACGACATGCCGATCGCCAATCGGCAGAAGCTCTGGCTGAGGTGATCTTCGAGGTCGTCCACCGTGACGAACGTCCGTTACGAATCCGGACGACGGAAGCCGATGAACATTTCGTCGCCCATAAGACACATCATGATCCGTCAGGTCTCGAAGGGATCGCTAAAATACGACGGCTGACATTAAATCTTGACTGATTCCCCTTTTTTTGAAATTTCAATCCGCCTCAGCAATCTTCGCCCACTATACTGAGACTATCTACCTAAAAATTATCTAGAAGGGCGGAACGCCATGCCATCCTTGTTTCTTTTTACAATCGTCTATCTGATTCCGACCTTCATCATGTTCTACATGTCGATTGATATATTTTTACGCAATCCATCACGTCCACAACACCGACTGCTTAGCTTATTTACGTTCGCTTACGGGATGTTATTCCTCGGTGAATTTTTCCGGAATGCTTCTCCGATCGAATTTAGTCCGGCATTCGTGACCTACTGGTTCGGAAACGCTGGTCTGATCGTCTTCAGTACATCGCTTCACTTCATCTTTCGCGTCTCGAATTTGTGGAAACGAATGCCACGTTTATTGTACCCATGGATCTTCTATCTTCCGATGGGCGTCGTGCTGACGACATACGTATTCCAGACGAACGTCATCAACAGTCAGCAATTCACACAGGTCGGACAGTTCATTTACCCTGAATTCAACACACAATATCTAGTGACGATGACGGTCGGGAACGTCTTTCATCTCCTCGTCATCGGTCTACTTGTATATGCACGGACGCAGTTAAAGGATGCGCGGCGCGGCATCATCAACGTCTTATTGAGTGTCGCGATTCTCGTTCTCGCATGGGATGTCGCCTTCGGTTACTGGTCGTTCTACGGCATCATGCCACCGTATGCCTATATGTATGGCGGTTTGTTCTGGGCAGGAGCTCTTGCGATCGCAATGCGTCGATTCGATTATCTCGCGTCCTATCAAAAGCGTTTCGCGACGCTCTACAATTTGAATCCTTCAGCAATCCTGTTGCTCGACCGGGATGGACGAATCGAGAGCGCCAACCCAGCTGCTCATCGCCTGTTCGAGACCGATGACTTAACGGCATGTACGTTTTCGACTTACTTACCGGAGAAAAAACAAGCGGATTGGATGTTACACTACATGACGCATTTTTTATCGCAACGTAAGTTCAACGAATTCGAGACGAAGATTTTAACAGCACAACAGCAAGAACGCTACGTCGTCATGGACGCTGATTTCGTCTTCATCGAACAGGAACTGCACGGGATGTTATTGATTCGTGATATCCAGTCCTTCAAGGAAGCGGAGCAGACGATTCGTTTCTTCGCCTATCATGATCCGTTGACGAAGATTGCGAATCGCCGGAGCTTTTACGAACGTGCGGCGCAAGAGTTACTCGAACTTGATCACGCGGCGATCATCGTCGTCGACCTCGACGGTTTCAAAGCGATCAACGATACGTATGGGCATCAAATCGGTGACGCCTTCTTGATTCATATCGCTCGTCTACTTGAACACCACGCGGAACAGAATGGATTCGCCGCCCGTGTCGGTGGCGACGAATTCTTCTTACTCTATCGTCATCCGTCTGTCGCTACGCTCCATACCTATGCTTCGAATCTGTTGACGTACTTGCAAGACAACCCTTACCGATTCGCTGAAGAAACCATTGAAATCCGAACGAGTATCGGACTTAGCTACTCACCCAATCATGGCGTCGATCTCGACACGCTGATTCAGCATGCTGACCAAGCGATGTATCGTGTCAAACATGCCGGAAAGAACGATTATTTCATTCATGATACGATGGACTCGACGCAACGATCCTAAAGGAGAGATTCCATGATTTCTGTACTGACGATTTTTTCACGTTTATTCAAGGGATTGCGCCGCGCCTTTCACTTATCTTACTTTCGTGGTCTATTGATTCTCTGCCTGTTGACGCTCGTCTCCGGTACGATCTTCTATAGCACGGAAGAAAACCTGTCGATGGTGGATGCACTTTACTTTTGTATCACGACATTAAGTACAGTCGGGCATCCAACGTTCGTTCCGACGACGACGCTCGGTAAGGTCTTTACGATGGCATACATCACGATTGGCTGCGGGCTGTTCTTAACACTGATTGCCACGTTATCGTATGTCCTGATTAAACAACCGGAGGATGAATAAGGGGGAATGATCCATGCGCCAAGCTGCCATCCAAAATAATTTCGATTGGTGTCGCCTCGTCTGTGAGTCAGCCGGTTGCCGGGTGACAGAAACTGATTCGACCTGGCACGCTCAAGGAAACGTACCAAGCTATTATCCGGAACTTATGGTTCGGCTTCCCCATCAGCGAATTGGTGTCACGGATGTCTACAGTATCAAGGACTGCACGGCAAGCTATGATTTCTCGAGTGCCGGTCTCAGTCATCTGTTCACAGCGGAATGGATGACCCGCCCTGCCATACTCGATCGCCGTGCTCTTCCCGTCGATTGGTCCGTCGTGACGGATCTCGATCAGTTCGCTCGCTTCCAGGCTATCCAGGCAACACCGGAGTTGCCCACAACGTTATGGCAACATCCCGCTGTCCGATTCTTCTATTCGGAGGCGCAACAAGCAAGTTGCATCGCCTACTCGAATCAAGTGACGACCGGACTGACGTACGTCAATTCCGATTACCTCGACGAACGCTTATGGGATGATATCGCACGTTTGAGTTCAGCACATTTTCCCGGTCAATCGCTCGTCGGTTACGAGTATGGCGATCACCTGATCACAGCGCTTGAAGCCGGCTTTGACGACGTTGGTCCACTCGCGATCTGGATTCGCACGACGAATGATCACACATGAAAAAACCGAACCGATTCCCTTCCTCTTGACGAAGATGAATCGGTTCGGTTTTTTTACATCAAGCGGCTAATGAATGCCGTTGCAATCCCGAAGTAAACGAGGAGCGATAAGATATCGTTCAACGTCGTGATCAATGGTCCGGATGCGATTGCTGGGTCAATCTTTAGGCGATGTAAGATGAGCGGAATGATCGTTCCAGCAAGTGTCCCGAAGATCAACGTGATGACGAGCGAACTGCCGACGACAAGACCCAAGACGGCACTCCCTTGCCAGACGTAGGCAATGATGGCGATCAAGATACCACAAATGACACCAATGATTAAACCAACCCAGAGCTCCCGTAGGATCAACCGAGTCGCGACCCGCTTATCGACTTCACGCGTGATCAATCCGCGGACGACGACCGCGAGCGATTGGGTACCGGTATTTCCGGTCATACCAGCAATCATCGGCATGAAGAAGGCGAGCGCGACGACTTTTGAGAGCGTCTCTTCGAACTGACTGATGATTGATCCGGAGACGAGCCCGATGAACAGTAGCAAGACGAGCCACGGTAAACGACGGGTCGCAGCAATCCACGGCTTCGTCTCGAAATCAATTGATTTACCGGACGCCGAGAGTTTCTCGATGTCTTCGTTCGCTTCTTCCCGTAAGACGTCAAGCGCATCATCGACCGTGATCAGTCCGACGAGAATGTCGCCCTCGACGACGGGTAACGAGACAAGATCATAGCGTTCGAACAGTTGCGCGACTTCTTCCTGATCGGTCTCCGCCGCGACCCGAATCACCTTCGTCTCCATGACGTCACTGATCCGTTCCGTATTTTCAGCTAAGATGACATCCCGGTATGAGATGACACCAACGAGTTCACTGAGTTGATTGACGACGTAGACGTAGTTGATCGTCTCCGAGTATTCGATGTAGTCGCGCATCTTCTCGACCGTCTCACCGACCGTGAAATCTTCTCCGACCCAGATGAACCGGTTCGTCATCAAGCGCCCTGCCGTTTCCGGTGGATACGTCAAGAGATTGCGGACGATCAGAGCCTCGTCCGTCCGCATGCTGCCAAGCAAGCGGTCGGTCTCTTCCGGTCCCAGTTCCTCAAGTACATCCGCGACATCATCGTTCTCCATTAAATCGAGGACGTGCCCGGCACGCTCGACGTCTAAACGACGTAAGACGGCGAGACGTTGCTCCCCTTCGAGCTCCTCAAGTACATCCGCCAATCGCTCGTGATCCAGATAGTCGAGGAGTCGTGCCTGATCGTCTTCGCCCAACTCTTCATACACTTGCGCGATATCATACGGATAGACCTCTTCGATGATTTGCTGTGCTTGCTCCCGTTTTTCTTTCGCGAGAGCATCGAGCAATAGCCACTTCCATTGTTGTTCTGCTGTCTGACGCAATCTCCTCACCCCCTGTATTCTGCCTTTTCATCTTAGCACGAGTTGATTCGCGATCGATATCGAAAAACAGTTGACATCTGTTTCCTATGGCTTTAAAGTTTGCCTTAAGGAAACATTATTTGTAGACCGAATCTTTTCCAGTGATTGGAGTTAAAATTTTTATCTTATTTTTTGCCCTAAGGAAACTTTCCTTCTATATACCACAAAATCAAAGGAGTGATTATTCATGTACGCCCTTGACGTTGATCGTCTCACTGTCTCTTATTTTGATACCCATGCACTCGACGGAGTGTCCGTTCGTCTCCCGGTCGCTTCGTTGATTGGCATCATCGGACCGAACGGCGCTGGTAAATCCACATTCTTAAAAGCCGTCCTCGGTTTGATCCCGGCTCGCATCGAGCAGTTACGCGTGCTTGACCAATCACTCGAAGACGTTCGGTCACGCGTCGCTTACGTACCGCAACGAAGTGCAATTGATTGGGACTTCCCGGTTCGTGTGCAGGACGTCGTGCTGATGGGCTGTTATCCGAAGCTCAGCTTATTCAAACGACCATCGAAAGCACAAAAAGTGTTCGCCATGGAGTGTCTCGAGCGCGTCGGTATGTCTGATCATGCCGAACGCCAAATCGGTGAACTGTCAGGCGGACAGCAACAACGGGTCTTTCTGGCGCGTGCCCTTGCCCAAGAAGCAGAGCTACTATTGCTGGACGAACCGTTCGTCGGCATCGATGTTGCGAGTGAGCAGATGATCATCGAACTCTTACGGACCCTCCGAGCCGAAGGACGGACGATCGTCGTCGTCCACCATGATTTGCATAAAGCAGAGGACTACTTCGACACATTGATGCTGTTGAACAAACAATTGATCGCTGTCGGTCCACCGGCTGATATCTTGACGCCGGAATGGCTCGAACCAGCGTATGGCTTACCCCTATTCGAACGACGCAAGGAGGGACAAGGATGACGTTCATCGAGGCATTACTTCAGTATGAGTTCTTACAAAAAGCGATGATCACCGCCATCATGGTCGGCATCATCTGTGGTGTGATCGGCTGTTTCATCATCCTTCGCGGGATGTCGTTGATGGGGGATGCAATCTCGCACGCCGTTTTACCCGGTGTTGCGATTTCCTACCTACTCGGGATCAACTTCCTGATCGGTGCTGTCGTGACGGGTCTCGTGACAGCGCTCGGAATCGGTTTCGTTAGCCAGAACAGTCGCATCAAGAACGATACGGCAATCGGAATCATGTTCACATCCGCCTTCGCCCTCGGGATCATCCTGATCTCGTTCTTGCGTAGCAGTAGTGATCTCTATCACATTCTGTTTGGTAACGTCCTCGCGGTCCGTCCGAGCGACATGTGGATGACCGTCATCATCGGATTGATCGTCCTCGGTGGAATCTTCTTGTTCTACAAAGAGTTGCTGATCAGCTCGTTTGATCCGACGATGGCGCAAGCCTATGGACTATCGACGCGTTGGATTCATTACGGACTGATGACGTTACTAACACTCGTCACCGTCGCTTCACTTCAGACCGTCGGCATCATCCTCGTCGTCGCGATGCTGATCACACCAGCAGCGACCGCGTATTTACTGACGAACCGCCTCTCACGGATGCTGTTCCTAGCGGCAGGATTCGGTACGCTGTCCGCCATCGTCGGACTGTATTTCAGCTTCACCTATAATCTATCTTCCGGTGCGTCGATCGTCCTCGTCGCGACGACGTTGTTCGCACTCGTCTTCGTCTTCTCACCACGTCACGGTCTGATGCGTCACCGGAAACGAAAGGAGTCTACTGTATGAAAGTAAAACTTTTTCTGTTCGTCCTCCTCAGCACGGTCTTACTTGCTGCTTGTTCGACACCAGCAGAAGATAACGGGAAGCTGAAGGTCGTTGCGACGTATTCGATTCTCGCTGACCTCGCACGTGAGGTCGGTGGTGAACATGTCGATGTCCACAGCATGGTCAAGATCGGGGCAAACCCGCACGAGTATGATCCACTTCCGGCAGACGTACAAGCGATGGCAGATGCTGACGTCGTCTTCTACAACGGGTTGAACCTGGAAGCCGGCGGTGCGTGGTTCGATAAACTCCGGGCAACGACTGGCAAAGACGCGTCTGACGCGCCAGTCTATCGTTTAAGCAAAGGCGTCGAACCGAAATACCTGACGACGAAGGGCAAAGAATCGGAGACTGATCCGCATGCGTGGCTCGATATAAGCAATGGGATTCGCTACGTCGAAAACGTCAAGCAGGCATTAATCAAGGAAGATCCGAAGCACAAAGCCGACTACGAAAAAAATGCCGATGCCTATATCAAAAAATTGCAGACGCTTGATCAGGAAGCGAAAAAGCAGTTTGCCGCTATTCCGAAAGCAGAACGTCATCTCGTCACGAGCGAAGGAGCCTTCAAATACTTCGGAACTGCCTATGACGTCAAAGCGGATTATATTTGGGAGATCAACTCAGATAATCAAGGGACTCCGGCTCAAGTCCGCCGGATCGTCGATACGATCAAGGAGCAAGATATCCCTGTCCTGTTCGTCGAAACGAGCGTCGATCGGCGGAGCATGGAAACCGTCTCAAGGGAGACTGGTGTTCCGATCGGTGGTACTCTCTTCACTGACTCACTCGGTGCACCGGGTAAGGATGGCGACACCTACTACAGCATGATGCAAGCAAACATCGAGACGATCACGGAAGCACTCGCCAAGTAAGCGTCAACAAATCGTCACGCCTTCTGGATACGTCTTTCCTTATAATGAAGGCAAGACGATGAAAGAGAGGCACATTATGCAAACACGACTATATCGTTACGCCTTTCCCCTCAGTATCAGCCTGTTGCTCGCTGCATGCGGAACAGCTGATCAAACGGGTGCTCCGAAGACAGAACAAACGAATCACGGAGATCATGCTGACCATGCCAGCCACGGTGTTGGTGATCAACTCGAGAAGACCGCGGGACCAGACACGTTACCCGCTTTTCTGAACGAACAGGATGAGTCGATCCAGACGATTTACCGCTCCGTCGCTAAACATCCTGATCTCTTGAAGAAGATGCCTTGTTATTGTGGTTGCGGTGAATCTGCTGGTCATACAAGCAACTATGACTGCTTCATCGAAGAGCAGACTGCTAGTTCCACGACCTGGACGACGCACGGCATCACGTGCGGCACGTGTCTCGATATCGCAGCACAGTCAATTGTCGCTTATCAAAAAGGTAGCTCCGTCAAGAAAATCCGGACTGCCATCGATCAAGCTTATAAAAAGACCGGTGTCACACCGACGCCAACGCCAGCACTTTAATAAACAGTCCGCCCTCCTCGCGATGAACGTAAGGAAAGGCGGACTGCTTTTTCATGTTCCGTTTTTCTGTCTCATGTGGAGCGCTCTTGACTTCTAGCACGCAAAACGAGCGGTCGACCCGACAACAGCTCATCCAGTTGATAGTACGTATGCGCCCGAATCGGTCGATCCGTTCGTGGCAGATGACGGAGCTCGTATGCCACTTCGAGTAAGTAAAATTTGTATTCCTCCCCTTCATCAAAACCGAAGCTCGCGCGACGTTCTTCGATATACGCTAGGACACGCTCCTGTTGCGAGAACGAGAGCCGCTGGACTTGTGGGGCGAGTGCCTCGTGCGGAGAGAGCACGATTTCCCGCTCCGTGCGATACAGTCGATGCATGACGCCACCACTTTGACGTAAGGCAATCAAACGCGCGGGTCTATACGGACGGGGGTGCGGGTGGGCATGGACGAGGTAACGTTCAATCGTGACTTGAGTCGGTCCTGCCGGTAGAGAGATGACGTCATACATACAAAATCGCTCCTTCTCGAAATTGATAGCTACTCTCATATGCTACCATATCTATCCAGCATTCTTTCGTTGACGACAGAAGGGGAATCCGTTTTCAAAGTTTCGCAACTGGTTTTAAGACTGAATAGGCGTGGAACAGATGGAGAGAAACGATTCCTATCTGGAAAGGATGATTGTCGATGTCGAATATGTCCGCCGTCGGTTTCCACCGACACTTACCACTGACGGAACACGAAAGTCTGATTGACCTGGAACTACCACGCCCGGAAGCAACGGGACACGATCTCTTAGTTGAGATCAAAGCTGTCTCCGTCAACCCGGTCGATACGAAAGTCCGTGCTCACGGGAAAGACGAAGACGCCCCGAAGGTTATCGGTTACGATGCAGCCGGAGTCGTCGTTGAAGTCGGCGATGATGCCTCCCTCTTCCAAGTCGGTGATGAAGTTTATTACGCCGGTGCAATCCAGCGCCCCGGTTCAAACAGTGACTTCCAACTCGTCGATGAACGCATCGTCGCTAAAAAACCGGAACGGTTGACCTTTAGCGAAGCAGCTGCTCTGCCATTAACGACGCTGACTGCCTATGAAGCATTGACTGATCGTCTCGGATTGACGTTTGATGCTAAGTCGAACCTCGAGAAGACGATCCTCATTATCGGAGCCGCTGGGGGTGTCGGTTCAATCGCGACGCAACTCGCGAATCATGCTGGATTGACCGTCATCGGAACGGCGTCACGCGACGAGACGATTGATTGGGCGAAAGAACACGGTGCACATCATACGATCAATCACCATGAGGCATTCCGTCCACAGCTCGAAGCACTCGGTTATCAGTACGTCGACTACATTTTCTGCTTGAATGCGACAGACCAACATTTCGAGACGATGGTCGATGTGATTGCACCGCAAGGGAAAATCTGCAGCATCGTCGAGACAGACCAAAAACTCGATTTGAGTGCACTTCAACAAAAGAGTGCAACGTTCGTCTGGGAGTTCATGTTCACCCGTCCGCTGTTTAAGACAGAGGACATGATTCGTCAACATGAAATCCTAACACAAGTCGCAGCTTGGATTGAAGAGCATACGCTCGAGACGACTGTGACACAGACATTGATCGGCATGAACGCCGAAAATCTAAAAGAAGCACATCGTCTCGTCGAGAGCGGAAAAACGATTGGGAAAATCGTCGTCGAACATCATTAAATGAATTAAAACAGGACGGGACTAGACTCCCATCCTGTTTTTTGTCGTTCTTTGTGAACATGAATCTCTTACTTTGAAGATATTTTAAGCATTATGACTATATTTATCCGTCTAAAAAATGTACGATTACGGTAACAAATATTCCAACGTAATACATCTAATCGACGCTTTCCACACATACACAAAGGAGCATCCATAATCCATATGCGAAAATGGTTCAATCAAAAGATCAGCCGACAGATCATGTCTTCGTTTTACCTGATTCTCATTGCCCTATCCATCTCATCCATCACCGCCTATTTTTATACGAATCATCAGGTCGCACAGGCGAAACAAGAACTCGATGCGATTAGTGTGCGCGAAGACCGGGCGACAAAACTTTGGGATGATTGGCAGTCCCTCCAGTACGAAATGCGCGGTTATATCGTCTTCGGAGATGACGCGGTACTTGACGTCATCGATGAGAAAAAAGCGTCACTTGAACAACAGACCGCTTGGTTCGAGAAAAATCGTCTGTACAAAGCCGATGAAGTCTATGCGTCGGATATTCGGTCGCTCTATAATTCCTACGCGAACTTCGTGATGCCAAGCTTGATTAAATACGTCCAAGCGAAACAAGCTGGGACGATCGACGAAACGTTTTTGCAGATGCCGAGTCTGAAGGCGATGATGCCTGAAGCACCACGCGATCCCAATCGGAAATTCAAGATGAATGCCTCGAACAGTGAGACGATGCGTAAAAGCGTCAACACGATGGAGAGTACATTCACAAGCTACCGAAGTAGTCTCCGCGCGAAAGAACTCGGTGCGAAAGAGCAACTCGTCACGCAGACGAAGTATGCGGAGTGGATCTGGCTCGTCAATCTACTCGTTCTGTTCCTTGTCATCTTGTTGATCGTCCGCCCGTTCATCGAACGGACGACGCGACAAATTCATCTCCTCAGCAAGGAAAGTAAACTGCTTGCGAGTGGTGAACATACGTTACCATTGATTCCACTCAACCGTGCCGATGAAATTGGAGAACTGAGTAAATCATTCCATCAAATGGCGACCGCGTTGATCGAAAACAAACACCAATTGATGTCAACGAACGTCAATTTGGAAGATGCCTTGAAATTGACGCAACGGAACGAATCCCACTTGCGTCTACGGAACCAATTGACGGAAACACTCGCATCACGTGATAGCATCAGCGCTTACCCTGCGGTCATCCAAAAGATGGTCGAGATTACGAATGCGACGCAAGGTGCCTTGATTTTCAAGGATGGTACGAAAGTGATCGACATCGTCTTTTATCCAAAGACGAATCTCGCGACCGAAGACTGGATGCCGACGATCGAACCTTTACTACGTGAAGCACGACAGGATAAACGACCGCATACACAATTCGAACACGAAGTCGCACGCGCCGTCACACCGGTTCTGGATCCGAGTCAAAACGAGATCATCGCCTATATTTTCTTATCTCGTGATCAAGCTCCGTTTGATCGTTACGAGCAGGAAGAATTAGCTGCCTTTGCGCGACAACTGGCATTGTCGCTCCTACGGATGCGGACGTTTGATGAGATTGAACGCGAACGAGAGAAAACGGCGCGACTGCTGAACTCGATTCGTGAATCGATCGTGTATATCGAACCAGACGGTGACATTCAGTTGATCAACCGACCGCTCCTCGATCTGTTTGATCATCCAATTGATGAGAGCATCGATGAGAACGGACTGATGAACATCACACCGTCTGTCGTTCAACTCAAACATCGCGTGGATCAACTACCGGAATTCGAACGTTACTTGAAAAAGACATTCGTTCAGCGGGAAATCGGCGAAGGGATCACCTTCTCGATTGATCACGAGCGCCGCTTCATCAAGACATACTCAGAGAGTATCCATTATGGCGGACAGTTCCGCGGCATTCTGCTCGTTTTACGTGACGTGACGAACGAAGTCGAAATTGACCGGATCAAAAACGAACTCGTCTCGACGATTTCTCATGAACTCCGGACACCGCTCTCGTCGATCTATGGCTTTACTGAACTGATGATCCAACGAGATTTACCTCCGAAACGCCAGAAGAAGTATTTAGAGGCTGTCCACTCGGAAACAGAACGTTTATCGCTGTTGATCAACGACTTCCTCGACTTGCAACGAATGGAAGCGAACCGTCAGGAATACGAGATGGCGCCATTCGATATCGTTGCGATGATTCGCGATTTGAAACAGTTGCACAGCCTGTCGTCGTCATCACACGCGATTCAGATTTCACGAAACGTCGAACCGTTGATCGTCGAAGGAGATGCGAAGAAGATTCGCCAACTGTTCAGTAACTTGATCAACAATGCAATCAAATACTCACCGGCTGGTGGGACGATCCAGATTCAGCTGACGCGACAAGAGACACGCGTCACGGTTGCGATTCAAGATAACGGAATCGGGATCCCTGCTTCCGCAATGAGTAATCTATTCCAAAAATTCTATCGCGTCGACAACTCGGATACCCGCCAAATCGGTGGTACCGGACTTGGACTCTCGATCTGTCGCGAAATTGCCCGAGGACACGACGGAGAGATTCACGTCGAATCGATTGAAGGACAAGGATCGACATTCACGGTCGAACTACCGCTTACGCAAACGACATGATGCATACGAAAAAGCGCCGGAATGCGAATCAGCATTCCGGCGCTTTTTGAGTTAGGTAATGTTATGAGTTGAGACGGCTTGCCACTTCAACCGTCCGTTTCGCTTGATGGCGTACAGCCGGTTCGACCGATTCGACCATGTTGCCGTCTTGGTCGACAGTGACTGATGTACCATATGGATTTCCGCCGGCTGCGAACAAGACAGGATCCGAATAACCTGGTGCCGCAACGATCGCACCCCAGTGGAACATCGTCGTATAGACTGCGAGAACAGTCGCTTCCTGACCGCCATGCGGATTCTGTGCCGACGACATCGCACTGACGACTTTATTGACGAGTTTGCCTTGTGCCCACAGTCCGCCTGTCGTGTCGAGGAACTGTTGGAATTGACCCGGAACATGACCGTAACGTGTTGGGACACTGAAGATGATTGCATCTGCCCAGTCGAGTAGATCTGGTGTCGCTTCTTCAATATCACGTGTGGCATCCGCATGCTTTTGCCACAACGGGTTCGAAGCGATCGCTTCTGCTGGTGCTGTCTCCTTAATTTTCGCAAGGCGGACTTCTGCTCCTGCTGCTTCTCCCGCTTCTTTTGCCCATGAGGCAAGTTGATGGTTCGTTCCGGTTGCGCTGTAATAGATGACCGCTAGTTTCACGTTTGACATGACTTCGCTCCTTTTTTAAAAGACAGTGACGGACAATGAACGTACACGCTTTCTATTCCCGCTTTCCAAGCAAATTAACGTCAATTGTTTGAATTCAAGAGAAAATATAGACCTATTTTCGACTACATCATGGAACGAGCTCACATGGCTGTCCACATCTGAGCGTTCCACCATCAAATGTTTAGGGTAAAGACTGTGTGACGACACACGTAAGGAGTACTGACCATGGCAATTCGCTACACCCTTTATCTGTTACTCGGCATGCTGAAGTTCATGCTGTTTAGTTATTTTACAAAAACTGACCTTTCGCTCCATTTAACACTGATGAACCTTGCCGGTATGCTGATCCTGTCGAGCTGGACGTTACTGATCCCGTGGAATAAACGCCGCTGGGTCTGGCTCGGTCTACTGCTGGCGCACAGTTTTCTACTTGCTTCCGACATGTGGTACTACCGTTACTTCGAGGACTTCCTCTCTGTCTCGCTCCTCTCACAGATGACGCAGATGAGTGACGTCAGTAGCGGCTTCACCGCTTTGATCGTACCGCAAGACTTCCTTTTGTTCGCCGATAGTTTGATTTTCGTCCTACTGCTCTTTATTTTCCGCAAACGACCGGAAGTGACGACGGCAAAAGCACGCCGCCGGACGTCTGGAATCCTTGCAGTCAGTGGCATCATTTTGTCTGCCTCACTGCTGACCTACCGGACGCTAACGGAAGATCGTCAACCGACGGCAACGATCTCCGATATGCGTGACTATTACCTATTCGGCTTTTGGGGTTATCACGGGTGGGATGTGTTCAAAGGCGTGACCGGACGACCGAGTGACGGACTGACGGCACAGGAGCAACAGCGCATCAATCAAAAGGAACAGACGAATCCGACGGGTCCGAAGCAAACACCGAATATCATTCTGGTGCAGCTCGAGTCGTTCCAAGCTTCAGTCATCGACCAAACCATCAACGGCGAAGAAGTGACGCCGAACCTGAATCAGTTGAAAAAGGAATCGCTCTACTTCTCGTCGCTCTACCACCAGACGCATGAAGGACGAACTTCGGACGCCGAGTTCATTACGAACACCTCACTTTATCCATTAAAATCAGGCTCCGTCTATACGCAATACCCGACGAATGAATTCGAGCCGCTCCCTGCATTACTTGAGAAAAACGGATACGATACGGCAGCGATGCATGCCTACGAAAAAGGTTTTTGGAATCGTGACGATGTCTACAAGAACATCGGTTTTAAGCACTTCTTCAGCCAAAAGGATTATTCAAAAGAGAAGAAAATCGGAATGGCGCTGAACGATCAGCAGTTCTTCCTCGAATCGATTGATCACATGGAGACGCTGCAAGAACCGTTCTTCTCGTTTTTAGTTGCGTTGACGAGTCATACTCCGTATGAGATCGACAAGGAAGACCAGACGCTTGATCTGTCCGGTTATGAGGATCCAATGCTGAAACGATATTATCAGACTGTCCATTACGTCGATACCGGTATCGGGAAGATGATTGACGAATTGAAACAACGGGATCTTTGGGATCAATCCCTCGTCATCTTTTATGGCGATCACGATAGCGGACTCGTCAATGAAGACAGTGAGATGCGCAAAAAAGCGGATGTCTCGTCTCCGGTTGCTGCCTTTGAACTCGAGCGCCGCATCCCGCTCTTCATCAAAAAACCCGACCAGCAAACCGGTCGGATCATGAAAGAGAATGGCGGACAAATTGATATCGCACCAACGATCATTGACTTATTGAATCTCAAGACGTCCTATATGATGGGACAATCCCTCGTCGACGACAAACCGAATCTGACGGGCTTCCGCGATGGTTCGTTCCGCTACAAGGACTATTACTATGAAGCGGATTTGACGAAAGCCTCCGGTGAAGGCACCTGTTATGACGTGTCGACTGAGAAAAAAACCGAGATGAAGCTCTGTCGCAATCAGGTGAAAGATGTGAGCGAACAATTAAAGATATCGGATAAGATTATTGAAGAGAATGAGCTGAAGTAATCGCATCGTGTCTAATTTTCTAAAAAGCCAACAAGCCTGACTTTTTTTCACGTCTCTTGAGGAGTCAAGCTTGTTGGTCTATTTGTGTTTCATTATTAATCTTCAAGTCTTTTTAAATTGCTTCTAGTGCAAACTGAATCAATTGATACGAGAGCCAAAACATCAAACAACCGATTCCAAAATCTAATACTTTCCAAGCCATCGGTTTTTTAAATACAGGCATTAACCATCTCGCCCCGTATCCTAAACCAAAAAACCAGACAAAGGAGGCAATCAAAGCTCCGATCAAGAAATTGACTTTTTGATCAAATGTCAAAGTCCCAGCTATACCACCGATGATGACGACCGTATCTAAATACACATGTGGATTTAAAAGTGTAATCGCTAATGTGAGTAAGATTGTTTTGGGAATGGTCATGACTTTAGGAGCTGTTGAAACATCCATTGTGTGTGATGACGAAAATGCACTACGAAAAGATTTGAATCCGTATAGGAGTAGAAATAGTCCTCCAACACTCGCAAGACCAACATTTGCAAACGTATTATTCTTAATGACGGTACCAATCCCTAGTACGCCCATGCACATCAACAACACATCGCATAAAAAACAAACTAGCGCTACCCAGAAAATATTATTCCTTAATAAGCCTTGTTTAAGGACAAAAGCGTTTTGAGCACCGATTGCGACGATAAGCGTACCTGATGTTACTATGCCTTTTAAAATTTCATTCACTTGACGTCTCCTCTTTCATTATCTTTATTTCTAAACTGATGAGTGGTGCTTATGTAATTCTTTCAACTATTAAGTATACTATCGTAAATAAAAAGTACCGAACCCTATTTATTAGGATTCGGTACTTACAGATGAAATAGCTTACATCATTCCGCCCATTCCACCCATGCCGCCCATATCAGGCATTGCAGGAGCAGATCCAGCTGGTTCTGGTTTATCGGCGATGACGGCTTCCGTCGTCAAGAACATCGCTGAAACGGACGCTGCGTTTTGAAGTGCTGAACGCGTTACTTTCGCTGGATCGACGATTCCTGTCTCGATCATGTCGACATACTCGTCCGTTGCCGCATTGTAGCCCATTCCTGGCGCTTCATGCTTGAGACGCTCGACGATGACCGAACCTTCTTGACCTGCGTTTTCCGCGATTTGACGAAGCGGTGCTTCAAGTGCACGAAGAACGATGTTGACACCTGTTGCTTCGTCACCTGTTGAGACCGACAGAATCGATTCGACGGCTTTCGTGACGTGAATGAGAGCTGTTCCCCCACCTGCTACGATTCCTTCTTCGACGGCTGCGCGTGTCGCGTTGAGCGCATCTTCAATCCGGAGCTTACGTTCTTTGAGTTCTGTCTCGGTTGCTGCCCCGACTTTGACGACTGCTACGCCGCCTGCGAGTTTCGCAAGACGCTCTTGTAATTTCTCACGGTCGAAGTCGCTTGTCGTCTCTTCGATTTGCGCACGGATCGTACCGACACGTGCTTCGATCGAATCCCCGTGTCCGTGACCTTCGACGATTGTCGTGTTGTCTTTTGAGACGACGACTTTCGACGCACGACCAAGTTGCGTGATTTGTGTTTCTTTCAGATCAAGACCGAGGTCTTCTGTGATCAATTCTGCACCTGTGACGATCGAGATATCCTCAAGCATCGCTTTCCGGCGGTCACCGAAGCCTGGTGCTTTGACTGCTACCGCGTTGAACGTACCACGGAGTTTGTTGACGACGAGTGTCGCAAGTGCTTCGCCTTCAACGTCTTCTGCGATAATAAGGAGTGGTTTGTTTTGTTGAACGACTTGCTCGAGGACCGGAAGAATCTCTTGGATGTTTGAGATCTTTTTGTCCGTGACGAGGATGTATGGGTTCTCAAGGACCGCTTCCATCTTGTCTGAATCCGTGATCATGTATGGTGACGCGTAACCACGGTCGAACTGCATCCCTTCGACGACGTCGAGTTCTGTCGTGAAGCCGCGTGATTCTTCGATCGTGATGACACCATCTTGACCGACACGTTCCATCGCTTCTGCGATCAATTGACCAACTTCTTCGTCTGCTGCTGAGATCGCTGCGACTTGGGCGATTGCTTCTTTACCCTCAATCGGTTTAGCGATCGTGTGCAGCTCTTCAACGGCACGACGGACTGCTTTTTCGATTCCTTTACGAATGACCATCGGGTTTGCGCCCGCTGTGACGTTTTTAAGACCTTCGCGAATCATCGCTTGTGCTAGGACTGTCGCTGTTGTCGTACCATCCCCTGCGATCTCATTCGTTTTCGAGGCAACTTCTGCGACGAGTTTTGCACCCATGTTCTCGAAGTGATCTTCGAGTTCGATTTCTTTTGCGATCGTTACACCATCATTCGTGATGAGCGGTGAACCGAACTTCCGCTCGAGGACGACGTTGCGTCCTTTTGGTCCGATCGTGACTTTGACTGCATCCGCTAATGCGTCGACCCCGCGGAGCATTGCCCGACGTGCTTCTTCACTGAATAAAATCTCTTTTGCCATGACTG
>Ga0308160_10002577_pt1 | contig 21614 bp, 10 predicted proteins | sample PhyFR1_FD_201036 | JGI IMG/M metagenome (GOLD analysis project Ga0308160, IMG submission 201036) | Phyllosphere microbial communities from UC Gill Tract Community Farm, Albany, California, United States - DLSLF.R1 | ecosystem: Host-associated > Plants > Phyllosphere > Unclassified | place: USA...
TCTCCTGCGGGCGTCAAGAGCGAGAGGCAAGGCGTCACTGCGAGCGCTGGCGTGAGGAGCGAGCGACAGAGTCGAAGACGGACCTGCTGCGACGTCATGACGAAGGGCCCGTGCTGCACGACCGGCTGGTCGAGCGGCTCGCCGGCGACGAGAACAAAGCTGACGTCGTCGCTCGCCGCCTCGAGCCAGACGCCCGTCGTGCCGTCCTCGTTCGAGAGCACGGCCGTGTGGTACTGCTCGACGGGCGCCGAGAGCGAGCCGCTCGATGCCGCCGACGAGGACGAGGACGCCCCGACGCGCGTCTGGCCCTCGAGGGTGTAGATCTGCGAGCGCGGCGATGAGGAGGGTCAGGTTGGCGCAGGGAGGAAGAGGAGGGAGAGGAGAGACGGGGACGCACGAAAGCGTTCCACCCAGCCGGCACGGGCTGCCACACGCGCTCGCCCTTCTTGGCCATGAGAAAGTGGAGGAACCAGCACCCTCCGAGGGGCCGCACGTTGCCCTTGACGACGCCCTCGTCGGCCGAGCCGTGCGCCTCGCCGCAGACGACCTTGATCGTCGTGTCGGGCGTCGGGTGCGCAGAGCTGATATCGGCCGCCTTACGCTCCTGGTACGACGCCTCGACCATCTTGTGCTCCTTGGGGAGGTCGATCCAGCTGCGGTTGGGCGAGAGGGAGGATGGAGAGGACGAGGAGGTCAGCTCGAGGAGGACGGGCAGGGCGAGGGAGGAAGGGGCTCGAGCGACGCACAGCTGCAGGCCCATCGGGTCCTCCTTGCCGGGTCCGTGTACAGGCATCTCGCTGTGCATGATGCCGCGACCGGCGATCTGTGGAAGGTGCGGCAGTTCGTCAGCGCGATCTCAAAGCAGCAGTGCGAGGGCGCAGTGCTGGGCCGATGCGCGCGGGCGACGCACCATGAACTGAAGGTCGCCGGGGCCGATGCGGCCCTTGTGGCCCTTGAAGTCCTCGTGGTCGAACTCGCCTGCGAGGGGAGCGGGCAGAGTCAGCTTCGGGGACGATGCTCAGGCTCCTGGACCTCGAGCGGAGCTCACCTTTGAGGAGGTAGGTCAGGGTCGTCATGCCTCGCTGCACAGGGTCTGAGTCAGCTTCGTCGAGACGGACAGGAAGAAGAGAGAGCGGGCGCACATGCGGGTGGTCGGGGAAGCCGGCGCCCTCCTGGACGACGAAGCTGCGCGCGCGAGGCAGGTTCAGCGACGGCGCGCTTGCAGCGGAAGGCTCGAGACTCACTTGTCGAGCATGAGGAAGGGGCTGAAATTGCGCAGGGCGGGTGTGCCGATCGAGCGGCGGACCATGGCTCCTGCGCCCTCGGGCGTCTCCTGCGAGGACGAGGAGGGATGGGGTCAGCTTGCTGGGCGCTGCGTAGAGGCTAGAAGGACTGGACGCACACGGGCGAGGACGGTCTTGACGATGGAGCGCGAGACTTGAGCGACGGACATGGTCGGCGGCGAGTTGGTTGAGGACGAAGTGGAGCGAGACGAGGAGAGGAGGAGAGCGGCGAGGAGAGCGGTCAAGGCGGCAGCGCAGGCGAATGCGCGGTGCAGGTAAGCCACGATGTGCGACTCAGCAAGAGCAGCTTGTGGCTAGGAGCAGAAGAGCGTGCGTGCTGATGAGGCGAGAGCCGGGCTCGAGGCTGACGAGGGCGACGACGGCCGTTGCCGAACGAGGCACTTTGCAATTCAGCGCGTGCGGCGAATCTGGCTTCCTGCGCAGGAACCGGGCCGATTCGAGGCCGCGAGCGGCAGTCGCTCCTCCCTGGCGTCACCACTCGCTCCCGCCGCGACCACACCCAGCTCGCACAGCTGCAGCTCGGCTCTACACGGCGCAAGATCATCCTGCCCAGCTGTCCGACAAGCCCGACCCGCCCGTCGCCGCCAAACCAGCCGTCGACTCGTCCCCCACCTCGAGGCCGAGATGGCGACAGCAGCCGTATGCACCCCTCTCGAGCACCCGCACGCCCTCGTACTCGACTCGAATCGGCACGCAACAACGCCGAGAGCGCGCGCGACGCCCTCGCCGAGCCGCTGTATCGCTCCACCTCCTCCTCGTCTCGCCCCGTCGACAAACAAACGGCGCAGGCTCGGCACAGCAGCGCATTTCCGCCTGTTCGACCAGCTCCCGGTCGAGCTTGTCGAGCGCATCGTCGGGTACCTCGACCTCGACGAGCTGTGGCGCCTGCGCACTGTCAACCTCGCCGTCCGTCCCTTTCCGCCTCAGCCCTTTCGCCCTCGTCCCTCCGCTGACCTTTCGCCCTCGCGCAACGCAGTTCTACACGCTCCTACGAGCTCCCCGACACTACCGCGACATTTCGATCCCGCACCTACCGCACCTCGACCCGCACCTCGTCGCCTTCCTCCCCTCGGTCCTCGGCGGCACCCGGCACCTCTCCCTGCGCTCCTTCCCCTCGTCCCTCCTCTCGACCCTCCTCCCGGCGTGCTCGTCCCGCCTAACGACGCTCGACCTGTCGTTCTCTGGCGTGCGCGACGCCGACCTCGTCGTCCTCGCCAGCGCAGCAGGTCACGACGAGCCGGGCTCGACGACGTCGAGGCGCGCCACAGGAGCGCTGCAGAGCCTGCGCACCCTGCGCGTCAAGGGCTGTCGGCGCCTGTCGACCTTCCTCGGGCAGCTGTGCCCGCGCGACGACTGTGCCGGCGAGCCGGTCTTGCCCTTCCTCGAGACGCTCGACCTCTCGTGGTCGTCCCTCTCGCTCCTCCCCCTCCCCCTCTCGACACACCTCCCTCGACTCGTCGACCTCAACCTCAGCACAACGCCCTACCTCGCCCTGCCGCATCTTGCCGACGCGCTCGTCGACCTCCCGCCGCGGCTCGCCGTCCTCGACCTGAGCCACCTCGGCCTGTGCGCCCGGGACCTGCGCGGGCTCGGCACGGCGGCGGACGATCCTCAGCTCGACGTCGAGTACGTCGTGCCCATCGGCGCCGCAAGGCACAGCCCGGCGCGCTCGTCGCCGACGAGCGGCGCCGACGCTCGGGCCCCTTCCCGCCTCTCCTCGCCCTCACGACCCGCCCTCCATCTCGTCCTCTCGGGGAACGACGCCCTGACGCACCAGTCGCTCGCGGCGCTGCGGCACCACTGGGCGGCGCCGCACTCGCAGTGGGCCGGGCGCCGACCGGTCGAGGTCGAGCACAGCCCGGTCCTGCTCGAGAGCGACGACGAGGACGACGTGCGGCGGTTCGTCGAGATGGTGGCCGGCGTCGTCATGCGCGGCGGGGCGGAAGGAGAGGGGCGGGCGAGCGGGCAGGGCTGAGCGGCGGAGGTGGAGCGGGTTCGAGGTGAAGCTTCACTGGCTCTCGTTGCTCGCTGCGATGCACCTCTTCTTCCTCTCGCACAGCGCACACACGTTCGAGAGACCTGGAGAATAGAGTTGCTGGAGAGATGCCGCGCGTACGACTACAACAACACGCCGGATGCGCCTCCTCTCCTCTCGCCCGCCTCACTCGCTCGACCGCTCGCGCCCAGCTCAGCTCACCGCCGCCCGAGCCCTCCCGCGGCCCCGAGCCCCATCCGCTCGAGCATCTCCCTCGCGCCGCTCGTCGGAAAATAGTCGCTCAGCTCGCTCGGCGCCCGTCCTCCTCCCCCGCTGCCTGCTCCTCCTCCTCCTCCACCGAGCCCGACGCCGAGTCCTCGAGCGGCGACGGCGGGCAGGCTTTGCGTCGCCGCCGACGGTGCGAGGTAGCTGCTCCTGAGCGGCGACGTTGCCCGGCTGAGCGACGCCCGGGTGAGCGGCGCGCCCGGCCGCCGAGGCGGGACCGTGCCCGGCGCGGCGGGCGCGAACCCGCCGTAGCCGGCGCCCGAGGCCGACGACGACGACGACGACGCGACGCCGCTGACGAGCGCAGGCGACGGCGGGACCGAGCGCGCCGGCGAGGGGGCCCGTGCGGAGCCGATGCGGTGCAGCCGCTTGCGGACCGCCTTGACCGGCTGCGCGGGCGGCGCCGACCCCTGCCTGCCCGGCATGGTGCTTGCGCCGTGCACGAGCGCGACACGGCCCGTGCCTGGCGCCGAGGGTGCCATCCACGCTGCGCTCGACGAGCCCGCCGCCGCCGCCGAGGCCGAGTACGGCGCGCTGCGCGCCGTGACGTGCTCGTGGTCGCGTGTGAATGGCGACAGGGTCTGGTTCGAGCTCGTGAGGGTGGCGAGGTGCGCGCACGAGTCGTTGCCCGACGGGTTGAGCGTGATCGGGAGGTGCTCCTCGTCGAGGAAGGACGTGTTGAGGACCGACGACGGCGAGCGTGACAGGAGGTCGATCGGCGACGGGCGCGAGTAGGCGAGCTGGGGAGGGTCGTCGGGGTCGTCGGCGGGTGGTCGAGAGTGGGAGGGATGGGGGAGGGCGGGCGAGGGGAGGCTCGAGGGGGGCGACGAGTAGGCCGAGGGGTCGTTCGAGCGCAGGAAGGGCGTGCGCGCGTACTCGGACGAGGTCGACATGGACGACGACGAGCGGTGGTGCTGGAATGCCTTGGACGGGTAGCGCGACAGGCTCGGGAGCGACGTGTTGCGCACGAGCGACGGCGACGCGCTACCCGGGTACGCCGGCGGCGGGCCGGCGTACTTGGGGAAGGGGAAGTGCGCGCTCGACGCGCCCGAGACCGACGGCGCCCGAAAGCGCGCTTCGAGCCCGGCGAGCTGCCCGAACGACGCCGACCGGCCGAGCCCGACCGTCGAGGTCGACGAGCCACCGGCGGCGCTCCTCGCCGTGACCGACGACGGGCTGCCGTGCGCCGACATCGAGCCCGTCGAGCCCGTGCGCGGCCGCATCTGCGACTGCGTGTGGAAGACGCGCGGGCGCGTAATGGTGCCGCCGCCGACGGCCGGGATCGTCTCGAGGTGGTCCTGGAGGCTGAGGCGGTACTCGAGCGAGTCGAGCGACGCCCGGCCGCGCTCGTCGGCAGCGATGTCGCGCAGGTCGAAGGCGAACGGGTCGTCGTCGAGGTCTCCGGGTCGGCGCCGGGCCGTGAACGGGTCCTCCTCGTCGACGAGGTCGGCGTCGTCGGCGTCCTCGCTCACCTCGAGCACGTCGCCGAGCCCTCGCCGTGACGCACCGGCCTTGACCGTGCGCTCGTAGTCGCCGAAGCCGGCGTGGTGCGGCAGGGCGTCGGGCCTGAGGCCGTACGTCGGGTCGTAGTTCTCGATCGACTCGGGGACCGAGTCGAGCTGGTCGTGCCGCACCGATGCGCTCGCCGCCGACGCCGAGGTCGCAGCTCGCCGCAAGCTCGGCGACCGACCGTACGACCCGCCCGCGCCGCCGCTCCCGCTCCCGACCGACGAGCCCATGCGGTTCTCGCCCCACGTCGACCAGCTCGAGTCGGCCTGGCTGCCGAGCTCGACGCTCTCGCCGCCGTCGGCGTCGCTCATGCCGCTCATGCGGCGCGACAGGCCCTTGCCGCGCACGGCGCCGTCGTGCCCGGGCTCGTACGCCGTGCGCGTCTCGATCTTGGCGTCGCGGCTGAAGCCCTGGGCGAGGCCGCCGCGCGCGCGCTGCGGGATCGTGTCGGCCGCCTTGCCCGCGCTCTTGACCTCGCCGCTGAGCCACTTCTGGCTCAGGCGGTGGATGACGCTCGGCAGGTCCGAGCGGAACGCCTCGCGGAGCTGGTTCTCGATCTCGCGCTGGATGAAGCCGGCGACCGAGTCGACGCCGTCGAACGACGACGAGACGTTGACCGACTCGAGCGGGTCGTTCTTGAAGACGAGCGTGATGCCCTTTTGCCGCGACACGACGAGGACGACGATGGCGCGCAGCGACAGGTTCGACAGGCGCAGCGTCATCGGGACGACGAGCGGCGCGGCGGCGAAGAGGATGCGGGGCGAGCTGAGGATGTCGAGCGAGGGTCGAGGCACGTTGAGCGGGTTGGCCTGCGCGCAAGAGAGAGAGAGAGTCAGCGGCTCGTTCCCCGATGCGGCACCGTCCGGCGAGGGAGGGCAGGACGCACCTGGACCTTGGTCTGAAGGACGATGTAGGCGTCGCCCGAGTAGGTGAGGCGGAAGATGCCGCGAAACCGGTCGGTCGACAAGTCGCCAATCTCGAGGATCTCGAGCTCTGGAGGCTGTGGAGAGGGAGAGACGCCCGAGGTCAGCTCTGCTCAAGCATGAGGGAGAGGTGGAGGGCGGGACGCACAATGGTGCCCATGTTGAGCTCCTTGACCTCGATGCGGTCGGCGATGATGGGCGGCTTCTGGCCCTTGTTGAGCGCCTGCGCGGGAGGAAGCGGAGGGAGGAACGAGGAGGAGAGGGAGGGTCGGCGTCAGCATGAGCAGCTCTGGACAGGCTTGTGCTGCTTCTCAAGCCATGCTGTATCGTTCCCACCGCGGCCTCGGGTGTCCCTGCCCCCGCACCGTGTCGTACGCGCCGGCTGCTGATGAGCGAGGGAAACACGGGGCTCACCTGGGCGAGCATCTCGCGCGCGTCGGCGTAGAAGTCGTCGCTGAACTGCGGCCACTCAAAGTTGAACGACATGGGCGCACGCGCAGCCCCGAGGCGCAGTCGGGGTCGGGCACAAGCTGGGCGACTCGATGAGCGCGAGAGGGGCGGTGCCCGGTCGGCGAGGGGCGCTGCTGGTGGTCGTGCCGCGGTCCTGGGTGCTGCTTCGAGTCGAGGAGGTCGTCGAGTCCTCTTGTGGACGCTGTGCGCGGGTGTGGGCGAGGTGCCGAGTGGGGAGACGAGCGAGAGAGGCGACGGCTGCTTCCTCGCCGCGGGATCGCTCTCCTCTCGGTCCTTCCAGCTGAAAGAGCACAGAGAGGCTTGCAAGCACCGTCGGGCAGTCTTCCGAGCGTTAGAGGCACTCGCAGAGGCTGAGTCGGACAGCTGCACTCGAGAGCCTCGCCAGCGGAGCAAGCCGTCTCGGCGACTCTACACAGCAGCTACCACTGCGCCGACTCGTCCATGTCTTGTACAGCCTTGTCTGCTGCGACTGCACGAGTGAGAACGGCCGTACGAGACGAGACGAGAGCGTAAAGCGCTTCCCCAGAGCCGCACGCCGTGCGTCGGCGACGGAGAGGCCCAGCAGCTCTCGCAGCGCAGCAGGAGTAGCGAGAATCCTCTCCAAAAGCATGAAGAGGAGCGCTCGTAGCAAAAAGGCCGCAGAAAGACGCGTTGTGGTGGAGAAGCGAGTCGAGAGGGAGCAGAGAGAGGCGGAAGCGGTCCGAGGCGCGCAGCTTGGTGACGCCTCGCCGCACCGTTGCCGCTCAAAGCTGCACGGGGCGTTAGCTAGAGAGCTCTTCGGCACAGTGGGCCAAGCCATACGCGCTCGCTGAGCTAGACGAGCGCGAGAGAGGGGCGAGAGAGGGTCGAGGTCGGACGCGACGAGGGCGGGCGAGCGAGCAGCTCGCCTCGAGCGGCCCCTCGCCTCTGGCACCAACACGGCCGCACCTCGCCTCGCACCCCTCCAGGCGACTCGCCGACCCGCCCAGCAGCTAGCCGACAGCTGCACCAAGCTCGCTCGCGCCCACCATGGGTCCACCGAGCTCGAGCAGCGCCGGCAGGGCCTCATCAAGGCCAGCCCTCCCCGGCACCTTCGGCCAGGGCTCCCCGCTCGAGGGACAGAGCTTCGAGACCATCGCCGACAAGCTCAAGGACAACTCGCTCGGTACGTCCTCGTCCCAGCCCCAGCCCCGCCGAGCGCGAGCTCACCTCGCCCACCTCGACCTGACCCGAACCTGACCTCTCGCTCTCGTCTCCCCACCGCAACAGACTTCAAGGTCAAGACCAACCTCGCCACCGAGCTGCGCGATGTCATCGACATGTACCAGAAGGACCTCGACCTCGCCCGCCTGTTCGAGGTCCTCCTCCCCTGCTTCACCGACATCCTCAGGACGGGCAAGCCCTCCTTCGTGTCGACGTCGGGCGAGCACGTGAGTCCCTCGCGCCTCTCATTCCCTGCACGACGAGGAAGAGGGCCGACGCTGACTCGACAACCCCCCACTGCTCGCAGAAGCTGCGCAACCTCCTCATCCAGATCCTCCACCGCCTGCCGCACGTCGAGCCGCTGCGCCAGCACGCCTCGTCCCTCATGTCGCTCCTCCTCCAGCTCCTGCGCGTCGAGTCCGAGGACAACGCCGTCCTGTGCATGAAGGTCATCATCGACCTGCACCGCACCTACTCGCGCCCGCCGCCGCCCTCGTCGTCGCAGCCCGTCGCCGACGGCACGCCCGACCCGACCGTCGCCCAGATCGAGGCGAGCGTCGACGAGTTCCTCGAGATCGTCGCCGACCTGTTCAAGAATATGGGCAGCGTCGTCGAGGAAACGTTCCGCGACTCGCGCCAGACGCGCTCGCAGGGCGGCGCCGCCGGGGCCGCCTCGGCCGGCGCCCAGAGCGACGCCCAGTCGCCGTCGTCGGTCGGCCCGCCGAGCCTCGAGGGCGAGGGCGGGTCCGGCGCCGGGCCCGTCGTCCACGCGCCGGCCATGCGCAGCTTCAAGCTCCTCCAGGACTGCCCGGCGTCGATCGTCTTCATCTTCCAGACGTACCGCCCGCTCGTCAACAAGGCCATCACCATCTTTGTCCCGCTCGTGTTCGAGTTCATCCAGATGCAGGCCGAGCCGCAGCGCCGCAAGCACGAGGCGATGGACCCAGGCAAGTCGTGGGTCGGCATCTGCCCCGAGATCCCCAAGGACAAGCGCGGCGCGTTCCAGGACATGGTCATGGCTCAGACCAAGGTGCGTTCACGCTCTCTCTCTCGCGCGCGCTCTCTCCTCCGGTCCTCGAGGACCGGTAACCTGACGCCGCTCCCTCCCGCAACAGACCATGTCGTTCCTCGCCTACATCCACCGCGTCTCGAACACGGCGCTCCAGGCGTACCTCAACGTCCTCCCCGAGATCGCCGTGCGCCTCATGAAGGACTGCCCGTCCGAGGCCGTCTCGATGAAGCGGGTGCGTCCCCTCTCTCTCCCTCTCCTCGCTCGAGGTCTCGGACCCCTCGCTCACTCGCGCTCGCTCGTCTCGCAGGACCTCATCATCGCGACTCGGCACATCCTCCAGAGCGACCTGCGCACGGCGTTCCTGTCGCAGATCGACACGCTCCTCGACGAGCACGTCCTGACGGGCAACAGCGTCACCGGCCACGAGAACCTGCGCCCGCTCGCCTTCTCGATGCTCGCCGACCTCATCCACCACTGTCGCGCCGACCTCACCCTCCCGCAACTGTCGCGCGTCGTCCACACGTACTGCGCCAACGTGCACGACCCGACCCTCGCGAGCGCGATCCAGACCATGTGCTCCAAGCTCCTCCTCAACCTCATCGACCCGATCGCGAGCAAGGAGCCGCAGGAGGCCGTCAAGATCCTCCAGCGCATCCTCCTCGCCTTTGTCGCCCGCATGGAGGCCATGGCCGAGGTGCGCGACGAGTGGGCCAAGTGGAGCAAGGGCCGCGAGCCGCTCGCCGTCACGGTCGACAAGGTGCGCGAGCGCGAGGCCGAGCGCCGCGCGTGGGACGCGCGGCGCAGGGAGAAGGGCAAGGGCAAGGCGGTCGAGGGCGACGGCGACGGCGACGAGGACGAGGCGATGAAGGACGGCGACGCGGCGGCGGCGACGGTCAAGGCGGGCGGCGCGGCCAAGGGCAAGGGCAAGAAGGTCGACGTCGGCGACGATGGCGACGTCAAGATGGACGTCGACGGCGACGAGGCGACCAAGGACGGCGACGACCTGGGCGACGAGGACAGCAAGAAGCGCAAGATGGGCGGCGACGACGCCGACCCGGCCGCGTCGACCTCGAAAAAGGCCGGCGCCGCCGCCGAGGACGACGACGACGAGCCGGCCGAGCTCGCGCTCGACGACGTCGACATCGAGCGGGCCAAGCCGATCAAGAAGGCCGTCGTCATGGTCGACCCCGGGCCCGACCCGGTCAAGGACGCCCGGTTCCTGTACCGCAACCTCCTGTTTGGGTTCAAGACGCTCGGGCTCGCGCTCAACCGCATGGGCGGCCAAGGCCCCGACGCCGAGCTCATGTGCCGGTTCTTCGACGCGGCCGTCAAGTGCATGGTCCTGTTCGACCCGGCGCGCGACCAGGGCCGCGAGCAGAAGGAGGTCATGGAGGTCCTCACGTCGACCCTCGTCCAGACCGAGCTCGTCATCTTCCAGGAGGTCATCGAGAGCCGCATGAGCTTCTTCTTCGACGAGCTGATTCGGGTGCGTCGTCGTCTTCCCTTGCCGTCCCGCTCCCGCCTCCTCCTTCTCGGACCGACTCGCTGACGCCTTGCTCTCCCTGTCCTCGCACGCACGCAGAACCACGAGCTCCTCGTCATCCCGCAGTCGCTCCTCTCGAACGAGAACGTGTCGCAGCACTTCGTCGCCATCCTGTTCCGGTTCTTGTCGGCGCGCCTGCCCGACCTCGGCAACAATCACAAGGAGAACACGAGCGTCATGCTGCGCCTGTACAAGATGTCGTTCATGGCCGTCACCATCTTCCCGGAGAAGAACGAGCCGGTCCTCCTGCCGCACCTGTCCAACCTCATCATGAACTCGCTCAAGTTGGCGAGCCAGGCGGCCGAGCCCAACTCGTACTACCTCCTCCTGCGCGCCCTGTTCCGGTCGATCGGCGGCGGCCGGTTCGAGATCCTGTACAACGAGGTCCTGCCGCTCCTCCAGACGCTCCTCGAGCAGCTCAACGCGCTCCTCAAGTCGGCCGACAAGTCGCGCAAGGACCTCTTCGCCGAGCTCATCCTCACGGTCCCCGTCCGCCTCTCGGTCCTCCTCCCCTACCTGTCGTACCTCATGCGGCCCCTCGTCCACGCCCTCCAGGCGGGGAGCGAGCTCGTCAGCCAGGGCCTGCGCACCCTCGAGCTGTGCGTCGACAACCTCACGCAGGAGTTCCTCAACCCGCTCTTCGCGCCCGTCATCGACGAGGTCATGGTCGGCCTGTGGCGCCTCCTACGGCCGTTGCCGTTCAACCACCAGCACGCCCACACGACGATGCGCATCCTCGGCAAGATCGGCGGCCGCAACCGCAAAGGGTTCGACCCGCCCAAGCTCGAGTGGAAGCCCGTCGGGCCCGAGGCGCTCCTCAACGTCAAGTTCGAGGGCAAGGACGCGGCGATCCGGATCGGGCCCATCGTCGACGTCGCCCTCAAGATCATCAAGCGCGGCGACGTCCACTACCGCCGCGTCGCGTACCAGTTCCTCAAGTACTCGGTCGCGTGCTTCCTCCGCCAAGTGCGTTCCCCTCTCTCTCTCTCTGCACAAGTCCGTCTCGTCGTCACCGAGGTCGAGAAGCTGACGCTCGAGCCTCTCTCCTCTGCAGGGCCTCCCGACGGGCGAGCCCGAGACGACGTTCGGCAGCGTGCTCAAGGGCCTGTACGACGCGACCCGGGTCGACGACTTTGCCGACGAGGCCACCAAGTACATGCTCGACCTCGCGCGCCTCATCTTCGCGTTCGAGCTCGGCAAGGACCTCCCCGAGAACCCGGTCCAGGCGCGCCAGTCGATGCCCCTCTCGTCGGCGTTCGTCGACGCCGTCATCGAGAACCTGTGCACGGTCGAGACGCCCGACTTGAGCAAGGCGGCGGCGCAGACCAAGGCCGTCATGGAGGTCCTCATCTCGCGCCGCACGGTCGACGCCGCCGGCGTCAGCGCCCGGCTCGATGCGGCGACGTCGCTCCTGCACCAGATGGGCTCGCGTCTCGCGTCGCACTGCTACGACCCGTCGTGGCAGCGCAAGACGGGCGCCGCGCGCGGCATGTCGCTCCTCATCTCGGACGTCGGCGTCGAGACCAAGTGGATCATCGAGCACGAGATCGAGTTCACGCGCGCGCTCCTGTTCGCGCTCAAGGACATGCCCGGCGAGGCGCCGTCCAACGCCGACATGGTCGTCGACACGCTCCTCCACCTCGTGCGCGTGTGCAGCAAGACGACGACGCCCGAGGAGAAGCAGGCGTCGCGCACGACCCTCAACTACCTCGTCGGCCTCCTCCTCGTCGAGGTCAGCAGCCAGGTCGCGCCCGTCCGCGACGCCGTCAAGCGCGCGCTCAAGATCGTGTCCGAGGAGGAGGGCAAGTCGCTCACCGAGATGCTCACGCCCGTCAAGGACCGCCTCCTCGGCCCGATCTTCACCAAGCCCCTGCGCGCGCTCGGCTTCACGATGCAGATCGGCCACATCGACGCCGTCACGTACTGCATCACGCTCGACCCGCCCCTCATCGAGGTCGACGACCAGCTCGTGCGCCTCCTGCACGAGGCGCTCGGCATCGCCGACGCCGAGGACGTCGCCCTCCTCGGCGGCAAGATCACGAGCAAGACGACGGCGCCGCTCACGCAGCTGCGCGTCGTCTGCGTCCAGCTCCTGTCGGCCGCCCTCGCCAACCCGCAGCTCAACACGCCGCCGTACAACCAGACCCGGATCCGCGCCCTCTCGGTCTACTTCAAGCTCCTCTACTCGAAGGCGCCCGAGGTCGTCGATGCGGCGTACCAGAGCCTCAAGCAGGTCATGCTTGCCCAGGGCAAGCTCCCCAAGGACCTCCTCCAGACCGGCCTCAAGCCCGTCCTCATGAACCTCGCCGACCACAAGAAGCTCTCGGTCGCCAGCCTTCACGTGCGTCCTCCTTCCTCCTCTCGCTCAACAACGTGCACCTCGCTCGCTCGTTCGTTGCGAGCCGGCTCGAGGTCGACCATGCTGACCCCGCTCGGACCTCGTCCTCCTCCTCCTCGCGCGCAGGGTCTCGCCCGCCTCCTCGAGCTCCTCACCAACTACTTCAAGGTCGAGATCGGCCAGAAGCTCGTCGACCACTTCCGCAGCCTCGCCGTGCCGGCCGACATCCTGCGCGCGACGGCCAAGCAGCCCTCGGAGGACGGCGAGCTCGAGGTCATGGCCGCCATCACCAACATCTTCCACCTCCTGCCGCATCCTGCGGCCGGGCAGTACCTCGACGACGTCATCGAGATGGTCGTCCAGGTCGAGCGCCTCCTCAAGAAGCTCAAGACGAGCATCTTCACGCCGCCGCTCGCCAAGTTCCTCGCGCTCCACCCGGAGAAGGCGACCATGTTCTTCTTCGGCCGCCTCGCCGAGGAGCGCTACGTGCCGACGTTCCGCGCCGTCCTCGCGTCCGAGCACGCGCAGCCGATCCGCGACTGGATCGAGGCCAACGCCGAGTCGCTCATCCAGCCGTGCCTCGACAAGGACGGCGACGTCGGGTACCACGCCGCGCTGGTCATCCGCGAGCTCGCCGGCGTCGACGCGCGGTGGCTCGTGCGCTGCGACAAGGTCCTGCCGGCGCTCATCACGCGCTGGGTGTCGGACATCCGCCGCACGCGCCTGCGCCGGCAAGGGCTCCCGCACGTCCAGCAGCTCAAGGAGGACGCCGTCGTCGTCGAGGTCTTCACGGGCTACCTCGAGCAGGTCGAGCACATCGACCTCTTGTTCCACCTCGTCGAGGCGTACACGTACTTGACGTCGGCCGACCACACGGCCCTGTCGCGGTTCCTCAACCGCCACGTCGCGCTCAGCACGAGCCTCGACTTCCGCCGCCAGGTCCTCGACCGGTTCCTCGACATCTACGAGAACCCGGTCGTCAAGAGCGCGCACAAGTCGGCCGCGCTGCGCCTCCTCGTCAACCCGATCCTCCTCGTGTCGCACTCGCGCGGCGAGCGCGAGGAGGGCCTCCTCGACGCCGCCTTCGTCGCCAAGGTGCACGCCAAGGTGTGGCACCCGCTCGTCCAGCCGCCGAGCGAGTTCGGCACGCTCGACGACGAGGAGCTGCGGGTCGAGCTGTGCCACATGTCGACGATCCTCATCCGCACGGCGCCCAAGCTCCTCGACGCCGTCAAGAAGGACGTCATCAAGTTCGGGTGGATGAGCATCCGCTTCGACGACATCACGGTCACGCAGACGGCCTACATCCTCATCGCGACCTTCCTCGCCGCGTACGAGTCGCCGGCCAAGATCGTCGGCCAGATCTACGTCGCCCTCCTCCGCGCGCACCAGCCCGAGGCGCGCCAGCTCGTGCGCGAGGCGCTCGACATCCTCGCGCCGGCGCTCCCGCAGCGCATGCCCGGCGGCGCACCGTCGGCGCCGGGCCAGATCCCCGGCTGGGCCTACTTCACGCGCAAGACGCTCATCGAGGAGGGCTCGACCATGTCGCTCCTCGTCAACATCTACCAGCTCATCGTCCGCCACCCCGACCTCTTCTTCGTCGCGCGCGACCAGTTCTTCCCCCACATCGTCGCCTCGCTCGCCAAGCTCACCCTCAGCTCGACGACAACCGACACGCGCGTGCTCACGCTCGACGTCATCGAGGTCATCCTCAAGTGGGAGAAGAAGCGCGTCGAGCTCGCCAAGCAGGACGAGGCGCGCATGGACGTTGAGGGCCCGAGCGGCACTGCCGCCGCCCTCGAGTCGGGCGAGCCCGGCGCCGGCGCCGTCGAGCGCTCGCCCAAGCGCACCAAGACCGAGCGCGGCGCGTCGCGCGCGCCGTCGACGGCGAGCAGCAGCGCCAACGCGACGTACGTCCCGCCGCAGTCGCTGCGCGACCAGGTCGTCAACAACCTGTTGCGGTTCATCTCGAACTCGCAGGAGCCGGTCCAGCGCAACAACCTCGTGTACCGCGCGCTCGCCCTCCTGCGCGAGCTCATCGGGCCGGGCGTGTGGGGCGAGAGCAACGTCAAGCTCTCGTTCTTCCAGCGCACGTTCGCGAACGACGTGACGGACGACACGCTCAGCCAGCTGTGCAACTCGGCCGAGGTCCTCAACGTCGTCAGCTCGTACAAGCCCGCCGAGTGGCACGTCCAGAACGTCGCCGTCCTCCACGGCATCGTCGAGAAGGGCTTCACGAGCGGCGAGATGCGCCTCACGTCGAGCCTGCGCCCGGTCGTCGAGCGCCTGTTCGACCACCTCCCGCGCAACGTCACGGCCGACTCGACCGACGTGCCGCCAGCGGCCAAGGCCTTCATCGAGTGGGCGCGCACGACCGTCGACGAGGGCCTGCGGGCCATGTACAACCTCCCCGCCGTCATCCTCATCCTCCAGTCGTGGTCCAAGGTCGAGCCCGAGCGCATCGACGGCTTCGTGCCGGCCCTCATCCGCGTCTTCACTCGGTACCTCAAGGAGCACACGGCGTCGACGACGGTCGTCTCGTCGGTCGACCCCAACCTGCGCCTGCTCGTGTCGAGCCTCGACGTCCTGCGCCAGCGCGTGTCGCACCTCGGCGAGCAGCGGCGGTGGTTCCTCAGCGGCATCGTCCAGCTCGTCGAGAAGTCGAGCAACATCGACGTGTGCCGGTTCCTCCTCCAGATGGTGCGCAAGTGGGTCTTCGACAAGGACGAGCCGTTCCCGACCCTCAAGGAGAAGGCCGGCATCCTCGCCAAGATGACGGCGTTCGAGAACCGCAACAGCGAGGCGCTCCAGAAGGACTTCCTCAACCTCATCCTCGACGTCTACACCGACCCGGCCCTCGCCCGCAGCGAGCTCACGCTCCGCCTCGAGCCGGCGTTCCTCATGGGCTGCAAGGTGCGCGACCCGGTCATCCGGTCCAAGTTCCTCGCCACGTTCGACAAGAGCCTCGCCACCGGCCTCTTCAGCCGCCTCCACTACATCCTCGGCGTCCAGAGCTGGGAGACGCTCTCCGAGACGTACTGGATCCACCAGGCGCTCGACCTCCTCCTCGGCGCCGTCGACACCAAGGACCCGCTCTTCGTCCCCGGCGCGTCGCTCGAGGGCGTCAAGGACGCGCCCGCCGACTTCGCGCAGCAGCTCGAGTCGTACTCGACGGGCGAGCTCCTCGCCGCGGCGCGCAAGCTCCTGTACGCCGACCCGAACGCGACGCACGCGACGTGGATCTCGACGTTCAAGACGGCGTGGTCGTGCCTCGCGCGCACCGAGCAGCGCCACCTCGCCGAGTTCATGGTGTCGCTCCTCGTCAAGGAGTACCACCTGCGCAGCGTCGACCGCCGGCCCAACGTCATCCAGACGCTCCTCCAGTCGGCGTTCGCCTGCTCGCCGGCGCTCGTCCTCCCGCCGCACGTCGTCCGGTACCACGCCCGCACGTTCAACGCCTGGTACACCGGCATCGAGCTCCTCCAGGACACGCTCGAGAACCCGCGCGAGTCGGACTCGGTCAAGGAGACGGCCATGGACGCCCTCACCGAGATCTACGCCGAGCTGAGCGAGGACGACCTCCTGTACGGCCTGTGGCGGCGGCGCGCGGCGTACAACGAGACGAACTCGGCCCTGAGGTGCGTCCCTTCCTTCTCTCTCTTTCTCTCGACGAGGCTACGAGGAGCTCGAGCGCTGACTCTCGCCTTTGTCGTCGCCCGCAGCTGGGAGCAGATCGGCCAATGGGGCCAGGCGCAGGTCCTCCACGAGTCGGCCCAGATCACGGCCCGCAGCGGCGTCATGCCCTTCACCGAGAGCGAGCTCGCCCTGTGGGAGGACCACTGGATCAACACGGCCCAGAAGCTGCAGCAGGTGCGCCGCTCTCCCTCTCCCTCCCGCCCTTCCTCCTCCCTCCTCGCCCGCTCGAGAACGGCTCGCTGACTCGCTCTCCCTCTTCGCTCTGCAGTGGGACGTCCTCAACGAGTGCGCACTCCCTTCCCTCCTCTCGCTCGCACTCTGCGTGCGCCTCGTGCAGAGCCCGCAGCTGACTCTCCCCGCTCGGACCCTCTCTCCCCTCCCTCCCTCCTCACCTCTCTCTCGCCCCTCCCTCGCGCTCGCTCTTCCCGCTCGCAGCATGGCCAAGAACGAGGGCAACAAGGAGCTCCTCCTCGAGTGCGCCTGGCGGCTCGCCGACTGGAACCAGGAGCGGCCCATGATCGAGGACGCCCTCTCGTCGATGAACCCGGTCCCGACACCGCGCCGCCGCGTCTTCGAGACGTACCTCGCGCTCCTCGCCGCCTACTCGGCCAAGACGCAGGACGAGGCGACCAACGCCAAGAAGGCGTTCGCCAAGCTGTGCGACGAGGGCGTCCAGCTGTCGCTCCGCAAGTGGTACTACCTCCCCGAGACGGTCACGCAGGCGCACTACCCGCTCCTGCAGACGTTCCAGCAGTTCGTCGAGCTGCAGGAGACGCAGCAGATCTTTGCGAGCCTCGCCGGCACCAACGCCAACAACCTCGACACGCGCTCGGCAGAGCTCAAGAGCATCGTCGGCACCTGGCGCGACCGCCTCCCCAACCTCTGGGACGACATCAACGTCTGGTCCGACCTCGTCGCCTGGCGCCAGCACGTCTTCTCGGCCATCAACAAGGCGTACCTCCCGCTCGTGCCGCCGCCGAACGCGCCAGGCGCGCCGCAGAACGCGAGCTCGTTTGCGTACCGCGGCTTTCACGAGACGGCGTGGATCATCAACCGGTTCGCGCACGTCGCGCGCAAGCACCACCTCAACGAGGTGTGCATCACGTCGCTCACCAAAATCTACACGCTCCCCAACATCGAGATCCAGGAGGCGTTCCTCAAGCTGCGCGAGCAGGCCAAGGCGCACTACCAGAACCCGTCCGAGCTCGCGTCGGGCCTCGAGGTCATCAACAACACGAACCTCATGTACTTCAACGGCCCGCAAAAGGCCGAGTTCTTCACGCTCAAGGGCATGTTCCTCGCCAAGCTCCACCTCCACGACGAGGCCAACCAGACGTTCAACCTCGCCGTCTCGATGGACATGAGCTTCCCCAAGGCCTGGGCCGAGTGGGGCGAGTACCACGACCGCATGTTCAAGGAGAACCCGGCCGACCTCACGATCGCCGCCAACGCCGTCAGCTGCTACCTCCAGGCCGCCGGCCTGTACAAGAGCGCCAAGGTCCGCAAGCTCCTCGTCCGCATCCTGTGGCTCCTCAGCCTCGACGACTCCGCCGGCACCATCTCCAAGGCGTTCGACAACTACAAGGGCGAGATCCCGACCTGGTACTGGATCACGTTCGTGCCGCAGCTCCTCCTCACGCTCTCGCAGCGCGAGGCGCGCTACGTCCGCGTCATCCTCCTCAAGATCGCCAAGACGTACCCGCAGGTGCGTCCCTCTCTTCCTCGTGCGCTGTCGGGTCGTCGCCGGGAGCAGCAGCTGACCCTCTCGTCGTCGCGCTCGCAGGCCCTCTTCTTCCAGCTCCGCACGACGCGCGACGACCTCTCGCTCGCCAAGCGCCAGTGGCAGGCGCAGGAGCACGCCAAGATGCAGCAGCTCAAGCGCCAGCAGGAGCAGCAGGCGGCGGCGAACGGCGAGGCGCTCCCCGCCGCCGACCCGTCCGAGGCCGGCACCGACGGCGCGCCGAGCATCGTCACGCCCGGCGGCACCCAGGTCGCAGGCGCACCTGCGCCCGGGCCGCGGCACCCGTGGGACTACATCGACGAGATCATGGCCGTCCTCAAGACGGCGTTCCCGCTCCTCGCCCTCTCGATGGAGATGATCGTCGACCAGATCTCGAGCCGCTTCAAGCCGACGCCCGACGAGGACATCTACCGCCTCATCAGCGCCCTCCTCGCCGACGCCCTCTCGCAGTACATCCAGCGCGCCCAGAACCCGGCCGACGACGGCCTCCTGCCGCAGACGACCAACACCAACATCGCCCGCTTCGCCGAGAGCCTGCACCCGACTCACGTCAAGGTGCGCTCCTCTTTCACTTTCTCTTTCTCTTTCTCTTTCGACGAGCTCCTGCTTCTGGACGGCGTCGAGCTGACGCACTCGGCGCTCGCTCGCTCGCAGGCCCAGTTCGAGAAGGACTTCCTCACGACCAAGCCGACGCTGCGCGAGTACGTTCAGCGGCTGCAGGACTGGCGCGACCGCTACGAGTCGATGCTCAACAAGAAGCCCAAGCGCGCGAGCCTCGAGGCGTCGTCGCACTGGCTCGTCGAGTTCCAGTACCAGAAGTTCGACGAGATCGAGGTCCCGGGCCAGTACCTCCAGCACGAGGACAACAACAACAACTTCGTGCGCATCAGCCACTTTGCCAACAAGTACGACGTCAACCGCGGCACGGGCGTCTACTACCGCCGCCTCACCATCCTCGGCCAGGACGGCAGCGTCCACCAATTCATGATCCAGATCCCGGCCGTGCGCACCTCTCGGCGCGAGGAGCGCATCATGCAGCTCTTCCGCATGCTCAACTGGTCCGTCCCCCTCTCTTTCTCTCGTCGGCGGCGGCGCTGCGACCGGTCCCTGACCCTTTGCGCCCTCGCGCTCGCAGCACGCTCGCCAACCGCAAGGAGTCGCGCAAGCGCAACCTGCAGTTCACGATCCCGGTCGTCGTCCCGCTGTCGCCGAGCGTGCGCATCATCGAGAACGACGCGTCGATCACGTCGATGCAGGAGATCCTCGAGCAGCACTGCGACGAGCTCGGCCTTCGCAAGGAGGACCCGATCCTCGCCGTCACCGAGCGCCTGCGCAGCCTGCACCGCCAAGAGCCACCTCTCGACGTGCGTCTCTCTTTCTCTCTCTCTCCTTCGTCGCCTCGCTCGTCGTCGCTGCTGTAGCTGACTCGGTCGACGAGGTGTCCGCAGAAGGCTCAGATTTGGAGCGCTCGGCAAGAAATCCTCGACGAGGTCGCCTGCAAGATGGTGCCAGACGACGTGCTCAAGAAGGTGCGCTCGCTCTCGTCGTCGTCGTCGTCGTGCGAGATGGCGACGCGCTGACGCTCGGACCCCTCCTCTCGCTCGCAGTACCTCGTCCGGTCGATGGCAAGCTCGAGCGACCTGTGGCACCTGCGCAAGCACATGACGACGTCCTACGCCGCGTTCGTCTTCATGACGTACACGCTCAGCATGGCCGACCGTCGGCCGTCGCGCATCCACATCTCGCGCTCGACCGGCAAGCTCTACACGTCCGACATGGTCCCCTGTGCGTCTCCCTCCTCGCCCACTTCCTCCACTTCTCGCTCTCTCGCTGACTCGCCCTGCTACAGCCATCGTCCCGGGCAAGCCCGAGCTGTTCCACAACGAGCCGGTCCCGTTCCGCTTCACGCCCAACTTCCAGCGCTTCATCGGCCCGCACGGCACCGAGGGCCTCCTCACGAGCTCGCTCATGGCCATCGCGCGCGCGCTCACCGAGTCCGAGGTGCGTGCTCTCCTTCTTCGTCGTGCCGGTTCGACGTCGTGCTGACCCCTCGTCCCCGCCGCGCGCAGTACGACCTCGAGCACCGCCTCTCGATCTTTGTCGGCGAGGAGATCCGGACCTGGTTCGCCATGTCCAAGACCGAGCCGCGCGCCAACTTGCGCGACTACATGCTCGGCGCCGTCGACAACGTGACGCGCAAGGCGCGCGTCCTCTCGTGCAAGCTCGAGCGTGAGAAGGTGCGTCTCTGCCTCCTCGTCTGCAGTTGCTCCTCGCCTCGAGCCCCTCGCTGACTCGCTCCTGTCTTGCCTCTGCAGCCTCCGAGTGCGGTCACGCCCGTGTGCGCGTCGATCACGCAGCTCCTGCTCGCCGCGACGGCGCCGCAGAACCTGTCGCAGACGGACCCGCAGTGGGTCGCCGCCCTTTAGAGCTCTCGTGTTGTGTCTCCTCCCTCGTCCAGATACCCCTTTCCCCCTCTCTCTCGCAGTGCGCAGTGCCCGTGTGTATACCCTCCTCGCAATAGCCAGTCTGCCTCTTCCGCACTCGAGCGACTTTGCACCGCGAGAGCGAGAGAGCTAAGACAGCCAAGTCTGGCTGCGTCGAGCCGAGTCGCGCTCTCGAGCCATGAAGAGTAAGACGAGACGACAAGCCGCTCGGGCGGAAGGAGAGCTAATGCGGCGCGAGCAGGGTCACGGCGAGCGCGAGGGCTCGGGCTTGAGAAGGCCGTCGTGCACGGGCCTCTCGGCTTCCTCGCCCACCTCTCACCCGCTCACCTCAACCTGCGCCTCCTCTTCGGCAACGTCGTCGTCGTCGTCAACAGGCTCGCGAGGACCTCGCCGCCCTCGAGAAGGACTACGGTGCGTCTCGTCTCACCTCCTCTTCCTCCTCTCCTTCGTCGCCTCCTTCCCTCTTCCACGCTCTCGTCCATCTACTGACGCTTGTTTCGTTGCCGCACACAGAGGAGGTCGCGGAAGAGGGTGTCGCCGAGGGCGAGGAGTACTAAGTCCCTCCTCGCGCGCACGCCTCGCGCATCGTCGCCCTTGAGTAGCAGCGTCTCGTCCCGCCCATTTCGCTTTTCCCCTTCCTCCTTCTCTCAAGCAATCGTACCTCTTCTTCTTCGTCTCTCGAGCCGCTGCTGCTGCTGCGAGTCGAGCGTCTCCTCTGACCGTCGAGAGCAGGCTCGTCTTTGAGAAGGTCCACCACGGCGACCCTCTTCCCGCTCGTCCCTCTCCTTCTTCTGCGTCATGAAGCAAGCATGACAGAGCCCGAGACGCTGCGAGAGCCACCACGCGTTGAAGTGAGGGGAGAGCAAGAGAGAGGCTGCGCCGAGGAGGAGGTCCGTGCGAGACGACGGTGGAGACCCGACCGACGCTCCCAGCTCCTTCCTGCCACCCGCCAGCAGAGCTCGCGCTCCGAGAAGAAGCACACGCAACGAGGCTATCATCGTAAGCGCCGGCGAGGATGCGCACTCAGCCGAGACGACCTCGAGCAATCAGGGCGGAACGAGCCAGCTTGAGAAGGTCGTCGTGCACGGGCCGCTCTCGCTCACTCGCTCGCTCTCCATGTCCCTCGTCACACAGACAGGTGAACCGAGAAGAAACCGTTCGTTTTGGGGCAGTTGCACAGAGAGAGAGAAC
>Ga0308160_10002578_pt1 | contig 21610 bp, 15 predicted proteins | sample PhyFR1_FD_201036 | JGI IMG/M metagenome (GOLD analysis project Ga0308160, IMG submission 201036) | Phyllosphere microbial communities from UC Gill Tract Community Farm, Albany, California, United States - DLSLF.R1 | ecosystem: Host-associated > Plants > Phyllosphere > Unclassified | place: USA...
TGTTCCGGACACCCGGATCGCACTGCCGGGCAGCGCGCCGATGGCGGCGTGCAAACACGAGCGCATGCCCATGTCTTCGCCCTGCACCACGTCGATGGCGCCGCCGTGCGGCCAGCCGATATCGCGCAGGTAGCCGGCCAGCGCGGCCGTGCCGGCGCCGGTGGCCGGGTCTTCGTACACGCCGCCGATCGCGAACGGGTTGCGGGTATGGAACAGGCGCGCCGTTTCGGCCCAGGCCAGCACGATCGTGGTCAGCCCGTACGCCGCCATCAGCGCGCGGCCGGCTTCGAGGTCGTAGCGCATCGCGGCCAGCTTGTCGCGGCTGGCCAGCGCCAGCACCAGGTGGTCGGCGCCGGCGTGCGCAAAGCCGGGCGCGATGCGCGGGTCGAGATCGGCTTGGCTGTAGCAGAACAGTGCCAGCGCGGCCTGCACCAGTGCCGGATCGGCGGCGCGGCTGAAGGTGGGTGGCGATTGCAGCGCCGCGCTCACCAGGCCGTCCGCGCCGCGCCGGCCCTCGACCGTGATCGCGGCCGCGTTCAGGCGCAAGGCATACACGCCGTCGCCGTGGGCGCAGGCCAGCGCCGCACCGAGCGCGATGGTGGCGTGGCCGCAGAACGGCACCTCGGACGCGGGCGAAAAATAGCGCACCCGCCAGCCGCCGTCGACCGGGGCGGCGAAGGCGGTTTCGGAAAAGCCGACTTCGTGCGCCAGGCGCTGCATGACGTCCGCCGGCGGCAGGACCGCCCCGGTCCAGACGCCGGCCGGATTGCCGCCCACGCCGCCATCGGAAAAGGCGGCGATGCGCAGGATCGGATCTTGATGTTCAGTCACGCTGTACTCCTCGACAATCTAGATAGAAAAACATGTTCAGAAACCCGGCGGGCGCTCGCCGGCCACGCCGGCTTCCTTTTCCAGCGCCAGGCCGACCCGGGCGATGGTGCCTTCGTCGAACAGGCGGCCGATCAGGGTCACGCCGTGCGGCACGCGGCGCGGCGGCGCGAAGGTCGGCAGCGGCTGGGCCGGGTTCGGCGCCCAGTCGCTGCGCGCCTGCCCCACTTCCACGGTGCCGGTGCGCAGCGTCAGCGACGGGTGACCAGTATTGTTCGAGATGGTCAGCATCTCGTCGCGCAGCGACGGCACCAGCAGCAGGTCGACCTGCGTGAAGATGCGCGCCATCTCGAGCGCCACCTTGCGCCGCAGGCGGTCGGCCTGCACGAAGTCCACCGCCGACAGGAAGCGCGCCTCGCGGAACAGGTTGGGCCAGGCATCCGGCACCTGCGCCTTGAGCTGGTCGACGCGGCCGTCCAGCGTGATCTCTTCGAAGGCGGCGGCGGCTTCGGCGAACAGCACGGTGTTCAGCGATTGATAGGGCCAGTCAGGCAGCGTCACCGGCACCGGGCTCAATCCGAGACGCTTGATGGTCTCCAGCGCGGCGCGGTCGACGTCGGTGGCCGGGGCTTCCTTCATCCAGTCGGCGAAGTAGCCGACCTTCAGGCCCTTGACGCCGGCGCCGGCATCGAAATCGAGTGTCGCCGGCACGCCGGCGACGTCGCCCGCGTCCGTGCCCGAAATCGCCTGCAGCACCAGCATCGCATCTTCGACGCTGCGCGTCATCGGCCCCAGCTTGTCGAGCGACCAGCACAGCGTCATGGCGCCGGTGCGCGGCACCCGGCCATAGGTCGGGCGCAGGCCGGTCACGCCGCAGCGCATCGACGGGCTGATGATGCTGCCGCCGGTCTCGCTGCCGATCGAGAACGCCACCAGTGCGGCGGCGGTGGCGGCACCCGGCCCGGCGCTGGAGCCGGACGCGCCCTCGTCGAGCAGCCACGGATTCATGGTCTGGCCGCCGAACCAGACGTCGTTCAGCGCCAGCGCGCCGAGGCTCAGCTTGGCCACCAGCACGGCACCGGCCGCGTTCAGCTTCGCCACCACGGCCGCATCCTGCTGTGGCACGCGGTCGCGGTAGAACTCGGCGCCCCAGGTGGTGCGGATGCCTGCGGTGTCCAGCAGATCCTTGACGCCGTAGGGAATCCCGTGCAGCGGGCCGCGGTACTTGCCGGCGGCGATCTCGCGGTCGGCCTGGCGCGCCTGCGCCAGCGCATGTTCCTCGGTCAGGGTGATCACGCTGCGCAGCTTGGGGTCGAGGCGCTTGATGCGCTCGATGTAGATGCGGGTCAGGCGCTCGGAGGTGATGGCGCGGGTTTCGACCCAGCGCGCCAGCTTCGTCACCGGGGAATGGGCGATGTCCTCGTCGCGCGCCGGCAGCGCGCCGGGGTTGACGCGGCTGCGCACGAAGCGTCCGGTTTTGTTGATGCCTGCTCCGCTGCCGCCGGCGGCATCGAGCGGCTTCCACACCGTGGCCGGGGCCAGGTCCAGCGCCAGCGCCACCTTGCGCGGCCCGGTACGCCGTTCCACCGTCGACGCCAGCGACACGCGCCAGCTGCCCGCCATCATCGCGCGCTGCGCCGGCGTATTCGTCACCTGCATCAGCTTCTCCGCTTCGGCGAAGGTGGCGGGCGACACGGCCGGACCGAAGCCGGGGGTGGCGCCGAAGGTCGGCGGGGCGCCTGGGGTACTTGCAGGCGCAGCAGGGGCAGGCGTGGCGCCGTCTTGCGGCAGCGGTTCGGCACGGACGGCTTCGGCCACGGCCAGCAGGCCGAGCGGGGCGTTGATCAGGAATTGGCGGCGTTGTTTCATGGACCCTCGGTGGTGATCGGTAGATAGGTAAGACACGCGTGCAACCCGCTGATCCTACCGTAGCGCCGCGATCGAAACAACGTCGGGGCCGGCGCGCCGCCGCCGGACGCGCCATCCTCATCGTTCGCGCTCAGCCGCCGCCGTGCCCTGCCCCCGGATGCGCAACCTGGTCGAGCTCGTCATAGTGGCGGAAGATGCCTTCCTCGTTGAAAGGCAGGCGCCGTTTCGACGCCAGGTAGGCTGCGATGCGCGGCCGCTGCGCCACCCGGTCGTGCAGTGCACTCAGCAGCGGGTAGCCGGCGTCGATCCGCGCCAGCGCCTGCGGAAAGGCGTAGCGCAGGCCCGCCACCAGCTGGAACAGCGACAGGTCGGCATAGGTCACGCGCTCGCCCAGCAGGTAGTCCTTCGGTTCGGGGCGGCCCAGGATGCCTTCGAACCAGTCGAAGAATTTCGGAATGCGGGTCTCGATGAAATCGGCCGCGCGGCGCTTGGCTTCCGGGCGCTGGTCTTCGTAATACAGCGAGGTCGCGATCGGGTGGTGGGTGTCGTGGGCCTCGGCCACCAGGTCGGCGATGGTCAGCTGGATCTGGTTGACCCACAGCCGGCCCTGCTCGTCGTCCGGCGCCAGCCCGTGGCGCTGTCCCAGGAACAGCAGGATGTTGGCGGTCTGGCCGACCAGCAGCTCGCCCGCCTTCAGGAAAGGCGGCGCAAAGGAGGGATGGTCGGGGCCATCCATGGCCGCCATCATGCGCCCCATGCCGCCCGGTTCGCGCGCCACGTCGACATAGGGGACACCGGCCTCTTCCAGGGCCAGGCGAACGAATTCCCCGCGGCCCTGGATCGTAGGCCAGTAAAAAAGTTCATACGCCATCGCTGCCTCCTCGTGTTGTTCGGTCTGACTCAATTATTGAGCATGATTCCGAATGTTCGGCGCGGCAATCGTGCTAGTCTTCGGTTTGGCAACGCCGCCTGACAAAAAATTAATAACAAGAGACATGTCCACAACAAATATCACGCACGGAATCCACCTTCGATGGTGCCGATCTTGACCTGCTGAACGTATTATTTCCGTTTAGCAATCTCACCGTGGCTACGCTACCGGTGCGACAAGATAAACACATCCGATAACGAAAGCGATTCCGGAGCGCCCATGATTTTCGCTCATCTCACCAAGCACTGGATGGCCCGCCGCCGCGAAGCCGGCCTTGCCTCCTGGCTGCTGTGCATCGCGCGCAGCGCACGCGTCCTGGCCTACTACCGCGACCACCGCGACCTGTGCCGCCTCGGCGTCTATCGCCGCCACGTGGCCGGGCCGTCCAACGACGACCCTTTCCACCATCTCAGCCACCGCGACTACCTGATCAAGGGCCTGTCGCCGCGCCGGCGCGTTCAGGCCGTGCTGAGCCATTACCGCTTCGAGGAAACCACCTTCGACGACGCCTACCTGCACGCCGTGTACGGTGCGCGCGGCCTGCCGCTGTGGCAGCACGAGGCCGAGGTGGACGGCCAGCTCAGCAGCTTCATGATCCAGCTCGAGATGGCCTCGCGCAGCAATGCCGAGGGCGACCTCACCGTGGCCCTGGTGGCCGACGGCCGGTGCCTGCACCGCCTGTCCTTCAGTTGGCTCGACGGCCGCATGGTCGGGCTGGACATGCCGGTGGTGCCCTTCATCGCCCGCAACCAGGGACGCTGGGCCGATTCCGGTGCCGCCTTCGACGCCTTCGAGCGCGTCTTCCCCAACAACTCGCCCAGCTTCTTCTGCTTTGCCGCAATGCAGGGGATCGCCCAGGCGCTCGGCATGGACAAGGTGATGGCAATCCGCAGCGATGCCCACATCGCCTACGACCCGGACCCGGACAAGCACTTCGCCAACGCCTACGACGGTTTCTGGAAGATCCTCGGCGGCACCGAGACCGGCAGCGGCTACGTCATCGGCCTGCCCTTCTACGTCAAGCCGCTGGCCGACATGCCGTCCAAGCACCGCAAGCGCGCGGCCCAGCGCCGCGAACACTGGCGCGTGATCGGCGATGCGGCGCGCGCCACGCTGCAGCGCCACCTGCTGCATGCGCGCGTGCACGTCGAGCATCCGGCGCCGGTGCTGGAAACGGCGTAGGAAGCAATCTGCCGCTCCGGCGTCTATTGACATAAGTATTACATAGGCGCACACTCGCGCCTTCGCTAGGGGTCCTGGAAGTTCGCTTCCGGGTGAGAGATACCCTTCGTACCTGATCTGGATAATGCCAGCGAAGGAAAGCGCAACGCAGTTCCCATCTTGTTTGCCCTTCCCCCCGTTGGCTCCGGCTTTTGATAAAGCAGCGCAGCCGGACGGCGCGCGAAACGAGCAAACACATGAACCATCCACTGAAGCATTCGATCCTGGCTTGCGCTTTGATGCAGGCCTTTGCCGTGTCTGCACAAACTGCGGCGCAAACTACGGCCCCGGCCGACGGCGTCCAGCCGGTCAACGAAGTCGTCGTCACCGGTAACCGTTTCATCGCCCTCGACCGCGCCAGCGTCGGCGGCTTCGGCGAAGCCTCGCTGTTCGAGACCCCGGCTTCGATCATCTCCATCGGCCGCACCCAGATGCAGGACCTGTCGATCCGTTCGACCACCGAAGCCGTCCGCTTCGACGCATCGGTCAGCGACGCCTACAACGCGGTCGGCTACGCCGAACAGTTCTCGATCCGCGGCTTCACGCTCGACAACAACTACAGCTACCGCAAGGATGGCTTCGCGATCCCGGGCGACACCCAGATCCCGCTCGAGAACAAGGAACGCATCGAGATCCTGAAGGGCCTGGCCGGCCTGACCGCCGGCATCGCGGCGCCGGGCGGCATCGTCAACTACGTCACCAAACGTCCCACCGACAAGCCGCTGCGCTCGGCCACGGTCGAGGCCAGCGAGCGCGGCACGCTGTACGGCAGCGCCGACATCGGCGGCCGCTTCGAGGACCGCCGCTTCGGCTACCGCATCAACGCCGCCGCCGCCGACCTCCATCCCTACGTGCGCGGCGCCAACGGCGACCGCCAGTTCGTCTCGGGTGCCTTCGACTGGCAGATCACCCCGGATGCGCTGCTGCAGCTCGACATGGATTACCAGCGCAAGTCCCAGATCACGGCACCCGGCTACCAGCTGATCCGCGGCGAAGTGCTGCCCACCAACGTGTCGCCCAAGCTGCTGCTGAACGACCAGCCCTGGACCAAGCCGGTCGAGACGCGCGACACCAACCTCGGCCTGCGCTTCGAATACAAGCTGGCGCCGGGCTGGACCGCCACCGCCTCGGCCAACAAGCACTGGTTCAAGCGCGACGACTACACCGCATTCCCCTACGGCTGCAGCAACGAGGGCGACGGCTACTACCCGGGCTACTGCTCGAACGGCGACTACGACGTGTACGACTACCAGAGCGTGGGCGAGCGCAAGAGCCCATGGGGCGTGCAGGCCATGGTGCAGGGCAAGTTCGCCACCGGCACGCTGCGCCATGCGCTGACCGTGGGCGCGTCGTACAACGAGCGCCACGACAGCTTCGGCGACTACGTCTACGACTACGTCGGCTACAGCAACATCTGGCAGCCGCAGACCACGCCGCAGGTAGCGGCCGACCGCGTGACCGGCCCCGTATTCGAGCGCCGCAGCGACCAGGAAAGCGCGCTGTTCGCCCAGGACATCGTGACCCTCGGCCAGGGCTTCACCCTGCACGGCGGCCTGCGCCACGTGAAGATCAAGCGCAGCGAGTTCGACGAAGACATCGGCGACAACGGCGACTACGTCCATGCCGACAACAGCTTCACGCTGCCGAGCGTGGCCCTGGTCTACCGCATCGGCCGCGACTGGAATGCCTACGGTTCGTTCAGCCATGGCCTGCAGCATGGCGGCATCGCGCCCATGATGACCAGTAATCAATACCAGGTGCTGCCGCCGGCCCGTTCGCGCCAGGCCGAATTCGGCCTCAAGGGCGCCCTGTCGAATGGCCTGAATCTGTCGGCCGCGCTGTTCCAGATCCGCCAGGGCCTCGAGTACGAAGATCCGTTCCAGACCATCAATGGCCTGCACCCCTTCGTGCGCGGCGGGCGCGAGACCCATCGCGGCCTCGAGGTCTCGGCCGACGGCCGGACCGGCGCCTTCGACTACGGCGTGTCGCTAATGGCGCTGAACACGCGCCAGGACGGCACCGGCCAGGCCGGCATCGACGGCAAGCGCGTCACCGACGTCCCCGCCTTCAAGTCGACCGCGTGGCTGCAATACGCGGTGCCGGCGGTGCCGGGCCTGAAGGTGGACGGCATCTGGCAGTACGCCGGCAAGAAGGCCTTCGACGTCCAGAACACCGTGTTCGTGCCGGACTACCACGTGTTCGGCGCCGGCGCTTCGTACGGGCTGAAGCTGGGCGCGACGCAGGTGACCGTGCGCGCGCGCGTGGACAACCTGTTCAACAAGTTCTACTGGCGCGACGTGACGCCTTCGCTGGGCGGTTATCTGCTGGCGGGGGCGCCGCGGACGTTCAGGTTGTCGGCGCAGTTTGATTTGTAAGTTGCAGGCGGTACGCGAGGGTACGCTCTCGCGTCAGCTTGAAACGTCGTTCCCGGCACTGCCGGAAACGACTCCCCGCGTAGGCGGGGACCCAAGTTCTGCAAGCGTTATCGAGACACGAACAAACTTGGATCCCCGCCTGCGCGGGGATGACGGTCTTGAGTTCACGTGGAAACGATGCGCTATCGGTTTTCAAAACGTATCGAGCAATACCCCTACCCGCGCCACCCGCTCTTCCAGCTCCCCCTCCACCAGCACATACGGTATCCCCCGCTCCGCCAGCACCGCCACCAGCTGCGCATGCACGCGCTGCCGCACTTCGTCCGAATCGCGCATCAGTCCATCCGGCACCCACGGCAGGTCCGGCGCCGCCACCAGCGTCAGCGCGTAGTCGTGCGCCGCCTCCAGCGCCAGCAGCGCGGGCGGCACGCGGCCCCAGTAGATGCGGCTGTAGACCGCGGTCATCAGCGGCGTGGTGTCGCAGAACAGGAAACCGCGCGCGGCCGCCTGCGCCGCCATCGCGTCCTCGCGCGCCAGTTGGGTCCGCGCGATGCCGGGCTGGTCTTCCTCATGGGGCACGCGGCCGTGCACGTCGACGAATTCGCGCAGGTACTCGGGCACCCACAGCGTGCCGTAACGGCGCGCCAGCGCGTCGGCCAGGGTCGACTTGCCGGTCGACTCGGCGCCGAGGATGGCGATGCGCCGCGGCGCGGCCGGCGCCGTCATTGCACGCCCTCGCGTGCCGCCCTGTTCCAGGTGCGCAGGCCGATCGCGGCCATCACGACGAACAGCGCGTACAGCACGGCCGTCAGGTACAGGTGCTTGTGCACGTACAGGCCGACGTAGATGACGTCGACCACGATCCAGACGTGCCAGTTCTCGACCTTCTTGCGCGCCGTGAGCAGCGTGCCGAGCAGGCTGCCGGCGGTCAGGAAGGCGTCGGTGCCCGGCACGTCGGTGTCGGTCGCGTGGCCGAGGAAGGCCCACAGCAGCAGGTAGCCGAGCGCCCAGCCGGCCAGGGCCCGGGTCCAGCCGGCGCGGTCCAGGCGCGTCACCACCAGCGGCGCGCCGGCGGCGGCGTCGAGGCTGCCGCGTCCCCCTTTCAGCCACTGGGTCCAGCCCCACAGCGAGGCCGCGATGAACACGCCCTGCAGGCCGGCGTCGCCGTACAGGCGCGCATCGAAGAACACGATGCCGTACATGGCCGACGAGACGATCGCGAACAGCCAGGCCCAGTGCAGGCGGCGGATGTTCAGCAGCACCGTCGCGATCGACAGGACGAAGGAAATCAGTTCCAGCGGCGTGGTCGTGAATCCAAGGATGAGGAGGCTGTCGTTCATGCGGGCGCCGTATCGGATGGGTCAGCGATTATCCGAGCTGCGGCGGCTTTATGCAAGGCGCCGCTTTCCGCACCGGTATCCGCGCCGCTGTCCGCTTCCGGACACCCTTGCCCGGCACCGGGCAGCCCAAGGCCGGCAAACCGGCCGTTTCACCGGGAACACGGCCTGGCACGCCGCTTGCAATACAGGAAGCATAGCCACTTCGACCCACTGCACCATGGACCAAGCCATCCCGATCGACACCCTGCGCCGCCGCCGTCTGCACCACCTCGCCGGCGCCGCCTGCCTGTTCGCGGCCATGTGCGCCGGCGCCTGGGGCCTGAACCGCATGCTGCGCCCGAGCGTGGATGCGGGCGCGATCGTGGTGTCCGAAGCCAGGTACGGCGACGTCGACAACACGATCAACGCCGCCGGCGTGGTCATCCCGGTGCACGAGGAAGTGGTGGCCAGCCCGGGCGCGAGCCGGGTCGCGCGCGTGCACGCCAAGCCGGGCCAGCAGGTGAACCAGGGCGACCTGCTGCTCGAACTCGACGACCGCGCGATCCGGCTGGCGCTGGAAGCCCTGAAGGAACAGCTGGCGCAGCAGGACAACCGCGTGGCCACCCTCGGCGTCGAGATGGACCAGAAGCTGAAGCAGACCAGAAGCAGCATCGAGCTGCTGGAAATCGACCTGCAGGCGGCGCGCGTGCGCCACGAGCGCAACCAGAAGCTGCGTGTCAGCGGCCTGGTCTCTGGCGAAGACATGCTCACCGCGGAGCTGAACGTCAAGCGCACCGAAATCCAGCTGCGCCAGCAGCGCGAACTGCTCGACGACACGCGCCGCGCCACCGCCGGCGCCGTCGCCGCGGCCAAGCTGCAGCAGGCCATCCTGCACAAGCAGATCGCGCAGCAGGAGCAGCTGCTGGCCCAGACCCGGGTGTGCGCGCCCTTTGCCGGCATGCTGACCTGGGTGCTCGAGGAAGAAGGCGCCAGCGTCGCCGCCGGCCAGCTGGTGGCGCGGGTCTCGGAACTGAACAACTACCGGGTCGAAGCCAGCTTGTCGGACTTCCACGCGCGCCTGCTCGCCGCCGGCCAGCCGGTGCGCGTCGAGCAGAACGGCGAGATCCTGGCCGGGACCGTGCACACCATCCTCCCCGAAATCCAGAACGGCAGCATCAAGCTGCTGGTCGACCTGGCCAGCCCGCGCAACCCGAACCTGCGCAACAAGATGCGGGTCGACGTCAACGTCGTCACCGCGCACCGCGCGCAGGTGCTGGTGCTCGACAACGGCGCCGCCTTCAACGGCCGCGGGCGCCAGCCGGCCTTCGCGGTACGGGACGGCGTGGCGCGCAAGACCATGCTGGAACTCGGCGCCAGCGACGGCAAGGTCATCGAAGTGGCGGCCGGTGCCCGGCCGGGGGACCGCTTCATCGTATCCGACACGGGTGCCTTCAAGGACCTGGACAGCATCCGCATAGCCAACTAGGAGATTCACATGATCAGATTGAACAAGGTCAGCAAGACCTACCGCACCGACAAGGTCGAGACGCTGGCGCTGAAGGACATCGACCTGCAGGTCGCGCGCGGCGAATTCGTGGCCATGATGGGGCCGAGCGGCTGCGGCAAGAGCACGCTGCTGAATCTCATCGGCCTGCTCGACCGGCCGGGCCAGGGCAGCATCGAGATCGACGGCGTCGCCATCACCCGCTACCGCGACCGCCAGCTGGCGAAACTGCGCAACCAGACCTTCGGCTTCATCTTCCAGAGCTTCCACCTGATCCCGGACCTGCGCGTGATCGACAACGTCGAGCTGCCCCTGCTCTACCGCAGCGGCAGCGATGGAAAAAGCAGCGAGCGCCGCCGGCTGGCGCGCGAGGCGCTGGAACGGGTAGGACTCTCCGCGCGCATCGACCACTACCCGAACCAGCTGTCGGGCGGCCAGCAGCAGCGCGTAGCGATCGCGCGCGCCATCGTCGGCCAGCCGCAGGTACTGCTGGCCGACGAGCCCACCGGTAACCTGGACAGCAAGATGGGCGCCGAGGTGATGGACATCCTGCTCAAGCTGAATGCCGAGGGCACGACGGTGGTGATGGTCACCCACGACGAACAGGAAGCGCGCCGCGTGAATCGCATCGTGCGCGTGTTCGACGGCCAACTGGTGACGCCGGAGCGCCTTCATGCTGCGTAATTATCTTCTTACCGCCTACAAGGTCTTCATGCGCCGCAAGCTGTTCACGGCGATCAACCTGGCCTGCATCGTGCTCACGCTGGTGGTGCTGATGGTGATCACGGCGCTGCTGGAAACCGCGTTCTTCCCCTCCGGCGTCGAAGGCAGGAGCGCGCGCATGCTGCAGGTGTACGGCATCCGCAGCGAGGGCGCCAAGAGCGAGACCTGGCGCACCACCCTGATGGGCTACAAGGCGATCGAGCAAGCCTTGAAGCCGCTGGGTCTCGATCCGCATTCGGGCGTGGAACGCATGTCCGCCTTCACGGTGCCGGCCTCGGTATCGGTCTACCAGGGCGACCGCGTCAGCGAACTGGATCTGCGGCGCGTCGACGCCGATTACTGGAAGATCCTCGACTTCAAGCTGCTGGGCGGGCGCCTGCCGGACGCCGGTGACGAACAGGCCGGGCGCATGGTGGCGGTGATCAACGCCAGCACCGCGCGCAGGCTGTTCGGCACGGCGGGCGCGCCTGGCCACGCAGTTGGCCAAACGGTCGCGGCCAGTGGCCAGCAGTTCCAGGTCATCGGCGTGGTCGAGGATGCGCTCCAGATCAATGCCTATGCCGACATGTGGGCGCCGCTCACCACCTTCCCCTCGAGCGACTACCGCAACGAGATCACCGGCAACTTCGCCGCGATGCTGCTGGCGCGCGACCCCGCCGACCTGCCGCGCATCCGCCAGGCGGTCGAGCGTGCCGCGAAGGCCTTCGTGACGGAAGACCCGCACGTCTATTCCATCACCCAGTTCTGGGCCGACAGCAAGCTCGATGTGTTCGCGCGCGCCCTGCTGAGCAACCAGGCCGTGGCCGACTCCGGCGCCGGCACGCTGCTGACGATGATCGGCGGCGGGATGCTGGTGTTCATGCTGCTGCCGGCACTCAACCTGGTCAACCTGAACACCGGCCGCATCCTCGAGCGCAGCGCCGAGATCGGCGTGCGCAAGGCCTTCGGCGCAACCAGCCTGCAGCTGGTCGGCCAGCTGGTGGTCGAGAACGTGCTGCTGTGCCTCGTGGGCGGGCTGCTCGGCCTGGCCTGCACCCGCGTCATGCTGTGGTGGCTGGAAGCATCGCAACTGATCCCTTACCTCGAAGTCCACCTGAATGCCACCGTGTTCGGCTGCGGCATGCTGCTGGCCTTTATCTTCGGCCTGCTCTCCGGCGTGATCCCCGCCTGGAAGATGTCGCGCCTCGACCCCGTCCACGCCCTGAAAGGAGCCGCGTGATGCTGCGCCACCTGTTGAAACTGACCTGGAAGCGCAAGTCCAGGCACCTGATGCTGAGCCTCGAGATCCTGCTCGCCTTCGCCGTCGTGTTCGGCATCGCCGCCTTTGCGCTGCGCTACATGCAGCTGTACCGCGAGCCGGCCGGCTTCGACGGCACCGACGTCTGGTCGGTGGACATCGTCACCGGGGACAGCAAGGCGTCCGCGATCCCGGCCGACATCTACGACACGCTGCGCCGCAACCTCAAGGCGCTGCCGCAGGTGCGCGAGGTCGGCTTTGTCTCGTACTCGCCCTACACCAACTCGACCTGGATGAACGCCTACAAATCGCCGCAGACCGGCGCCGAGGTCGCCACCAACATCCTGGAAGCCAGCGACGACGTGGCCGCCGCGCTGGCGATCCCGGTCGTGCGCGGGCGCTGGTTTTCCGCCACCGACGAAGGTGCCCCGGTCGTCCCGGCGGTGATGAACCGGCGCCTGGCGGCGGCCATGTTCCCGGGCCAGGAAGCGCTCGGCCGCGAGTTCGTCGACAAGGACAGCAAGCGCACGATCAGGGTGGTCGGCATCGTCGACGAATTCCGCCACCGCAGCCCGCTGATGGTCCCGGTGAATTTCATCATGACGCGCTTCGCGCCGCACGCCGGCGAGTCGCGCGTGCGCACCATCGTGCTGAAGGTCGCGCCGGGCACGCCGCGCGGCTTCGAGGCCAGCCTGAACCGGCAGCTGAAGCTGGTGCGCAACGACTGGTCGTACACGATCGCGCCGCTGGCGGCCATGCGCGCATCGCAGATGAAGGAGCTCCTGATCCCGCTGGCGGTGCTCGGGGTGATTGCCGCCTTCATGCTGGCCATGGTGGCGTTCGGCCTGTTCGGGGTCCTGTGGCAGAACACTGCGCGCCGCATTCCGGAGATCGGCCTGCGCCGCGCGATCGGTGCGCGCGCCGCCGACATCTACCGCCAGATCGTCGCGGAGCAGCTGCTGCTCAGCTCCGTCGCCATCGTGCTCGGCCTGGTCCTGCTGGTGCAGCTGCCGCTCACCGGCGCGCTGGGCCAGATGATGAACTGGCCGGTGTTCCTGGGGGCCGCCGGGCTGTCGATGGTGGTGATCTATCTGCTATCCTTGCTGTGTTCCCTGTACCCGGGCTGGCGCGCCAGCCGTCTCAGCCCGGCCGAAGCACTGCACCACGAATAAGACGCCATCCGAGATTGAATACCGTTTATATGGAATCCAGGCGCAGGCAGCGCGTGCTGGTGGTCGACGACGACAGCGCCGTCCAGGTGTCGCTCGCCCTGCTGCTCAAGCAGGCCGGCTTCGACGCGCGCTGCGCCGACGACCCGCGCCAGGCGCTGCAGCTGCTGGATGACGCCCCCTTCGACCTGGTCCTGCAGGACATGAATTTTTCGCTGCAGACCAGCGGCGAGGAAGGCCTGGCGCTGCTGGCGCGCATCAAGGAACGCCATCCGGCGCTGCCGGTGCTCCTGATGACGGCCTGGGGTTCGATCGCGCTGGCGGTACGCGGCGTCAAGGCCGGCGCCGCCAACTTCTTCACCAAGCCCTGGGACAACGGCCAGCTGGTGGCGCTGGTGGAGGCGACGCTGCAGGCAGCACCCACCGCGCAGTCGACACCGCAGTCGACGCGCCAGGCCCTCGACGCCCGCTTCGAGTTCGGCGCCATCGTCGGCGAGCACCCGAAACTGCTCAAGGTGCTGGAGACCATCGGCCAGGTCGCGCGCACGCGCGCGCCGGTGCTGATCCTGGGCGAGAGCGGCACCGGCAAGGAACTGGTGGCCGACGCCATCCACCGCAACAGCCCGCGCGCGGCCCAGCCCATCGTCAAGATCAACATGGGGGCGATCACGCCGACCCTGTTCGAGAGCGAGATGTTCGGCCACGTGCGCGGCGCCTTCACCGATGCGCGCAGCGACCGCAAGGGCCACGTCGCCACGGCCTCCGGCGGCACCCTGTTCCTCGACGAGATCGGCGAACTGCAGCGCGGCGACCAGGTGAAGCTGCTGCGCGTGCTGCAAGACCAGCGCTACCAGCCGGTCGGCGCCAGCGCCAGCCAGCAGGCCGACCTGCGCGTGGTCTCGGCCACCAACCGCGAACTGGCGGAACTGGTGGCGGCCGGCGACTTCCGCGAAGACCTGTTCTACCGCCTCAACCTGATCACGATCCGCCTCCCTGCCCTGCGCGAACGGCGCAGCGACATCCCGCTGCTGGCGCGCCACATCGTGGCCGGCGTGGCCGGGAGCTACGGCCTGGGCGGCATCGTGCTGGCGCCGGCGGCGCTCGACTGGCTGGCGGCCCAGCCCTGGCCGGGCAACATCCGCCAGCTCAAGCAGACGCTGGAGCGCACCGTGCTGCTGTCCGGGAAAGACCAGCTGGGCCAGGCCGACTTCCTGGCCACCAGCGCGGTCGACGAAGGCCTGCCCGGCGCCCGCCTCGGGGTCGACGGCATGACGCTGGAACAGGTCGAGCGCCACATGATCGAGCAGGCCTTGCAGCAGCACGGCCGCAACATCTCGCGCGTGGCCAAGGCGCTCGGGCTGTCGCGCACCGCGCTGTACCGGCGCCTCGAGCGCCACGGCCTGGGCGGCGTGGACGAGGACGAATGAAGCTCGATGCAACGTTCGGCATCGGACTGGGCAAGCGGCTGGGACTCTACCTGGTGGCGCTGCACCTGCCGCTGTTCGGCTGCGCCATCCTGCTGCTGCCGGCGCAGCCGCTGTGGTTCGTGCTGGCCGAAGCCGGGCTGCTGGCCAGCCTGGGGCTGGGCTGGCGGCTGGTGCGGCGGGCGCTGGAACCGCTCGGCTACACGCGCCGCTTCCACGACCTGCTGCAGGACCAGCAGTACGCCAACCGGCTGGCGGCGCCCGGCACCCACGAACTCGACGACCTGGTCGGCGTCTTCAATACCATGCTCGCCGCGCTGCACCGCGAGCGCCTGGCGATCGGCGAACAGCAGGGCTTCCTCGACCGCCTGCTGGAAGCGACGCCGGGCGCGGTGCTGGTGTTCGACTTCGATGGCGCCATCAGCCTGCTGAACGCGAGCGCCGCCGGCCTGCTCGGCCTGGAGCGCCCGCTCGGCCAGCCGCTGCGTCACTGGCTGGAAGGCGGCGGCGCCTGGAGCGCCGCGCTCGACGCCCGCGCACGCGAGCGCAGCCACCAGCTGGTCGCCCAGCTCGATGCGCTGCCGCTGGGCGACAGCCGCCTGCTGACCGACCTCGAAGGGCGCCGCTACCGCGCCCAGCGCGGCCAGTTCTTCGACCGCGGCTTCGCGCGCCACTTCCTGATGGTCGAGGAGCTGACCGCCGAACTGGAAGACTCCGAGCGCGCCACCTACGCGCGCCTGATCCGGGTGCTGGCGCATGAAGTCAACAACACGGTGGCCGCCACGCGCTCGGTGCTGGACTCGCTGCTGAACTACCGCAACCAGCTGGCAGCATCCGACGCCGACGATTTCGCCACCGCGATCCTGGCCGTCAAGCGCCGCAACGTGAGCCTGGGCGAATTCATCGACCGCTTCACCACGGTAGTCAAGATGCCGCCGCCGGTGCTGCGCCCGGCGGCGCTGCGCGAGGTCATGGACGACATCCTGTGGCTGAACCGCGACGCCTGCGCCAGCCGCGGCATCCAGCTCGGCTGGGCGCAGTGCGACGCCGTGCCGCCGCTCGCGCTGGACGTGCAATTGATCGAGCAGGCGCTGCTCAACATCGTCAAGAATGCGGTGGAGGCGATCGATGCCGCGCATGCGGCGCATGGGACGTCAGGCGGCGCGATCCGGCTCGAGCTGGCCGACGAAGGCCGGCGCGTGCGGCTGTCGGTGGTGGATTCGGGCGGCTTGCTGGAAGCGACGCCGGTGCGGCAGCTGTTCACGCCCTTCTTCAGCACCAAGAAAGGCGGCCAGGGGATCGGCTTGATGTTCGTGCGCGAGGTGCTGAGCCGGCACGGGTGTACGTGGTCGCTGGCTGCGGGCGGGGCTGGGGAGACGCGGTTCGATATCTGGTTTCCGGTGGATTGATGTACCGGTCGAATTTAGTGTTGGCCTAAGAACGTCGTTCCCGCGCAGGCGGGATCGCTGTGCGATCCCGCCTGCGCGGGAACGAAGTCGGTTGGCGGCGTGGCGCGCCACCCGATCGAATCCGGTAGGGCAGACGCCACCCTACTTCGGATACTTGACCGTCATTTCCTTCAGCAGGTTGTCGGCATGATCGACCTCCTTCATCACCCACAGCATGTAGCGGATATCGACGTGGATCGCGCGCGTGATGGCCGGGTCGAAGTACCAGTCCTTGGTGATCGATTCGTAGGTCGAATCGAAGTTCAGGCCCACCAGTTCGCCGCGCTTGTTCATCACCGCCGAACCGGAATTGCCGCCGGTCGTGTCGGCGCTCGACAGGAAGTCGACCGGTACCGTGCCCAGTACCGGATCCTTGAACACGCCCCAGCGCTTGTCGCGGATCGCCTGCAGCAGCTTGGCAGGTGCGTTGAACGGTTCCTTGCCGGTGTTCTTCTCGAGGATACCCTGCACCGTCGAGAACGGCCCCTTGACCACGCCGTCGCGCGCCTGGTAGGCGCCCACGGTGCCGTAGGTCACGCGCAGGGTCGAGTTGGCGTCCGGGTAGACCGGCTTGCCCTGCGACTTCTTCCAGGCGATCACCGCTTCCATGTATTGCGGGATCACGCGCTCCAGGTTGCCGTCGACTTCCTTGCGGCGGTCTTCCAGCGCCATCGCGACGTCCTGCAGGCGCACGGCGAGCTGGATGAAGGGGTCTTGCGAGCTGCGGAAGGCGGCCGGGTCCTTGCCGATCCAGGCCAGGCGCCTGGCGGTGTCGGCCAGCTCGGTCGACTTGTACAGCGCCGGAACCGCAGCCGGCGCCGGCAGCAGCGCGTCCAGGCCCTGCGGGCGCGCTTTCGGATCGATCTTGGCGTAGCGGTTCAGGGCCGCGGTGTAGCGGGCCTGGTCGACGCTGGCGACGAAGGATTGCTCGAGGCGGTTCAGGCGCGCCTTGATGAAGGAAAGGTCGCGCTCCTGGTAGCCGGCTTCGCGCTGGGCGTCCGGCTTCTGGCGTTCCAGCGACAGGCGGTACAGGGTGCGCGCGCTCTTGAGCAGGTCGCTGTGGGTCGCTTCCGCCCACGCGGCTTCCTGGCGGCTGGTCGCCATGTCGGCGCCGATGGCGGCGTCGAGGTCGGCCAGCAGGCTGCCATTTTTACCGTGCTGCTTGTACCAGCCGCGGAACTGGCCGTCCTGGACGTCCTTGATGGCGGCGATGTCGGTACGCGCGAAGCCGTCGAGCAGGCCCTGGGTCTTCTTCAGCACGTTGTTCAGGCTCTTGGCCACGCTGGCGTAGCGCACGTCGTAGCTCGGGTTGCCCATGGTGCTTGCCGCGATCACGGACAGGTCGGCAGTGATCGAGGCAACCTTGGCCGGATAGTCGACGTCGCGCGCGAAGCGCACTTCGGACGGCAGCTTGTAGCGGCTGGTGCGGCCCGGGTAGCCGGCCAGCAGGATCGGGTCGCCGTTCTTCAGGCCCTCGGCCGAGACCACCAGGAAGTCCTTCGAGTGATACGGCACGTTGTCCGGCGACGGATCGGCCGGGCGGCCATCCTTGCCGACGTAGGCGCGCAGGAAGGAAAAGTCGCCGGCCTGGCGCGGGAATTCGTAGTTGTCGATGTCGCCGCCGAAGTTGCCGACGCTGTCGGCCGGCGCGTACACCAGGCGCACGTCGCGGATCATCAGCTGGCGGATGCGGTAGTACTCGCCGCCGCGGTGGAAGGCCGGCACCGAGCAGCGGTAGGCCTTGTCGCTCTCGCATTCGGCGATCAGGGCCTTGATGCGGCTTTCCACCTGCTCGTGGCGCTCCTTGCCCGACAGGTTGGGCGCCAGGCCTTTCAACACGCGATCGGTCACGTTCTCGACCTTCTCGGTCACGTACACCAGCGTGTTGGGACCGCCGGCCAGTTCGGCGTCGCGGGTCTTGGCCAGGTAGCCATTGACGATGTAATTGTGTTCCGGGGTCGAGTTGCGCTGCACGGCACCGTAGGCGCAGTGATGGTTGGTGACGATCAGGCCGTCCGGCGACACGAACGAAGCCGAGCAGCCGCCCAGCGACACCATCGCGCTCATCGGGTGCTTGGAGAGGTCGGCCAGTTTCTCGGCCGGGATGGTGATGCCGATGCGCTTCAGTTCGGACTTCAGCTGCGGCAGCTGGTGTGGCTGCCACTGGCCCTCGTCGGCGTGGGCGGCGGAAAACGCGCCCATCAGAGCGACGGGCAGGACGATCGATTTGAACAAGGTTGTACCCCGGTTGAGTAAAAAGCAAGGTCGAGTATATCGGCTCTCGCCTGGCCGGGAAATACATTTGTCACACAAAACCACGGCGCCACGCCGCCATGGGACGCCCTGCCCGACCGTGCCAATCAAGCCTTGCGGCGGCGCGGTGCGGCCAGGCCCAGCAGGCCGAGGCCGACCAGCGCCAGGCTGGCCGGCTCCGGCACGGCGGCGCTGATGCCCCAGGCGTCGATCGTGCCGGCATCGCCCGCTTCGCTGTCGGTCACCGTCAGCGTCCAGTCGCCGAAGATGTCCTGGCCGATGAAGGCGGCGAGCGCCTCCTCGGGCCGGAACGACCCGGTATAGGGCGCATAGGCATAGCCGGCGTCGATGCCGATGTCGGCCTGGTCGTCGAACACGGTGCCGGTGTAGTTGGCGCCGCCGGACCCGCCCTGGCGGTTGGCGAGCAGCACGGTGGTGGCACCATGGCTCAGGCGCAGCACCAGGTCCGCGTCGTAGCTGTGGGTGATGTCGACCAGCGCGTCGACGTCCAGGATGCGGCCGTGGCTGTCGACGTTCAGCGTCGAGGTGACGGTGCAGGTATCGCAGATGGCGACGGGTACCTGGGTGCTGGTGAAGGTGGTGACGACGGCAGCCTGGACGGCGGCGGCGCTACCCAGGGCAAAGATGGCGGCGGCGGCCAGGCAAAGGGATTTGAGATGCACGATGGGCTCTGCTGAAAGGATGGGTAATGAAAGAAGGCGCTCAGTTAATCTTGATCAGGTCGAGGGCGTCGAACGCGTAGCCTGGCGTCAGCCAGCTGGAGGTGCTGGTCGAACCGCTGACGACCCAGACTTTCAGCGTGTTCTGGCCGGCCACCAGCGCGCTCGCCGGAATCGTGTAGTCGTAGGTGATGTTGCGCGCACGATAGCTGCCGACCGTCATGGTGCGAGTGGACGGCTGGGCCGGCGGGAACACGTCGCCGGACTGCGAGCCGACGAAGGGCGAGGTCCAGCTGTTGACGGCGATCTGCGGCCGGCCGCCCGCCTGGGCGGTCGTCACGCCGATGCGGAAGCGATAGGTGGACGTTGCCGAGATCTGGCTCGGCTTCAGCGTGAAATTCACCGTGACCGGGCCGTTCGGCGCGCTCGTCAATCCCTTCCACTGGTAAGCCGGCATCTGCGCGCGCGGGGTCGCGACGCCGACCTGGTAGGGGTTGGCCACGCTGGCCGTGTCGAACCACGGACTCATGCGCACGTCGGACGGGTGCATGACCGTGATCTTGTCGCCGTTCAGGAATTCCCGCGGCGTGCCGTCCCACTCGCCGATGCGGAACAGGGCCTGGGTCAGGCTCGGATCGCCTTTCGCGAGGTGCCATTTGCCGCGTGGATCGTCGCTGTTGGCCAGCGCATCGGCGCCGATGGTGACGGCCGGCACGATGTTGGTGGTGCCCGCCGTGACGCTGACCTGGGCGCTGGCGACGGCCAGCTCGTTCTTGTACACCGTCATCGTATAGGTGCCGGGAATCATGCCATCGGCATTCACATGGCCATCGTTGCTGGCGGCGTCGGCCCAGTACTGGGCACCGGCGTTGGCGAAGCCGACGGTATAAGGATAGGCGGTATTGCGGCCATAGATCGCCGGCACGAACACATTGCCGCGCGCAGTCGGCGGCACGTAGCCGAGCAGGTTCATCTTCGAGAACCAGGTGGTGTCGACCGGACCTGGCGCCGTACCGTTGGTGAAGCTCATGGTGTAGGCATTCAGGCGGTTCAGGCGGAAGCCTTCGGTCTGGCCCTCGCCGTAGTTGACGATGTAGGTGATTTCGTTATTGGTGCTGGTGATCTGGTTGAGCAGGCTGCGGTAGAAGGGGCCGCCGGAGCCGCCCTCGTTGTTGTCGCGCACGATCCATATGCCGACATTCGGGCCGGTGCCGCCGATGTACGCCCAGTCCTTCAGGCGCATGTTGGAATAGTGCTTGGAGCGGGTTTCGCCGGCATTCGGGCCGCTGGGGATGCCATAGACGTCGCCCGATTCGATGGCGCCGCTGGTGCTGCGCAAATCGTCGGGCCAGGACGGCGGGCGGTTCGGATCGGCATTCACCACCAGGCCGCCGGGCGTGCCGCTCGGCGTGCCGTTGGGCAGCGCGGCGATGCGCATGCGGGCGATGAAGCGCACCAGGGCCGAACCGGTCGGCTCGGCGGTGAAATAGGTGCCCATGTAGATCCTGGCCTCGCCCTTCTTTACCAGGTAGTAGTGGGTCAGGACGCCGGTCGCGCCGCCCACGGTGGTGACCGTGACCTTGATGTAATCGCTGGCCGCCGTGACCGCGCTCTGGCCCGCGGCCGGCAGAGTGACGGGCAGCGCATTGCCGTTCGCATCCACCACCTCGGCTTTCACGCTGACGCCGGTCTGGTCCGTATAAATATAGTCGTAGCCGGTATTGACCTGGGTGCCCCTGCCCGCGTCCTGGTATTCGACGCCGTTGTACACCAGGCTGGCCAGGTCGCCCGGCGAGGTGGTGCTGGTGTCGGTCGGGAAGCCGCGCACCTTGAACACCAGGCCGGCATTGGTATCGATGGTGTAGCTGACGACTTTGTCGCCGGCGTCCTTCGTCGCAGTGACGCTGAAAGCTGCCTGGGCTTGCAGGGTGGCGCCGGCGAGCATGGTGAACAGTGCGCACGCCCGCAGCATGGGTTTCAATTGAGGTTTCCGCATTTTCATCTCCTGGTTCTTGTTGTATTTGCATTCCAGTATTGGATGCAAATACACAGGGGTCAATTGCCTGGAGACGACAAACGAAAAGACTCACGGACGTGAGCGAATCGCGGACGCGGCCCGGGGCGCCCACCTTCCTGCGACCGCGGCCGAATGCAGATAAAATGACGGGTTCGATACGCCAGCAGCCCCGCCGCAACGCCATGCCCCGTTTCCTAGAACAGACCACCGCCACCCTGCGCCGCCTGGCGCCCGACACTTTTACCTTGTGGCTGCTCGGCACCATCGCCCTGGCCAGCCTCCTGCCCTGCAGCGGCCCGACCGCCGTCGCCCTCGGCAAGATCACCAGCGTCGCCATTGGCCTGCTGTTCTTCCTGCACGGCGCCAAGCTGTCGCGCGAGGCGATGGTGGAAGGCTTGACGCACTGGCGCCTGCACCTGCTGGTGCTGGCCTCGACCTTCGTCATGTTCCCGCTGCTCGGCCTCGTCATGAAGCCGCTGTCCGGCACCGTGCTCCAGCCCGAGCTCTACGTCGGCATCCTGTTCCTGTGCACCCTGCCCTCGACCGTGCAATCGTCGATCGCCTTCACCTCGGTGGCGCGCGGCAACGTGGCGGCCGCGGTGTGCAGCGCCT
>Ga0308160_10002579_pt1 | contig 21600 bp, 9 predicted proteins | sample PhyFR1_FD_201036 | JGI IMG/M metagenome (GOLD analysis project Ga0308160, IMG submission 201036) | Phyllosphere microbial communities from UC Gill Tract Community Farm, Albany, California, United States - DLSLF.R1 | ecosystem: Host-associated > Plants > Phyllosphere > Unclassified | place: USA...
TCATCCTGATCCAGGGTAACACCGATGATCGCGGCGGCACCGAGTACAACCTGGCCCTGGGCCAGAAGCGCGCCGAAGCCGTGCGCAAGTCGATGGCCGCCCTGGGCGTGGCCGACAGCCAGATGGAAGCCGTGTCGCTGGGCGAAGAAAAGCCGAAGGCCACCGGCACCGGCGAATCGGTCTGGGCTGAAAACCGCCGCGCCGACATCGTCTACCAATAAGCCGATCGGCAAGACGCTTCCCAGCGGATTGACAGCGGGGCGGGATGCAGTGCAGACTGCTCCCCGCCCCGTTTTACATTCAGAAAGAGTCGAAGATGATCAAATTGTCCCAGTCCCGCCTCGCGGCCGTCGCCCTCGCCCTGGCAGCCTGGATGCCCCTGCACGCCAGCGCCGGCCTGCTCGACGACGATGAAGCGCGCCGCGCCATCCTCGACCTGCGCGCCAAGGTCGAAGCCCTGAACCGCGACGTCACCACCCGCCTCGACAACAAGGCCGACAAGTCCATCAACGTCGACCTGCTGAACCAGCACGAGCAGACCATGCAGGAAATCTCGCGCCTGCGCGGCCAGATCGAAGTGCTGGCCAACCAGATCGCGATGGCCCAGAAAGGCCAGAAAGACCTGTACGCCGACCTCGACGCCCGCATCAAGAAACTCGAGCCGCGCCAGGAAACCATCGACGGCCAGGCCGCCGAAGTGCTGCCGACCGAAAAGGAAACCTACGACGCCGCCTACGCCCGCTTCACCTCGCGCGACTACGCCGGCGCCGTCACCGCCTTCCAGGATTTCATCCGCCGCTACCCGAACTCGGCCTATGCGGCCAACGCCCAGTACTGGATCGGCAACGCCTACTATTTGCAGCAAGACTACAAGAACGCGATCGCGGCCCAGGAAGTCGTGATCTCGAACTACGGCACCAGCCCGAAGGCCCCGGACGCCATGCTGAACATTGCCAGCAACTACGTCGGCCTGAAGGACCTCAAGAACGCCAAGAAGACCTTCCAGCAGCTGGTCAAGAAGTACCCTGACACCAACGCCGCCCAGACCGCCAAGGATCGCCTGGCGGCGCTGAAGTGATCCGTGAACTGCCGGGTCAGCTCATGAAGGTTTGACAGGTCATCGGAAGCGGCCTATAATCTTGGTTCTTCGGGTCGTTAGCTCAGTTGGTAGAGCAGCGGACTTTTAATCCGTTGGTCGCAGGTTCGAGCCCCGCACGGCCTACCAGAATATAGTTGTAGCAATGAAGGCGTTACGAGTGATCGTGACGCCTTTTTTGTTTCTGCGCATCTCCCCCTCTTCTACCTACCGTACTTGTGACGTGTGGCAGCCCGGCTGCTACCGCCGCGTGACCTCGCAAGGACTTGCGTTTGGTCACTGGCCACTCGCAATTTAATAACTACAGTCAAGAAATTCGTCGAAATTTCAGACGCGCTCCACGATCACCTTAAGCATTTCATATTCAACAACGTGCAGCTCAACCGATGAGCGACTACGATGACTGAACTGGAAGCACTGCTGGACGCCCACCAAAGCACCCGCCTGTTGCGCTTGTCGTTCCCGAGGAACGACGGCCCGCAAGCCAAGCTGATGGTGAACCGGTTCGAAGGCACGGAATACCTGTCGCGCGACTTCGAATTCAAGGTGGAACTCCTGAGCGATGACGCCCGGATAGAACTCGAGGCGATGCACGGGAAGCTGCTGTGCGTCTCGCTGGTACAGGCTGACGGCAGCCTGCGTCCGCTCACCGGTTATGTCACGTCCTTCAGGCTGGCCAAGACCGACGGTGGTGTGGCGTTCTATGAGGCCGTCTTGAAACCATGGCTGGCGTACATGCACCTGCGCCGGAACAACCGCTTGTTCCATGGACGAAGCCTGCGCGAGCAGGCGGAGACGATCTTCGCTGGCTATGGCGGCCTGCCCGCATGGGAATGGGAAGTCGCCGGCGAACAGCCGCAGCTTACGATGGCCACGCAATGGGACGAGACCGATCACAACTACCTGTGCCGACGCTGGGAAGCGGCGGGCTACAGCTATTGGTATGAACACAGCGGCGACGGCCATACGCTCAGGGTCTGCGACGATACCCGCGCCGCGCCACCGATCGACGGGCCGTCGCCTGGCATCCGCTTCCACCGCGCTGGTGGCGCTGAAGAAGAGGATGCGATCGGCGACTGGAGCGCGCTGCGCCAGTGGGCGTCCGGACAGGCGGCGGTAAGCGGCTTCGACTTCAAGAATCCGCGCCCGCTGCATGCGGATACCATCACCATCCACCAGCAAGGCGATATTCCGAGGCTGGAGGTGCACAGCTACGAGGGCCATTACGGATTCAAAAACCAGTCCGACGCCTACCGGCTCTCGCAGTTGCGCATGGAAGAAATCGAAGCCCGCGGCAAACTCTACGAAGCACGCGGCAACAACCGGCGCGTCGCCGCCGGCAGGTGGTTCAGGCTGCTCGATCATTTCGGCGAAAGCGACGATAGTGAATTCCTGATCCTGGAAGTGCATCACGAAGCCAGCAACAATTATCTGCAAGGCAAGGATGCAGTCGCCGAATACAAGAACCGCCTGCTCTGCCAAGGCAAGGCCTTGCCCTGGCGGCCGGGACGCGGCTTCAACAGCACCGATACAAGACTGCTGGCCCTGCAGACCGCCATCGTGGTCGGCCCGCAAGGCCAAGGCAGCCTGAACGTCGACAAGTACGGGCGCATCCAGGTCAAGTTTCACTGGGACCGGGACGAAAGCGGTAGCTGCTGGGTACGCGTCAGCAGCAACTGGGCCGGCGGCGAGAAGGGCTTGACCAGTCATCCGCGGGTCGGATCGGAAGTGATCGTGCAATGGCTCGACGGTAATCCCGACCATCCAATCGTGACCGGTTCCGTGTACAACCAGGGCTATATGCCACCGTGGAAGCTGCCTGAACAGCGGGCGCTGATGGGGATCAGAAGCCGGGAGCTGTCGGCCAACGGCGGCAACACGCCCGGAGGACGCAGCAACCACCTGGTACTGGACGACACACAGGGGCAGATCCAGGCGCAGCTCAAGAGCGACCATCTCGCCAGCCAGCTCAGCCTCGGCCATATCAACCGCATCGAAGACAATGCCGGACGCAAGGACGCGCGCGGCCAAGGCTTCGAGCTGCGCACCGACGGCATTGGTGCCGTCCGCGCGCAGCAGGGCCTGCTGATCAGCACCGAAGGACGACCGAACGCCCGCGCCCATATCACCGACATGGCGGAGACGCTGACGCGCATGGCGCAGGGCCACGACATGCATGACAGCCTGTCGCAGGCCGCGCAACAGGCGCAGGCGCACCAACCGGGCGACCAGGACCAGGTCGCCGCCGCGCTGCAGGCGCAGGTCGACGCCATCAAAGGCCAGGGGGCCGCGCCAGCGCAGGGCGAATTCCCGGAATTCCAGGCTCCCCACCTGACCTTGGCCAGCCCCGCCGGCATCGAAGCCAGCACCCAGGGCTCCAGCCATCTGATGAGCGTGGAGCACACCGCCCTGACCAGCGGCGGCCATACCAGCCTGAGCGCGGGCAAGAGCCTGCTCGTCAGCGTCAAGGAAGCGGTGCGCATGTTTGCCTACAAGGCCGGCATGAAGCTGGTGGCGGCCAGCGCCGACATCGACATCACCGCCTTGAAGGACAGCGTCAACATCCTGGCCAAGCTGAACATCACCCACACTGCCAACCGGATCACGATCACGGCAAAGGAAGAGGTGGTGATCAACGGCGGCACCAGCTTCAGCCGCTGGAACGCATCGGGGATCGTCCATGGCACCACCGGCGTCTGGCGCCAACACGCGGCGCAACATAGCTTCGTTCCCGGCAAGAGCGAAGGCACGCCAAGCTTGCCTCAGACCGTGCAGCTGCCGCCGGGGCAGCTCAACCTGTATCACCAGTACGTGAACCCGGAAGGCGCTAAGCGCCAAGGCATTCGGCAAGGCGACTACACCGTCGTCGACGCCGAAGGTGGTATCCACCAGGGCACGCTTGATGGCAACGGCTTTGCCAGCGTGGCCGGCCTGCCGATGGGAATGGCCACCGTGAGCTACGGCAAGGACCCGCGCGATCCGTGGGATGAAGACAGCTACTTCGGCCAGGAAAGCGAATGGCCGACCGTGGCGTTGCCTGAGGCTGGCGTCGATGCTGCGACAACGTCTGACCGGCCAACGCCAGCGCCTCGGGCGCGGAACCCTGGACCGCTCGCCGGCGCCAAAGCTGCGTCAGGCAGCCTCAACGGTGCAGCCGGCAAGTTCGGCGCGATGGCGCAAGCCGCGGAACAAGCGGCGAGCGCGGTGCAATCGCTGCGAAAAGGCGGCGCGCAAGCATTGCTGGCGCCGGTCGCACAGGCGGGCATGGCCAATGTCGCAGGCAAGCTCCCGGGTGGCGCGACCGCCATGCATACCTACGTGCTGAAGTCCAGCCCTCGCTCCCTAAAAAATCCCACGTATAAAAAGCCTCCATGACCGAGCCCACGCAAGCCGCACCCAAGCCCGCCGAACGCGCGCCGGAAGTCGCAGTCGCTCCGCTCAACACGATAGACCAGCAAGACATCGGCGCCGGTGCCGCTGCTTTCGACAAATGGCTGCGCAAGATCAGCAACGACTATGTCACGCTGGAGCGCCTGAGTACCGTGGCCGGCAGCCTGCCGGTGATCGGCAATATCATGGCGCTGATCGACGCCATCATGGACATCGTCGGAGTGGTCCAAAAGACCATCGGCAAGAAGGAAGTCAATTTCCTGGAATGGGTGAGCCTTGGCATCAACCTGATCGGCGTGGTGCCGGTGCCTCCAGCGATGAGCGCGGCGCGCATGAGCCTGCGGCCGGCGCTGCACCTGGTCCGGCAAAAGTTGGCGTTGGGCGTCAAGGATCTTGGCGCTGCGCTGATCGAGGTGCTGATCGTGCACCTCAACGCCAGGCTGGCCGGCGAGATCGAGACCTTTGTCGACGGCGCGATGGGCAAGCTGGCCGGCATCCTCGACGAGTGCGCCAATCTTGCCGACGGCGTTGCCGACGATCTGATCAAGATCCTCAAGCGCTGCATCGGCAAGGAACCGCTGTTCGAGGTGGTCTCCCCGGCGGAAGTGGAAGACAAGCTGCACGACCCCAAGGTGAAGAGCAGCTTGCGCCGCATGCTCGGCGCCCTCGGCCGGCAGTACAAGAAGACCGCGAACTACGTTGTCGCCGCGGCAGCCAGCCATCTGCCAGAGATCGCAGTAGCGGGCGTCACAGGCATTGTCAAGCACCTGACCGACTTCAAGCCGGCATTTCGCGGCAAGCTCGCTGCCCTGGCCGACGAACAGGCGCGGATGAGCATCCGCTGGATACTGATGCGGCTGCGCGACGCAGTCGTCAAGCACAAGAAGCGGCACCCGGCGATGGTCCCATCAAGCAAGGGTGCGCACCACAAGAAGAACAACCCCGGCCATGAGTTGGGTGCCACCGGCCGGCAAAGCCCGGCCACGGGGGACGCCAATGCCTGCAAGCTGTGCCCTGCGAAAGGCGGCACCGCGCACTCGATCAGTTTCGCCACCGGCGCCGAAACCCTCACCCACACCGACTTTGTGCTGGACGCGCCGCTTCCGATCACCTGGAGCCGCACCTACCGCAGCCAGCTGAGCACCTATGACCGCGCCAATCTCGGTGCGCGCTGGCTCACCCCGTACAGCACTCGCATCGACGTCGTCGGCCAAGGCAAGCCTGCCGCCCTGCTCTATCATGCTGCCGACGGCCGCAGCCACCGCTACCCGTGGCTGGGCATCGGTCAGCGGCACCACGATCCGGTCGAGCAAATCACGCTGACCCGCATGAACGCCACCCTGCTCACGCTCGACTTTGGCAAGCCCCTGCCCGAGGGCGAACCCAGTCCCTGGCGTGAAACCTACGAGCTGGTCGACACCGTGCGCGTCAAGGCAGCAGACTTTGGCAAGGAGCATTTCCGCCTGATCGCGCTGCATGCCCATGACGGCGCCGCCCTTGGCCTGCGCTACGACCACGTCGTCGCCAATGGTCCGTGCGCCGGCGAGAGGGTGCTCAGCGACATCATCAGCAAGCAAGGCGAGACCATCGTCGCCCACGCCGGCACCCAGATCGACTTTGATACCGGCCACATCCGCGCGCTCTGGGAAATCCAGGACGGCAAGCTGGTGCGCCAGCTCGCCGCCTACGACCACGACGACCACGGCGACCTGATCCGCGCCCAGGACGAAAACGGCGCCGCCTGGCAGTACCAGTACGATCGCCACCTCGTCACCCGCTACACCGACCGCACCGGACGCGGCATGAACCTGGCTTACGACACCAGCATCGACAGCGGGCTTCACGCCAAAGCGATCCGCGAGTGGGCCGACGACGGCAGCGACGACACCCGGCTCGAGTGGGACAAGAACATCCGCCTGACCTACGTCACCGACGCGCTTGGCAACGAGACCCGCTACTACTACGACATCGCCGGCTATACCTACCGCATCGTGTATCCGGACGGGGGCGAGGAATGGCTCTTCCGCGACGACGCCAAGAACGTCGTCCGCCACATCCACACCGATGGCAGCAGCGAACATCACCGCTACGACGCCCACGGCAACCTGCTCACGCACACCCGCACCGACGGCAGCGAGATCCACTTCGAGTATGACGGCCAGCACCGCGTCACCGGCATCCGCGATGGCGAAGGCGGCATCTGGAAGCGCGACTACAACACCCAAGGCTATCTGGTCGAAGAAACAGACCCGCGCGGCAACAAGACCCAATACGCGTACGACAAGGTTGGCCGTCCCGTCGAAGTCATCGATGCCAAAGGCGGCGTCAAGAAACTCGCCTACACCCCGGACGGCCAACTCGCCAGCTACACCGACTGTTCCGGACACAGCAGCCATTGGGCATACGATGACCGCAAGCGCCTGGTCAAGAGCATCGACGCCGCCGGCAACGTCACCCGCTACCGCTACACGCCGGTAAGCAGCGAAACGCTGGCACAGGCGCACAACGAAGGCCCCGACGGCGGCAATCATCCCGGCCAACTGGAAGCCGTCATCCACCCCGACGGCAGCGAAGAGCACCTGCGCCACGATGCCGAAGGCCGGCTGCTTGCGCATACCGACGCCCTGCAACGCACCACCGCCTACCGCTACACCCCGGCCGGACTGATCGCGAAACGCACCGACGCGCTGGGACACAGCCTGCACTACAAGTGGGATGCGCTCGGCCGCCTGTCCGCGCTGGAAAACGAAAACGGCAGCGTCTACCGCTTCCAGTACGACCCGGTCGGCCGCCTGCTGCAGGAACAGGGCTTCGACGGCAAGGCGACCGAGTACCGCTACGACGAAGCCAGCGGCGTGCTGGCGGAAACCGTCGAAGCCGGCGTAACCACCCGGCTCGACTTCGACCCCATGGGCCGGCTCGTGCAGCGCCGCGCCGCAGCCCCCGGCCAGCCGGAGCAAATCGAAACCTTCGCCTACAACGCCAACGGCCAGTTGGCCGACGCGCAGAACGAACACGCCAGGCTGCAATGGTTCTACGATGCCGCCGGCAACCTAATCCGCGAGCATCAGCACTACCAGGGTCCCTTCCATCCCGACAGGCGCACCGCGGTCTGGCACCACCACCACGACGAACTCAACCAGCGCACCGGCACCATCCGCCCCGACGGCCACCGCGTCGAATGGCTGACCTACGGCGCTGGCCACGTGCACGGCCTGCTGCTCGACGGGCAAGACCTCGTCTCCTTCGAGCGCGACGCGCTGTACCAGGAAACCGGCCGCACCCAGGCCAACGGCCTGCTGCAAACGATGAAGTACGACGCGGCCGGCCGCCTGATCGAACAGCAGCTTGGCGCGATCGCCCAGGCCAGCCAGAAGGACCGGAACTTCTACCCCGACCAGTACCGGCCCAACGTCCAGGCCGGCATGCAAGCCGCGATCCTGCGGCGCTACCGCTACGACCCAGCAGGCCAACTGGCCAGCATCGAAGACAGCCGCCGCGGCCGCATCGAATACCGCTACGACCCGGTCGGTCGGCTGCTGGCGGCAAACAGTGTATTGGGCCGTGAAACCTTCGCCTTCGACCCGGCCGGCAACATCCAGGCCGCCGATACCGCGCAGCAGGAGCCGATTACCCGCCGTGCGCCGCTGCCGAAACTGCTGGACAACCTGCTCAAGGAATATGCCGGCGTCAGCTACCGCTATGACGACCGCGGTAACCTCGTGGAACGGGTGCAGAACGGCGAGCGGTCCGAGTATGCATGGGATGCATTCAACCGGATGACCCGTGCCAAGACCTGGCATGGCGTCACGACCTTTGCCTACGATCCCCTGGGACGGCGCATTGCCAAGCACAGCCAGGCGGTGGAAGGTACTGCGTTCCGAAAGATGGCCCGGACCATGTATGGGTGGGATGGCGACACGCTGGCGTTGGAAAGCAGCGTGCATCAGGGTTATGCGGCGGGTGAGCGGACGGTGCACTATGTGTATGAGCATGGCAGCTTCGTGCCACTGGTGCAGGCCACACGAAGGCTGGCGCTTCGACTGGCGCCCACCACCGATGTGAAAGCGCTGATGGCGGGTAATGACGGCAAGTACGACATTGCGCTTGATCCGCTGTGGAACGGCGAGTATGAGCAGGAGGCCGAGCCGTTTGGGAAAGATGAGATCGCCTTTTATCAATGCGATCATTTGGGTACGCCGCAGGAATTGACCGACCATGAAGGCAAGGTTGCGTGGTCGGCGCAGTACAAGGCGTGGGGGCAGGCGAAGCAGGCGATCAGCGAGGCGGCGTACAAGGCTGGAATTCGTAATCCGCTCCGGTTCGAAGGGCAATATCTTGATGCTGAGACGGGGCTGCATTACAACCGGCATCGATATTATGATCCTGATACAGCGAGGTACCTTACCCAAGATCCGATTGGGCTCAATGGTAGTGTGAATCTCTATAGGTACGCACCTAATCCAACGGGATGGATAGACCCATTGGGGCTCACCACATGCTCAGGAATTCCAATCAAAAATAATTCTGCGAGAAAGCTTTTGAAAGCACGAGGACTTTCAAAAATGCAGCGACAGGAGGTAGTGAGCAGCTTTGATGGTCAAATATATGCTTCTCACGGACGCACCGGTGAGGAATTCATGATTACTGAATCTAAGACAGGCGCGGCGTCGGGAGTATTTGTGACACGATGCTCGGCTGGCGCCACATCTGCAGAGAGACGACAAAAACTTGCGCTTCCACCAAGTAACACAGCAGAGGTGGAAAATCCTGTTGTCTTAACCCGGAATCAAATGCTACTCGAGGGAAAAGTGGCACCTCAGCCACATTGGGGATCTGACAAAACTGGAGGGGGCTGGCAAGTCGTGACGGCAGGAGGCAAATACACGGGAGCAATCAAACGATGACGACCTTTTCAGAATTAATTACCAGCACCGTCTCTGACTTGCATCAAGGCGGATTTATTAAAGATGCTGATGAGTTGCAGCACTTGGCCAATTTAGCGCTAGATCGCACGTTGCGGGTAGATACGCGCATGGAAGTTTTGAACCAGATCGAGATGCGTTGCCATGTGAAGTGGCTGGGAGATCTTTATCTATCTCATTTATCGCAAAAAGATTGGTGGGGGAAACTTGAGAAACTTCGTAGGTCAGCCAAAAAGTATTCGCAATCCGTTTGATATTTCAACGAAACACGTGAATGAGAATACAGCACTCCATCACATCTAGCATGGAACCAGCCCGACAACCGCCGATATACTATCGTCACCCATTCACTGGAGATCAAATGTCATTGAAGATCATTACGGTCGGAGACAAAACCGATCATGGCGGCACAGTGATCAGCGGTTCGCCCGACCACGACATCAGGGGAAGAGCGATCGCCCGGCTGGGTGACAAAGTTAACTGTCCGCAGCCCTACCCCGGCGGCAAACCGCACGGTATAAACAAGATCATTACCGCCCACAATACACTTGCCGTCAACGGAATACCCGTTGCGGTCGAGGGATGCATGACGGAATGCGGGTGCAAGCTTATCGGCAGCTTGCCTGCAACAGTCGGCTGAATGCCATATCCTTATGTCACACTGCCTTAAGCCGGCTCCGCCACCCGCCTCAAACAAACCGAAAAACTCGACGTACTCGGATTATCCACAAACAAGCACCGCTTCCCATTCCGCTTGCAAAAATCCTTCACCCGCCAATAAGCCTGGTGACTGATACACCCAGTCTGGCAAATAACCAAATCAGCCGCCGCCAAACTGGTATCCAGCAACTCGCTAGCTTGCTCCAACCCACCATCATGGTGCATGAACCGCGCCCCTTCCCGCTCCAGCAATTCGCGGTAATTCGGCACATTCCCACTGCGCCCACCCACGCACAGCACGGTCTTGTCAGCCAACCTGAGCGCCGGTTCAGAAACCGGCGGTAAAGGCGCAGAAGGCACCAAAGCCACCGGCACCGCAGCCGCCTCGGTACGCTCGCGCGCAAGACGCTGGCGCAACTGCACCATCCTGTCCGCCAACGCCTGCTCCCGCGCCTCCAATTCCTCGACCCGGCGTAGCAGCCGCTCGCGGTCACGCATGTTCGGCAGCGCATCCTGCAACGCCTGCAACTCGCGCCGCAGCGATTCGATCGTCGCATCGCGCTGCGCCACATCGGCACGCAGCAGCACAGTCTGTTCGGTAAGTCGCGCCACTTCGCGCGCCCGCGCATCGGCGGTACGCGCGGCCTTCTCCCGCCCCTGCTCGAGTTCAAGCGCAAGCGCAACGCTGTGCTTTTCCAGCGCCGCAAAGCGCCCCAGGTCGACACGCGCACTGGCCCCGGCCTGGTGCTGGATCATGTGCATGTCGCGCACCACGGCTTCGATCATGGCGAGGTCGCAGCGCGGATGGGTCAGCGCGGCCCAAAAGGCGCCGGCGACGTCACCGCGGTCGACCGCCCGGCGCCAGGCGGCCTGCAAGGCGGTGGCATCGCGCAGGCTACGGAACTGGCGCAGCACGACTGCGAAGCGCTCGTCGAGCGTGCGCTGCAGCAGTTCTGACATGCGGTTGCGGCTGGCGCATTCGTGCACGGCCCAGACGTGGACGTCGTAGTCGTCGCCGTCGAGCGGGCGCACCAGCACCTTGTTCACCAGGCGGCGCAGCATGCCCAGCGGCAGGCAGACGCCGATCGTCGGGCAGTGGCAGTTGGTGGGCAGCTCCCACAGGCGCTTGCGGCGCGAGCCGCTGGCGTCGTCGAGGGTGATGGGTTTGCGGTCGTGTTCGCACATGGGCGCCTCCTCAATGCAGCGGACGTTTGCCGGTCTGCTTCAGCGCCAGCTGGGCCCGGGCTTCGTCCAGCAGGCGCTGGGCCTTGGCGACCGTAATGCTGAGGTCGCGGAAGCTGTCCGGTGCCAGGCGCAGCGAGACTTGCGGCAGGGCGATGTGGATGGTGCCGCAATCGGGGCACGCAAGGATCTGGCCCACGGGGCCGGAGGCGACGACGAAGCAGTTGCAGGAAGTATGGGACGCGGTCATGGCAACCCTCGGCTAACAGGATGGTTTTACTGTATCCCAGTTCTGCACGTTTGTAAATGCGAATCATTATCATTCAATAAGGGAAAGCGAAGTTGCTGGAACTCAACAATTCGAGGGATTCGCCACCCAGGAAATTCCTGAAGGAATATTCTTACCAGGCAAAGCGTCATCCGACGCGCGCGTCGCTTATCATCTGATAACCGGCGTTCACTCATTTGATTTCATCGCAGCCATGCCCCTCGACCTTTCTAGCACCCTCGTGGTCGGCATCTCGGCCACCGCCCTGTTCGACCTGGCCGAAGCCGACGCCGTCTACAAAGCCAAGTCCGCGAAGAGCCCGCGCAATGCGCTCGACGAATACCGCGCCTACATGCTGGAGCGCGAGAACGAGCCATTGCGCGACGGCACCGGGATGGCGCTGGTGCGTGCCCTGCTTGGCCTGAACCGCTACGCGACCTCGGAATCGAAGCCATTGGTGGAAGTCGTCGTTATGTCGCGCAACAGCCCCGAGACCGGGGTGCGCGTCTTCAACAACATCCGCTCGCGCGGGCTGGCGATCTCGCGCCATGCCTTCACCGGCGGGCAGTCGGTGGTGGACTACCTGGATGCCTTCGCGGTCGACCTGTTCCTGACTACCAACGTCGACGATGCCCAGCGCGTGATCGACGCCCAGGCCTGCGCCGCCGCGATACTGAAACCGCCGCCGCATGCCGCCGAGGCGCCGCCGGACGACCAGGTGCGAATCGCCTTCGATGGCGACGCCGTGCTGTTCGACGATGCCAGTGAATTGGTCTACAAGACCGAGGGCCTGGACCGCTTCCACACGATCGAGAACGAAAAGCAGAAGGAGCCGATGAACGATGGCCCGTATGCCATCCTGCTGCGCAAACTCGCGCGGCTGCAGGAGCGCTTGCCGTTCGGCGCCGATGTTTCGCCGCTGCGCATCGCCATCGTCACCGCGCGCAGCGCGCCGGCCGAGATGCGGGTGATTAATACGCTGCGCCACTGGGGCGTGTACGTGAACGAGATCTTCTTCCTGGGCGGCGTGCAGAAGGCCAAGGTGGTGAAAGCCTTCCGCGCCCACCTGTTCTTCGACGACCAGGACCTGCACCTCGATCCCGCCGCCAAGCACGTGCCGTCCGGCCGCGTGCCCTACCGCTCGGATTCGCCGCTGTACATGCCGCTGTCGCCATCGATACCGGCAATCGACCTGGCCAGCGAACCGCCGCTGCTGATGGACAAGGTCGAAGCCTCCTGAAGCCCTAAGGCAGCGCGCCGCGCACCTCGAAGCGCACGGCGGCGACGCTGCGTCCTCCCCCATCCACCAGCGCCAGTTCGTGTTCGCCCGCCTGCGGGGTCCAGGCCACGTCCTGGCCGCCCGGCCCGAGGTCGGCGCCGTCGAGGCGCCAGCGCAGGTCTTGCGCGGCCTGGGCGCGGAAATCCATGCGCTGCAGCGCGCCCGGGATGTCCGGGTCGAGCGCGATCAGGCTGCGTTCGGCCGGGTACAGGATGCGCGGCGCGCGCGAGCTCGGGGCCAGCGCCTGGACCCGCGCCGTTTCGCTGCCGCGCACGAACCACTCGGCGCGCGCCGGCTCCACCACGGGATCGAAGGCCACGGTGCGCTGCACGACCCCGGCCGGCGCTGCGGGCGCGCGGCTGGGCACCTCGCGGTGCAGGTAGTCCATCACGTCGCGCCACACCGGCGCCGCACCCGAGACGCCGGACACGTCCCACATCGAACGGCCGTCGAAGTTGCCGACCCAGACGCCCACCGTGTAGCGGTTCGAGAAGCCCACGCACCAGTTGTCGCGCATGTCCTTGCTGGTGCCGGTCTTGACCGCGCTCCAGAAGCCGGTGGCCAGTTCGTTGCGCAGGCCGAAGGTGGTGCTGCGCGCGGCGCGGTCGGACAGGATGTCGGCGACGATGAAGACGGCGCGCGGATCGAGCAGCTTCCTTCTCGCTTCCCGCGCGCGCGGCACGAAGCTCACGCTGCCCTGCTCGCCGCCGTTGGCCAGCGTGCGGTAGGCGTTCGCCAGTTCCAGCAGGCTGACGTCGGCCGAGCCCAACGCCAGCGACCAGCCGTAGAAGTCGGCGTCCTGGTCCAGGCTGGAGATGCCCAGCGCCCCGAGGCGCGCATGGAAGCGGTCCAGGCCGGCCAGCATCAGCGTGCGCACCGCCGGGATGTTCAGCGAACCGGCCAGGCTGGTGCGCACGCTGGCCAGGTCGCGGTACTGGTGGTCGTAGTTCTGCGGCACGTACAGGCCGCTCACGGTCGGGATGCCGACCGGGGAATCCTCCAGCAGCGATGCCGCGGTCAGCTGGCCGCGCTCGATGGCGAGTTCGTACAGGAAGGGTTTCAGCGTGGAGCCGGCCTGGCGCAGCGCCGCCACGCCATCGACCTGGCTGGCACCATCGTTCGCCACATACGCCAGCACCTCGCCGCTGGCGTTGTCAATCACGACCAGCGCGCCGTCGCCGACATTGCGCCCGGCCAGTGCCGCCAGGTGGCGGTGCAGCGCCTGGGCGGCGAAGCGCTGCAGGCCGGCGTCCAGCGTGCTGTGCACTTCCTGCCGCTTGCCATCGACCAGGCGCCGCGCCAGTGGATCCGGTGCCTGGGCCGCGCGGCTGCGGTTCAGGGCCACGCCGGCCTGCCATTCGATGGCGGCGCAATCGCTTGTCGAGCGCAGTTCACGCGCCAGCGCACAGGCGCGCCGCGCCACCGCTTGTTCGGACGCCGTCGGCCCGCGCAGCAGCACCGCCAGGATCGCCGACTCGCCCGCGTCCAGGCCGGACGGCGCCTTGCCGAACAGGCCTTGGGCGGCGGCGCCGATGCCCTGCAGCTCGCCCCGGTAATACACCAGGTTCAGGTAGGCTTCCAGGATCTGCTGCTTGGTCCAGCCGGCTTCCAGCTCGCGCGCTGCCGCGATCTGGTCCCATTTGCGGCCCAGCGTGCGGCCGCCCTTGCGCGGGCCGAGCAGCGGATCGAGCCGGCCGGCCAGCTGCATGGTGATGGTCGAGCCGCCGCGCACGCTCGTGCCCTGCCCCAGCAGCAGGTTCCAGGCCGCCATGCCGACCGCCTTCAGGTCGATGCCGCCGTGCTCCATGAAGCGCTGGTCCTCGGCCTGCAGCACGGCGCGTCCCAGCGCCGGCGAGATGTCGGCCAGCGCCACCCAGTCGCCGCGCCGCGCCGTCGGGTCGATACGCACGCTCTGCAGTACTTCGCCGTGCCGGTCCAGCAGGCGCGCCTCGGACGAACGCCAGGCCGCTTTCACCTGGGCCGGCGTCGGCACCTCGGCCTGCACGGCCTGCGCCGCAAACGCAAGCAACAGCGCCGCGCACAAGGCCAGGCGCTTCACGGCTGCACCACGACCGGCCCATTCGGCACTTCGCCGAAGGCTTCCGGACTGTACATCGCCTCGACCCGCGTCGGCGGCAGGCTGAAACGGCCGCCGTTATTCAGGCGCACCGTGTACTCGACACTGAACTTGCCTTTCGGGACGAACTCGAAGTAGGAGCGGAAGGCGGCGTGGGTGCGCTCCTCATACGCCGGCCACACCCAGCCGCCCTGGCGTTCGCCGCGGGTGGCGATCTGGGAGTCACGTCCCAGGCCGCTGCCCAGGATGGCGGCGCCGGCCGGGATCGGATCGTCGACCACGACCCAGCTCATGTCGGCCTGGGCGTCGATGTCCAGGTGGACGCGGTAGACGTCGCCGCGCGCCCACGTGCCCTTGGCTTTCTGCTCGACCGGGACCACACTGCGCGTGACGCGGTAGCCCGACGCTAGCTCCGCCTTCAGGGGAATCGCGGCCAGGCTCTGCACCGTGGCCCAGGGCTTGCCGCCGCCCAACTGGCGCAAGGTGAGCTTGCCCTGCCCTTCCGGCCAGGCCTGCAGCACCGACGATGGGATGGTCCCGCTCCAGTCCTGCGGCTTGCCCGCGGCGCCGGACAGCAGTACCTGCGCCTTGCCGGTCACCGGCGTCGCTTCATACTTTTCCGAGAAGTGGTCGAAGGCGACCACGCCCCAGGCGTTGGCCAGCGTGGTGTCCCAGTGGCCGCGGTGCTGGCGGCCGAGCGCGCCGCGCGCCAGGCGGCCGATGTCGGCCTGCCAGAACGGGTCGTCGACGGCCAGCATCAGGAGCCGGTTGGCGTTGTTGTCGGTGGACGCCATCAGCCACCACCAGTCGTCGCTGCGCTCGGTCGAGAAGCCCATCGTGGTGCCCTGCAGGTTCAGGCGCGCGCGCAGCACCTGGCGCACCTGGGCCAGCTGTTCGTCGCGGCGCGGCAGGCTGTCGGTGCGCCGCAAGACCTGGTACCAGTCCAGCAGCGCCGAGGTCGGCCACAGGTTCGGCTGCACGCTGATCGCATCCAGCATGGACGGCTGCACCAGGTTCTCGCGCGACAGCGCTTCCAGCGCGGCGAGTTTACGCACCGTGAGTTCGCCTGTCGCCAGGCCGGACCCGCGCGTCACCTTGCCCTCGACAAAGGCGGCGAGGCCGCCCTGCATGCGCTGGCGCAGTTCGTCGGGAATCGCGTAGCCGGCGGCGCCGGTCACCGACAGCACGTAGGCGGTCAGGGTGTCGCTGCCCTCCCGCATCGGCGCGAAGAACTTCACCAGGCCATCGCCGTCGAGGTGGGCCGGCAGGGTCGCCACGGTCGCTTCCCACATGGCCTTGTCGCGCAACGCCACCGAGCGCGAGGTGCGCTGCTCGAAGCAGGTGTAGGGATAGGCGGCCATGTACTCCTGCACGCCCGGCATGGCGCCGGCCAGGCGCGCCTGCAACAGCGTGCGGATGCCGCCGCGGCCGGGCAAGGCGTCGCCCGGGCGCTGCACCGGCAACGTCTTCTCGCCGTCGAGCTGGAGCAGCGTGGCCTGCAGGGTACGCACCGGCACCGCCACGCCGACCTGCTGGCGCACGCGGATGCTGTCGGAAGCCGCGCCGGCAATCGCCTTCACATCCCACTGCAGCGACTGCGCACCGGCCGGCACATTGACGTCCCAGCCGATTTCGCGCGATTCGCCGGCCGCCAGTTGGACGGCCTGCGGTGCCGGGCTCCAGGCATTGCCCTTGTCGGGCTTGACGCTGGCCTCGAGCCGCACCTGCAGCGGCCCCTGCGACGCATTGCGCAAGGTAAAACCGGCGCGCACGGCGTCGCCTTCGCGCACCAGCGGCGGCAGGCCGGAGACCAGCATCAGGTCTTGCGAGCTGCGGATGTCGGTCGAGCCGGTGCCGAACAGGCCGGCGCCGCCGCTGGCCACCGCCACGATCCGGAAGCCGCTCAAGGAATCGTTGAGCGGCACGTCCACCTTCGCCTCGCCGTTCGCGTCCAGCGCCACCTTGCCCTTCCACAGCAGCAGGGTCTCGAACAGTTCGCGGCTCATGCCGTGGCCGCCGCCGCCGCCGTGCGGGAAGGCCTTGCGGCCGAAGTGGCGCTTGCCGACCACCTGCATCTGCGCGGTCGAGGTCTCGACCTGCAACGGGCGCTCGCGCATCATCGTTTCGAGCAGGTTCCAGCTGGCGTTGGGCATCACTTCCAGCAGGCCGGCATCGACGGCAGCCACCGCCACTTCGGTGCCGGCCGGCAGGCGCTTGGCACCGGGGCCCTCCACCTTGATCGACACCTGCGCACGCTCGCGCACTTTATAGACCGCCTTGTCGGCCGCCACGCTTACCTTCAGTTCATGCCCGCCCCAGCCGACCCGGATCGGCGCGATGCCGAGTTTATAGGCCGGTTTGCCCAGGTCGACCAGCGCGGTCGGCTGCACGCCGGCCACGCGGCCGCGTACCACCAGGGCGGAGACGAACACGTTGGGCGCGTAGCTGGCCTTGATCGGCACCTTGACGATCTGCTCGCGGCCGGACAGGCGCCGCACATAGGTATCGAGGATGCCTTCGCGCTCCACCGTCACCAGCACGGTGGCGTTGCGGAAGGGACTGCGCACCTGGAAGCTGGCGGTGTCCCCGGGTTCGTAGCGCTTCTGCCCCGGCAGCAGGTCGATGCGGTCGTGGTCGAGCGCCGCGAACCATTTCTCGCCGCCGCCTGCGACCCAGATCTCGCGGTGGGTGGCGGCCACGCGCTGGCCGCTGTCGACGGCGCGGGCACGCAGGATCAGGTCGCCCTCGGCGGGGGCGCGGGTATCGCACAGCATTAGGCCGCGCGCATCGGTGACGCCGCTGCAGGCTTCGCCCAGGCGCTTGATCTCGCTGCTGTTCTCATAGGCGTAGAAGCCGCCGACCAGGCGCCGCCGGTGCGACCAGGTGACGCGCTGGAAGAAGTCGACCGTGACCGGGACACCGGCCGCCGGCTTGCCTGAAACGTCCAGCACCACGGCCTGGAATTTCAGCCCGTCGCGGCTCAAGAGCCAGCCGTCCGGCTTGATGCCGACCACGTACTGCGACGGCCACAGCGCGACGCGGGTGGAGGTCGTCAGCGTCTCGCCGTTGGCATCCTGGTAGGACAGCTCGGCCAGCAGGCTTTTCGGGCGCTCGATCGGCGGCAGGCCGTCGACCGTGATGCGCGCGCCGCCGGCCCGGTCCAGCAGCAGGGACTGGGTGCGTGCGCTGTCGCCGGCGCGCTCGCCCTCTTCCGGCGTCTCTTCCTCCTCGTCTTCGCTGCCTGCGCGTACCTGGCCCTCGCGCACGTCGCCGGCGCCCAGGGTGAAGTCGTCGTAGCCGTCGAACGCTACGCCGGTGTCCTGCACCATGCTGCGCAGCTTGACCGGCGCGAGCCCCGCGGGGCCGCCGTTCAGGTAGCCGACCTGGGCATCCAGGGTCACCGCCTGCGGCGCCACCTGCGCCTGTTTCGGGCCGGCCAGGACCGCCTTCATGGTCGGCACGCGGAACTGCTCGACGCGGAACTCGCCCGCATTCTGGCCGCCGACCATCACGTCGTACACGCCGAGCTTGGCATCCTGGGGAATCTTCCACTCGCCTTGGGCGGTGCCGCCGGCATCCCATTTCAGGTCGAATTCCTGCTTCTCGCCGGTGCCCTGGTGCACCAGGAAGACCTTGTCCGGCAGCGCGCGCTTCTCGTCGCCATCGGCCTCGCGCGGCGGCGCGTCCTTGGCGCGGACAAAGGCGAAACCGCCCTGCGTGCGGCGGCGCAGGAAGTGCTTCATGTGGACCGTTTCGCCGGCGCGCAGCAGGGTGCGGTCGAACACGGTGGCGGCGATGCGGCTGTCCTGGCCGACGCTGCCGGTATTCAGGTTGAAGCGCCACGGTTCGATACCCTGCTGCCAGTCCGACAGCGTGAAGGTGAAATCCTCGCCGCTGCGCGCGCTGACGAAGTAATCGTCGCGCCAGCCGCGGCACACGGAACGCGGCAGCTCCTGGCGGATGCGCGCGATGCCGGAGGCATCGGCCGTGCCTTTCCACAGCAGCTTGGCGCCGCAGTCGCGCACCTCGACCGCGGCACCCGGCACCGGCCGGCCGCTGTCGAGTGCCGTCACCCAAACCAGCGAGGATTGGGCGCCGCGCTGGAAGTGGGCCGCCAGGTTGGTCACCAGCGCGCTGCTGCGCACATAGGCGGTGCGGCCCTTCGGATTGAGGGCCGCCCCCAGGCGCGGGCTGGTCACTTCCAGCGCATAGAAGCCGCTCTGGCGCAGCGGGATGCCGATCACTTCGAAGGCGCGCCGCCCGTTCGGCCTGGGGATGGTGAAGCGTTCGATGCCGGCCTGCTTGCTGCCCGCAAAGATCGACCCTTCCAGTTCCTTGCCGGACGGCTGGTCCGGATTCCAGTCACGGCCGCTGTTGCCGGCCAGGCGGCGCAGCCAGGCGATCACGTCGGCCTCGCTGCCGGCGCCGATGCGCAGGCTGGCGCCGGCCATTTTGCCGGCCAGCGGCGCCTCGACATTGCGCACCGTGACCGGCAGCAGGCGGTCGCCCTTCGCTTCCAGGATGCCGAAGGCGGCCGCGAACTTGACCAGCGGCGGCTGGGCGCCGGTGCGCACGGCCAGCGGGAAGCGCTCGCGGTTGACCAGCACCCTGCCCGCGTCATCCTGCAAATCCGCCGGCACATGCAGCGTCAGGCGCGCGTTTTCCGGGAAGGGACCGGGCAGGTCCAGTTCGTTCACCAGGTCGCGCGTTTCCTTAGGCAGCGCCGCCGGCCAGCGCTTGCCCCCCGGACCCTCGATGTAGACGCCCTTCGCTACATCAAGCCGGACCGGTGCGCTGAAGTTCAGGCGCATCGGCAGGAAGGGAATGCAGGCGGCGCGCGCGCTGACCCGGTCGCAGGAGAGCTTGGCCGTGAAGTCGGGCCGCACCTTGTAGTTCAAGACCTGGTCGCTGTCGGTGGCAATGCCGCTCGAGGATGCCACGCCGGCGCCCCACACCAGCGCGGCGGCGCTGCCGGCCGGCAGCGTGCGGGCGCACTGCAGCACCACGATCTCGCGCAGCTTGCCCTGCTGCTCGAGCTTGCGGAGCAGGACCGCGGTGAACGGCTGGCCGGCTTCGCGCGCGCCGGCGCGCAGGGCCGCTTCGCCCACCTTCCAGCGATCGTGCTCCAGTACCTGCATGCGCTCGTCGCCGGCCAGGATACGCACCGGGATTTTTTCGCCCACGCCCTCGGCGCGGCACCAGGCGTGACGCGCGATGCTCTCCGGCGTGGCCGGCGCCGACAGCGCCAGCAGGAAGGCCTGGCGCTCGTCGATGCCGCCTTCGCCCTCTTCCGGATTGGATTCCAGCACGGCCGGGCCGCCGGTCGACACCGCGAACGCTCCCTTGCCGGCCAGCGGCTTGCCGGCCAGGTCGCGCGTGCCGGGCTTCAGGGTGAAGCGGCAGGCCACGGCGCCGGGCAGGTCACGCTGGAAATCGTAGGCCCAGTTGCGGTCGTCGACCCAGCGGCCCTGGCCCGGTACCGGGCAATCGACGTCGAAGGGACTGGGGGCGCGCATGTCGCCGAAGGGCACCATGGGGCTGGAAAAGCGCGCACTGGCCTGGCGCACTTCGCGCACCTGGCCTTCCGGCGAAAAGACTTCGACCACGGTCTGGGCATGCGCGCCCATCGACCACAACAGGACAACCCAGCACAACACTCTGGACAAGGCAGGCATTGCAAGCTCCCGATTTGAGCGCCGTGCGATAGGGACGGCGGCTGAGTCTTGCGCTAACCATTTGCCGTGTCAACAACATTTATTAGAAGGCCATCTCGGTCTCATATTCTTTCCTTATAAGAATAGACAGCCTCATGCAAACCTGGGGATTTGGTTATAAAATGAGTCAGCCATATTTCCCATACGCATATGAACCTGCCACTGATCCTGAACCTGGCGATCGCCCTCGCCGTCTGCGTCCTGCTGTATGTCTTTCAGCAGCGCCATGTTTCCTTCACCAAGCGGGTCTTCCTCGGCCTCGGCCTGGGCGTGGTGTTCGGCGCCGGCCTGCAGGCGGTGTACGGGATCGGTTCGCCCATCATCGCCGATACCCGCGCGTACCTGAACATCGTCGGCGAAGGCTATGTGAAACTGCTGCAGATGGTGATCATGCCGCTGATCATGGTCTCGATCATCCAGGCCATCCTCAAGTTGCGCGACGCCACCTCGCTGGGCAAGATCAGCGCGCTGACCATCGGCGCCCTGATGGTCACCACGGCCATTGCGGCCTCGATCGGCATCCTGATGGCCAAGCTGTACGGCCTCACCGCCGTCGGCCTGACCTCGAGCGCGGCCGAAGTGGCGCGCGGCGCCTACCTGGAAGGCAAGCTGGCCGCCGCCCAGCAGATCTCGCTGCCGTCCATGATCCTGTCCTTCATCCCGGAAAACCCCTTCCTGGACATGACCGGCACCCGTAACACCTCGACCATCGCGGTGGTGATCTTCTCGATGTTCATCGGCATTTCCGCCACCGGCATCGCCGGCAAGAAGCCGGACGTGTTCGAATCCTTCAGCCACTTCGTGCACGTGGCCCACGTAATCGTGATGCGCATGGTGACCCTGGTGCTGCGCCTGACGCCGTTCGGCGTGTTCGCCCTGATCACGCGCGTGCTGGCCGGCTCCAGCCTGCAGGACATCCTGCACCTGCTCGGCTTCGTGCTGGCCTCGTACAGCGCGCTGATCCTGATGTTCTGCGTGCATCTCCTGATCGTCTCCGGCATCGGCCTGA
>Ga0308160_10002580_pt1 | contig 21600 bp, 14 predicted proteins | sample PhyFR1_FD_201036 | JGI IMG/M metagenome (GOLD analysis project Ga0308160, IMG submission 201036) | Phyllosphere microbial communities from UC Gill Tract Community Farm, Albany, California, United States - DLSLF.R1 | ecosystem: Host-associated > Plants > Phyllosphere > Unclassified | place: USA...
AAGTTCACGCCAGGCGGCGGCCTGGTGGAAGTGGCGCTGTGGCGCGAAGGCGAGCAGATGGCGATCCGCGTGCGCGACAACGGCCCCGGCATCCATCCCGATTTCCTGCCGCACGTGTTCGACCGCTTCCGCCAGGCCGACACCTCGACCACGCGCCAGCACGGCGGCCTGGGACTGGGCCTGTCGATCGTGCGCCAGCTGGTGGAGCTGCACGGCGGCACGGTGGCCGTCAGCAGCGCCGGCGAAGGGCAGGGCGCGAGCTTCACGGTGCACCTGCCGCTGCAGCCGGCGCTGCCGGACTGGAGCCTGGCGCCGGCGCTGCCGGGCGAAGAGCGCGAGACCGCCGCCCCGGCCGCCTGGCCCGACCTGTCCGGCATGCGCGTGCTGGCGCTGGACGACGACGCCGATTCGCTCGAGGTGCTGCGCACCATCCTGCTGGGCGCCGGCGCCCAGGTGGCGGTGGCCTACACGGCGCAGGAAGCGTTCGACCTGCTGCACGCGCAGCGCCCGCAGGTCCTGATCAGCGACATCGGCATGCCGGGCATGGACGGCTTCGAGTTCATCCGGCGCGTGCGCAGCATCGAGGACAGCGAACTGTGCGTGGTGCCGGCGCTGGCCTTGTCCGCCTTTGCGCGCAAGGAAGACCGCGACCGCGCCTGCGCCTGCGGTTACACCGATTACCTGGTCAAGCCGGTGACCCCGAACCTGCTGGTCGAGGCGGTGGCCGCGCTGCGGCCGGCGGTGCAGGCGGCGCGCGCCGTCAAGTCCTGAGGTTCACGCTTTCACGGCAAGGAATTCGCCCTTGCCGACCGGGACCAGGCTGGTGGTGAAGGCGGCGTCCTTCTGCACGGCGTCGACGAAGTCCGCCATCTCGTGGGCATGCGAGCTGGCGTTGTCGACCACCAGCAGCCCGCCCGCGCGCAGCACGCGCCGCAGGTCCGGCCACCAGGCCAGGTACAGGCTGCGCGCCGAGTCGAGGAAGACCAGGTCGGCCGAGGCCTCCGGCGCCTGCGCCAGCCAGGCGCCGGCTTCGCCTTCGACCTGCGTGATGACGCCGCCCAGGCCGGCCGTGGCGATGTTGTCGCGCGCCATCGCTGCCTTGTCCGGCGACAGTTCGATCGTCGTCACCGCGCCGCCGATGGCACGGGCGGCGTCGGCCAGCCACAGCGTCGAGTAGGCGTTCGAGGTGCCGATTTCCAGCACGCGGCGCGCCACGGTCGCGCGCACGAGTACGGACAGGAATGCGCCGGTGTCCGGCGTGATGTTCAGCATGCGCGTGCCGCTCTTGCCGACGGCGGCATCGTTGGTGTTGCCGAAGTCGGCGAGTTGTTCCAGCTGGCGTTGCAGGGCGAGATCCATGTGGTTTTCCTTTGGGGAGACTTGCTTATCCTGCCACAAATGCATCGCCCGCGCTGTCGGGCCGGCGTTGTTATCGCACGTCCATACGCCCCCTTCGGCGGCATCTGCGGGTTCCCCTCCGGCAAGAAAGAAACGATAATCATCGTTTCCGGTTAGCGAACACAGGAGCAGTAATGCAAGACCACGACCATAGCGACGATAGCGAACACCGCGGTAACGCCCAGCCCGCCAGCCCGGGGCGCCGCCGCATCTTCCAGGCCGCCGCCGCGGCCGGGATCGCCGGCAGCCTGCCGGGCGCTGCGCAGGCCGCACCCGCTGCGACGAAGCGCGCCGCCGCCAGGCCGGCCTCGCTCGACGCCAAGCTGAAGGCGAACGTCAAGAACGTGGTCGTGATCTACCTCGAGAACCGCAGCTTCAACAATTTGTTCGCCAACTTCCCCGAAGATCTGGGGCGGCATGGTGCCGGGCCGCCAGGACCTCGGCGGCAAGGAATACCTGATCGGCGAAGACAAGATCGTGAACCTGCCGAACGGCCCGTGGACCCTGACCGACGGCGACGGCAAGCCGCTGCCGGAAGGCCTGGTCACGCGCGACCTGGTGCATAATTTTTACCACAACCAGATGCAGATCAACGGCGGCAAGAACGACGGCTTTGTCGCCTGGGGCGACTCCGGCGCGCTGGTAATGGGCCATTACGGCGAGACCGACAAGCACCTGGGCCTGTGGCAGATCGCGCGCGAATACACGTTGTGCGACAACTTCTTCATGGCGGCATTCGGCGGCTCTTACCTGAACCACCAGTTCCTGATCAGCGGCCGCACGCCGGAGTTCTTCAACGCCGCCGAGACCCCGGCCAAAAAGAAAATCGCGGTGCTGGAAGACGGCCCGCAGGGCACGCGCCTGGCGGTGGCGCCGGACTCGCCGAAGTCCGCACTCGACGGCAAACCGAAGTTCGTGCATGCGGGCGCGATCACGCCGGACGGCTATGCCGTGAATACCATGGCGCCGCCTTACCAGCCGAGCTGGGTGCGTCCGGCGCCGGGCGGCGACGCGAATGTGGCCGACCCGAGCGACCCGTCGGTGCTGCCGCCGCAAAGCTATGACACCATCGGCGACCTGCTGTCGCGCGCGGGCGTGAGCTGGGCCTGGTATGGCGGCGCCTGGCAAGCGGCGATCGACGGCCGCGGCGCTGGCCAGCGCCCGAACTTCCAGCACCATCACCAGCCCTTCAACTACTTCAAGCAGTTCGCACCGGGCACGAAGGCGCGCGAGGAACACCTGCGCGACGGTGGCCTGGGCGACAGCCCGATCTCGAACAAGTTCATCGCCGACGTGGTGGCGGGCAAGCTGCCGGCCGTCTCCTTCTACAAGCCGCAGGGCAACCTGAACCTGCACGCGGGTTACTCGGACATCGAGTCGGGCGATGCCCACGTGGCCAACGTGATCGAGCACCTGAAGAAGTCGCCGCAGTGGAAGGACATGGTGGTCGTGATCACTTTCGATGAAAACGGCGGCTGGTGGGACCATGTGGCGCCGCCCCAGGGCGACCGCTGGGGCCCGGGTTCGCGCATTCCGGCCATCGTGGTCTCGCCGCATGCGAAGAAGGGCGCAGTCGACCACAACTACTACGACACGACCTCGATCCTGCGCCTGATCTCGCGCCTGCACGGCCTGCCGCTGCTGGAAGGCCTGGCGCTGCGCGATGCGGCGTTCAAGGCGCGCGGCGCCCGCGGGCCGGGCGATTTGACGGCGGCGCTGAGCTTCCGCTGATCCGATTTTCCGTACTCGCATGGCCGGCCGGGCTTCCCGCGCCGGCCAATTTTTTTATATCCATATTCGTAAAAATGTTGCCAAGCGGCTAACGCGCGCTGGGTTCGCCAACGCGGCGATACACTGCGTTTTGGCTCGAATCTGTTGTCGTTCCGTTACCGCATTACGCGGTGCGGCAGGCCGGCAGACATACAGGCCGTGGCAACGTAATCGGAACGCCGGCACACGAGACGATGCCGGTTCCTACCCCAACCCAGGAGAGCATCATGCAAAAAAATAAAGTATTGAAAGGTCTGCTCGCCGTTTCGACGGTCGCGGCCATGTTCGCAAGCTATGGCGTCCAGGCACAAACCCAGACCGCAGCAGAAATGCAGAACCAGGCTGCACAAACCGGCACCAACATGACCGGCAAGTCGGCCGCTGACGGCGCCGTCAACAACACCAACAGCCAGGGCATGGAAGACCGCAGCAGCCAGGTCGGTTCCAGCACCGCGGGCCAGACCGGCTCGTCGTCTTCCTCGCACAGCGGTCACGGCATGAGCGGCAGCACCGGCGCCTCCAGCGCCGGCATGACCACCGAGTCGTCGTCGATGCAGTCGGGCGCCTCGGGCGCAGCCGGCGCCACCGCCAGCTCGAAGCTGGCCAAGGCCGACACCAAGGCCATCACCGACATGGCCATGGCCAATATGGCGGAAGTCGAAGCCGGCAAACTGGCACAAAGCAAGAGCCAGAACGCCGAAGTGAAAACCTTCGCCCAGCAAATGATCGACGACCACGGCAAGGCGCTGCAGGAAGTGCAGACCCTGGCGCAGTCGAAAGGCGTGACCCTGCCGACCGAGCTCGATGCCAAGCACAAAGCCATGGCAACCAAGCTGGAAAAAATGACCGGCGATGCCTTCGACCGCGAATACATGAAGACCGGCGGCGTCAAGGCCCACAAGGACACCCTGGCCATGCTGAAAAAGCATGAAAAGAGCGCCAAGGATGCCGACGTCAAGGCACTGGCCGGCAAGATGATCCCGACCGTCGAACAGCACCTGAAAGCCGCCGAGCAGAACGCGACGGCCAAGTCGGGTACGACTTCAGGTAAATAAGCGGACCGATCGGCCCTTGGGGCCGAGCCGACGCTGAAAGAGCACGCGGCCTCCGGGGCGCGTGCTTTTTTCGTTTTGAAAGGGTGAGGCGTCCTCCTGCCGCACCGGCGTTGCCTGGCTTATACTTCCAGGCATGACCATCCCACGCTGCAGCTGGGCCAATCCGGCCAATCCCCGTTACCTCGACTACCACGACCATGAGTGGGGCACGCCCTGCCATGACGAGAACCGCCTGTTCGAGATGCTCAATCTCGAGGGCGCGCAAGCCGGCCTGTCCTGGGAGACGGTGCTGAACAAGCGCGATACTTACCGTGCCGCCTTCGACGATTGGGACCCGGAAAAGATCGCGCGCTACGACGAAGCGAAAGTGGCCGAGCTGCTGGCCAATCCCGGCATCGTGCGCAACAAATTGAAAGTGGCGGCCGCCATCAGCAACGCCAAGGCCTATCTCGCACTGCGCGCCGAAGGCCAGACCCTGGACAGCTACCTGTGGGCCTATGTGGACGGCAAGCCCATCGTCGGCGACTGGAGCGATGGCACGCGGCCGAGCAAGACGGCGCTGTCGGACCGCCTCTCGAAAGACTTGTCGAAGCGCGGCTTCAAGTTCGTCGGCTCGACCATCATCTACGCCTACATGCAGGGCATCGGCATGGTCGACGACCACGCGCCGCACTGCTTCCGTTACGCAGGCACGAAGTGAATCCGACGTCGTTCTGGCAGGGGCGAGCACGCTATACGGTGCTCGATACGCGGTATGGCGACGGCAGCCGGGTATCGGCATTGATCGAAGCCTGGCGCCGTGATCCGGCGCGGCCTGCGCGCCTGCACATCGTGGCGCTGGCCGATGGCTTGCTGCCGGGGTTTCATCGCATTCCGCAATCCGATGATGCCGTCACGCTCGATTTGCTGAGTGCACCGCTCGATGCGGCGCTGGCGCAGCTATCGGCAAGGATTGACTTTGCGTACCTGGCCGGGGTGCAGGGAATCGACTTTGCACGTGCACTGGCGCGGCTGGTGGCGAGCGATGCGGTGCTGGCCGTCGATGCGCTCGATGACGAGCAGGTGGCCGCACTGGCCGCACAGGGTTTCGTGTTCGATGCGGGGCAGGGCAGCGCGCGCTTCGCCAGCCGCAAGCCGCGCCAGCCTTTGCCCGATGTTCCGCCGCGCCGCGCGGTGGTGATCGGCGCCGGCCTGGCCGGCTGCGCTGCCGCCCAGCGCCTGTGCGCGCGCGGCTGGCAGGTGACCCTGGTCGAGCGTCATCCGCAGGCGGCGATGGAAGCCTCGGGCAACCTGGCCGGTATCTTCATGCCGCTGCTGTCGAAGGACGACAACATCCCCACGCGCCTGACGCGCGCGGCCTACCTGTACGCGCTGCGCTACTGGGACAGCATCGGCGGCATCGGCCAGGCGATCGAGGGTGCGGCCTGCGGCGTGATGCAGCTGGCGCGCGATGCGGGCCACGCCGAGGCATCGCGCGCCATCGCGGCGGCAGGCACGACGCCGCCGGCGTTTGCCGAGTGGCTGGAGTCGCCGCAGGCCGAGGCCTTGCTTGGGCTGCCTGCACCGGACGGCGCCTGGCTGTTCCGCCAGGGCGGCTGGGCGCGGCCCGGCAGTGTGTGCGCGGCGATGATGGCGGCCTGCGGTGAACGGCTGACGGCGCGCTTCGGTGTCGGCAGTGTCACGCTGGAACGTGAAGGCGATGCGTGGCTGGTACGCGCGGCGGATGGCGCTGTTGTCGCGCAAGCGCCGACCGTGGTGCTGGCCGGTGGGGCGGCATCCGGTGCTTTCCCGCAGGCGTCGCGGCTGCCGCTATCGGCGTTACGCGGCCAGGTCACGCATCTGGATGCTTCCACATTGCCGGCGCTGCCGTATGTGCTGTGCCGCGAAGCCTACCTGACGCCGGCGGCGAATGGCGTGGCCTGCGCCGGCGCCACCTACGATCTCGACGCCGATCCAGGTTTGCGCGCCGCCAGCCAGCAGGAAAACATCGAACGCCTGCAGGCACTGGTTTCGCACCCGGAGGCGGGCCGGGATGCGCCGTTGCAGGGCCGCGTCGGGTTTCGCTGCGTGGCGCCGGACCGCCTGCCGCTGGTCGGTGCGCTGCCTGATTTCGATGCGGCCGGCACCACTGAACGTCTACGCGATGTGCCGCGCTATCCCGGTCTGCATGGCCTGCTCGGCTACGCCTCGCGTGGCCTGATCTGGGCGCCGCTATGCGCCGAACTGCTGGCGGCGCGCCTGGAAAACGAGCCGCTGCCGTTGGAGGCCAGCCTGGTCGATGCGCTCGATCCGGCGCGTTTCGTGTTGCGCGCGCGGCGCAACAGTCGTCAATCTTGTTTTAACTAGACAAGCTTGATCGGCGCTGTAATCGGATGACCGCATGAGTTGAAGAAGCTACCTCCTGCAAACCCTTCGGAGGAACGCTCGACAATTTCTCTGGCCGTAGCGGTAGACACCAAACGTTCTTCCTTTGGTGATAACTTCACGCGCCACCACCGACCGGATCGACTGTAATGCGGCCATTCAATGAGGTAGCAGAGCCACAGATCACCACAGCGCTTGCAAGTCGAAACAGAGATCTCGGCGCCGTGGTCGTCCTCGCCAATGTCCACGGTTTGGTAATCCGCGAAATGAAACGGCGGTACCTTGCAGCAGCATGAGCGCCGGGTGGCCACTGTATCTGTCCCTCCAGGAAAATTGAAGAAGCGTCTGACAATGTTCATGATATTACTTTCGTAAGGCATGACACAGTCACCATGATCTGCTTCCGAGCGATTGCGGATTTTTTGTCGCGTCCGCTAACGACCCGAAGCCGCTTACGCATTAGCAGCCTGCCGGGCGAGTCGATCTGTTCTCCCGGGCGGGATCATGCGGCCGGCAATAGCCTGCGTGATGCACGATACCAGCGGCCCTGCCTTCCGCGTGAATGGTCACGGCCAGGGTGAACTGATCACCCCATTGCGGCTTGTAGTAACTGATCCTTGGCCAGGGTGGAGGCGCGAAGTCAAGCGTGATGCGTGCCACCGTGACTTCCTCAAGGCGGATTCCCGAAAGGTCTGCCAACTTGACAAGGAGGTGGCGATAGCGCGCCAATACAGGTGCGAACGCGGACGAGGGCGGGTGAATGGATGACTTCAGCACATCGAGCATTACCGTGGTCCGACCATACTGCTCGGCTAGCGAACGCAGTTTGCCGATTGACCAGTAACCATCCAGATCGTTGTTCCGACTGGCGAATGAGCCGCACAATCCGCTGGCGATATTCGTCAGGTGCGCCCGTCCAGACATACATCCGTTCCCGTTCCAATCAATTTGGTGCACCAAGTCGAGCCGCGAAGGACCGCTTCTGATTGAATTCCGCCGTTTGACTCAGCATAGCAGGTTGCCGAGCTCGAAACGTTTCAGGCTCTCACAGCCGGCTGCTATCGACCAACTGCTGACGTTCGTTTCTTGCGTCAGCTGGCTCCGTATACTCGAAGCAGATTCGCGATGGCCGTTAGTCCGAAATCTTCTTCGGCATGCCATAAAGGAGTAGATGATGCTTCGCCTTGCTGCGGCTTATTCGGGTCCGCACCGTCATCGAGCAAACTCCTTACGGTCTCAAGATCACCGATCCACACTGCGTATAGCAGAGGCGTCATACCGTTCTCGTCATAGTCATCAATGGATGAACGCTTACTCATAGGTTGATTTCTGAACGTATGTAGTGCGGTTTCAATGTGGAAGGTATGTCGGCTCGTGGCCGAAAATGGTCGGCCAAAAGCGCAGTATATGGAGTTGTTGTCATTATGGGAAGAAATCGGATTTTGTCAGGCGCGTTCAGCTTTTGCGCCAGAATAAACACCATGTACGCAACACAGGCGCACTGTCTTCTGTGCGTATAATTGGCTTGTGGCAACTTTTAGCGCCGGAAGGAGGGCGCCGGCGATGGACGACACCCAACACTCCCAGCAGCTCGCACTGTTTCTGGCCTCGACCGCGCACGACATGAAGAACTCGATCAGCGTGCTCTCGGGAACCCTGGAACGCCTGCTCGACGGCGCTTCGCCCCAGACTGAAACCGCCTACCCCCAAATGGCGCAGATGCTGTACCAGACGCGCCGCCTGAACGACAACCTGATGCAGTTGCTGGCCCTGTACAAGCAGGTCGGCCAGCCCGAGTATCCCTTCGACGTGCAAGCCATCCCCATGGTCGAACTGGCCGAGCAGGTGGCGGCCCTGGGCCGGGTGCTGCTGCAATCGCGCGGCATCGCCTTCGAGGTCGAGGTCGACACTGACCTGATCTGGCATCTGGATGAAGACCTGATCGTCGGCGTGGTCTCGCATGCCGTCAACAATGCCGTCAACTACACGCGCGACCGCATTCGCCTGGCGCTGCGCCAGGAAGGCGAGGTACTGGAGATCCGCGTCGAGGACAACGGCGACGGTTATCCGCAAGCTTTATTGGATGCCGGCGCCGAGGCGATGAGCGGCGTAGCCAGCGGCGTCGACTTCCGCACCAACAGCGCCGGCCTGGGCCTGTACTTCGCACGCGAAGTCGCACGCATGCACCGCCACCGCGGCCAGCACGGCGCCGTGCGCCTGGAAAACGGCGGCCGGCTGGGCGGCGGCTGCTTCATCCTGACCCTGCCATGAACAGTCCCGTAGAACGCAAGGCCGAACAGATCGACTGGGCCGGCAAGAACTACCTGGTGGTCGACGACTTCATCGGCGTGCGCCAGCTGCTGCGCGAAAGCCTGCGCAGCCTCGGCGCGCGGAATATCGACCAGGCCGCGAGCGGCGGCGAAGCGATCGCCCTGCTGGCCAAGACGCGCTACGACGTGGTGCTGTGCGACTTCAACCTCGGCGACGGCAAGAACGGCCAGCAGGTGCTGGAAGAAGCGCGCGTGCGCAACTTCCTCTTGCCGTCGAGCGTGTGGATGATGGTCTCGGCCGAGAAGAGCGTCGAATCGGTGATGGGCGCGGCCGAGCACCAGCCCGATGCCTACCTGGTGAAGCCGATCACCGAGGGCGTGCTGCTCACGCGCCTGAACCGTGCCTGGCACCGCAAGCAGGTGTTCCGTCCCATCGACCAGGCCTATGCCGAGAAGGATTACCTGCGCGCGGCGCGCCTGTGCGACGAGCAGATCGCCGCCAGCCGCGTGCACGAGGTCGAACTGCTGCGCATGAAGGCGCGCCTGATGGAAAAGAGCGGCGAGCCGGAAAAGGCGCGCGAAGCGTACGAGCGCGTGCTCAACCAGCGCGAATACCAGTGGGCGCGTTCGGGCCTGGCCAAGATCCGCATGGTCAACGGCGAACTCGAACAGGCGCGCCAGATGTTCCTGGGCGTGATCGCGGAGAACCGCTACTACATCGACGCCTACGACCAGCTGGCCCAGGTCTACCAGAACATGGGCAAGTACGAGGAAGCCTGCACCATCCTCGAACGTGCGACCAAGCTGTCGCCGAACTCGGTGCCGCGCCAGCGCAACCTCGGCAAGGTCTGCCTCAAGCTGGGCAACGTGGCGATGGCGGAAAAGGCCTTCCGCAAATGCATCTCGATTGGCGAGTACTCGGTGCGCAAGACGCCGGACGCCTACCTGGGCCTGGCGCGCGTGTGCGGGCTGAAGAACGATCCGAAGGAAGCGCTGGTGCTGCTGGCGGCGGCGCAGCGCGAGTTCGGCGCCGAGCATCCCGACATGCCGCTGCGCGCCAAGATCACCGAGGGGCTGGTGTACCACGAGAGCGGCGACTACCGCCATGCGCGCAAGGCCGGCGATGAACTCGAAGCGCAGCTGAATGCGCGGCCCGAACGGCCCGACGTGCCGACCTGCCTGGAGATGGCGACTTTGCTGTTTGCGGTAGGCGTCAAGGACGCGCCGGTCGAGCTGCTGTGCTACGTGGCGCGCAACAACCACGACAACGTGGTGCTGCTCGACGAGGTGCAGGCGATCTTCGACAAGGCGCGCATGGGCGAGGAGGGCGCGTCCCTGATCCGCGCGTCGAAGAAGGAAGCGTCGGACCTGATGAACCAGGGCGTGCTGCTCTGGAAGACCGGCAAGCTGGGCGAAGCGGTGACGTGGATGCGCACTGCGCGGAAGGAGCTGCCGAACAACCAGCGGATCCTGTTCAACGCGGCCCAGGTCTTGATTTCGCATATGCGCGACAAGGGCTACGACGAGTTGATGGCGGCCGAGGCGCACGAGGTGCTGGCGCATGTGGACCATCTGCAGCCGGGGCAGCAGCGGTTTGCGCAGTTGATGGAGCAGTTGGCGGCGTTGGCGCCGAAGGTGGAAGAGGTAAATGAAGTGGCGGCCGAGGAAGCACCGACGCCGCCATCGGAGTCCGAGGCCTGAACCGTACGGTGGGCACTCCGTGCCCACGCGGGTACGTGTTCGTCCGCAATCAGCGGCTGAAACGATTCGCCCCGAAACGTCGCCACGGATGGTAACGCTGGCAAGACGCATTTGGATACGCAGCGGCTATTCATCACCCGTGCCAACATCCGACGTCAACAATGATCATCGTTCCGCGTGGGCACGGAGTGCCCACCGTACGGTCACCGCAGCGGGCATGGTGAGGCGATAGCGATATTACCGGAACCCATCGCGGCTGCCCGGACTTGGCGGTGTCGGCACCGGCGCCGCCACCAACCCATGCGCTCCCATCAAATGCGCGCACAGCTTCGCCACATCGTGCGTCCCATCCGCCCTGAGCGACGCCGCAGCCGCCCCCGCCAGCGCCGCCTTGGTGATGTGGTACCCCAGCGCCCGGTAACTCTCGAACTGCGCCTCGTCGAACCATTGGTCCGCCGTGCTCTGGTGCGGATAATCCGGATGCGCCTTGCGGTAGTTGAGCACATCGGCATTCTCCGATCCCACGATGGCCGGTTTGATGTACAGGAGCGTGCCATCCACCCCACCCGCATCCACGTGGCTGTAGCGCACCGCGCCCACCGCGCAGCTGGCGCCGCACAAACTGGTCGAGGGCAGCAGGTCCATCTTCGAGACGTCGATCTCCACATTCACGTGCAAATCGGTGGCGCACTTGCGGATCGCGTTGCCGAGGTCTTCGAAGGCCATGGCGCGGTCGCTGGCCACGTCCACCGCCACGATCAGGCGGCAGCGCCGCCGTACCAGCTCGTAGATGCCGAGGTTCTCGAAATGCCCGCCATCCGACAAATACACATAGTTGGCATCCGCATTCGTCATCCCGAACAGCTCCGCGATCAGCGAGAACAAGCCGATGCCCGGCGACGAATGCGTCCACGCCGCCTTGCGCGGGTTCGGACACCAGCGCCCCAGGCGCACGTTAAACATCGTCATCAAAAAGTTCAGCGGCGACGACGAGTGGGTGCCCATGTTCGGGCTGGCCGCCGCGCCGGACATCGCCACCGCCATGCCGAGGCGCACCTTGGCGTCGTCGTCGCCGGCGCCGGACTTCGAGGCATACTCGCGGGTTGGGCGGTAGGCGCCGCGCTGGGCGTCGCGCAGGCCCTGCTTCGGTCCTTGCGCCGGCATCAGCGGCATCTCGAAGCCGCAATAGCGCGGCGTGAAGGCGAACGAGGCCGCCTTGCGCGTCTGCCAGGCCAGCTCTTCGCCGCTGACCAGGTTCAGCGCCGTGTTGACGATGTGGTAGGGGCGCTGGTCGGCCATGTCGGCCAGTTGCGGGTCGTCTTCCGGGTCGAAGCCGGTGAAGGGATGCGGCTTGCGCGTGGCGCTGCTGGCGCCGAAGTAGGAACGCACCAGGCGGTTCCGGTACAGCATGTAGAGCGAAAACTTGTTGATGTCGACACGCCAGCCGAGCAGCAGGGCCGCGCCGAGGAAGGCGCAAAAGGCCGCCAGCAGCGTGGCGCCATCGGTGGCCAGGGTGGCGTTCGCGTGCGCCGCGTAGACGCAGGGCAGCGAGACCGGTTTCGGACAGCGCACGTCGGGCATGGCGACGCTGGCCTGGACCAGGGCCGACAACAGTGCGAACACGCCGACCGTGAAGAAGTAGGGCGCCAGGCGCGCCGCCAGTTCGCGCTTGGCGCAGTTGCTGCCCGGCGCACCGGTGGCGCTGCCGCTGCCGGCCCGCAGGCCGATGATGGTCATCACCAGCCAGCCGATGGCGGTGCCGGCATTCGCGATCGGTTCGTAGGTCAGCCAGGCCCAGTGCAGCAGCGGGGCGGCAAAGAAGGCGACGCCGAACATCATGACCCAGGCGATCGAGAAGATCGAGGACCAGGCGCCTTGGCGGCTCCACCACTCGCGGCTGGCGTCGCTGTACAGGCGGCCGATCAGGCCGATCATCAGCGTCATCGTCACCGAGAACAGCGTCATCATCAGCGGCATGCCGAAGGTGGACAGGGCGATCGCGTTGTTCAGGATCGGATGCTGCTGCGGGTCGGGCAGCAGGGCCAGGCCGGCCAGCAGCAGCAGGGTGCCGATGGCCAGCGCGCCGATGGCGCAGGCGAAGTGGCTGAAGCCTTCCAGCAGCTCGGCGCGCGAGACGTCGGCCGGAAAACGGCAGCGCCCGAGCCGCCGTTCCAGCGCCAGCGCGGCGGCGCCGACCAGGAGCGCCACGGTCAGCATTGGGATCGCCGGCCAGGCCAGCATGCGCGCGGTGGCAAGCGGCATCAGGTGGGCCACGGTGGCGGGGGCAAAGGCCAGCGCCGCCTTCAGCGACATGGTCGCCACCGCCGCGGCGCCGGCCAGGCAGATCACGTAGCCGGCATTCCGGTAAGGGCTGGTGCGGTCGTGCGCCAGGTACCAGCCGCAGGCCCAGACGATGAAGTAGACCAGGCCCGGTACCAGCAGCCAGCCCAGGCCCCAGCCGGCAAAGCGCGCCGGCAGGCCGCCGTCCCAGAGCATCGGCAGCGCGCCGCCATGGCGCCACAGGCCGATACTGACCAGGAAGCCGGCCGCCAGCAAAGGCAGGTTGATGCATACCAGGACCGCGCCCTGCTCGAGCGGAAAGCGGCGCAGCCCGCGCGAGCTTTCCGGCTTGCTGGAGATCGAGAGCGCAATGCAGAACACGGCCACCAGGAACAGGAAGACGCCCAGCAGCCAGGCGGTGTCCGACCAGGCGGCCCAGCGCCCATTCGGGCCGATAATGCGGTGCACGCCCCAGACCGCGAAGCGCGGCAGCACGAGCAATGCGCAGAGCCAGGCCACCAGCATCGCCAGGTTCAGGCAGGTGTTGCGCACATAGGTGCCGATCAGGGTCCAGGTGTCGGCGCTGAAGGTGCCGCTTTTCGGCGACAGGTAGTTGCTGTACTGGCGCAGGAACTGGATTTCGGTCGGCTCGCACGACACGGCCTGGCCGGCGCTGCCTTGCGTGAGCATGGCCTCGACCTGGCGCACGTCGCCGCGCCGCTCGCGGATGCACTTCGACAGCCAGCCACCGATGAAGCCGCCGCCGGACACCGTCGACAGGTAATCGAAGTCGCGCAGCAGGCGCAGTTCGGCCAGGGCCTGCAGGGCGCCGAGGTTGAAGGTGGCGCTGCGCACGCCGCCGCCCGACAGGGCCAGCCCGGCCAGGCTGGCGTTGTGCGCGCGCTGCTGCAGCGCGCAGGTGGCGGCCGGCATGACCTGCGCCGGGTCGCCGTCGGGCCGTGGGCGCAGCAGGTCGAGTTCGTTCTGGAAGACTTCGCTGAACACGCTGCCGCTGTGCGCGTCGAGGCGGCGCCAGGTGGCTTCGTCGAGCGGGCCGCTGGCGGCGATGCCCTGCTGCTTGCGGAAGGCAGCGATGGCGCCGGCCAGTTCCTCGAGGGTGGACGCGCGCGGCGGCACGGCGCAGCCGGCGCTTTCCAGCTTGCGGCGCAGGTCGGCTACCTGCTCGGCCGTCAATTGGGAAAAATCGAGATGGGCCACGTCTTGCCTCCCACAAATAAGTGCGGACAGGAAAGCGTGGAATGTCAAGCGCCCCAGCCGTACTGACAAGTTCAGCACGGCTGGGGCGCTTGTGATGCCCGTCAAATCAAATGCCGGGCGAACGGCAAAGGGTATTCCCGGAAGACTTAACTTTTATCGGCTTTCGTGCGGGTTGTGCGGGCGCCCAAGTCGGTGGGCTCTTTCACCGGCTGTTCCTTGGCGGCAGGCGCTTCCGGGGCGGGGGCGCTGGACGCGGCGCCGTCGGCCGGCATCGTGCTTGCCACTGCCTGGCGGAACTGTTCCTGCAACAGGTTCCACCACGCGACGGCGGCTGGCATGGCGGATTCGGCTGCGCCGGCCGCTGGTCCTGCAGCTGGTCCTGCAGCTGGTCCGGCGGCCGGGTCCACGCCCGCGCCTGGGGTGTTGGTGCCCGGCTCGGGCGCGCCGCTGGCGGTGAAGAAGGCGGAGAAGGGCGGCAGCGAGGCGGTCTGGTCGCCCGCGTGGCCACTTCCCTGTCCACTGAGTGCCTGGGTCATGCTGTCGCTCATCGCTTTCAGTGCCGCGATGGTGCCACGCTGCACCTCCATGGCCTGGATCGAGGTGCGCAGCATCGACAGGTTGAGGTTGAGCCAGTTTTCCACGGCCTTCAAATCGGTGATCCGTTTATCGAGCTCGTCCGTGGACAGGCCGCCGCCGAGGCTGCCGGCACCCATGCTCGGCATGCCCATGCCCGGCACATTCATGCCGCCCCACAAATTCTTTACGAACTCGAGCGTATCCGTCATGCCAGGCATCGTTTGCGAGGGAGGTTTCAGCATGGTTGGTCTCCGTTGGTTGTCGCGCTAGCGTAGCAGATAAAAACTGCGCGTCCAAGGCCGGCCGCAAGCAGCTGAACAGCAGGCGCGCACCTGGGCGGGTACACTATGGACCATGGGTATCGCTTCCTACATCGCCGGACGGCGCCGCGCGCTGGTGCTGGGCACGCTGATCGTGCTGCTGCATGCGTGGCTGTTCGCCTGGATCGGAGGCTACGCCGGCCTGCCGCGCACGATCGCGCCGCCGGATCTGAAGATGGTGCAGACGCGCCTGCTGTCCGAGCCGGCCCCAACGCCGCCGCCGGACGCCGCGCCGCTGCCGCCGCCGAAGCCCTTGCCGCCACCGCCGCTGCCCGAGCTGCCGCCCGACCCGGCGCCCATTCTCGCCGACGACGCCATGGGTCCGCCGGTGGAACCCGGCACCGGCGGCAGCGGCGAGGGCGCGCCGGCCGTGGGCGAGGGCGCACCCGCGATCGCGGCGGCCACGCCTGCCACCCCGTCGCCCGAGCCCGTGCCCGCACCTGAGCCGGCACCTGCGCCGCCAGAACCGCGCCGCTACAAGGTCGACATGCCGCCGCCTGCCAAAATGACGATGGACGTGGCGCGCACCGACAAGGACGGCACCCAGTGGAGCGGTGAAGCCCAGCTCGACTGGACCTACCGCGACGACACCTACCACATCAATTTCGAAGCCGGCATCCGCGTCGTGTTCACGCGCGTGAACCTGGCGGTCTTGAGCAGCGACGGCGCCGTGGCGGCGACCGGTTTCGCGCCGATCAAAATGACGGAAAAGCGCCGTGGCCGCGCGCTCACGGCCACCCATTTCGACTGGGGCGGCAACAAGATCAGCTTCTCGGCCTCGCAAAAAAGCTTCCCGCTGGCAGCGGGCGCCCAGGACAAGGCCAGTGTCCCATTGCAACTGGCCGCCATCGCACGCGGGGATGTTGGACAATTGAGCGGCAACATAGACATGCTGGTCGGCGAAGACCGCGAGGCAGTCGTCTTCCGCTTCATCGTGATCGGCCAGGAAGAGATCGACACCAAGCTCGGCAAGATCCAGACCTGGCATCTGGCGCGACCGCCAAAAGAAGGTTCCTACCGTTCGCGGCTGGACGTCTGGCTGGCGCCGGCGCATGGCTGGTATCCGGTGCGGATTCGCAATACGGAGGCCAACGGTGCAGTGACCACGCAAACAGTGAATAATATCGCTTTGAGCGATACAGGAAAGTAATAATGATAAGCAAGCAAATCATGCGCAGTACGATGACGGGCCTGCTGGCGCTGGGCGCCGCAGCCGCCATTGCCGCCCCCGCCGCTCCAGTCAAGCACGCGGTCGAATTACCGCCTTCGGCCGACCTGGCCTACGATTTGAACGCCCAGCAGAAAAGCATCGGCCTGAAGGGCGAAGCCCTGATCGCCTGGCGCGCCGGCGACGGCAAGTACGACGTGAATGTCGAGGCGAAAGTGCAGCTGCTCGGCAAGCTGAACGAATACCGCAGCCAGGGCGGGGTCGATGCTTATGGCCTGGCGCCGGACACGTTTACGGAAAAGCGCTACCGCAAGGACGCCACCACCACCACTTTCGTGCGCGACGAGAAGGTGATCAGCTTTACCGGGGTGAAGTTGCCTTACGTCATGAAGGGCGGCGAGCAGGACCGCGCTTCGGTTACCTGGCAGCTGGCCTCGGTGGCGCGCGCGGCCGGTGAAGCGAAGTTCAAGCCGGGCAGCGAATGGACCTTCATCGTGGCTGGCCGGCGCGATGCCGAACCCTGGACCTTCAAGGTCGTCAAGCAGGAAAAGATTCGCACTGGCATGGGCGAACTCGACACCATCCACGTCAAGCGCGAACCGCGCGACAGCCGTGGCGACAGCGTCGAGGTCTGGCTGGCGCCGGCGCAGGAATGGTATCCGGTGAAGATCCGCTTCGAGGACGAGCGCGATACGATCGACCAGACGCTGAAGAGCATTACCAAGAAATAAAAAGAGCCGGCGCCGCGCAGGCGCCGGCCCTGGCGTCGGAAACGATCAGTAGTCGTAGCCGCACATGTCGCGCAGACAAGCTGTGCGTTCGGCGGCGCACTCCGCCGTTGGGGTGCCGCCGGCCACGCAGACGCGGTAGTCGGATGCGCAGTAGAACTCACAGCTGGCCAGCGCGGGGCTGGCCGCCACGCCCAGGCCGATGGCAAACAGCAAGGTAGCGATTTTTCTGTTCATGCTCTCTCCTCATCAATAATCGACGGTGTTATCGGTGCGAAGCTGCGCCGTCGTCTCGCAGCGGCTGGGGACCGGGAAGGGGCTCAGGCTCCCGCGGTCTTGATCAGCATCAACCTCTGCCATGTGCCTGTCAAACCGGCATGCATATCTATGTATATCTCATAAGAAATAGGCATTCATAAGCTTGTCTTATCATTCGTGCAATCCCCATGGCGTGCCGGATGGGTGTGTCGTTTGTACAAAACCGCGCCGGCGGCCGGGGAATATTGCTGACGATTAAGCTAGCTGAACTGTTATACTGGCGCCCCCCGCGGACACATCTCCCTGCCTTCGTCAGACAAACCGGCAGTACGGTCCGCTTGCGAAACTGGTATCCCACATGATCGACACACAGGCGGCCCTCGCCGCGGAACCCCATGGCATTGCGCAGGACGAGCTAGATCCGCTCCAGGTGCATTTCCAGAACGGCATCGCGCCGGACGAAATCGAGCAGGTTTTCCACCTGAAGAAGGCCCAGCCCATGCTGTCGGCCTTCTCGGCGCTGTTCCACGGCAGCCAGGACGGCGTGCTGGTGCGCCTGCTGGTGCTGCGCGAGCTGGCCGCCGACACCGCCAGTTCGGCCTTTACCCGTGCCGACATCAACCAGAAGCTGGCCTACCTGATCCCGGAAAGCCTGGAAACGGTGCTGAACCGCCTGCGCACCCATGGTCTCCTGGCCTGGGACGCGCCGAGCGCCGTCTACCGCATCACGCCGCTCGCGCGCAACGTGCTGTCCGCGCTCGACACCCTGCTGGCGCTGGGCAAACCCGAGGACGACGAAGCCGAAATGGGCTTCCTGCTGTCGCAGGTGGCCGGCGCCCAGGCAGTGGGCGGCGTGACCGTCGAACAGCTGAAGCACCTGCTGGGCCGCCTGGTCGAACTGACCGAGGAATTCCGCGACGCCATCGCCTCCGGTTCCGAATTCAAGCTGCGCCATTCGCAGGCGAAGTGGCACATGGCCTGCGACTGGGTCGAGAAGGGGTCCGTGATCCTGCGCGCCATCACCTCCGACGAGCGCGCCGATTCGGCCACACACAAGGCGGCGCAGGCGATCGGCAGGGCACAAAGCGCACTTTTGAACATGCAAGGCATGTTTTCTCGTGCTTTAAACCAGATCGAGCGCCAGCGCGTGCACCTGGGCCAGTCCGGCCTGTCGACCACCGACGTCAAGCGCTGGCTGCTGGCCCACGACGACCTGGCCAGCCTGGCCGAGGGCGCGATCGACCGCCCGGTGGTGCCGCTGTTCGGCACGCCGGCCGAGATGATCGACGTCGCCGAGACCGAACTGCTGGCGGAACGCGCCGTGGTCGTCGGCCAGAAAGGCCTGCCGAGCGGCCAGGATGCGCCGCTGACCATCGACGACAACCCGGCCATGCAGGCCGAACTCGACGACTGGATCAACAAGCTGGCCGATTTCGCCAATCTCGGCAACTTCCCCGAATTCTCGGACGTCGGCCCGAAGAAGGTCGAGCTGCACGAATCGCTGCTGCCCGCCTCGTTCGCGGTGGCGTCCTACCGCGCGTCCCTGCTGCCGCTGCTGGGCGACGCCGCCGAGGCCAGCCTGCAGGGCGCCACCGCCGAACTGGCGCGCCTGCCGATCAAATTCGAAGCGCGCGACGAGCTGGTCAAGCTCGATGACCCGGAAGTGGCCGCCATGTCCTTTGCAACCCTCTCACTAGATCTCGAAAGCGGCACGCCGAATGAATGACGATGCACAAATCCTGATTGCCCGCCTGCTCACGCACCAGACCCTGCGCCGCGACGACAAGATGGTCAAGCGCGCGCTGTCGGACGAGACCTTCCGCGGCGAAGTCGACAAGCGCCTGCTGGAGTCGGGCCTGAAACTGCTCGACAACGTGTATGCCGACCATGTGACGATCGCCCTGCATCGCAACGTGGAGCCGAAGATCTTCGGCGCCAAGGACATCTGGCAGAACAATAATTTCGGCCTGACGCGCGACGGTGTCGCCTTATTGGTCGTGCTGTGGGCGCAGATCATCCTGCCCAAGCGCGAGCGCCAGGAAACCCACACCCTGGTGGCCGACGACCAGAGCGACATGTTCGACAAGGACGCGCCGATCCCGCGCGCCGAAGACGCCTCGATCGGCATTTCCTACACCGCGCTGCTGTCGGACTTCGGCGACAAGCTGGGCAAGAAGACGCGCATGGACATGAACCTGGGCGTGCTCTCGAAGCTCGGCTTCATCGAGCGCCGCGGCGACGTGATCCTGGAAGGCCCGCTGCTCGACCTGATGATGGACACCGACCTGCTGAAGGAACGCATCATCAACGGCGCCCTGTCCGACGTGTTCAAGCGCGCGCCGCTGGCCGTGGTGCCGCGCAAGGCCGCCGGTTCCAGCGCGGACGCCGCCAACGACGCCGACCTCGACGCCGAATCCCTAGATACCCCGAACTGAGACACCATGTTCCACATCAAATCACTTGAGCTGGTCCACTGGGATTACTGGCAGCGAATCAAGAACATCCCGCTCGACGCCAAGATCATCACCATCGCCGGCCAGAACGGCTCCGGCAAGACCACGCTGCTCGACGCGCTGCGCACCCTGTTCGGGCTGGACTGCTCGATGGGCCGCACCTATAAACACTATGCGCGCCATTCGGGCCAGCAAAGCGCCTGGCTGCGCGCCGTGGTCGACAACAAGCCGGTCGGACGCCAGCTCTCGAACCGTCCCTTCCGCCATTCGGGCTTCTTCAGCGACGACGAAGTAACCCTGTTCTGCCAGGTGCAGAAGAACGGCGGCGACTGGAAGCGCCAGTACCTGATGCGCCCGGGGAACGTCGAGATCGAGGAAGTGACCGAAGCCACCGACTGGCTCGGCGTGGAGAATTACCGCAAGCGTTTGGCGTCGGCAGGCCTGTCGCCGGCGATGTCGAAGGTGCTGGCCCTGGAGCAGGGCGAGACCGACAAGCTGTGCGAATACGCGCCGCGCCAGTTGCTCGACCTGGTGTTCCAGGTCTTCGGCGACAAGGAAGTGCTGGACGCCTACGACGAAGCCAAGCGCCACCAGCGCGACACCGAGACGGAACTGAAGCGCTTCGAGGCGGAACTCGAAACCTCGCGCATCAACCTGGAAGGCCTGCGCCTGCGCGTGGCCAACTTCCACCAGTGGGAAGACCTGAACAAGGAAAAGAGCGCCCTGCGCGAGGAAGTGCTGCCTAGCCTGGAGTACCACGAGGCGCGCGAAAAGGCGGCCGCCATGAGCCGCCACCTGCGCGAGCAGCGCAAACCGATGCTGCAGGCCGACAGCCAGCTGGCCGAGAAACGCCAGGCCCTGGCCGCCCAGCAGCGCGCGCTGACCGAATCGCAGCAGCAGGAAACCCAGCTGGAGGGGGAAGGCACGGCGCTGGCGTCGCGCCTGACCGCGATCAACCAGAAGCTCAAGCCGCTGGAAAACCTGCTGGAGCAGAAGGAGCGCCTGCAGAAGCTGTCGGCGGAAGCGGGCGCCGACATGGCGGAAGTGGCATCGCAGCTGGAAGAAAAGGAAGCCGAGCTGGCGCGCCAGCGCGCCGCGCGCGAATCGGTCTCCGCGAAAATCGCCATCGAGATGCAGACCATCTCGGCCCTGCAGGGCAAGAGCGCGATGCCGGAGCCGGAAGCCCAGCGCCAGATGCGCCGCGCCCTGCGCGACGAGGGCATCCCGCACGCCATGCTGTCGGACATCGTCGAAGTGACGGATCCGAAGTGGCAGGGCGCGGTGGAAGGTGTGCTCGGCGGTTACGCGTCGGTGGTGCTGCTGGAGCGCGCCAAGGATGCGCCGGCGGCGTACCGCCTGGCCGAGAAGGAGCGCTATCGCCACTTCATCGTCCCGGACTGCGTCGACGCGCCGAAGATGAAGGACGACAGCCTGCTGTCGGTGGTGAATTTCTCGGCCGCTGCGCCGTCGTGGCTGATCGACCAGCTGGCGCGCATCGACCGCGTGGATTCGGTCGATGCCGGCTTCAAGTCGGGCAGCGACGAATGGATCACGCCGGACGCCTACCACCGCGAACGCCGCGGCGGCCGCTCGCTGTACGTCGAGCCGTCGCGCTACCGTTTCGGCGCGGCCGGTAAAACCCAGCGCCTGGAAGCGATCCAGAAGTCCTTGCCGGCGCTGGAAGCGAAGGAAGATGCGCTGACGCTGGCGATCAGCAAGCTGGCCGCCGAAGTGGGTGGCCTGAAGGCGCGCATTGCCGGCGTCGACGCGGCCAAGGAACTGGCGGCGCGCCAGGCCGAGTTCGAGGAAGCCACGCGTTCGATCGCGCCGCTGAAGGCCGAGCGCCTGGAAGTGGGCGCGCGCCTGGGCGAGCTGCAAACGCTGACCAAGAACGCGACCGTGGCGCGCACCCGTGCCGACACCGTGTGGCAGAACGCGCGCATGGCCTTGTCGGAAGCGGAAGCGGGCCTGCGCCTGAACCACCGCCGCCAGATCGAGCAGCGCGCCGAGCATGCCAAGGCCTTGCTGGGCATGCGCCGCG